>ENA-UOOH01003849-UOOH01003849.1-fermentation-metagenome-genome-assembly--contig:-NODE-3849-length-10948-cov-3.832278_pt1 | contig 10948 bp, 12 predicted proteins | sample MGYA00245778_ERZ724025 | MGnify/ENA primary metagenome ERZ724025 (study PRJEB28704, sample SAMN03018313) | fermentation metagenome | biome: anthropogenic terrestrial biome; feature: soil; material... | reverse complement strand
TTTTCCATAACTTCTCCTCCTAAAAGTCTGATGGTGCGTAGTAGTTTTTACGCGCCGCTTCTATTTCTTCTCTGGTTATAGCAACTGTTGTAAGGTCCTCAAACAACTGAGTACCAAGTGGTAATCTACGATAGTCGCCTTTGAATTTATCTACAAGGTGTTGCGTGGTTAAGAACTTGAGCAGCAGCTTAAGGTCATCCTTTGCTAGTCCTGTGTAGTCTTCAAGTGTAGCACGACTAAAGTAAGGCAACTGATACAATATTTTAGCCATCTCATTAGCGTCTACTAATGGTAGTGTAAGGAATGTAGATCTAAGCTTAGCAATGTTAGATTCTGATGTGTCTGACGTTATGCGCTCTTGTTCGCTTAGCCTATCATACCCAAAGCTCTTTGCTTTATATATGTCATTCATGAAATCTACAACGAAGTCCACATGCTCAGGTTTAACTATTACATTTTCAAAGGTCTCATCTGTAGAACATACGCAACATGCTGCCGCAACAGCTAATCTTGCTATCTTAAGTCTCTGGTCCGCAGCCTCAACTATAGGTACCCTCGATGTGTAAAATGCACCCATCTCTGTGGCCTTGTCAAGGATGCGTTGTGTTGCTTCATCTGTGATTTTGATATTGTCTGGCATGCGGCTCCATGCCCATAGGACCCTAGCATTACAAGCATCAGATGTGTACACATGTGGCACGGCAGGCATGTCCTTAAGTGACTTATTAACGAGGGTTGGATCAACGTCTCCTGAGGCCACTGATATAGCAATATCCAAACGTCTGACATCCTCCGCTTTACCCATGAGTTTAAGGATTGCATTAACCCCATAAGTTTCTGAGTTAAGCTGTCTGCCATTTCTAGGATTTGATATATAGATGGCTCTAGTTCTACTTGTAGTTTCTGCCGTAATAACTCCAGTTGCTTTTGCAATTCCACTTGATCTTACATCTGACATTATTGCGAGGTCATCTTCGCTAAGTCCTGATAGTTCATCAATGGTTACCAGTCCTCCATCATTTAACGGAAATGCACCCCAAACCAAGAACCACCTTTTATTGTTCTGTTGCATATTGTATACTAGCCCAGTTCTTCTAGATGATTCACCTGAATGTAATTCACCTAGTCTGTAGTGATGCATCAGACGCTCTACAATAGTAGTTTTCGCTTGGCCTGAGTCACCAATTATCAATAGCTCCCCCCAGCCACGTTTTACAAACTGCTCTTGAAAATAAAAGTTGAGCACTGTGTGATATATTAAGTCAACAGCAAATGCTACATTGCTTCGCTCCCAGATATAAGTTACGTTTCTCTCAAGGTCTGTATGTATCTCTTTGAATTTATCATGTACCGTTTGACCATCAGTTACTTGGAACAGCTTAAGATACTCTATAACTTCATCGCTGAGTTCGAAATCGCTTATCAAGTCTTTCTCTGGATATACTTTATCAAATATATATGTTGCATATTGCGATAATGGGTCTGGATACATGTAGCCAGCCATTGTATACCGCTTATTTGTTTTTAAGTCATTTCCTATGCAGTACCCTGTACGAACTACATATTCATGCTCTTTAGAGAACCCAAAGTTAGCTTCTGCCTTAGGAATCAATCTGAGTTCTTCAATGTTCATGTACTCTTCAACGTCTACCCTGCAGCGATCACATCTTGCATTTATACCAAGCATCTCATATATAACCGCTTGCTGCTGCTTATCTGTACATTTTATTAGTTTCATCAATTCCTTATTGGATGGCTCAACCGTAAAGTTTAACTCACCTGCATGCAATGATAGATTGCAATTTGCACACTTCTTATTGTCACCATCTGCGGCATCACCACAGAATGCTTTTATGCGTTTAGGGCATAGATATGGCGTGTTATCTTTACCACTAACCATTACTGGTACTCTGATTCTTTTTCCATATAGTGTAGCTTCTGAACTCTCAGACAAATGTACCTCTTTAGCTTCACCCTCATCAGCAACCCTGTCCTCTTTAAGCGAGGGGTCGATGTATTGAGTTGCATTATCTAGAAGTACCTGGAAGTCTTCTGCCGTCTGATTGCATTTTACAAAGAAATCAGTTATGTCGCCTTTCATAGGAAAGTCGCTAGGCCAATTAACTACAAAAATGTCTACAACTCTGTAGAGCTTCTCGCATAGCTTTTTGGTGGCGTTCCTACCTGCCTCATCGTTATCTTGAACAAGATATACACGTTTCTTATTTCTGAATAGCCTAGTCCAATCAGCTTTCCATGTACCAGCACCACTAGTGGCGCAGGCAGTAGGAAACCCATTCTGCTCAGCGATGATGCGGTCCATCTCACCTTCGCTCCATACTATGTAGTCAACTGATTCATCTAGTACACGGTCTATCCCAAAGATACGTACTTCACCATACGCATTCCCATATTCATCTACATAGTTAAGTACTTTCCATTGGTCATCCGTTGAGTTCCACTTGTAACGCCTGAAGTTTACCAATACATTGAACTCATCATATATTGGTATAGTAATCCTATCCCCGTCCCATCCTAGCTTGAACTTTCTTAAAGTGTCATCTACCAAGCCTCTGCGTTCCCTCAATACATCGCGGATAGGTCCCGTCAGGCCCATCAGCACTTTATGATAGTGCTGAGCCAGCCCTGGTTCAATATCTGGTCGTGTAGGTCTAGTACCGTCAGGTCTAGGAATTTTAAGGCCATCGCCAAGTTTAAACCACGCCTCCTCACTAGATAATCCTTCTATTGAACGAAGCATTGTGTGGATGTTGCCCTTGGAATGGCAGCTGTTGCAGTAGTACACACCTTTTGACAAGTTAACTGTAAGAGATGGATTGTTGTCTGTTTGGGATTCGTGTAGGTCTTTGAAGGGACATTCTGCTTTGCATTCTTGACCTCTGCGTTGTACATTGTTTAGTATGCTCAGGAAAAATGCTTCAGTGTCAACCTCGGCTAGAATCCTGTTCGTATAGTCACTCCATCTAATGTTGCACACCCCCTCACAAAAAGATTAGGGGTGCATCTGCACCCCTTTGCAGAACTGATTAGAATTCTGTTGCTTCTGTGCTTGGAGCGGCGGTACTAGCTGAAGTGTTCTCTTCCATATCGTACTCAAAATTCTGAATTGAATTACGATACATCTTATACAGTGATAGGCCAAATTCTCTGTCAGACTCTTCAGTGGCACCTGCTGGAGTAGGTACACATATGAACCATTCATTTCCGCCCTTAGCTTGAAGCTTTTCATTCAACGCATAACCATAGTTCCACATGTTTTGCATTGTTACTTTAGCTAAGCTATAAAGCTTCTTGCCTTCATTGTAGTTTGTTTTTGCAAAGCTTAATATGATAGGCATGCGCTCGCCAGCAAAGAATCCGAAGAAGTTAATGTATTTCGTGCATGTAGGAAGCGATTCCTTGCCCTGCTTAGTGTTATCAAATTCGCAACGCTTACAGGATGCACATACTAAATTTGTTCCATCGGACATTGTGCCGAGTCTACCGTCTCTAGCGATACAACGAATACCGCCTCCGTCTGAACGATCTCTCCACCAGATGTTGTTGTTGAACTTAAATACAGGAATGAATACTTTACCATTGAGTTTGTCTTTAGTGAGTGAATTGATAATGTCGCCCTCATTAGCGATTTTGTCCTTGCGTTCAGGGCTTAGTGTTTGGATCACCTTGACGCGTGGGATAATCATATCATTGGCATCGTCATCCTCAAAGCCAAGCGGCATCCCAGTTTGATTTGCTACTTCGGTAGTTTCTTCTTTGACTACCAAGTCTTTAGTTTTGTCTTTCATAATGAAAAGACCCCCTTACTTGTATTTATAAAGGTTTTTAACCTCTATATTTATAATTATATCATATTTAATGGAATAAGTAAATGCTGCATTTTACGGCTAAATTTTATTTCACTAAGGCATCTGCTGCCTCTACGCACTTTGTTGCCACAGCATCTGCAACAGTGTTAGTTATTATGAATCTATTGAGTGTGTCTGTGTCTAACACAAAACCGTTATTTTTCACGGATAGCTCTACAATCTGGTCATACATGCCTTCTTTAAGCGTAGCGCTTTCAACACGTGTCTTGATTGCGTCATACAGTAGCCTTCCTGAGCTGTCTTGATTTATAAGCTTACCAGCTGTCACTTTTCCAAATGATACTGCATGGCCCTTGATGTGATAAAAGGTAACTTCATAGCCGGCCTTCTCGCATCTCATTTGAGCATTCATAATCTCAACCCAAATATCTTTATTCTTAACTGGTGTTCCTGAGGCCGTTATCCAACCCTTATTCCTCCAGTTCTTGCACCATTCCTTAGTCATAGTATTAAACAGATATTCAGAGTCAGTAATGATCTGAGCGTGCTGCTGAGCCTCATATACATAGTCTAAGGCCGTAAGCAAAGCTAGTAGTTCCCCACGTTGATTCGTAGACTCCAATTCATAATTTGTTAGCAGCGTGGTGTTGATGAGGTTAAGATTCTCATCCATACACATTGTAAATACTCCTCCAGCTGACACACAATCTGGCTTGCCATTCCTGCGACAAGCACCATCTATAGCTATTACAAGCATTATATCGTACCTCCTATCAGTATTAAAATTGCTAACACGAAGAATACAACACTGAACACCATGCTCGCAATTAAGTCAAACTTTGTAGCTTCTTTTCTCATACCATTACCCAAGCATATAAGCGCTATAAGTAACGCAAATGATATTAGTATATATGTCATAGCGGCACCTCATCTTCAATATCTACAAACCTTATAGCGTCTGGGTCAGCATAAGCAACGCGACCATCTCCTAGTTCGTATACAGCAACAGCACAAGGGCCGTCATCTGAAGATTCCTGGAATATTCCAAGTACGTAGCATGGGTTTTCACCTTCTGGGATACCCAACTTACGAGACAGGTAAGAATTTATACTTACCACAGCCCTGCGGCGAGGCATCTTAATTTCTATGTCTATACCAGCCATTTATTCCACCTCCCCAACAAAACGCTTGAATATTGGACAGTTAAGTGACTTGGTACCTTGCTGGTTTGTTGATTCACCAAAGGTATCAATCTCAATGAACTTACCAATGTAGTTCTCAGGATTTTCCCATATTTCTATACGCTGTGCGTCGGATAAACCGGACCCAACACCAACCTTGTTACCATTGTAGATTACAACTAAAGCACCAAGCATGTCCTCATATTTGTTAGTTCCTTCTACTAAATCTACAACTTCAAGAGTGTACTCTTCTGTATGTTTAACCTTTAGCAATGACCTGGACCTCTTTAACTCATAAGGCGCTTCGGCGCAGTTAAGCATTACTCCCTCGCCGCCTCTGGCCCATATCTCTGCAACTATTGGCTCAACTTCAGACATATTCTTAACAAATCCTAGAATAGGCACAGGTCTTATAAACTGTAAGTTTTTATGCACGCCATATGAGGCGATGTACTTAGGCCATTCATCAAGACCCAGGTTTTGTATGCTATTATCCATTAGCGTGGCACCCAACAGAATCTTTCTAACCAGCGCGTTGTCCTCTGATGCTCCATTATAGAAGTCCTCAAGTGGCAGCATATCGAAGACATTATAGGTCAAACCGTGTTTAATGCCTTTTGTACTCGCAAGCGAGTTCGTGGCTTGCCTAAGGGCAACAGAGTCATTAAAAGTACCTAATGCTAGCAGCTCACCATCATAGACACGATTATCTGGTAAACAGCTGGCCTCTGCCATTATATCTACTAAACCAGTATCTTCATGTCCAGATCTACTGAATAATCCACATACGCCATTTTCTTTTATAAGTATTCTGCGTATACCGTCCAGTTTCTCAGTCACTATGCACGGCCACTTTATTTTATGTGCTGGTACATCAGCAATCTTAGTGCCTAGCATACATCCTACAGTAGGGATAAAGTGCTTGCCGTATACAGCATTTAGGGTCTTAGCTGTTACACCTATTTGTAGGTCTTGTGTAACTATTGCCTTAGCAAGTTCTTCTGCAAACAGATTATCTGAATACGTAGCTTTGGTGCAGTTAATAAAACGTGCTGCCATCACCAGATCATAATCTGTACCTGTATTGTGCGACTTGAAATACTTTATTGCTTCACTATAAGATATAAAAGCTTCTTCACCCATTACATATGGGCCTCTAGACTCTGCAACAGCAAGAGCCTTGTTTAACTTTGCTGTTGATATGCCTGTCTTGTTATACGGGTCGTAAATAAATCTCAGTATCTCCTTAAGTCCAGGCACATTCTCATTCTTCTTAAGTAAGTACTGTTTGTCATTGTAGCTTGACGTCCTCTGAATTAGACTAACGACTTTAGCAGCCTCATTCATTGAAATACCCCTCCATTCTTTTTTTGATACTATTCTTAAATGTATTTATAATATGATTGACATATGGCTGAGAGACTCCTACGGCAGTGGCAACCTCCTTGTTTGAGATATTGTACTCAGCATCGCACCACGCCTTAATAATTGCCTTGTGCTTTGGGTTTGTCAATCTATCATACGATACTTGTATAGCTCTATTTAGACTACAATAAAGCTCCTTCTGTAGTAGCTCTTGCTCTGTATCTACAATATTAGTTGAAAGCAACTCTAAGTATTCATGGTTAGTCCCATCTTCTTGGTAGGCTATGTTATTATATGATACAACTTCTAACTGACGCTTTCTTTTTAGCGTCCTTATGTACGAACCTAAAGCGTTATAAATACAGCACGTAGCGTACGTTGAGAACTTATAGCCCTTGGACTTATCATACGTTGTAGCGGCGGTCCATAAGGCCTCGTAGCCTATACTCTGCGCTTCAGGGTCATGCATAACATTAAGGCGTTTAAGTTGCGCAAATATTAGCCCAGTATTGTCCTGTAGTAGCTTATCCATAGGCGTCTCCTATTCTTCGTATATAACCTCTAAACCATAGGCAATCGCAGCGGCATGCTCAATTTTACAACCTCTAGTATCTTCCCAGCCTTTGCAGAAGTATGCTGCGTGGCAGTGACTCATGTTCTCCAGTGACTTGGCCATAAAGCAAAGCGGAATCTGTACAACACCACGTAATGTCATCTGATCTTTGCTATACCACGCATCAGTGAATGGTGTGTTCACAACTTCATATCCCTTTTCTTCAAGGGCCTTAATGGCTTTCTCTCTGGTAGTGATGATTTCTTCTTCGCTCTTACCTGCCATTGGTTGAGATAGCATTGCTTTTTTGCTCATATCTTATTTCCTCCTATTTGTTTACCGCAATACATGCAGTACTTTGTTAGTGCGCCTGTGTATCCGCATTGACAGTACAATGCTTTATCAATCAAATCCTGAACATCTTTGACAGACCTACAAACTCCTCCCACTGCACCGGCTGCAATCATCTCTTCAATGAATATCTCTTGGTGCGGCGTCGCTGTGCCTGTGTTATCTTTTAACTCAGCAACCACGAAACGGCCTCTAGCACATATGAATAGGTCGCTGTAACCAGAATGGTATCTGTCACATATTCTAATGACCTTTATACCGTCGCGTTGTTGCGGCTCTAACCATTCTATCACTTTCTTTAGCAAAGTTGATTCTTCTTTGTAAATAGTGCTAGAGGGTATATTGCCACGTAAAGCCATACGCTTTGCACCCCTCTCTGCAAGACCTACTAATCATAGTTTGTGTAAAACCTGTCTGTCTAGCCGCTTCTTGTGCCGAGAAATACCTTGCAATTATTTTGTCGCCACACTTCTGTATTACTTCTTTAGATAGTTTATTTTTTGGTGCACTGTATAGCTTATTATAAGCATCTGAGCACCACTCTAAGTTACACGCATAGTTGTGCTGTTTATCTTCGTCTTTATGATTGACAAAACATTTAGCAGACGTTTTGCCATGTACAAAGCATTTAGCGACTAATACATGCACAAAGAATAACTTAGAACCTGCTTCGTTATACAATCTTACGCATAGGTATCCTTTAGTAGTCACTGTTTGTTTCATTTCTTTATTTGTTTTGTAGCTAAACACTTTACCTGTATTAGACACTGCATAACAAGGATATTCAGGTACGTATCTCCATTCTTCATGCATTTTTTATAACCTCCGGTTTCAAGTGATTCAGTACCGCATAGCTGCCGGCTTGTTTACCTTGTAATACATCACGGTACAAGATACCATCAATCGTGTTCTTTGCAATCATAATGTAGTAATCACAATAGTGTGGCTGAATTGACCTATCGGCATATATTCTATCATAAGACTGCTTAAAAGTTTCATAAGACCAATTCAAGCTAAAGTAAATTGCTATATGCGCATTAGTGAGTGTCAGGCCTTTGTCTGCTGAGGCAGGGTTAGCTACCAAATACCGTATACGACCCTCTTTAAATGCTCTGATGGCATTGTTCTTATCTTCAATATTGACTCCTCCGTAGACAAGTGCGCATTTGTCACCAAGCATATCTTTAATAAGTTCGAACTCTCTTCTGTAGTTTGCCCATATAATACACTGTTCTCCTCGAACGCCTTCTTTATCCAGGAGCTGTTGGAGTGCCTTAAATCTCCAGTCGTCAAGTAGATACCATTCTTTCTCATCTGCTCCATAAAACTTGTTCTCCTTCATAGCTTGCGTGTCCATTATAAAGCCAGAGGACACTTGGTTTAGCTTGTTAAGCTTTGCTGCAGCACTTGGCGCTGTGATACGAATATCATTACCAAGTTCAACATACAGTTCATTCTTCAATTTCCTGTAGTGCTTCATCAGCTCCTCAGGCATTTCATATTCGACTTCATGGAACGTACGCCCAGGTGTATTCAGCACATCATCCTTATCAATGAACAAGGAGTATTGCTTTAATCTGTCGTACAACTCGTCTCTCTTGTCTGGTCTCAGTGCGAGCTTCTCGTACTGTGGCTCATAAGATAGATTGATGAAATACTTTTCTTTATATTGTGAGTAGCTTGATTGCCAGCCATAGTAATCTATGCACCGCATCTGCATATAATATTCCCATTCGCCGTTTGGCGCTGGTGTGCCAGATAATAAATAGAATCTATTCACTGTTTGTGCAAATTCAACCATTGCTTTGCTTACTTTTGATTTTGGGCTCTTAAGATCGGAGCTCTCATCTACGACCGAACCATGAAAACCCATTTGGTCAAAGTACTCTTTGTAACTTATAAATGATTCAGTATTAGTAACGTATATGTTAGCTTGCTGTTGCATTGCCTTTATACGCTTAGCCTTTGTTTGGGCATGGCAGTTCACAACCTTAAGCTCTGGAAAGAACCTTGGCGCATCTTCAAGCCAGGCATTGTAGATCAGTATCAGCGGTGCGACTACCAACCACTTATGTGATGGGTTAGCTACAATGTCGTCCTTTATTATAGTTAGTGCAAGCGGCGTCTTGCCAGTTCTTGTGTCATAGAAAAATGCAAACTTATCATAATATTCTGCTAATTCACGGCCAAGTTGCTGATGTGGTCTTAGCGTTAACCTATCTGACACAACACACGAGCGTCTTGAACCATTAGCCAATAAGTCTGATACGTTATCACGTAACCGCAGCTCCTTATAAAAGTAGTTTTGTATGGCGAGCGGCGCTGTGCCTATATTATTCTCATCAATATTACGAAGTAACTTTAATATTTCAGGTGTGTTATGTATAGACATCCTATAACTTGTTCTTATACGATTTACATGAACAGGATAAATTGAAGTGAGCTTTGTTTGCGTGTCTACATCATTACGGTCACATCTAACTTCTATGCAGTTATTTGTAAATAGAATCTTGTTAGTCAACACGCAACGCCCCCTATAATAATATGCCGATGTACCGAAAGCGAGAAAGGCACATCGGCTTTATAATCAACCACGGGCCGTCATATATCTGACTAGCCTGTGGATAGATTTCTGCTGGGCTTAACCTCTTACCCAGCCCGCTTCACCCAACGTACTATAAGAATAATCTTATGTGAAGCTTCCTGCTAAAACACTACCTGCTAGACATAAAGCTAATGCCTCTCATACACGTGGTAGCTTGTGCCAGCACCTTGGCAGGGTTGCATCGGTACTGGATTCTTCCCATTATATACATAACGTACCCGTTAGAATAAGCTGGACAGCAGATAAACTACTGGGAGGTCCAGCTCAGATTACCAGTCATCGCCGACTGTCTAAAGCCCATAATTGTTGGGTTACCAGAAATAAAGGAGTCAATGGCAACCTATGGGCTTTAGACAATTGGCGATGATGCCAATTGCCTTGTGAGGTGATTTAGATTTCGTCAGCGGTCTCCGCATCAGTATCCATAATACCTGCAACATTTGGAGCTTCGGTAGCCTGAGCAACAACGGGAGCTCTTTTTGCTTTTTCAGCAAGTGCTGCGTCGACTCTAGCTTGGTTTGCTGCAATAGTTTCAGCAGCGGCGCCTCTCTGAGTAGCTTTGTAGAGAACTGACTTTGCGTTGATAATTTCTCTCTTCAACTGCTCGTCGGTCATCTCTTCAAGAGTTAAGCCAGCAAGCTGACCTCTTGGCTTCTTAACAGGAGCCGGCATCTCGATCTCTGCTGTGAATACATCACCAGCAACTAAGCCCTCTGGAACTGTAAGTTCTACTGTAAATGTTTTACCCATGGTAATCCTTCCTTTCGACTAATAAATTTATTTTGTATCTTAATATTATTATACTCTTTATTTCATTAAAAGTAAACCCCCTATTCTTACGAATTTTCTTCAGGATTTGACGCATAGAACAAGACGCTACCCGTGGTGCGGAGTAATTGGCTTTATCTTACATTCTCACAATCTCAACATTCTTAACATTCTCAACCTTCTAAGCGTTATTCCTCAGATTTTGTATATGTATAAAAACTTTTAAGGATTTTTAATTTTAAAATTGAAAAAATGATTTTTATGTCAAAAAGTTGAGAACGTTGAGAATGTTTAG
>ENA-UOOH01003847-UOOH01003847.1-fermentation-metagenome-genome-assembly--contig:-NODE-3847-length-10951-cov-2.851689_pt1 | contig 10951 bp, 12 predicted proteins | sample MGYA00245778_ERZ724025 | MGnify/ENA primary metagenome ERZ724025 (study PRJEB28704, sample SAMN03018313) | fermentation metagenome | biome: anthropogenic terrestrial biome; feature: soil; material... | reverse complement strand
GACGTCAAGGTTCTGAACGGTGACGCGTTCTGCGCCAAGATGTCCCGCTGCCTTTTTCCCCTTGAAAACACGGGACGGGGACGAGTTCGCACCCAAGGAACCGGCGTGACGTGAATTTGGACCTGTACCGTGGGATTCCTTGAGACGGCTGAAGTTCCAGCGCTTGATGACGCCGGCGTAGCCTTTACCCTTGCTTGTTCCCGTCGCATCCACACGGTCGCCGGGAGCAAATACATCGGCCTTGATGATGTCGCCGACATTGTATGTGTCGCAGTCTTCGAAGCGGAACTCCCGCAGGGTTTTCTTGGGAGCCACATCCACCTTGTCAAAGTGCCCTTTGAGGGGCTTTGTTACTCTTTTGACCGAAACATCGCCGAACCCCATCTGAACTGCTGCGTAGCCGTCATTCTCCTTGGTCTTCTTCTGGACGACGGTGCAGGGACCGGCCTCAATTACGGTGACAGGGATCATATTGCCTTTTTCATCAAAAACCTGTGTCATACCGACCTTTTTGCCGATGATGCCTTTTTGCATATTCTATACCTCCTTGGTTATTGGTTGATCGTTATAAAGATCAACTTGACCTCGCCGGAAATCTAACAAACCTTACCAGTCGAAAACACCGTAGGGCAAGGGCTCTGCTCTTGCCTCTTTTTGTTTTCTGCAACTTCTCAAAGTTTGATTTCGATTTCAACACCGGCGGGGAGTTCAAGGCCCATCAGAGCCTCAACTGTTTTGTTCGAGGGACGAAGAATGTCCACCAAACGCTTGTGTGTTCGCATCTCAAACTGCTCGCGAGAATCCTTGTACTTGTGTACGGCGCGCAGAACGGTAACAACTTCCTTCTCGGTGGGCAGCGGAACAGGACCGGAAACACGAGCGCCTGTGCGGCGTGCTGTCTCAACAATCTTTCCTGCTGACTGATCCACCAGCTGGTGGTCATACCCCTTGATTCGAATACGAATTTTTTCTTTGACTGCCACTGAAAAACGCCTCCTTAATAATTAGTTGGCGGGCGACGCTGATTTCTTCCCACACTGCCGGGTGTTTCTTTACCGGCGGTAAAAAAACCGGAAACCTGGATTAAGGTGTCCGGGAACGAATCAGCGCCCTGTGGACAACTTCGCACAAATCCCCGCAACCCTAAGAGGGGATGGCATAGTCGCTCTCACAGTATTCCTTGTCGCCCGGTTTAAAATCGGACATACTCAGCGGAAAAACCGGCGTATTGCCGCAACCTCCCGCGTCATCGCATATCGTGCAGTCTCGTGATCCGGAAATTTTGAGCGCAAAACGCCCCTTTTCGCAGTCACGCCCAATTATACTACACCATCTTAATTAGAAATGCAAGCGGTTTTTTTAGATTATTAAAAAAATTTATTCCAAATATATTCTAATTTCTTTAATTGGCTATACGCTATAGCAGTTTTATATTGAATACTAGCTATTAAATACTTTTAAAGTAGCGTTCCGCTTTGGTCGTTTATATTGAACCACTGTCTAGAATCATAAAAACATCCTCCGAGCCACCCCTGTTCTTTCAAGCGCGCTGTATTGATCCCATGAAAAGCCGCCCAGAAGCACAAGCGTGAGCTCCAGCCCTACAACCAAAGCGTTGATTACAACCGGCGGCAATGTTGCCGGGGCAGGAACCCCCTTTATTCTGATGTTTCGCATACCATAAGTCATCCTAGCCGCCACCAGAGTCGCAAGCGTGCCGAACAGAATATCCCATGCGCCGGCAAGGTTTGCGCCCATTGCTAATCCCACGAGATTGGATACCATGCAGCCGACGGCAAGACCGGGAATGGCAGATGGAGTGAAAACCGGCAGGACGGTAAGGATTTCAGAAACACGGAATTGCGCAAGGCCGAAAGAGGCTACGGGCACCGCCAGCGTCAGTGCCGTATACATGGCCGCAATCAGACCGCCCTCCGCCATACGGCGAAGTGCCGAATTTTGTTGTCTCATTTTTAATCTCTCCTAGTTTTATTTTAGGTCAGGATGGTTTCGAACTGACCACGACTGCCATTGGCAGTCGTTTGCTGCCATAAAAACAGCGTTCGGATTTCACTATATCCGCCGGAGAGCTATATGTCAACCGTTATATTTTTACGGTAATCAAAGTAGTATGAATGACTACCCCGCGTGTAGGGTCCCCCGGACGCAAAGCCCGGAGGTTTTGCTCCACCCTAAATTATTTGATTGACAACCAAGGCAGAAGGGATATAGAATAATAGGAATTCACGTTACTATTAAATGATTACATAGACAGCAGCTGAAAGGACATAGAAACAAGAATGAAGAAAACTACGTCGCTCTGGGCGGCGGGCGGTTTGCTATTTACTGCCCTGATTTGGGGACTTGCATTTGTTGTAGTTAAGAATTCTCTGGATTTCGTCCCCCCGATTTACATGATGGCGTTTCGGTTTACGATTGCAACGGCGGGACTTTCGCTAATGTTTATAGGAAGGCTAAAGAATATCGATGCCGCAATGCTGAAAAGCGGATTTGTGCTCGGGTTTTTGCTAACCATCGCCTATGCACTGCAAACCATCGGCTGCAAATACACCACAGCCGGGAAAAACGCGTTTCTGACCGCTGCCTACGTTGTGTTTGTCCCCTTTCTGCACTGGATGGTCAACAATCAAAAAACAAAAAAATCCCATATTGCGGCGGCTTTTGTTGCGATTATCGGAATCGCGCTGCTGTCGCTTCAAGATGACTTGTCGGTAAATATCGGGGACTTCTTGTCGCTGCTGTGCGGAATCGGCTTTGGGGTACAAATCGTTTTTATCGAGAAGTATACCAAAAAACAGGACCCCATTCTTCTCACAGTAACACAGCTGGCAGTTGCATCCACACTTTCATGGATGGCTGCACCGTTTTTTGACGGAGGCTTGCCCCAGGGCATCTTGAGAGCCGATGTTGTCACAAGCATGCTCTACCTTGGATTGTTCAGTACAATGGTTGCCTTTTTTCTTCAGAATGTATGCCAGAAATACACCCCGCCCTCCACCACCTCGATTCTAATGTCGACCGAATCGGTTTTTGGTATACTCTTTTCTGTTCTTCTTCTCGGAGAGCGCCCGTCCTTCCGTGCCATTGTAGGCTGTGTGTTTATATTTTTTGCAATCATGCTTGCCCAAACCAAAATCAGCAAGCTGATCGACGGTTATGACAGGGCACAGACAAAAGGCTAATATTTGCTATTTTTGTGAATAATCCAGCATAAGTATACATTGATACCGATAAATTTCTATATATTGTTTTGGTTAATATTCAATATACTGTTGACAAAAAGTAATGAATGCGATAATTTATATTTATACATAAACAAGCATAGATTTGTATTAGGAAATTTTGGTAAGGAGATTATGGTTATGAAAAAATTTGCGGCGTTATGCATGGCGGTACTTATGTTGAGTTTGGCACTTGCGGGTTGCAGTGCGGGATCGAAAAAGGTTAAGGTAATCGACATTCGCCTGACGGATGAAGAGTACGCCTTTGGTGTTGATAAAAAACAGCCCGAGCTGCTTACAAAAGTAAATGAGTTCATTAAGCAAATTCAGGATGACGGAACATTTGATGAAATATGCGATAATTACTTTGAAGACGGTACACCCCAAGCAGTGACTTCAGCCCAACTTGATTCCTCAAAAGACCAGTTGGTTGTAGCCACAAACGCTCAGTTTGAACCCTTTGAGTATATGGAAGGTGATAAATATTACGGCGTTGACATGGAAATTGCCGCAAAGCTGGCGGAGTATCTCGGCAAAGAGCTTGTCATCAGCAATATGAAATTTGAGTCGGTTCTGCTTTCGGTAGATCAAAGCAAGGCTGATATCGCAATGGCCGGTCTTACGGTTAATGAGGAAAGGAAAGCCTACGTTACATTCTCAAATACATACTATAATGCATCCCAGAAAGTAATCGTCAAGGAATCGGACAACACCTTTAAGGATTGCAAGACGGCTGCTGATATTGAGAAAATTCTCTCCGAGCTGAAAGACGGCACAAAGGTGGGTTATCAGAACGGAACAACCGGTAGTCTTTATATTGACGGTGATGAGGATTGGGGCTTTGCGGGCTTTGAGAACATCAAAGGCGTAGGATATGACTCCGGCTCCCTTGCGGTTCAGGATATGATGAACGGAAATATCGAATATGTAGTGATTGACGAAGAGCCTGCCAACAGCATTACAAAAGCAATTAACGAGCTTGCATAATGAATGTTACATTACCCCGCGATTTAAAGCGGGGTAATGTAGACTATGGGGGCAAATATGTAATTTTCCACCAATGCGATGGGGGAACTGGTTTCGCCAATTCCGGCAAAAATTTTGGGTTTGGCGAAAAGGAAGGTCATTTGTATGGGTAATTTTGATAAAAAGCTGGAAAAGTTTTGGGAAATATTTTATGTGCATAATGGCTACAAGAAAGTCCTGACAGGACTGGAGAATACGCTGTATATCGCGATTGTGGGACTTGCAATCGGGATTGTGATCGGTACAATCATCGCGATTGTGAAGGTGCTGCCGAAATATAAAACTCTGCCGAGAGTATTGAACGGCGTCTGCAATTTTTATGTCGGGTTATTCAGAGGCACGCCGGTGGTTGTCCAGCTTTTGGTGGCTTACTATGTTGTCCTCCCGTTAATGGGGATTAATTTGCCGGCACTGAGTGTTTGCGTGCTGGTATTCGGTCTTAACAGCGGTGCCTATGTTTCGGAAATCATGCGGGGCGGCATCATGTCGGTTGATCCCGGTCAAATGGAAGCCGGACGGGCGGTTGGGCTTAGCTATGGTATTACCATGCTGAAAATCGTGGTTCCGCAGGCTGTTAAAAACATTCTTCCTACTCTGGGAAATGAATTTATTACTTTAATTAAGGAAACATCGGTGGTTAGCTTTGTGGGTGCCGCCGATCTGTATGTTGCGTTTAACTATATTGGTTCAAACAGTTACGAATTTATGGTCCCGTACCTTGTCATGGCGCTGATCTACATTGTTTTGGTTATGTTAATAGCGCTCCTTGTTAAAATCATGGAAAGGAGCCTGAGAAAAAGTGATAGACGTAATTGATTTAAAGAAAAGCTTTGGCAAGCTGGATGTTTTAAAAGGCATTTCAACCACCATCCGAGAGGGCGAAAAGGTTGCCATCATTGGTCCTTCCGGAAGTGGAAAAAGCACATTTCTGCGCTGCCTGAACTGCATGGAAGACCCTACGAGCGGCTCGATTATCTTTGGGGGCGTCGACATCGCCGATATGAGCGTAAATATCAATATCCACCGCCGTCATATGGGGATGGTATTTCAGCAGTTCAATCTGTTCAACAACAAAACGGTGCTCGGAAACATCATGCTTTCGCCGTTGCATATTGCGATGCAGGACCTACGTGTAAAAAAGATTAGGAACTTTTTCATCACAGCCGGGAACATCTTCCGGAAGAACAAAAAACCACTCTATGAGATCAATACAACCCGTTCAAAAATCAAGGCTGAAGCAAAAGAAAACGCCATTCGCCTGCTGAAACGGATTGGGTTGGAGGATAAAGCTAATGTCTACCCTTCCACTCTGTCGGGTGGGCAGAAGCAAAGGATTGCAATCATTCGTGCCCTCGCCATGAATCCCAAGGTGATGCTTTTTGACGAGCCAACCTCGGCGCTTGACCCTGAAATGGTGGGTGAGGTCCTCGATCTGATTAAGCAGCTTGCAGATGAGGGAATGACCATGGTGATTGTGACCCATGAAATGGGATTTACAAGAGAAGTTGCCACAAGAGTTATGTTTATGGATGATGGAAAGATTGTGGAGGAAAACAAACCTGCCGAGATTTTTTCAAATCCTCAGAACCCAAGGACAAAAGAATTTTTATCAAAGGTGTTATAGGTAGGCGGCTGTAAACATTATACATAGAAGGAACAGATGCAAAATTTACATCTGTTCCTTTTGTATATTCCCCGCGTTTCAATTTATAATAACAAAAACTTGAAAAGTAGGTATCATTATGTTACTCGCCTATTTTATCTGTGTTCTTTTGTATATTATCTTTGACTTTGTATCTCGCCTTGTAAACAAAACGCGGCATAAGAAGAAAATCAATCGATTGCTGGCAACCGTGAACACCAAAGATGAGCTGCTGTATATGAGAGAAACCGAGATTCTCAACATGCTGGCATTGCTGTTTCAGAGGAAAGGCTATAAGGTAAAAACAACCGATAAATGCGGCGAATTTGTTAACGGTTTGCTCCTAGACGATGTAATCTTTGTTGAATTGCAGAAAAATTCTCCGAAGCATCTGCTGGAAATCGAGACCGCCATCAAATTCACCTATTGTATGCAGCAGGCTTCCATCCACCGGGGGATGCTGATTACACTGGGTGATTTCAAGCTGAATACCAAGCTGTATTGCCATAAATATGTCATAGAATGTGTAAACGGGGATCAGCTTCTTGCAATGATTCGTGAGGTTCGGATGCAGACGGATCCTGTGAAGATCAAGCAGCCCAGGCTGTCAAACCCGTAAGCATATTGTAGCTATGCCGGTGAAAGAAATTCGCTTCGGCTTCAAGTGTTAGTAAAAATCATCTCCCTCAGTCGCCTGCGGGCGACAGCTCCCTCCCAGAGGGAGGTGGCACGGAGTGCCGGAGGGAGTGGTTGGAAAATGACTTTCATAGTAGAAGATATCTCCCTCAGTCGCCACGGGCGACAGCTCCCTCCCAGAGGGAGCCGGGATAGGAAGGGGACACCTATCCCTACGGGCTTTTGGGTTTTATTGTCCCAGCAGCTGTTCAAATTGATTCAGCAATGATTCAAATTCTTTCAGTGCTTGATTCACCGGCTGGGGGGTGGTCAGATCCACTCCCGCGCGTTTTAGGGTTTCGGCAGGATAGTCGCTGCCGCCCGCTTTCAGAAAATCGAGGTAGCGCTCTACCGTACCTTGCTGTGTCAGCATACCGGTAATGGCAGAAGCGGCAGAAAAGCCGGTAGCATATTTGAATACATAAAAAGCACGGTAGAAGTGGGGGATTCTTGCCCACTCCCAGCGCATATAATCATCAATCTCGACATCGGGGCCGAAATAATCCCCAAGCAAACCGCCGTATACCTCGCAAAGGGTTTCGCCGGTCAGGGGCTCGCCCCGCTCTGCCATTTCATGAACCTTTAATTCAAATTCAGCAAACATGGTCTGACGGAAAACCGTACCTTTGAATTCTTCAAGGAAGCGGTTGAGAAGATATGCCTTTTCTAGTCTGCCGTCGGGGGTGGATACATCACATGCACCGATCATTCCCCGCATCAGGATGTTCTCATTTACAGTGGAGGCAATTTCAGCCAGAAAAATCGGGTAGTCCTTGTTCATATAGGGCTGGGTGTCGGAATAATAGGTATGCATGCAGTGCCCTGCCTCATGCGCCAGTGTAAACACATCGCTGAGATTGCCAACAAAATTGAGCAGCATATAGGGGTGAACGCCGTACACCCCGGTTGCATACGCTCCGGTTGCTTTTCCGGGGGTTTCATATACATCCACCCATCCGCCTGCCAGCAGCTTGTCAAGATCACGCAGATAGTCTCGTCCCAAGGGGGCAAGATGCTCGCGCACCATATCACAGGCCTGTTCATAGGTGTATTCCCGCTGGGGCAGCTCCACAATCGGGACATAGGTATCGTAAATGTGCAGCTTGTCCACCCCGAGTATGCGGCGGCGAAGCTCCAGATAGCGGCGGTAGGCGGGCAGATGGGCGCGGACCGCCTCAATCAGCCCGGTATAGATGCTTGGCGGTAGATTGTCGCCAAACATCGCTTTATCAAGACAGGATTGATACCCCCGCGCTTTTGCATGAAACAGGTCTGAGCGGACACTTCCCGCATAAAGCGACGCAATGGTGTTGCCCATGCCCGCAAAAGCCTTGTGCATGGCTTCAAACGAATCCGCGCGCACTCGGCGATCGCTGCTGTCTCGCAGCTTGCCGAACAGACCGTGTGTCAGGATGACTTGCTCCCCCTTTTCATCTGTTATCTCGCCCAGCTTGAGATCAACGCTTTCCAGCATGGAAAACGCGCCGTCCAGCCCTTCAAGTGCGGGAGCAACCATTGCCATCAGCTGTTCCTCACGTGCCGATAATACGTGCTTTCGACTTCTGATCACATCGTCAATCATGTGTCTGAAGTCGGCGAGGGACTGGTCTGAATTCACCCATTCCCGAAGGGTTTCAGGCGGAATGGCTGTCAGCTCAGGTACAATGAAGGAGGTGGTCTCCTGTATCTGAAACAGGACACCCAGCGTCCTGTCGTGCATTGCCTGATATTTCGCATCACTGTTGTCTACATCAAGATTCAATTTGGCGTACATATAAACCCGCTCAAGCCGTTTTTCAAGGCTCTCGAACAGCCGTAGCCCTGCACGCAGCGTTTCTTGATTTTCACCCAGCCTGCCTTGGTATGACTTCATCTTCTGCGCGCCGCTTTGCGCCTGCGCCAGTTCTTCCTCCCATGCGGCCTCGTTTGGATAAATATCGGTCAGCCGCCATTTATATTCGGACGGGATGTCCTTTCTGTCAATATAATTCATTGAAACCTCCACTTTATAGCATTTTTTCTTGTCAACAATTATAACATATTATAAACGTTCAACATACTATTATTTACCAAAGAATAAAAAAGGATAGAGCAGTGCCCTATCCCTACAGCCAAAAGCAAATTTTGTGTTATATCCCCAGCGCATCCGTTACCCTTTTGGCAACCCGATCAGCTGTATCATTGCCGTCAACGACGTAACCCGCAGCAGCACGATAAAGGGGCAGGCGACGATTATAAAGCTGGTATGAGGCTTTTTCTCGATCAGGTCCTGTAAGAAGGGGGCGGGAGGTGTCGGTTTCAAGACGTTTCAATATCACATCCAGCGGCACATCCAGAAAAACAATGTCACCGGATTTTGACAGGACATCGGCGTTCACCTGAAAGGTCAGCGCACCGCCGCCTGCTGCAATCACCAGCCCTTCCTGAGAAGCCAGTTGGATGCAGGCTTGACGTTCACGCATACGAAAAGCTTCTTCCCCATACTCGGAGAATATTTGAGACACAGGCATGCCGGAATGTTTCTCAATAAAGCTGTCCATATCCACAAATCGCCGACCGGTCATATCGGCGAGCAAGCCACCGACGGTGGTTTTTCCGCATCCCATAAAGCCGCATAAAATAATATTACGAATCAGCATGATCACTCCAAATTTTTGTATAGTATCACCAAGTTGTCTGTCGCCAACTTGGTGAGTTGGGAAAGCAAGAGCAGAGCCCTCGCCCTACACATTTGCTGTGCAATGATACAGGGAACCCAGATCTCCGTTTGGTTGGGAAAGATTCAGATTGCCTACTGCGCGAAATGGCGCTGCATTTTCCAAGCAGTTTCCTCGATCAGCTGTGCAATATCCCCATCATCGAAATGCGCACCATACCATATGGTATGTGCTGCCGCCGCCTGCCAAACCAGCATGGACATTCCGCCTAAGACACGCACTCCATTGGATTTAGCACATCTAAGTAGGGTTGTCTCGACCGGATTATAGACTGCGTCAAATACGGCGGCGATACGGGTAAGTGACGAGGCGGAAACCGGCATTTCATCACAATTCGGATACATCCCGACAGGAGTGGCGTTAATCAGAAGCTCATACTCGCCTTCCAGCCCATCCGGAGTGGTGATGCTGTAATCGGTGCCTGGAGCAATGTCCAAGACGTAGGAGCGGAGCTTTTCGGCATGTTCAAGGCTGCAGTCTCTGACCGCGTTGACGATGGAGCAACCCGCCAAAGCTGCTTCACAGGCGAATGTGCGACCAACGCCGCCGCATCCAAGCAAAACAATCCGTCCTTGAAGCTGGATGCCGCCTCCGCTGAGTGCCAGAAGAAACCCGTCTGCATCGGTGTTGTATCCGAAATAGCCGTCTTGGCATATTTTTATGGTATTGACCGAACGATATTGTTCCGCCCTCCCCCGCAAACCGTCAAGATATTCGATAACAGCCTGCTTATAGGGAATTGTGACATTGATTCCACTCGTTTTTTTTAGCAGGGCATTCAGCTGGGACTCCAGGTTTTGAGGCTCAATGTCCTTTATTCGATATTCGGCGTTATGCTTTTGCAAAGAAAAAAGCTGTCTGTGAATAAAAGGTGACATACTATGACCGAGTGGATGTCCGATTACATAAAACACAGGAATTTGAGACATGATACATCCGACCTTTCACTGTGAATCAAGGTTATCATTTCGTCCGGCAACAGCTTTCGGACGCGAAAAACAAAAGGTTTATGCATAAAATTTTGCATATTCTTAAGAAAATGAAAAAAGACGATTGACAAATTACTGTTTTGCTAATAATATTTTGTTGTGATTGGTTTTGATGCGAAAAGAATTTCATAGATTATAGCACAAAGCCATACTGCTGTCCACGAAATGTGATACAGAGCAGATTAGCGGACAGTGAATGGTCACTATTTATGGAAGGATGATCTGGATGGTACTGGAAAAAGTGAAGGCAATACTCAGCAGTCAATTCGATGTTGAGGAGGATTCGATTACTGCGGACACGAATATTGCGGATGACCTTGGTGCTGATTCGCTGGACGTTGTGGATATGTTGATGTCTCTTGAGGATGAATTTGACGTAGAAATCCCTGACGAGGAAATCGAGCGAATCCAAACCGTTGGTGCGGTAGTCTCTTACATTGAAGAGCATATGTAATTTTGCCGCAGAAGTCCTGTAAAGCCTCCTGATACACTCGGGTAGTTTGGGCTGCGCTCTGGTTTTGGAATATTCATTTGAAAGAGTTGGGCATTATTTACGCTCAACTTTTTCTTATTTGTGTTATAATATATCACAAAGTTGTCTGTCGCCAACTTTGTGATTTGGGAAAACCGCTGTTCGGGCTATACGCCCTCCTGCTGCGG
>ENA-UOOH01003841-UOOH01003841.1-fermentation-metagenome-genome-assembly--contig:-NODE-3841-length-10964-cov-7.629389_pt1 | contig 10964 bp, 8 predicted proteins | sample MGYA00245778_ERZ724025 | MGnify/ENA primary metagenome ERZ724025 (study PRJEB28704, sample SAMN03018313) | fermentation metagenome | biome: anthropogenic terrestrial biome; feature: soil; material... | reverse complement strand
TCCAGACTGAGAGAGTATCTTGACGGGGTCGGAGATGCGCTGAAATCCCTTGACATCGATTCCGTTGCAGAGGCATCCATGGCGATAGCGGAAGCGTATAAACGGGACTCGGCGGTGTTCATAATGGGAAACGGGGGAAGCGGTTCCACCGCATCCCATGCGGCCTACGATTTCAACATAGCTATATCGGGGAAGCTGAAGAAGAGGTTCCAATTCGTAAGCCTCTGCGATAACGTAACTACACTGCTGGCACTTTCTAACGACTACGGATATGAGAACGTTTTCTATATGCAGATAAAGGACGTTCTGAAGAAAGGGGATATGGTATTATGCATATCCGGCAGCGGGAACTCGGAGAACGTGGTTAAGGTTGCCGAGTACGCAAGGTCCGTGGGCTGCAAGGTGATATCCTTCACGGGATTTGATGGCGGGCGTCTGAAGAAGCTCGCAGATTATCCTGTGCATGTGGAGCTGCATGACATGAAGAGGGCAGAGGACTGCCACGTGGTCCTGCTGCATGCCATGGCCCGATACATGTCCCAATTCCTGGAAAAGGATAATTGTTGAGAGCAGTCGCATTTCAGATTGTGTTGTTGCGAATATTTTCAATACTCAGTGATTGATTATGAACTGTGGATAGAATGGGATACAGAGTACTGGTGACCGGCAGCAGCAGAGGGATCGGGAAAGCGGTCCGCGATTTCTACCTGAGCAAAGGATACGACGTGACCGCTCCGGGCAGAAAAGAGTTGGATCTAGAGACTCTTAATTCTGTAAAAGAATTCGTTCATGATAACCCAGACTTTGACATAGTTATCAATAATGCCGGCATCAACGATATCATGAATATCGATAACCTGGACGAAGAATCGGTTAGATCCATGATGACGGTGAATCTGATGTCGCCCCTGACCCTAATAGGCGGGCTTGCGTCCGGGATGAAGAGCCGCCGATTCGGGCGCATAGTCAACATAGGCTCGATCCTGGGCACAGTATCCAGTCCCGGAAGGGCAGTCTATGCTGCAACGAAATCCGGTATTCACGGGGTCTCTAAGACCTTATCTGCGGAACTGGCACCCTGGAATATCTTGGTCAATACGGTATCTCCCGGATACACGCTCACAGACCTGACGATTAAGAACAACAGTGAAGAGCAGCTCAACATTATAAGGAAGAGGATACCCCTCGGAAGGCTGGCCGAGCCCAAAGAGATAGCAGAGGTCGTGTTCTTTGTTGGGAATGAGAAGAATACCTATGTTACAGGCCAGGAGATATTGGTGGACGGAGGATATTCGATGTCCGGAGACCTTGGGATGATATCTTCAGAGAAACAGAAATACTGATAGCAGGTCAAGAAGCATTCGAGATATTCATTTTGAAGCACGAAGCTGAAGGACGGAAATTCGTTATACGTTGCTATTTTTATTCTTAAAAAATAAAATCTGGCACTTCATAAGGGTTGGAAAATCTTTGAAAGGACAGGTCAGTCTCAGATCTGAACGGATACTCTGAAGAGGACAACACCCAAGGTGTATGAAGGGAGCATATAGGTTTTATTATTCTGTTCGCGATGGCTAGGACAAGAAACAGTCCAGACTGTACAAGGGGCAAAGGGAAGTGCTGGTTCACAAATACGTCATGAATGCGATATCGAAGATAGTCGCTTCACTCATATCCTTCATCTCCCTTATGGTGATGACCCGATACGTCGGGGATCAGTACGGCATCATGATGTGGGGGATGTCCTTTGTCGCCGTTTTCAATGCAGTCTCCGATCTGGGGTTCCATACCGCCAACATAAAATCGGTGGCCGAAGGCAGGGATCAGAATGCCTGCTTCTCTTCCTATTTCGTTATAAAGATGATCCTGACAGCGATAATGATCGCGGTCTCGGTCATTTCCATATCGATCAGTGCCATGGAAGGCCATGTGGACAGGGAGACGCTTCAGGTGGTTCTGATCTTCATAGCGTACTTCACGGTCCAGAATCTCCAGACGGTCATGACCGGGATGTTCGACGGCCGCATCGAGAGCGGGAAGTCATCCATTGTGTTCATGACAGAATACGTATCCAGAAGCATCATACTCATCGTACTGGCTCTTATGCAGGTCTCCGTGACCGTGCTCTCTCTGGCCTATCTTATGGGGACCCTGGTGTCATTGGCCATGACACTCCTGTTCTTCAGGAGGCCGAAGATCAGGCTCGTCCGTCCGAAGTACATAAGGGAGTATGCGATGTTCGCCGCACCCCTGTCCGTCTCGATGGTGCTGCTTTCTGCTCTGAACTATTTGGACAAGGTGTTGATCGGGATATATGACGGCAGTTTGGAAGTCGGATACTATGCTGCTGCCCTGGGCGTGGTCTGGGCCTTCACGTCCTTCGGGGATTCCCTTAACAGGATAATCCTGCCCCATCTTTCGAAGTTCGATCTCTATGACAAGGACAGCGGCGCGGAAGAGGTGATCTGGAGATCGGAGAAATATATGGCAATGCTGATCTTCCCGTTGGTAGCAGTACTGATGGTTCTCGGGCCCGAATTGAGCGTTGTCCTCTTCGGCGCCGGTTATTCTCAGGCGGGAGTCATACTTTCATATCATTCGGTTCTCATAGCTGCCTTTGTTTTCACTGGCATCTTAAGTCAAGTGCTTTATGCGGCGAACAAGGCGTCCTTGTACGGCAAGGCGGTAGTGTTGTTCTCTGCGGTCACGATCGTATGCTATGCCGTGCTAATACCCGATGAGATTCTAGGCATCCAGATGCTCAATCTGGGTGGTGTGGGTGCGGCGCTGTCCCTCAGCATAGGTTACGTCTTCCTGACCGTGCTGATAGCATACCTGATAAGGAGCGCCGTGGGAATAAGGATCTACAAAGGATTCTGGAAGCATCTGATCTCATTGATCTCTACTGTGGCGATACTCTCTGTATTCACATCCTTTATTGACGTGTCCGGGATATGGATGCTCATACTGACGGTACTGCTGTGCGTTGGCCTTTATTGCGGGATGATATTTGTCGCCGGGGAGATAAGCAGGGAGGACGTAAGATTCGTGCTCGATGCAATCAATCCGAAGAAGATACACGACAGCCTGTCGGAAGAGATGAAATAATAGATCACGGGCATCCCCGAGGAATAAAGCGACTTTGGCTGACGAACACCGAATCCGAATGTGATCTTCTGTGAAATTCTTATGTTCTGTCAAAAAGACCGAGAGTAAATATAAACCGCGGAACACATTGCGCCAATCGTATTCACGTGACTCAACTGATCGTAATGAGGCGTTATCCCGATACGGAAACAAAAGGCACAGGCATAGGATCCTACTCGGATATGCTGGAATTTCTGTTGAAGAGGAAAGGCGTAGATTATGAGAATGTCTATTTCAAATTGTCAACCGATGAAGGATATATGAAATGCCTGAGGCAGGGTTTCATTGAACCTCCTCTTGTACTGAGAAAAAAAGACTGCCAATTGTATCATGCCACAGACGAGTTGTGCTGCATGACATTCCCCCGCATCAAAGGGAAGAAGGTGGTAACGTTTCATCATGTCTCCAAAAGCAGAGAGGGTGAATCACCATTCCTTCTGACAACATGGAGGATGGCGGCAAAGCGCGCGGTGAAGTATTCGGATGCCATAATCGCGGTATCACAGCAGACCAAGAATGAATTGGTCGAGCAGCTGGGAGCGGATCCCGAGAAGGTTTTCGTTCTGGAACACACGATCGACACGATCTTCAGGGACCTCGGGAAGCCCAGGGACAAGATTATTGGATTCGTCGGGACCCTGATTGAAAGAAAGAACGTATCGGCAGGGATCAGGGCATTCAAGAGATTCACGGAGATGCCGGGTACTGACGGATACAGGCTTGTCATATGCGGCGACGGACCGATGAAGGATAAGCTTGTCTCACTCTCGGAATCCCTGGGAGTCGCGGACAGGGTCGACTTCATATCAAAATTGGGAAAGGAAGAACTGCTCGATTTCTATAACAGAATGGATGTCTTCGCTAACACATCGATGCACGAAGGGCTCGGACTGACTGCGTTGGAGGCTCAGGCATGCGGGACCCCCGTTGTCTTCTTCAGAGATGCCGAGATCCCAAAGGAGGCTACAAAGCATTTCGTCCCATCCGAGGGTGAGGAGGAGTTCGCTCAGAACATGTATAGACTTGTTACGGACGATTCATACAGGAGATCCGTTACGGATGGTGCCTCATTCGGTCTGGATTCTGAGGAATATTCCAAAGAGCTGTTCAAAATATACTCCAAAGTGCTCGGCAGAGAGTTCCCTTGAACTCATAACCGATTCTCTAAGTTAGACTTGCTCACTTATTTATCGTGAAGTGCCCTAACGGCTGTTGTGGTAAAGGTCAGCATTATAGTGCCGATATACAACGGAATGCGTTATTTGCCGGATTTCATGAAAGCCATCGGTAAAATGGGTCTTGATGACTGCGAGATCATTTTTGCCGTTGATCAGCGGTCATCGGACGGCTCCGTCGAAGCTGTATTCAAAATAACAGACGCAGACCCTTCAATGAAGGCTGTAGTGCAGACTGAAAGAACCGGTTCTGGTGGAGCCAGGAATTTGGGACTGGATATAGCCGCCGGCGAATACATCGGGTTCTTTGACGTGGATGACGTTCCTTTACCGAATTATATCCATAAAATGGCCGGAATATTGGATGATGCAGGTGCGGACGCCGTTTTCTGTAACTATTCGGAGGAGCAGGCAGTCGACCGTCCTGAACCGGAATTAAGGTTTCTGACACCGGGAGAGGCGATACTATCAGTAACGGCCGGTGACATGCCAGGTATGCCCTGGGGGTCCATGTGGCGTTCTGAAGTGATAGGAAAGAAACGTTTCATCAGCGGGTCGACGGCAGAGGATACAGATTTCATAATCCGGTGTCTGACTAACACAGAGAAGGCAGCATTCTATGATCATCCTCTTTATATCTATAACACAAGGGACATGACCGGGGACCCCCGCCAAAACTGTCTTGCTAGAGCGGAGAAATACTACGAGCTCATAGATTATCTGGAGAAGGCGATGCCGGAGGTCGCAGATGATTATGCGGAGACCTCCTTGATGGTCCAGCTGCGCTGGGGTGCGAAACGCGGAGGAGAGGAGTTCATAGCCATGATGAACAGCGATCTGCTTCAGAAGTGGAAAGCGAGATGTAGAAAACCCATCTATGAGTTCAAGATAGCACAGAATCTGCCGAAGATATATTGTGCGGCGGGGAAAATTGCGGCGGAGATAAATTCCAAACTTGGCCTGCGTTTGGGAAAAGTAGGATGAAAGCAGTACGCATCCTTATTCAGAGAGTTCTCCGGTCAGAAGTAATAAACTAATTAAGAGGTAATCCTCCATATGGTGCTATGCCCAAATGCCTTGGCAGACTGATCGAATCGGTCAAGGTCGAGTATTCCACAAACCCAGTGGCCACGCTGTTCGCTTCGGCAATGAGCGTGTTGCTGTTGGTCTTCATCGTTGCAGGTCTGCTTTCCCAGGGAGAGACAGTATACTACATGTTCTGGAAAGAGCACGATCGCACATTCATGGATTTCTTTGACAGCATAGTATACAGCAGTGACTCGCCGTATACGAATTGGAGGGTCATCTATCCTCCCCTGATAACGGTATTATACGGTTTTCTGGGGCATTTCATGATACCGTTCGTGAACCCGGGAAGTGAATACCTGGGTTATGCACTGCGCGACTCCCAAATGGGACTGATGATTTATCTGGTGACCACGGCGATATCAGTGTATTTGATAGTGCTGTTGATGAGGAAGGTACTGAAGACAGAGGGCAGGATGAAAGAGCTTCTCATTGTACTGTTGATCGCATCATATCCGTTCATATATGCGATTGAGCGCGGTAATATCATCATAGCTGCGCTGTTTTTCTGCTCAATTTTCGTATTCGGGTATAATTCGGAAAATAAAGTGATACGGTACCTATCCTATCTTGCTTTGGCGATCGCTACCGGATTCAAGATATATCCGCTGTTTCTGGGAATTCTGATAGTAAGAGAATCTAGATACAAGGAGGCTGCCGTATGTTTCGCCATGGGCGTATGCGCGGTGTTCCTCCCCTTCCTGCTGACGGACGGCGGACCGCTGGTAATGTTGGAGAACATTATCAATTATGTTGTCATCGATGCGCCTTTCGGTTTCATCAATATCAATCAGTTCATGCTTACGATATTTGGCTTCTTCCTGCCGAATCAGACCATAGACATCATCAGCTATGTGATTGTGGCGATTATGTACGCGGTCACGTTCGCGATAGTTCTGACAGACAGAGAAATAGAATTCTGGAAGATCACTGCTCTGATATGCTGCTGTATTATTTTGGGGCCGGGGGTGGGGACGACCTATCTTTTCATTTATCTTTTCATATCTCTCATCCTCTTTCTCAACGAAGGAGGGATCATGTCAAAATCCAAGGTATTCTACCTGATTTGTTTCGTCATGATATTCGCTCTTTTGCCGGGATTTGCAAGCAGGTGGGAGGACATCGCGTTGGTGATAATCTACTCGATCAAGGCGCTGTTCGTGATGCTATTGATGATGGGGATAATAGTCGATCGCATTCTGTTATTGAATAGCAGAAGGCAGAAGTGCCGTTCCAGATGTCAAGGCGAAGAAGATCACGATAACCTGTCGGAAGGAATGAGATAAAGGAGTGCAGGCACCTTCAAAAAATAAAAAAGTGTTAGCGCATAGATGTTACATCTGATCCTGTCATCAGGATCAATCATCAAGCCAAGGTATCCGGTCTAGTTTCTTTATCCGATGAGGCTATTCTCTTCGAAGCATTGAGTAGAAGGACAACTGTTAGAATAAGCACGGCAACAGCTTTCGCATAAGAAACAAGCTCCGCATTCAGACCAAAGAAACCCGGGACCATGACCAACGTGGCCGCCAGAAGGAGAGAGATGAGGCAAGTCTTGTTCTTTTCTGAAGAGCGGTAATTAAGGAAAAACCACGCAGGTATGATCATATACAGAAGAACGTACGGAGGAGCCACACCGACAGACAGAATCTGCATGCACACGAGCAGAGAAACTGTTTCCCAGTACGGGGCCTGTTTATCTGCTAATACTATGAAAGCACCCACGGCCATCAGAATCAGGGAGATCCATAGACCGAACGCTCCGATACTGAAGTTTCGCATACCGAATCCGTGCGCGGCAGTTTCCAGTATGCCTGCCAGATTAACATGGCCTACCATTGAAACTGCTTCGCTGTATTTTGTCGCATTGCGGAAGACGTCAAGAACGGTGCCGTCTGTGAAAAAGAACGGCACTATGAAAATGACCGCGCAGATCAGAATGCACAGGACCAGATCTCCGTAGTTCTTGTTCTTTAGTGCGTCTCTGAGTATGAGAATACCGAAAAACGCAGGATAGATCTTTGTAGCGATCGCTATACTCAGAAAAAGGAATGAGAGATATTTGTGCTCTTTTTTCTCGGAATTAAAGAAAATGAAGAAAAGTAGTGAGAAGATCACTGATATGAGCATGGAATTTCCGCGATCCAGACAGTAAACCATCGGATAGGATGTTAATATTAAGATGAAAAAGAGAGTAGTTTCCTTTTTCGAGTTCTGTTTAGTGCGAAGCAGTACATAAAGTAACAGTGCCAGAAGCACAACGGTAAATATGGCATATGATGCAATGCCTGCAAAGGAGGCTCGTATTTCCCATCCTGAATCAAAAATTACTCCTGTACTTTCTAAGAGAACCCCTATGATCGAGTAGAGAACGGTGATGAAGCCCGGATAGATAACATTAAAATTAAGATACGGTCCGAATCTGCTGTAATATATGCTGTTGAAGTAATCCATGAAATAATCGGTTCTATTGTAAAAAAGCACAGAACCAAGGCTTTGCCCGCTAGTTAATAGGAAAGCAATGGAAGATACAATCAACCCCAGGATCATGAGAAGGTAAAACATTTGGCGGGGTGTAACCTCAGAATTTTCTGAAAGTTTACTTTTGAAGATGTGTCCCCCCAGTTCTAAAATTCGTTCCAGCATTGTTCATCACTTCAGAGATGATGAAGTATTTAAACAATGTAATACGAAACAAGAATTTATGAAGTAAGAAAAATCCAAAAATTAGTTTATGAACACTGTACTTTAATCGCAGTCTTACTTTCGTTATAAGGAGCAATCCATTCGACATTACAAACTCTTTAGTTTTGAAAAGCCTGGCTATTACAGTCCTGTCTGGCTGTTGGTTGTTCAAGAAGTTTTAGACCTTCTCTGGAAAGAGTAAGCGAATATGTAGAAGATCATAAAATATCGTAAGAGCCATTAGGGAATATAATCGGTTTGTGTGATGTATTTTTCAACACATCATCAAATATTTCTTGGATATTCAAATCTTTGAAAATTGTGTTTTTTAAATGACCATTCAAATATCATTGGAATATTTTTGGTATTCGCAGGAATAGCATCTCAGCATTGTAATAACCGTTTTAACGTTGAACACCTATCGAAGGTAGGGTTGGGGATGGTTAGGGGAATAAAGCTTCTCGATTGCACATTGCGTGACGGCGGATATGTGAACGACTGGGAGTTCGGCAACGGAGCCATGACATGCATTTTTGACAGGCTCAATGCATCTGGAACAGACATCATAGAGATAGGCTTCCTGGACCAGAGGCGTCAACCGGACCCGAACAGAACAATTCAGCCAGACACGGAAAGTATGACCAAGGCCTTTGGTAAGATATCCGATAGAAAATCCATGGTTGTTGCGATGATCGATTACGGAACTTGCGACATCGAGAATCTTCAGCCCAGGTCGGAGACGGTTCTGGACGGCATAAGGGTGATATTCAAAAAAGAGAATATGCACAAAGCTATTGAGTTCGGAAGAGAGGTCATGGAGAAAGGCTATGCTCTTTTTCTTAATATGGTATCGATAACATCCTACGAAGCGGAAGATATCATTGAGTTCTCCGAGGATGTCAACAGAATCAAGCCGTTCGCGGTATCGCTGGTGGATACATACGGCCTAATGCACAAAGAGCAGATGTCCCTCTATTTCAATCTCCTGGATAAACATCTGGATCCATCTATTTCCATAGGATATCATTCACATAACAACTTCCAGCTTGCATATTCCAATACGATAGAGGTACTGGAGCTGAACACGAAAAGGGACATTATTCTGGACGGCTCCTTGTATGGCATGGGAAAGAGCGCGGGCAATGCCCCTTTGGAGCTCCTTGCCATGCACCTGAATGAGAATTACGGCAAGAATTATGATGTTAACCAGATATTGGAGGCCATCGACGTCAATATCATGCCGATGTATGAGAAGCATTATTGGGGGTACAGTTTTTATTTCTACATTTCGGCAAAGAACGATTGCCATCCCAACTATGTGAAGCATCTGATCGACAAAAGATCCCTGTCCATCAAAGCGGTCAACGAGATTCTGGGGAAGATTGAGCACAAACGAAAGCTGGCCTTTGACAAGCAGTACATCGAAGGTCTTTATATGGAGTATATGTTGGATAATCTCGACGACTCCGAATGCATAGAGGAGCTGTCCAAAGAGCTTTCCGGCAGAGAACTTTTGCTTATAGGTCCGGGGAAATCGGCGGACAGGGACAGGACCAAGATCAAGGCCTTCATGGAAGACAAAGCACCGATAGCCGTTGCAGTCAACTTCATTCCTTCAATCGGCATAGATTATCTTTTCGTCAGTAATTCGAAACGCTATAGTCTGATGGTCCCCAATATTATAGATTGCGGCCTCAGAACGATAGCCACATCCAACATAACGCCTATCAGGGAGCCCTTCGATTATACGGTGGAATATGGGGGGTTGATCACCGATGCAGATGAAATCTGGGATAATGCTCTTGTGATCTTACTGAATCTTTTGAAGAAGATCGGCGTTGACAAGGTTTATTTGGCGGGATTCGACGGTTTCAGCGAGAGTTCTGATACCAACTATGTCGATAAGAGCTTTGACCTATCGAAAAGTTTCGAGTATCTTTCTGCCGTGAATCGTTTGCTCACTAAGAAGATAAAAGAGTATCGGAAAGATATGAATATCGTATTTTTAACAGACTCCATATATTCGGAGGAGTAGACACGTACAAAACCGTGATCTTTGATCTTGACGGGACTCTTATAGATTCCAGTGAAGGAATAGTTCATGCGGTATTGGAAGCTTTGAGGAATCTCCGCTATCCGATTCTTGATGAAGGGTTGATCAAATCACTCATAGGCCCTCCGATAGGTAAGGAAATAGTGAAAGAGCTCGATTATGGGGACGAGGAGCTGAAAGAATTCAATGCAGAATTCAGGCACCTCTATAAAACGAAATATCTGATGGAAGCTGAAATATATCCGGGCATCGAAGGTCTTTTGTCACGTCTTTCGGATCAGAAATTCATGGCAGTTGCCACGAATAAGAGAATTGATTACACGCTCATTTTGATGGACGGACTGGGTCTTTCCAAATATTTCGATATTATAGAGGGATCGGATCTGGAAGGCAGATTGGAAAAACACGACCTGATAGACAAATGTCTGGAATCGTCAGGGCATCTCCCGTCGGAAGCGGTCGTCGTTGGGGATACCGCCCATGATGCGTTGGCGGCAAAGTCATGCGGATTGGATTTTATCGGCGTAACATACGGTCTCGGTTTCAAAAGACCGGAGGACGTGCCGTTCGGCAAGGTCGCCACGTCAGTTTCATCACTACAGGGGATGTTGTTCTGATTCCCATTGCTTATATACGTGCGAAGGCCTAACAATAATCCGAAGCTCATATTCATAATCCCAGATATACAGGAATTCAACAGAGACGATCGAATGAATGGAGGCTTATTCTCAATAAAGAGCAGTTCAGAGTCGGAAAATATTCTGAATAAAACAATCATCGATATTCTTTGTTTTCTGACCGTTATCATAGTCTCGTCG
>ENA-UOOH01003839-UOOH01003839.1-fermentation-metagenome-genome-assembly--contig:-NODE-3839-length-10966-cov-6.018697_pt1 | contig 10966 bp, 9 predicted proteins | sample MGYA00245778_ERZ724025 | MGnify/ENA primary metagenome ERZ724025 (study PRJEB28704, sample SAMN03018313) | fermentation metagenome | biome: anthropogenic terrestrial biome; feature: soil; material... | reverse complement strand
GCTGATCCTTAACCTCGGTAATGGTCAGGCCGGTAACTTTGAAGGCACCGACCATGGGATAGGAAATGTAACCGTCGGGGCCCACTACCAGTTCAAGAGTTAGGTCGGGATGGTTCTCGACCCGGATGAGTAGCTCATCGCCGGGGCCGAGGGTGTAGGTTGATGCAGTTAGCGAGGGGGCAAAGCAGAGGGTTAGTACTGAGAACAATAATAAGACTGCAATCTTACGCCTCATAATAAGTTCATCCTCTCGGGACTGTATTTGGTCTATATTCGGCACTTGGGGCTTTATCCCTTGTTTGTAAGGAAAAGAGAGGTCACTTCACAATTTGGATAATGCCGTTGCTAAGGATGTAAATAATGAACCCTGCAATGGCGTTGCCTATTAAAATAGATGGAAACGCCCATTTAAATCGCATGTTAAGCAAGGCTGCAATCAGGCTGCCACTCCATACTCCGGTTCCAGGAAGAGGTATTGCAACAAAAATCAAAAGTCCCCATGCACCATATTTCTGTATTTTGGGGCCGTTTTTGTTCAAAGACTTGTCCGCAATTTTCTCAACTATTTTTCTAAATGGTTTTGTTTTTTTCAGGTAATTGAAAACAGGTCTGATTGCAAACAGAATAACCGGAGCCGGAAGCATGCTTCCTATAAAGCCTAATATTGCCGAGTATAATGGCGAAAGACCTAAAGAGATGCCGAGTGGAATTGCGCCCCTAAGTTCTATTACTGGTAGGGCAGCCGCCAAGAGGACAGCTAATTCTCTCGAAAGCGAACTAAAGAATTCTCCGTTCATTTTGTTTCCTCATTGTAAAATTGGTGTTATTAATGAAACAGCTCGGTTTTTATATAAAATGACCTGAAAAGCCCAAGAACATATTTTATCTTCTATTCCATAGTCGGCTGACTCTTTCTATTGCGGAGTCATCTTTCAGTTGGCATCATATTAACTATATGGTAAAAGACTTTGATTCGAGATTAGGGCGTTTTTCAATTTTGGATAAATAAATAAGTAACATACCGTTAATAGGTGTTATGGCCAGCGGTAGAATTTTAATGAAAAGGTCGCGCAATAAATAATAGATACAGACAGTATGGTTTCGTATTTAATTAAGGTCTCGTGATCAATGGCGATATTTTGGGGCAGTCGATTTTACATCCGCCCACGATCGCGCTGTCTTTTCCAATAGTCAAAATGCTACGGTAATACTCCTGTTCATGCCTTTAAGTAAATCTTTCGAAAGCAAGAAAAGCTTTGCCCAGTATATTATTTTTTCTTCTCCAGCGTTTTCCAATCTGCCAGTCTCTTTTTCAGCAGCGGCAGGTATACGCAGCTCATGACTGCGACAATTGCAAGGATCGCCAGCGTCTTTTTCAAGGTCTCACCGTCCAACCATATGTTTATAAGGGTTACCGCGCTGGCCGCCACGAGCATGGCCACTGTCACGCCGCCATTTTTGATGGGCTTGAAATATTTTAATCCCCAGTAGGTTCGGGAAGCCAAGAAAACCAGGGCAGAAGCGCTGTAGCTAATTGCCGCGCCTAGCACGCCCAGCTTCGGAATCAAGATAATGCAAAATGCAAAAACAGAACCCACTGTCAATGCCGAGACCACAATGTGGAGATACATTTTTTTCGCAATATTTATGCCGTACACCGTCGTCTCCGAAAGGGTGACGCAAATCAAATAAATCAACAAAACCGGGAAAACGGTCTGTGCCCCGGCATATTTCTCGCCTAGCAGCTTAACAATGATACCGCTGAACAGAGTCAACCCGCACACCGCTAGAAAGCACAGGTAGGACATTGTGTGATGAATGTAGTTGATCTGCCCACGATCCTGCTCATAGTGCCCATACAGATACGGGCCAAAATAGCTGGAGAATCCCGCCTGCACCACATTAATGGTGGACGCCAGAGAGACAGATGCACTATATATACCCAGCTCCATAAAGCCGACGCTTGACGAAAGGAGATAGCGGGGAAGAAAGCTTTGCAGCTGAAACAAAAATGCAGCAATTACTGCGGGAAAACCAAATATCAAGAACGGCTTTATTTCCTGCATTTTTACTGTTCCGCAAAAGGAAACCTTGTTTTTACGATACTGTCCCAGCAGGCATAGAATGGCAAAAGCCGTCATCATCCCGGCTAGGAGAAATGCATACATGTTGTAATCTGAGCGGAGGAATCCGGTGCACAGAATCGCTGCCTTTATTAAGGTATTGTAAATCACGCTTTGCGCAATGTAGGACTTGATTTTGATCTGCATCCGGTAGACCATCAGGGACATTCGAATCAAAGACATAGGAAGCAGAGTATAGGCCGCCAAAATTATGGCAGTACCGTTGACTTCCCTGAAAATTTTTACAGACAGGATACGGGAGAAAATTACGCTGCCCATCATGACGAAGGACCATGCCACCAACACAACAGTCAGATTAATATTCAATAGCCGGTTTTTATCTTTTGACTCATGGAAAAACCGTGCGAATGCCTGATCCTGACCGAACTGTGGAAGCACTACGCACAAAAGCACCACGGACTGCAACATGATCACCTGGCCATAGGCATCCGGCGCGAACAGCCGGGTTGCAATGGGAACCGTGATAAAACTGATAATGAAATTGATGATGCTTTCAGATGAAAAACCGACTAAATTTTTAACGAATCCTGTGGCCATCTCGCTGTTCTCCTTTCTTCCTTGTGTCTCCATCGCATTCTTAGCAGGAACTGGTCATGCAGGAGGTAGGAGACAATAACGTATGGCCACATAAGCTGCAGCAGCACCTGTAAGGATCCTCTGGCGACCATAAATCCCAGAGCCACAATAACATAGTTTAGGATGCCTTTTTTCGGCATGGCAAATATAAAGCCGTAAACTGCACCAAACAGCAGGCAGGCTGGCATCCCCCCTGTGAGATAGGCCTCGAGTTGAGGCATATAGGCTAGGCCGCCACCAAGGGCATACAGCGAATACCTCCGCGCCATCCAGATGTAGAGAGGAGGATAGCTGGTGTTCATTCCAAAAAGTGAAATAATATTCTTCCCTAAAATCGGGATATGTCGGAACAAGCCGTACAATACGTTGGAAATCATCCCGGCGGGCTCGGCCTCTCGGGCAGACAGCAGAAACGCATCATAGGGGCCGAATCCATCAAAAAAACTCAATGCGCTGATAAAGGTAACCCCTTTTATGGCTTGCTCTGAAATCATCTCCAGAAAATAAAACACAATGCCAACGCAGGCAATAGCTACGATTTGGAAGCGGGGCATCCTTTTTTTTCGTTTAAAATACCAGTCAACATAAATGAGCAGCACACACACCACTATTGTCAGCGCCCGGGCACGCCGGGTGGTCGCGAAGGCCAATAGAAGTTGAAACGCCACCATGGCTACCATCAGAACCAGTTTTGAGCGCCGGGAAACTTCCGTTTTGAACCAGTAATAGACCATTGCAACTGAGGCAATAGTCATAACCTCTGCAGAAAAGAAAATTGAGATAACGGGGTTTTGTGCGCTCAGTCCCAGACTAGTCACGTCTGTAATGGTGCCGCCACTCCGCAGAACGTTGAATCCACCCCGCAAAAAAGGTGCCAGGAAAACCAAAGTTGAGATACCTGCAATGATTGTCCAGCCGACAAACATACTATTATTAAGTCTGTTATCCGCAAGAGCCGTTGTCTTATCTGGTTTTTGAAAGGCATTTTCTTTACGCAGAACCCGAAGATGTCTTCTGACAAAAAATCCGATTGTCATTCCACAGAAAAACAGGAGACTCATTTTAGTGGTTTTCAGCAGTTCTTCCGCTGTATACGTTCTTGCATCCGCAATTGTGCCAAGAGGGCGAATACCCCATTCTAGAACATGGGTTAATAAACCGTAAATTGGAACAACAATGGTATAAATCAAAATAGCGGAGAAGAACCAAAGTCTTCCGTCACAAAAAGCCGTATCATATTTTGTTGTATTTTTGATTTGCATATATATAGACGCAAAGCATGTGATAATTAACAGGCAATTTATCAAGATCAGCGTTTCTTGCCCACTGGAAAACAGGGAATAAATGCATACGCATATGGCCAGTACGAGCAAAACCACCGTTCTTTTTGCCATGTCCATTATCCCTCCCTGCTAAGCAACTTTTGATACGTCTTAATTTCCTGCCTCTGCAGGTTTTCCCATAAGTACTGCTTTGCTCTGTCCCGCAGGCGCTCTCCATCTACAGGAATGCTTTGATTTAATACCCGGACAACCCTTTCTGCAAAGGTTATCTCGAATCCATCCTGATCTTTTACGACAAAATCATCGTCTCCGATGGCTTCGGGAATACCTCCGCAGTCGCTTCCCACCACCGGTGTTCCGCAGGAGTGGGCCTCCAACACCACACAGGGCCAACCCTCATTCCGACTGGGAAGAATCAATACATCCATACTGAACATTAATTCAAGGACCTTCTGCTGGGGAACTCGACCGGCAAATCGCACCGGTAAGCCTGCCAGCGAATCCTCTAACCATTGGCGTTTCGTTCCGTCTCCTATCAGCAAAAATTCTATGTCGGGATACTGTTCCGCAATCATTCTAAAGATTGTCGGGAACAAGGTGACGCGCTTAACGTCGATCAGATTTCCTACGAAACCAACGACCTTTTTTTCTTTTTGCTCTTTTACTCCGAAATCAGGCATTGCAGGGATGCCGTTGGGCAACACCTGAGCGTTTCTCCCGCTATATCCGCAGCTTTCCGCTGTCTCCAGAAGCCGGTGGCTGACAAATTCCACCTTATCCGCGCGCTCCATTACAGAGACACAGGGGCTGGTAAAACCTTTTTTTTGCATTGTCACATTTACATCACTGCCGTGACAGGTAATCACACATGGTATGTTCCATTTTTCAGCCAGCATATTCCCGACTTTTCCGGTGGGGTAAAGCCAATGGACGTGCAAAATGTCATAGGCGTCTTGAATGATTTTTTGGGCCGCTCGATAACTCTTCCAGGCAAAATAACCCTCATGGGTCAGAGCGCTCAGAGCTATCCCCACCAGTCCCAGTTTCACGCAAACGGTTTTATAGGTGATGTCTGGGTTGTCCGAGGGGATGTACTGGCCAAACACTTCCTTTTGCTGCTTCCCCAGTAGTTTTCGAATCAGGCGTATGGCTTTCGTCTCGCTTCTTGCAAAGGCGTATGTATCCACACTGACGCCCTGCGCTCTCAGCGCCTCTATTCTGCGGGTAACGAACACGCCGCTATACGGAGCTACGCGAGTGGGAAACATGCTGGTGAGAACGCAAACTTTCATTCCTGCTTTTCCTCTTCAATCATTTTCATGTAGTGACTGACTGAATTTCCAATGGAAAATTGGATTTCTGCAAAGCTGCGTGCCGCTTCTTTCGCTTTTTTCTTATCCTCATCGGACATCTGGGCAAATCTGAGGACTCCTTCTGAGATATTTTTCTCCTCGAAGGAGCACAGGAGACCAAACGGCTCTTTGACAAGACGATAGGTGTCTCCCTGGTCGGATGCCACCACGCAGCAGCCACAGGCGATGGCTTCCAGTAGGGACTGGGAGGGATAATTGTTGTACAGCTGTAAGGAGACAAAAATCTCCGCACTGGGCAACACATCCTGAGATTTTTCATATCCCGGAAGTTCAAACAACTGGGGGTAGTTGCTGCTTTTCACCAGTTCCCTGACATTCTGCTCAATCTGGGCCTTGCCATTGCCGCATAGCATCACATGGTATCCCATCCGCCAAAGCTGGTCCTGTATAGAAAGCATGCTTTTCACAAATAGCTCCACATTCTTCATATACTCCCAACGTCCCACAAAGGCGATGATCTTTTGCTTTTCACCGGGAGAGAAAACACTTAAGTTAGTAAAGGGGCATGGGGTAACCGTCACCTTCTGTTTGGGATACTGTTTTTGAATCATTCCCACGGCGCATGGGTACAGACAGTCGATTTGATTGGACAACCGCGCTACCAATTCAAACTCCTTTTTGCTTAGCAGGCTTTCAAATTTTTGTTCAGCCGCTGTCGTGGTCACCTGCAGCAAAACTGTCTTGCTACCGGACAATTTTGCGCCGAAGAAAAAGGGTAGCATGGCACGATAAGGGTCTGTATAAAACGCATAGTCGAATTTCTCTTTTCTCAGGTAGGAGAATATCTCTCTGCCGCTGGAACGTCCTATCAGCTTCAGGCAAAATGGCTGACCAATAACGTCGCGATAGGCCTCTTCCACTGCCTCCATAGGCTCATACAAACGGAAAATTAGCTGAACCTCTACGCCCTTTTGAGCCATCTCATTAAAAATCCGGCTCAATCTGCGTTCCGCTCCACCCAGGCGCGATCTCCCACCAAAATAACATGCAATCTTCATCTTCTATATCCGCTCCGTATTCGCCGACAACACATCATTTCTTGAGTCCCAGATAAAACGCGTCTCGCTTCTCTCTTAGCTTTTCCGGACTGAAGTCTTTTGCCTTATTAAAGTTACGCACTGCTTCCTTCTCCATGCTCCGGGCGCAGGAAACGAGTTTCTCTGTGAGCTCCTGAACATTTTTCCCCTCAAACACACATTCCTCATCCAGCAACTCCGGAATGCCGCCAACTCGGCTACCCACAGCGGGGCAAGCCCTGCTCATAGCTTCAATCAGTGCCCGGGGCATCCCCTCCACCAAACTGGGCTGCACATAGATGTCCAGTTTGTCCAGATATTCAAACACCTGTTGGTGTGGCAAACTGCCAACGAATATAACATTTTCGGTAACGCTGTAGGCTTCAGAAACCGACTGCAAATATGCGGTGTTTCCACTGCCTATTATCCAATAACGGGCGCTAACTCCTTGTTTCTTTAACTCTGCGATGGCACGAATTACATATTCCTGCCCTTTGTAGCGCACATCGGTGGCCGCCATGGTGCCTATTATCAGCGGCTGGGAGGGCTCTCTGCCTCTGATTCGCTCCAGACGATGCCACAGTATACCTTCGTCTGTTTCCGGTAACTCAACATCAGAACAGCTCACACTGTTACCCCTGCAGGGGTATCTTTGCTGTAAAAATTGGTCGGTGACATAAAGTGCGTTTGGCGCATTTTTCACCGCTTTCTTTGTTAACAGGGTCATCATCGGTGCCGCCAGCTTCCCTTTAAGGCTGTGGTTCCACAGCGCATCCCACGGACATCCCACCACCTCCACTGCGTAGCTCTTTTTCTGCCGCTGAGCCTCCTCAATTACGCGAAGGCCGATTCTGCTGGGCAGTCGTCCGATCACTACGTCTGCCGCCCGTACTTCTTCCCGCAGCATTTGCTCCCCAATTGCTGCAAAGCTTAAAATTCGCACCCGCTTGTCCACGATGTCAGACATTTTGCCGTCAATCCGGTCCTGGTCGATGATACGCGCGACAACCGTTACCGCGTCAAAGTAGCCCGCATAGCGAGCTAGTATGTCATTACCCAAGCCACCGTTGGAGTAAAGCATCCTTGCAACCTGTCTAAACTTGTGGTCATGCGCTAGTAGCACGCTCATCTTATTGGCTCCTGTCTCCAATTTTGTGGGCAGGGGCTCCGGCATAAATGCCCATTGCCTCCAGCGAATGGGTCACCACAGAATTGGCTCCCACAATGCAGCCTTTCCCTACGGTTTTTCCACACAAAATCGTGGCTTTTGCGCCAATCCACGAACAGTTTACAATTACAATGCGTTTTTCCTCTATGCCCTGATCCTTGATTGGCTTTGTGGGGTCGGAATAGAGGTGTGTGGTGGTCATCAGTGTAACCCCGTGGGCAATAGATACATCATCCCCGATGGTCAGGCCCTGACTTTCATCCTGTCCACATTCGAAATAGCACATGGGGTGAATGGACACATTGTCCCCCACGGTCAAATTCCCCGGATGGAAGATGTAAACCCCCGGATATACAGACACATTGGTCCCACACTTTTTTGCTAGAGTTTTTAGCAGTGCATAGCGGACCGCCAGCCCCTTTTTTCCATTTGTGTCTCGAAAGAACTCAAAAAGGTGTTGCCGAAAGCGCCGAGGAAAAATGCTGAAGAAACCCGTTAGAATATCGAGTGCTACCTCAAATTTGCGGAACTGCTCTCGCCCGCGTTGATATGCCATTTTTAAAGATTCTCCTTATACCAGTCAATGGTGGCGTTTATGCCATCTTCAAAACTCCATTCCGGGTCATAACCAAGCAACTTTTTTGCTTTGGAAATGTCTGCGTTGGAGTGTCTTATGTCGCCGGGGCGATCAGGTCCAAAGATGGGCCGAACATCGCCTTCGCCCAAGAGCCCGGCAATTTTATTATAAATATCAATGAGGTTTTCCTTGCTTCCAAAGGCGATATTGAAAACCTCACCTGCGACTTCATGGGGGGCAAGGCACGCCTTGAGATTGGCTTCAATAACATTCTCAATATAGGTAAAGTCACGGCTCTGCTTACCGTCACCATTAATTGTCGGCTGCTCGCCGTTCATAAGCTGCTTGATAAACTTCGGGATAACCGCAGCGTAGGCACCATCTGGGTCCTGATGTCGGCCAAACACATTGAAATACCTTAGCCCATAGGTATCCAATCCATAGTGCATAGTATACTGTTTACACCACTCCTCGTCACAGCGTTTGGTCACCGCATAGGGGGAGAGCAGATTACCATTGACACCTTCCCGCTTTGGTAGCGTTGCTTCATCGCCATATACTGAAGAACTGGAAGCATATATAAATTTCCTTACGCCTTTCTGTCGTGCCGCCTCCAATACGTTCAATGTTCCCATGATGTTATTCTGGCAATAAAACAACGGCATTTCTATGCTGCGGGGCACACTGCCCCATGCCGCCTGATGGAGCACATAATTCACTCCTTCGCAGGATTCCAGACAGGTATCCAAATTTTTAATATCACCTTTGATAAACGCAAAGTTAGAGTTATTCAGAAAGGGATCCAGATTAGCCTGTTTACCGGTAGATAAGTTATCTAGGCAACGAACACAATAACCCATTTTCAAAATGGCTTCGCACAGGTTGGAACCTATAAAGCCGGCACCGCCGGTAACGAGGAATAACGAATCTTCAGGAAATACTAAATGCTTGTAACTCATATCAAGGCCTCCAGTAAAGGTAGTCAGCGCTTTCGTACCCTTTCCTGCAATGTTCCACTTTGTGCCAGTCGCTTCAAGAACGGACTTTATATTGATACCCATTTTGTCGAAAATGATGGGCAGCTCATTCATGAAAGCAATATTGATGTCTCGCTGGCTATTTCAATGACTTACGCGGCTTCTGCTACTTTAATAGATTTAGCACGACAGACACCTGCTTCAACAACTAATTCATAGACTTTTGCAATAGTGTGTCAAGAGTTTCTTCATCCATGTCGGATACAATCTTAGTGATGGTCTAAAGGCGATGTACTTTGTCGTCGGGATTGATGCGTTCAGGGGAGTAACCGATCCTAAAGCAAATTTGGGACACAAGTATCCTTTGTTACGCCTGGATATATTGTGGATTCAAACACAATAATGCCACCCCCCGACCTCCTGGGTCGGATCTGATCCTCTTCTATAAAGCATTATTTTTTCTTCGTTCAGATCAAACTTTAGCCTTTTTGGCAAATGCAACAGCGATGGGTAAGCCTACATAACCAAGCCCGATTAGTGAGATTTTTTCGGTTCCTTCAATGTTTTTTTATATAAATCCACTGCCAAGTCTCCTTGTTATGCCAGTTTCATGATCTCCATTATCTTCCGGTTAACTAAATTTACGTCATATTTCTCTCTTGCAATCATCAAGCTCTTTTCGCCCATAGTCCGGTATATTTCTGGATTGAGAATCAAATACTCCATCTTTTCCGCCAGTTCTTTTACTTCTTTAACTTTTACTAAATAACCATTTTCGCCATCAATTACCGTTTCTTTACAGCCTGGAGCATTACTTGTTATTATAGACCTCCCCATCGCCATTGCTTCAAGGACAGCCTTAGGTGTCCCTTCACGGTAGGATGGTAATACAAATGTACTACACATTGCGATAAATGGCCTTACATCGCCTTGTTCCCCAAAATATTCTATAATTCCTTCATCTATATAAGGTTGCAGTTCTTCTGCTCGCAGGGCTGAAGGATTACTATCATAAGGCCCTAACAACATACACCTTATTGATGGATACTTTTCCTTGATTAGCTTACAGGCTTCCAAGTATTCCATGATCCCTTTATCTTTTATCAGCCTACCAATAAAAAGGAAAGCAGGCTCACGAGGCATTACTGCAGGTTTGAACTTATCAAGATTAACCCCCGATCCATTGATAATGGCAGTCCTTTCATGATTAACCAATCCGTTTTTTATGAACTCGACTTTATCGTCTTCATTTTGAAAGATAACTTTTTTGCTTGATCTGCACGCGAAACGATAGCCGGCCTTCATGATAATCTTGTAAATTCTATGTTTTAGTCCTCTACTGATTATGATTGAACCTAGACCGGCTATTAATGGATACACTTCTAATATTCTATTAAATCTAGCTGCCAGGCACCCGTACAGAATTGTCTTTGCCTGATAACAAAATACTTTATCTGGCTTTTCGTGTTTTAAAAAACGGTAAAGATCGCGATAAGTCCTAAAATCACTAAGGGGATTGGTCCCATTGCGTTCCACAAATATCTGCCTATAATCAATACCATTTTCTTTAAATTTCATTTCCCATTCTTTAGGTGGCTCTGGTCCTAAAGCAAAAACACGATGGCCATTCTCAATGAAAAGTTTCATCATATCGAGCCGAAACCAAAAAAGTGATTGTGTGTGACTTGAAAGTACAGCTATCTTCATTTTACTACCTCTTTTAATGTGGCAGCTTCTTTAGCTCCCGCCGCGCCTTCTACGATACCCTTACTTTTAAGCACAGCGACAACTGTCTCCATGAAGCATTTGACATCAATCGCAATGCCCATTCTTCTTACATATTCGCCATCCA
>ENA-UOOH01003837-UOOH01003837.1-fermentation-metagenome-genome-assembly--contig:-NODE-3837-length-10972-cov-6.217367_pt1 | contig 10972 bp, 3 predicted proteins | sample MGYA00245778_ERZ724025 | MGnify/ENA primary metagenome ERZ724025 (study PRJEB28704, sample SAMN03018313) | fermentation metagenome | biome: anthropogenic terrestrial biome; feature: soil; material... | reverse complement strand
GGGGATGGCTTGAGGAGACGAAACAAAAACTGATGACCGTAGAATTGCAAAAAAACTCGCACACACGCGTTAGTTTTCGCGAATCAATCGGTGGCGTGTTGGTAGCGATCACGCCAGATCTGACTGGGATTGCTCTTCAACCCCAGGGGACCAAACCCGACAGCCTCGGGTCTCCTTACGATACTTTTAGCACGTCAACCACCGCAAGTAATATTCTGTCCATCACCCCCGCGCATTGTAAGTCTGTTGCGGGGGTTTTATTTTCCAAAATTCAATCACAACCACAGTTTACTTTTTACCAGGGAGGACTATTGAGGAACAGCCAGAATGTTCAACCTCGCTATTTTCTGCAGTGCGGAACCCGGCGCCACAATGCCGGATCACAATCAACCTTATTTCAATTAATTGGAGGAAATAAATGAGTAAGAAATTGTTAAGTAAGTTATTTGTACTCCTGCTGGTGGTGGGGCTGCTATTTGCAGCTGCGCCAACCGGGCAGGCACAGGCAGTAGCAACTGTTTCGAATGAAACAGAACTGCTCGCCGCTTTGGCGGGATCTGAAACTGAGATCGAACTGGGCGCCGATATAGCGTTAGCCAATGAACTGGTGATTACCAGGGCTGTCACTATTGACCTGAATGGGAAAACACTCAGCAAACCCGCATCCGCTTCCGCTAACCGGGTGTTTCACGTTCAGGCAGGTGGAAACCTGACCGTCAACGCCACAAGTGGGGGCATTGTGTCAAGTCCTGCTGCTGATGGAATGGCGTTTGAGATGCAAGCTGATGCCGCCGCGACCATGACGATCAATGGCGGCGCATTTACTGCTGGTTACAGGAATATCGTTAACCAAACCAACACGCTCATCGTCAACGATGGAACGATACACGGTGTTGACATGGGTATTGCTGTAAGGGGCAACCGAACGACCACGGAGGTAAAAACCACCACCTTGACAGTAAACGGCGGCACCATCAGCTCGGGCGATTACCCGGCAGTGCATGTCGCGGGTTACGGCGCTACGTTTAACCTCGTAGGTGGAACTCTTACGGGCGTTGGTGGGCGTACGGGGGCACCAGTCTTGATGGGCAATGGGTCAAGCGCTGACTGGGGTACCGTGATCAATATCTCAGGTGGTTTGATTAATGCTCCAGGAGGGACGGGAATCTCTCAGCCTCAGAAGGGTGTCCTCAACATTTCCGGTGGGCAGATTCTCGCCAATACCGGCATCGAGATTAAGTCCGGAACGCTGAATATGACCGGCGGTAGTATTGTTGCCGACGGAACAAAAGTCGACCCACCGGCACATGGACCTGATGGAACAGCTCTTTCTGGTGACGGCATTTTTGTTGTGACCCGAACTGGCTATGATTGGCCGATTATTATCAATCTCACCGGCGGTTCTATTAGCAGTACTAATGCATGGGCAGTGAGAGAATTTCTGCACGCCACTGCCACGGAATCAGCCAGTGTGACGATCATCAATGGCACTACCTTGAGCGGTGGCGCGCTGCTGTTGAAACCAGTCGTCAATGTAACCAAATCGCTCGCTTACACCACCATCCAGGCTGCGATCAATGCTGCTGTTGATGGAGATACGATCCAGGTGGCTGCTGGGACTTACGAAGAAACAGTTGACATTATTGACAAGGACTTGACTTTGATAGGTCAACCTGGTGCGATTATCAAATCGCCAGTAGAAATTCCAGCACGTACTGGAACATCATGGAAGGCTATTGTCTTTGTTCACCATTCAAATGCCACAATCGATGGTTTTACAATCGACGGTGCTGGACGTGGTAATCTGAACTCAAGATTCCTTGGTGTGCAATTTTTTGAGGCTGACGGTGTATTGAAGAACAGCACGGTAACTAATGTAACCTGGACGCCATTTAATGGTGCTCAAGAAGGTATTGGTTTCTATGCATACAATGCGACCGAACCAGCACGGTCAGTTAGCCTTCTAGACAACACATTTGTCAACAACCAAAAGGGTGACGTTAACATATATGGTAGTCCTCTTAATGTCATCATTGAAGGGAACACGTTTACCGGTCGCGGAAATACAAGTATTCTTGCACAGAATGGTGTCTCCTTCCAAGGCGGCGCAACAGGTTCTGTACAGGATAACTCATTCTCCGGATACTCATATTCCAAGGAACCACCAGACCAGTGGAATTGGGGAGCCGCAGGCTTGTTACTTTACGGGGCGGGAGATGTTACGCTTGGCGGTGAAAACAATTTCACTGGTAATGATAATCATTTGTACATATATGACAGCGGGTTTGTAGCTATGGGTGCTGAAACTTTCGGTCCATCAACAGCTCCTGTCGATTCTGGTTATTTTGTTGTTAATTACAACGATTCGCCCCTCGACTTAACTCAGTCGACATTCCCAGTCACGGATCCCTTTGATCTTGCCGTTAGGATTTGGGATGGCATCGATGAGGCAGGAATTGGATTGGCAAGTTTCGTAGATGGCCACGTCTATGTAAACCCAGACGGCTCCATCCAGCGGGCTATTGACCTTGCTACGGCTGGGGATATCATCCATGTCGCAGCTGGTGCATACCCTGAAGATGTCCTGATTGACAAGTCCTTGAGCATACTTGGACCAAACAGCGAAATAAGCCCTGTAACAGGAACACGTGTTCCTGAGGCAGTAGTAAAAAGCTTCCGTACCCCATATAGCGAGGCAATGACTGGCGTAACCATAAAGGGCTTTGAAATTACAGGTCAAGTTTATTCGACAGCTTCTTTGGCTGGAATCTATGTGGGAAACACCCAGAATGTGACGATCGAACATAACTATATTCACGATGTTGAAGGGCATGGCATCGCTCATTTTGATACACCAATCACCAACCTCAATATCCTTGATAACAAACTAATAAATACTGGTGTAGGAAACAACTCAGGTGTGTACTTAGGCTTCCTGACTGACGCTGTTATCTCAGCCAACCTAATCGACACAACAGCATATGGCGGCATTTTGCTGACAGCCGATTCTACCGGTGTGTATGTTGTTGGTAATACTATTTCCAACACTGCAGGTGTCGGAATTCAGATTTCCAGTGGGTTAGGGGACATAGATGTATCGGGAAACATTATTAGCAACGCTGGCAATGGATTAAATGAAGCCGACAAAGGCGGCATTCGCATCTATGGCTCAGGTTTAACTGGCTTGGTGAGAGTGTACGACAACACAATTTCCGGATCTCAGAATGGTATTGGGATTAAAGATTCAACGTCATGTGATCTGAGCTATCTTGACATATACCATAATTCGATTGCCACTACCAACGAGGTGCAGGTTTACAACGGCTGTACAGACACCTCCATCTTGGATGTCACTGTAAACTGGTGGGAGAGCATAACAGGACCAACCGTTGGAAAAGTTGTTGGTACCGCAGATTATACCCCTTGGTGTGGTGAAGCAGAATGCACCACTCTTGTTTATCCCCCTGTCCACAACGTGACTCAGGACACATGGCATGGAACTATCCAGGCTGCAATCGATGCGGCTGTGGATGGCAACACAATTGAAGTTGCAGCGGGCTCCTACGCTGAAAGCATAGATATCAATAAATCCATAAACCTTATTGGTGCAGGACGCGATTTGGTTACATTGACAGGCACCGGCACCGGTGAAAATGCTGTAATTGACATATCTGTTTCTAATGTTACAGTTCAAGGTTTTAAGATTGTCGCAATTGACAGGAAAACCGTTCGCATAACAGCAGCGACCACCAATGTACAGATAAAAGATAACCGTCTTGTCGGAGCTGCAAATCCAGAACTTGCCAACAATTTCACGTTGCTTGAAACGTCAGGTAACCAAGCTGGGCATTTGATTACAGGCAATATCTTCGAAGCAAACCTTACTTCCCAGGTTGTTTATTACAATCCAACAACCAATGGAATTACGTTTACTGGAAACACTTTCCTCGGCACCACAAAGCCTGGTGGGGTGGGTTTTGTACTTGAATCTTTACTCGGAACCTATGACATCAGCACCAACGATTTCACCGCACTGGGTGGTAATCCTTATGCTATGATGGGTCTGCCTGGTTTGACTCCAACAGCGATGAATACTGTTTTCGTCAACAACACATTCCCGACCGGATACGCAGTTGTTGGTACGGACATCATGATCCCGCCGACCAAGATGCTCATGGACCCGGCGACTTTTGCAACGACTGATACCTGCACTGGCACACACGAAGTGATTGTCAAGGTGCAGGAAGTGACAGACCTGGTCTCCTATTATCTGGACATGGAATATGATGAGGACCTGATCACGGTCACGAATGTTGAAAACCTCACATTGGATGGCCAAGCAACGCCTGGTAATACCTGGGCGAATGGTGTTATCAACTTCGGTTGGTACTATCCCAACGGTGGCGGTACACCCCCCACCTACAACGGCAATGTAGATCTGGTCAAGATCACCTTCAAATCCAATGGTCTGGCAGGCACAGGAGCATTCACGATTTTGCCTTCTTCGCAACTGGAAGAATGGCCGAACGCCTTTGGAATCCCCTTCGAAATCACGGGTGGAGCGAGTGTGAATTTTGGCTCGATTGTCACGAACACGACTGCTGACCCAAATAAATCTTATTGTAGCCTGAAGACGGCTTATGATCAGGCTTTGCCAGGAGATACACTGCGCGCTGATGCCAACTTCACCCAGAACGTTAATATCCTGGTAAATAAAGAGCTGACGCTTGACACCAACGGGTTTACTATTAGTAGAACTTCCGCATTGGCTAGCAGTTATGTCTTCTTGGTCCAGCCTGGCGGCGATCTCACCATCACAGGTGGCGGCACGATCACAACCTCAGCAGGTACTGCAGTCCGGATCGTGGGCGATGCGACCACACTTGCCAAAGTGACCTTAAATGATGCAACACTTTACGGTCCTCTCTTCTCAGTCGCGGTTGTGGGTAACACAACGGCCACTTACCCAACCACAGCCTACCAATCCCAATTTGTGATGACTGGTGGGCACACGAATGAGACAGTCATCGTGCAAGGTAATGGTGCTGAAGCGAATATTACCGGTGGAACGCTCACAGGCGCGGCTCCTATCATGGGCAATGGAAATGCCAGTAGCGGCGGAACAAAGATCACCATCGGTGGGACTGCGGTAGTTGGTGACCCGACATTACAATGGGTTGCTATTTACCATCCCCAGGAAGGTTTGCTGACGGTCAATGGCGGAACAATCCAAGGCTACAATGGCATCGAGATGAAAGCCGGCGATCTGGAAATCACTGGCGGAACCATCGAAGGTTATGGAGCATGTGCTCTTCCTACCGCGACTGGTAACGGCAGCACCAATACTGGCGATGCCATCCTCATTTTCAACCGGAATGGCTATGGCGTTGGACAGACGATGGATGTGACCATCAGCGGTACACCTGAGATCACCAGCACCAGCTGCTATGCCCTGCGCGAATACACCCTCACGGGTGAGACTTCCCGCCTGGGCGTTGCAGACATCAGCGGCGGGCACTTCACTGGCGGCACTCCGGGCGCAGTTTCGTTCACAACAGTGAGCGATGCCAACCTGGACCTGACAGGCGGTGATTACAGCACAGACCCGATTGCCTTTGTTTACGCTCCTTACGGGACCTATTTGAACACTGACACTCGCTGGTACATTGCACCTTTGCCCGTGATCAGCTCAACCACCTTCGACGATCAGGTCACCCTGGGCGTTGCGACAACCTTCAGCCTGACGGTCGACCCGAGCGTTCCGGGAGCCTTTAGCATGGTGTTCACTGGTTACCCGAGCGAGACGGAAATTACTTACCTTGGTACAACCTACTATTGTGAAGGATCTCCTTGCGTGATCACGGTCCCTGTTATGCTTACTGGTGTAGCATCTGAGACGTTAGTGTTTGGAATCACGGTCGCCACCGGCGGCTCTGAAACCCCAGCCACATCTTATGCGGTTGCGGCAACTCTGCACGCTCCTACCTACGGCACAACCGGGCGGGACTTGGCTACATTGAGCGCTTCAGTTCCTGTGACCCCGGGCTTTACCGTCAGCGGCACCTTCACTATGCAAGGTCGAACAACCCGTGCCGATATCCCCGTGACCCTGACCTGGGTGAACACCCTGGGCGTGGTTTACGGACCAAGCATGGACACCGACGAAGCGGCAGTCAACTTCCGCCTGGCGGTGAACTATGGCGGCACTTACACCATCACCACCCTGCAGCCGCGCTTCCTCAACATCACTGCTGATTTACTCAAGCAGGTCACGTTGACGGGCGACTACACGTTTGCCAACCCGCTTTGGCTGCGTGCTGGTAACGCGATTTGGCAGACTGCAGCTGGCGTCTATGACAACACGATTGATGTCACCGATGCACAAAAAGTATTAACCACTTGGAATACGACTGGTGGAACAGACGCCTTTAACAATAGTGGCGATGTCAATTTTGACGGCAACGTCACGATCAAAGACCTGACGCTGGTTGGCGGCAACATGGACCTGACCAGTGCCTTAGCTTATGGTGAAACTCTCTGGATTCCATAAAGGAACCAGGTAATTAACCATCAGAAAAATATGCAGGCTGGGTCGCGCGAGCACCCAGCCTGCAGAACCTTTTTTATATAAGAGAGAGGAAACGACATGAAAAACGTTTCAAGAAAACTAATTCTCTTACTGAGTTGCTTGATCCTGCTGTCTTCCTTCAGCCCCATCAAGAGTGTAGAGGCGCAAGAAACCGGAACATGGGTCTATTTTTCACCAGACCCTTCCTATATCTACATCAACGCAGCAAACGAAGTGACCGTGAATGTCATGCTCCGGGATGCGGAAAATATCAGTGGTTTTGATGTGAGGGTAAATTTTGACCCCAGCATTGTGAGTTTGGAAAGCTTTGCGTTTGGTGATTTTCTGACCAACGTAATGTGCAGCAACCAGGTAATTGGTGTGGATTACATCAGGCTGGTCTGTGGTCAGGTGGGAGCACTACCCGGTAGGAGTGGCACTGGCTCGTTGGTTAACCTCGTTTTTTCCGGAGTTACAGAAGGAACCAGCCCCTTGATTTTTGGTAGAGTTGCACTATCGACTGCGGACTTTATAGAAATTCTTCCGGGTAAAACAGATGGAACGCTGAACGTGGTCAACACTGCCAACTTCCAATATCTGCCGCTGATCATGAATGTTTCGATCCAGGGGGTGATGGACAGGGGCGGGATTAGCGTGGGGTTGGCAAGGGGGGTGAACTATGGCATGGGTCCCTATTCGGGCACTTCAACGGACATCCCCGGCAACAATCTGACCATTCCAAGCGTGGTGGCAGACACTTACCGAATCACGACCAGTTACGCGCGGGTGTTGAACGTTACCGTGGACTTGAACAAGACCTTCACCCTGGCGGCAGGCGCAAGCGCGGTTTCCGCGCTGCGCTTGAGGGCGGGGAACGCGGTCTGGACGGATAACGTGATAGATGTCCATGATTTGACAGCAGTAAACGGCGCTTTTGGGGACCCAGGACTGAACGTGGACGCGGATGTTAACTTTGACGGAGCAGTGGACGGGCGCGACCTGGCGCTGGTGGGTGGCAACTGGGGGTTGACCTCGGCGATGGCGTATGCGGGGTGGCAGCCGTAGGGAAGAGCTGGTAGCTGATAGCTGATAGCTGATAGGAAAAGACAGTACACCTCATCCGCCCTACGGGCACCTTCCCCAAGGGGAAGGCTAAGAAAAACGGATGACAAGGGAAAAATGTGAGAGTAAAAAGAAAAGCGACGACAAAGATGAAATTTCCTCATCCGCTCTGCAAGCACCTTCTCCCACTTTGGCGGGACGCAAGCAGCCCAAGGGGAAGGCTATAAAAAACGGATGACAAGGGAAAAATGTGAGTGAGAAGGAAAAACGACAAGAAAAATGAAATTATTACTAACCTTTATTAGAAAATGCAGTGCACCTTTCCTTTTAATATGCACATTCTTTTTCGTGGCAACGCAGGCGGGCTTGGCTCAGGCAATTGCCCGGGCAGGGCTACTGGACGCCATGCAGATCCGACCCGGAGTGGCGGTGGAGATCCCGATTGACATTGAAGATGTGGTTGACCTGTATGGGATCGAAATTGAACTCGAATTTGACCCTACATTCTGGGAGTTTGAAGACGCCGACCCGCGGCGCGAAGGCATTCAGCCTGCTATCGGCACGTTTTTGGACCCCGGAATGACACTTTTTAGTATTATCGACATGCAAGAGGGGCGAATCCACCTTGTGATGAGCCAGGTGAACCCATCTCAGCCAAAAAGCGGCGACGGGACGATTATGGTGCTGTATGCTACCGCTAAAAAGACGGGTGTGACCAGCTTTGAGGTTAAGAAAGTGGAGCTGGCGACGCGTGATGGTTTGGACATCGCGGTGGAAGGGGTGGATGGACAGATCACGATCGAAAGCCAGGCGCCGGTGCTGACTGCGACGGCTATCCCGGTGATTGATCCGACCGAGATCATTATCGTCCCGACATTTTCACCACCGACCGCTACCCCGGTTCGTACAGCCACTCCGAAGCCGACCCAGACAAAAGCCACGACCGTGACGAATGCACCAACTCGCACGGCAACGCTGGCGCCAACTGTGACACAAGGTTTTGCTGCTACACAGGCTGAGCAGCCTACTTCCGCGGTGGTGGTTGAGGTGGGGCAGGTGACGCCGACAGGTGTTCAGCCGGCGGCTCCAACCGAGACAGAAGAAAGCAGTGGTGAGGGACGCATATTAGGAAAAGACACCCAGGGCGCACGCCCATGGGTGATTGGAGGGGGAGCGTTATTGGTAATTATTGCCGGAGTGATTGTTTTTACCCGGCGCAAGCACATTAACCAGCCAGATCAAACATCTCAGGAGGATAAGTGATGCAACGGAAACAATTTTTATTAAGTGGATTGATCATCATTTTTGTTATATTTGGGCTGTTTGCCCCCCAGGCGGCGGAAGCACGGGACATTATTATTAATGCGACCCCCACGCTTGACTTTAACCCCGCAACGGCGACGGCGACCACCTGCGGGACCACGGACGTGTACGTCAAGGTCAACGACGTGGTCGATCTGACCGCCTACCACCTGGAGGTCACCTACGACCGCACCAAGGTGCAGGTCACAGAGGTGGTCAACGCCGGCTTATTGACTGCCCCCGGTATGACTGAACTGTACGAACCCACGAACACGAATGATGTTCCTGCAGACCCGACTGGGCGGCTCCTTTTTGGAATGGCGCAGCAGGGTACTGACGGCAACCCGGTGCCAAAGAGCGGCTCGGGTAACCTGATCAAGATCACACTCAAATCGCTGGCAACCACGGGGACGACCGAGTTGGCTATCGATGGCACTAAAAGCATGCTGGTCGACTGGCCAGACGCGCAGTCGATTCCTTTTACGGTGGCTGGAAGCACGACCGTCACACTCCAGAGCTGCGCTCCGACTGACATCACGTTGAGCAATGCTACAGTGAATGAGAATTTGCCGGCGGGGACTGTGGTGGGCACTTTGAGCGCCACTGACCCTGACCCTGCGGATACCGTTTTTGCTTATTCACTGGTAAACCTGGCAGGCTATCCGGATAACGCAAGCTTCCAGATCGTTGGGAACGAGCTGCGGACGAACAAAATCTTTGATTACGAGACCAAATCTTCATATCAGATCAACGTCCGGGTCACCGGCCCGAACGGTCTGATTTATGACGAATTGTTCACGATTGCAGTCAATGACGTCAATGACGCGCCGGTTTTGGCAGCGATTGGCAACAAGACAGTTGCTGACACTGGAACGCTGACCTTTACGGCTAGCGCGACAGACGAAGATATGCCTGAGCAGACTTTGGCTTTCAGCCTGAAAGACATTCCCGTGGGAGCGACGATGTCAATCGATTCCTCGACCGGGGAGTTCAGCTGGACGCCGACTGTAGATACGGACCCCGGTAATTACAACGCCACCATTTGCGTGAGCGATGGGATAGACGAGGACTGCGAAACGATCACCATCACCGTCACTGACGGCGAAGCGCCGTACGTTTTGTCGGGTGTGGCGTATGGCGTGACTCCTTATACGAATGTCACTGCTGATTCGGCACTGACCTTCACTGTCCCGCAAGGGTATGTCGTATCCACGATTCAGTTCACGATGAGCGAGCCTGTGACAATTGTAGGTTCGAACATCGTTTATCTGGGTACAGTGCCTTACGGCACAATGACTGTTGTTGGCGATGTTGTGACTGTGACACCTTACGCGGGCAACGAAATTGCTGCCCAATTGGGCACCGTTACATTTAATATTGACGCCGATTCAATCGAGGACCTGGCAGGCAATGCTTTGACGACTCTGAGCGCGACCTTGGTTGTTACCGACCAGACCAATCCTGTCATGGAAGAAGTGCTTCCAGCAGAAGGTGCTATGTTATTTGGACCTGATGACACCCTGGTGCTGACGGTGGATGCTTTGGATCTGAACCTGTATGAATTAGAGATTGATCACAGCCTGGCTGCGAGCTTACCGGAGTTCAGTGTCTATGCGGATGCTCTCAATCCCTGGGGCACACCGGAAGACCAGGCTGCATTTGCAGCAGCTGGTGTAACGGTTAGTTATGACGCTGGGGAGCAGGTTTGGACAATTGACTTTGGGCCGACGATTACAGATGCGTTCATAGCCAATGGCGGGATCACCTTTTACATGGTTCTGTATGATGAAGTTGGCAACCAGTGGGGCACGATGTATGGCACCACACCTGAGAACACCTACATTTACACGATCACGCTTGATGATGTTGCGCCAATTATGGAAGAAGTGTTACCGGCAGAAGGCGCGTTGTTATTTGGACCTGATGACACCCTGGTACTGACGGTGGATGCTTTGGATCTGAACCTGTATGAATTAGAGATTGATCACAGCCTGGCTGCGAGCTTACCGGAGTTCAGTGTCTATGCGGATGCTCTCAATC
>ENA-UOOH01003836-UOOH01003836.1-fermentation-metagenome-genome-assembly--contig:-NODE-3836-length-10978-cov-19.108761_pt1 | contig 10978 bp, 9 predicted proteins | sample MGYA00245778_ERZ724025 | MGnify/ENA primary metagenome ERZ724025 (study PRJEB28704, sample SAMN03018313) | fermentation metagenome | biome: anthropogenic terrestrial biome; feature: soil; material... | reverse complement strand
TAGTAAATTTGGAATGGTTGCCCACCCCCGGCAAAGGGAGTGATCGAATTAAAATATTGCCCAGCCATGGTTACCTTGAATGAAGTGCGAAAGTTTGTCCTGCTGTCTGACTTTTTTGCTAGCTCATAATAGCTCAGCATTTCGGTTATGTATGAAAAAATGACACATCCAAGAGCCGCAATCAGCCATAATGGGTTCATGCGCATAAGTAAGCCACGGATTTCATCAATACTATGGGTTTTAAACAGCAAATAAAGCATAACTGCTAATATAGAAAGGATAAAAAGGCCCCCGATTTTTGATTTCCAACGGTTTACCTTTGATTTTATTTCATTCATACGGAATATGTACCTCCGGACATTAAACTACTCAGTTCTTTCAAGTATACCCAACTTATGCACTAGGTGGCAAGTATAATTTTATTCGCCACCCTCTTCGCGTCTTCTTTGCTTTTGCCCGGAATAAAAATGATGGAACAAATACGAGCAAAACATTGATTTGGTGTTCATAGAACCTGTTATACATTACGTGAGTTCCGCTAACAAGTCTGAAAAGGTGAATAATCTGCGCTATTTTGTTCGTATGCAATTAGTCATGTAACCGATTGACAAAGCGAATAATGAAGAACCTTAAAGAATCCCCAAATTATGCGAATCTGCAAAGTGGAGAAAAGGCAACTGAGACGGAGTTCAATTGCCTTGAAACCTTTTAGAGGTCGATGCTTTGATTTTCGTTACACTAAATGTGATCATTAAAACCGGGTGTAAAAGATTTAACTAATGGGTCAACGAAACTGTTCATAATCATAACAGTTTTCTAATTGTAAAATTATCTTCCAGGAGTACCCAATTTTCAGGGTACGGGTAACCTAACGCCCAATAGCTGATCCCACCTAAATTATATTCTTTCACAAGATCAAATTTTGCTTGTGCGCTGCGGGCATCTTCAAACCAGACTTCATGCTGCCTTCCTTGCGCATCCCAGTATCGGTAGAATGGAGATTCTGCGATTTCGTCATATTGAATATTTACTCCATGCCGTATAGCTCTTTCTAAAGCCTCCTTGTTGCTGAAAGTTTCTGCTTCCTGACCACGAACGTGAGGAAGTAGCCAATCCCTTGCGTATATCTGAAAACCTAAAAATATTTTATATCTTGGCATGACTGAAACTGCATAGTCTAAAACGCGACGAATCTCATTTACAGGCGATATGGCTCGAGGTGGACCAAGACGGTATCCCCATTCATAGGTCATTAATACAACCCAGTCGAGAATCCTGCCATGTGCGGGATAATCATGAGCCGTATAAAGCAGCCCTGTTTGCGCTGCACTTACCTTTGGTGCCAGTGAACTCGATACAAAACAGCCAAGAGGATGTAACCTATCTACAGCACGCTGAATAAATCGGTTGTAGTTTTCACGATCATCAGGAAGTACATTTTCAAAGTCAATATTTAAACCCATGTAACCTTTTTGAACCATGGTACTGATAATGTTATCCAGCAAGCGTTCTACAATTTGATTATTGCTTAAAACCGCATGAGCAAGATTCTCACCAAGCTCTGTGGATGTGAAATTTGTAATAGCCATCATCGGGACAGCGTTTTCTGCATAGGCTGCGTTGATGGCCGGAAGGTCATCAATCTGTTCAAGACCACCATCTTCTTTGATTCTATAGGCAAATGGGCTTAAATAAGTCAAATGCTCCCCTGCATCCCGTACAATAGGAGCAGCCCGCTCTCCAAGAATGTAGATGAACCCATTCACATCAACAACACGCCTTTGTTTTATTGGAATCATCAATACAGTTCCGGGATAAATCAAATTTGGATCAGTTATATCATTGATTTTCATCAGTGTCTGTAATGAAACACCATATCTTTGCGATATTAACCATAGAGTTTCTCCAGGCTGTACGATATGCCTTGGAGCAGGAATATAAAGCACAGCTCCCGGATTAATTCTGTTTGGATCAGGTATTTGATTGCGTTCAAGGATAGCCTGAACTGAGATACGATAGGTCTGAGCAATCCTCCAAAGCGACTCTCCCAGCCTCACTATATGATACGTATCCTCAGTTGGAATTACCAATGCTTGGCCAATAACCAGCCGATTGGGATAGGTTAATTCGTTAATCTCAACAATATCAGATGTCAAAACACGATAAAAATTTGCTATACTCCAAAGGGTTTCCCCTGATCTGACTGTATGTATAATCATAATGCATGTTCCTCTGCTTTTTTCATTATAATTATTTTATTCCCGAAGAAATGATTTGGTTCCAGATATATAACCTATTTAAGCGGATATAAACAATTGTCCTTAAACAACTGAAATAAAAAACAAGTTGTTGAAAATTTGAATCATTAAAATCCTGTTATATCAATGGTTGCAAGAGATATTTTTGTATGGAGTTTTTAAGGTCTTGAATTTTAACTGTCTTCTGACTCCTTAATACTTGCTGCTTTGCTGCGCTATGCTACAATAAAGATACACTTCACAAATATGGAGGGAACCTTTTGAGTGCTTAGATTGATTTAAGCTAAAGGGATACTGAGATCTTTGGAAGAATTGATTGGAGACAAATGAAATGAAGCTAAAAAAATATGACATTGCAGCAATTGGAGAATGCTTGATAGACTTTGTGCTTGCTTCAAATCAGGAGCAGGGAAAGCTAAACTTTAGTGGTTGCCCTGGTGGTGCACCTGCAAATGTTCTTGCGTGCGCATCGAAATTAGGGCTTAATACTGCTTTTATCGGGAAAGTAGGAAAGGATATTTTTGGAAAATTGCTTAAATCTACATTAGATAATTGCGGTATTAATACTTCATCTTTTATTATGTCTGATAAGCACCCTACAACACTGGCATTTGTGGCTTTAGACGAAGATGGTGACCGGGAATTTAGCTTTTACCGTAACCAAACAGCAGACTGTATGATTACTCCAAGTGAAGTAGACATAGAATTGCTGTCTTTAGCAAAGATTTTTCATTTTGGATCTGTTTCAATGACAACCGATCCAGCCAGAGAAACAACCCTTTTTGCAGTGAAAGCAGCGAAAAAACAAGGTGCGCTTATCTCATATGATCCAAATCTAAGAGAGTCGCTGTGGGAAAATCTTACTGAAGCAAAAGAAGTCATTTCCAATGCGATACAGTATTGCGATGTCATAAAGGTTTCCGAGGAGGAGCTATCATTCTTAACCGGAATAGATGATATTGAAAATGCGTTATTGCACCTATTAGATCAAAACAGTGCTTTAAAAACAATAGTTGTTACAATGGGGAACAAGGGCTGTAAAGCAACCTACGGGAGAAATATATTAATGTCAAGCGGATTTAAAGTAAATACAATTGATACCGTCGGGGCAGGGGACACTTTTTGGGGAGCATTTTTATATCAGATTATATCGGGACAATTTGACCCGAATAATCCGGATGACAAGTCATTATCAAAAGCTTTGAAGTTTGCTAATGCCGCAGGAGCATTATCAACAACAAAGAATGGAGCTATCCCTGCTATGCCTACATATAGCGAAATTCTTGCATTATTAAAATAATGGAAGAAATTGCTTAGCAATTTCAACACACCATTTCAACGAGGCGGGAGATTTTGACTCACCGCCTGTTGTGATAAATAGGAACCCGTCACCAAGCATTTTTCAACCAGAATGGTTGAAAATATGCGAAGAGGTGGGGGACATCTAAGCCTCGTTATAAAACAACACAACATAGGATAACACAAAATAGGATAGTTCTCTTTTGTTATTTCGAAACTTTTTAACTTCCCATGTCGTATAGTTAATTAATATTTAAACTGTAAATAGGGTAATTTTTCATATGCATTTTTTCTCTTTGGTTCCCTTTTTAGCGATTCTTGTTTGAGTTATTGCTTGCGTAATTGCTACTGTTGTTATAATATTATATATATTTCCAATCATGCGGACGGGAGAGTATTTTTATGCAAAGCATAATCATTAAGGATTTTGGTCCTATACCATATTGCAGCATGGAAACAAAAGATTTCACTATACTGATCGGTCAGCAAGCAACAGGAAAAAGTACAATATGCAAGTCTGTATATTTTTTTAAAACTGTTCGTGATGAAATTATATCATATTTGTATAGTCTTTTAGGTGATGATAGCGATAAGCTTAATGATCCTGTCAAAGCTATAGGACAAAAAATGAAATATAATTTTATTAATATTTTTGGACAAACAAAATTTAAAAGGGAATTTTATATAAGATATAATTATTCAGAGGATCTTTTTATTGAAGCATCAATAACGAAGGATGAAAATAAGTATTTGAATTTTGAATTTAGTGAAGTATTAAGAAGCAAAATAAGTGACTTAAAATATTTTGTTGAAAATAATTTTCAGGATATCAAATATTCATCTGTTCAAGAGGATCTTTATGTAAGGATTGAAAAGAATAAAGCCTTTATTTATATTAACAATGAAGTGAAAAAATTATTTGACGATGACAGGGAAATTTTCTATATTCCAGCAGGACGTGGGCTTCTATCATTGTTAACTGATCACCTATTAACGATAGATATTAAGCTTCTTGATTATATATCCGGAAATTTTATGAAATATATCCAGGAACAACGCGTTAGTTTTGATCTATGGATTCACGAATTAAAGCAGCAGATTCAAATGGATAATGATAAGTTTAAAATCGAAAATGAAAAAACGGAAAAAGTTGCGGAGTATGTTGATGATATATTAAAGGGTCATTATATTTATAAAAATGGAAAGGAATATTTAAAATTAAAAAATGGTTCCAGCCTTCCTGTTAACTTTGCATCGTCTGGACAGCAAGAAGTATTGTGGATATTGAATTTATTGTATATTTGGATGACGAAATTCGATAAGAACTATTTTGTTGTTATCGAAGAACCGGAAGCGCATCTTTTTCCAGATACACAAAAAAAAGTGCTTGATTTTATCGTAATGTTTTTGAATTCCAATAACAATCAAGTAATGATAACCACGCATAGTCCGTATATTTTAACATCAGCCAACAATCTTTTGTATGCCGGTAAGCTTAGTGTAAAAACAGAAGAAGTAAAAGATATTATTCCAAAAAGACAATGGATAGATTTTTCTTCTTTTGGTGCATATATGGTAGGGGATTCCAAAAAAAATCATCTAAGAACGATAATTGACGAAGAATTGCAAGAAATAAAAGCAGAAGAGATAGACAAGATATCAAAGGTTATTGGATGCGAATATGCAATGCTATTCAATCTGGAGGCACAAAATGAGTTTATTGATTAAATATGACCGATGGATAGAAAAACTTTCTACAAATGAAACAAGAAAGATTAGTGAAGAAAATTCTTTTTTATTTGTAAAATCACAAAACCAACAATTATTATTAAAAATTGATGGTGGAATAATACCTTATAATATTCAACATCAAAAAAAGTGCGATTATGCTATTTATGACGAAAAAAACAAGAACAGTAATTTTATTGAGTTAAAAGGTGTTGATATAGAATATGCCTGTGACCAAGTTTATGAGACAATACTTTTCTCTGAAAAGGATGAAGATTTAAAAGAAATTGTAATTGGGTTGAATCTCCTGAAAGGATATATAGTAAGTCCGCGTCCTCCGGTTCCTGATATTAAAAATTCACATAGAAATAAACTATGCAGAAAAATGTATAACCTAAGTAAAAATAAACTAGAGAGTTTATTTCATCACCTTGTTTTCGTTAGATGTATACATAAGAATCCCGGTAAAACGCATCAACAAGATAACATTTGCATTGTAATTAGTCATAAAAACCCCTTATTAATATAGCACAAAAATCCCATCTTATATGCAGTTTCTATATGTTTTATTTTATATCGGATAGGCTATTAACCTATCCGAGCGCCGGAACCCCAAACCTTGTATAACCCTGCAATTACCTGCTCGATGGGAGCTTTTTTAATTTCAACATCTCGAACTCCTTTTACTTCAGACAACTGGCTCAATAAATCTTTAATAGACGTTTTTGCAAGATCAATATCATATTCAAAAAGTCCGTTATTTGATGAAAGAAGATTGCCATTTTTAATCCGTGGCGCAGAGTCTGCCTCCATTGTGATTACTACTCGTGTGAGGTTGCCTGTAAGAGAGCGCAGTTCACTAAAGCTTCCATCAAAAGCGATTCTGCCACCTGATATCATCAGTATTCGTTCTGCCATTTCCTCAAGGTCGTCCATATCATGGCTTGTTACGATGATAGTCACATTATTTTCTTTGTTAATCTTCTTTAGGAAATCGATCATCTGTCTTTTCGCTACAACATCAAGACCGAGTGTCGGTTCGTCCAGTAGAATAATCTCAGGACTATGTAAAAGCATCATGGCAAGATCGGCTCTCATTCTCTGCCCAAGGCTAAGCTCACGAGCAAAAGTTTTATGCAAGCTTCCTATATCCAGAAGATCGGTGACCATTGTGAGATTCTGCTTGTAAACCTCATCTGAAATACCCCAAACGATCTTTTTCCATTCAAAGCTTTGTATGATAGGATGATCCCACCATAATTCAGTACGGTTACCAAACAAAATCCCTAACCTGTTCATTAGCTGTATACGCTGTTCCTGTGGCGACATGGACAGAACCGAAATGTTACCCTTGTTTGGCATCAGCATACCAGCGAGTAGTTTCATCGTCGTGCTTTTCCCAGCGCCATTTGGTCCGGCATATGCAACAAATTCACCTTTCTTAACTGTAAATGTAACATTATTTAAGGCTGTAATCGTTTGTTTCTCGGGCTTTATTAAGTTTTTAATTATTCCTTTCCCAGTGTTGTCACGTTGCCATTGAGTAAAGATTTTTGTCACATTGGTTAAACTAACGGCGGAATCCGCGGGGTGTATATCTATTTGAGCCTTTTTTAACATAATAATTCAATCCTCTCCTGAAAATATAGTTTGCAGCAAGCGCTATAATGAGCGCATATATAAGCGGATAGTATTCAGAAAAATTCATAGGCGTCTTACCAAGCAGACAAAGCGAAGGAAACCACGCCATGAGTCCTTCCGGCAAAATTGTTAGTAGCGGTAGTTGAATAAAGTACGGCATCCCCGATAACGGAAAGGTACTTAATTGCCAAGTGCCATCTATTGCTGTACTGGAAATTTCCTCTGCAGCTACAGGTGCATAAAATGCAGCACTCGATACTAAGTATGAGCGAGCGATAATGATTACCATGGTCGAGAGTATATAGATAACTAATAGGAGTATCCACCATATCGTGATCCGAAGATGAAGCTTGTATATAGAAATTAGCAGCAAAGCGCATCCTATAATAAAGTTGCTGCTTCCGGTAAACGGTGAAAAACCGCTTGTTAAAAGCTGTGCTCTTAGGGTAAGTGGTTGCATAAACGAATGCTCAAGTTGACCACGCCCGATAATTCGGCTGATATGTATATTGTTTCCAGATCCAAACAAAATAAATATGCCTGTTACTATGGTAGAATAAGCCATCATGAACAGAACCTCATCGACACTCATACCTCCAATACCTCCAAACCGAAAAGCGATAAGATAAACACTTGATACGACGGAAATATTGGATATGGCATCAGCTAATATTGCTGCCAATGCAAATTTGGTGTCTCTTAAAAGCCATACTAAATCCAATTTAGCAGATATAGCAAATAAGCTTATTGTACGCTTTATAGCTTTTTTAACCTCCATAACTCACCATTCCCTCCTGTGACTTTTTAAATACCAACAGTGCGGCTGGCCATAAGATGATGTTCCATACAGTTTGTAGAAACAAGACATTTGCTGGCTCCGCTATACCTACAAATATGGATAGGGATGCACCACCTAGACAGGCAAAAGGTTGATATTTTAATATTTTTTCAAAGCCAAAAGGCAAAAAACTTATTGGTATCACTGTACCGGATAAAAGAGCAACAATTGCTGCCCGTATACGGCTTATCAGCCAGTTCATGTTTCTAAGCTTTATCGACAGACAGGCAAATAGAATATCAATAGCGAAACCGAGAGAGATACAAAGAAACAGACTGATAAAAAACCAGTGTGATGCCGGTCTCAAACTCACCCCAAATATTGGGGATAGAATTGCCATTGGTAGTGTGAACAAAGTAAGCATTGGAACCCATCCACCGATTGTCAGTGAGACAAGTTGACCTAAAACAGATAGCGGTCTTCCGTAAAGTCTCATTAGTATTCCTTCGCTGAGCCATCCGGATGCTGCTGTTTTAACAACCATCATATCGGAAAGAAGTGTGCTTACATAGGTGTAAGATATCATTTGACTCATGCTCATCCCCACATCTAAACCGGTTGACATGACAACCTGCCATAGAAAAATCAATGGTATCAAAGTGCATACTTTTATAATGATGTCTGGCATGAGGTATAATATCCCACCATTTGTCTTTTCAAGACAAGCCATATGTGACGTTTTGAAATATTTAACCATGTGTTTTGTACTCCTATAATCATATAAATTTGGGCATAAAAATACCCAGGCATCCGTTTGAACACCTGAGCGGGCAACACATGGTTATGCCTGAGCAATCAGGCGAGATTTATGTGTGGAAAGAGGCATTCAACACGGCAAAAATGGACACAGTTATCCCGTGAAAGCCCAAAAATGGCGCAAATAACAAGCAAAAGGGCAGACTTCACCAAGAACGCCGCATTTTTGAATGCGTAGCCTTTAATACATTCGCAATTTATAAATACATTGCTGTTGCTACAAAAAGTAGAAATATTCATACCTCTCACCACCTTTCTCGTAAGATAAAAATATTATATATTGCAGGTTTATTATTGTCAAATTATTCATGAAAAATTGAGTAACCTTACAAAGCCAGTTAAAGCTCAGCTTGCTGTAATCAATTAAAGCTCTGTTTATTCAGTAGAAGCAACTGGGAACCACAGACAATTCTAGTAATACCTATCACATACAGAATGAAATAGGAATTGATAAATGATTAGGGGTTACAAATTATCACTTAAAAAAAATACGAGGAGAATGAATGCTCATTCCCCATTATGGTTGTTTAATAATGCCATTCGTGCATTTCTTCCGAGGACAGGTAGCATAAATTCATAAAACCCAAACTGCTTGAGCTTTTGAGTAAGCTCTATAGGATATGCTTCCAGGTTGGACGAAAGCAGAGTCTGTGTTTCGCTTTCGTTTAAATCCAGCGTATGTCTTGATTTTGCCAAAATCGGTTTGTTATGCGGACATATTTCCTGACAGCGAAGACATCCGATCAATGTATGATGTGAGCTTTGAGGTATCCAATCCGGGAATGACTGCTTGTTTTCGTTATGTAAGGTCAGGCACTTTTCTGCGTTAATAACCGGATACTGATCGATAGCTCCGGTGGGACAGTTTTGTTTACATAATTCGCAGGATTCGCAGCTATCTAAGAAGGCAATCGGGTATGAGGTATCCTCACAGGGAATATTTGTGTAATAGGCGCGCAGATTAAAAAAGCTGCCAAATTCATTAGTGTAACAAATATTATTGCGCCCATATTTCCCGAGACCGCTGTAAACAGCTAAAAGCTTTTGAGATATACCCTTCGCATGAGCAGTTTGATAACCCTGCACTGCTGATTTTAGTACATCGTTCAGTTTTTGGCTTTGCTCAGCATCGTCAAGATATGTTGGCGGTATTGGAATTGTAGTTTGTTTGCCATTTTCATTCAAAACTACTTGTGACGGTTCGCTGGGATAGGTGACAATCAAAAATGACAGCGGCTCAAACGAAATATCTGGTGGTTGGTGATTGTGAAAACGTTTCATGACATTTTCAATAAATGCGGTGCTGGTTCTTCTGGTAGGAAGATCGTCATATATTTCGGTTATTTGTGTAATGAAATGATAAGGCAAAAATGCAGCAGGAAACCCTGAAGACTTAAGTTGATTCAAAATGTCTGTACTGATAATGTTTTTCTGATTCATAAGAATTTACCTCACTATCTCAAAATTGAGTTTCGCACACTTTTTCCTAAATTTAACTTTATCATATTATAATGAAAAGAGGAAGCAGAAATTCATCTAAGTTATGTGATTGATTGCGTAATTGTTACTGTTGCTGTAATTTACCAACTTTATTGAAAAAAGTACTTGCAATAAACAGAAGTAACAGATTATAATATAACAAATGATATCCATAGGAAATTTTGGTTTTAATCACCTTAGTTAACAGCACTGTTCACAATAAGATTATAGCAACTGTTTTTAAATATTTTGTGAGGTGGTTAAAATGAAGAAAAAATCGAAAAAAATCATATCTTTATTATTAGTAGCGTGTATGTTTTTGATATCAATCCAGGCATACGCAAGTGACTTGTCTGAGCAAAATACAGATATCAATAATATTAATGATGGCTCAAACACTTCAATTCGGCCAGAAAATTATATTGAAAGAGTTGATGAAGGAAACTTATATATTCAAACAACTCTTCGGGCTGGAAATGCTAGCGATGTCCTTCTAATTCAATCAAAATATCCTTGGAATTCGTCTGCAGATGAATTTGTGTTAAATCAACTTAACATCCAATACAAAAAAGAAACAGTGGATTCGGCTGTTTCTGAAGATTTTAGTAACTACAAACTCATTATTGTTGCTAATGATCAGACAGATGATTTTTACCGTACTTTATCTACTATAAGAACAAAGTTGGAATTGTTTGTTATGAATGGAGGCACCCTTTTATATGGGATATGCGATGCAGGATGGGGTGCAGGGTATAGTGATTTATTGATTCCTGGTGACCTTCTGGGATAGTATTACCATACCCGGGTGATAGAGGTTGGAATAGTTCAGCTAGATTCCTATGTATTAGGACTAAGACCTCAGTTTCCTGGCAGAGAAGTGATTAGAGGCTATACTTTTAATCCTTCTGGGTTAGTATTACCATACTGTTAGCCCCGGTTTAACCTGTCAGTTATACTTGTATATCATTTCGGAGTTTGC
>ENA-UOOH01003832-UOOH01003832.1-fermentation-metagenome-genome-assembly--contig:-NODE-3832-length-10993-cov-72.476321_pt1 | contig 10993 bp, 6 predicted proteins | sample MGYA00245778_ERZ724025 | MGnify/ENA primary metagenome ERZ724025 (study PRJEB28704, sample SAMN03018313) | fermentation metagenome | biome: anthropogenic terrestrial biome; feature: soil; material... | reverse complement strand
ACAACGTACCTTTTTTTGAAGTAGCCAGACCGGGTATGCGTGAGGTGTGTACACCGTCCTGTCCATGTTGCCGAAGGGTCACACCTGTCCGCAGGGGCTGCGCGTCACTGTCGGGGAGGCGTAGCCTGCCCTTGTCGGTGACGATCTCGCTGCACTGTATGCCGATGCGGTGGGTGAGGTCAATCTCCTCCTTCAGGGTGACGGTCACCCAGAGGGTGAGTGTGTCTCCGGTCACGGGGAAGTGATCGGTAAAAGTGGCCATAGTGCCCTGCAGCACTGCCTCGCCCACCGTGATCCCAGTATCGGGAAGCCCTTTCTCGTTGGCTCCGAAGAGCGTCACCTTCGTGATATCGCCGATATCGGTGGTCCCCTTCAGCGAGAGCACCACCTTCTCCAGCGTATAGTCGCCCGGCTGCTGCCGTATCAATGCTATCTTCTGCACCGGGTTAAACTCTTTTCCGGTAAGCACAGGAAGCACCGGGGAGGTGAGGGAAACTCCCACCTCTCCGGTTGTTCCGCAGGAAATCAGCAGCAATGCCGCTATCAGTATGATTTCTTGTCTGATCATCTGTCTGTATGATTAATAGTTATACAGGTCTCTGGCTTCCTCATCGCTCAACGCTCTTTTATAGAGAATGTAATCATCGAGGTAACCGTTCAAAAAGTTCTCCGGGCTGAATGCCCCGCTGGTGATCCTGTAGTTACAGCCGATGTAGTAGGGCGTTCCGTCGATGGTTTTGATGTCCTTGCCCAGGTTGCTCACCTTCAGTACGCCGTCGATGTACATGTAGCCGTCCTTGCGGCCTGCCACCTCCTTGTAGATGCAGACAAAGTGGTGCCACTGGCCGTCGGTCATCGACTGATCCTTGTACTCGACCCAGTTACCGGCTTTGCCCTTCTGCTCCACGACAAAGCGGGCAAAGGGACTGGCCGGCTGGAAACGGAACCAGCTCTGACGGTTCTCGTTGTCGGGGCGTGCACCGGGGCCGGAGCCATGGTGATATACCGCCTGATTGCGCGTGATGGGAGGCACCTTGACCCAGAAGGCGACGGTGAAGTCGGACGTCTGGAAATCGAGATAACTGGTCTCCGGTACCGACAGGATGGCATAGTTGCCGGCGTCGGCGCTCATGAACTGCGCTGCCGTGCGTCCTTCCGCGCTGACACCACTATACCGCGTGTCGGCATTGAAGAGGATATTCACCTCACCCTTGCTGATGATGTCGGGGTTGAGTCCGTGAGGACCGGCATCGGCGCTGCTTCCGTCGAAGGGATAGAAGAGTACCAGCTCTTCCGCGGGGATGACCGAGACATATGCCTCCTTGGTGATGGTAGAGCTGTTGATCTCGTTGGAGGTGGTGAGTGTCACCTTGTACCGGCCCGCTGCGGCATAGGTCACGACGGGGTTCTGCTCGCCCGAGGTGGCGGGGGTTCCTCCCTCGAAGGCCCACGACCAGCCTGTGGCGTTGCCGGAGCTGTTATCCTGAAAATGGATGCTGCCGCCGGCATAGGTCATTCTTGCCTGGGCAGCAAAGTTGGCCGCAACAGAATATTTGTCGATCACCGTCAGGTAGTCTGTCATTGTCTTGCTCGATGAGGTGTTGGGGTTCGTGGCGGTCAACTTTACGGTGTAAATCCCCGGCACGAAGGTGAGAGAAGGGTGCTGCTCGCTGCTGGTGATTACCGCTCCCTCCAGAGGGGTAAACTCCCAGCGCCATTCGGTGGGATAACCCACGGAGAGGTCGGTGAAGGTGATGACATCTTCGTTGGTGGCGATGGTCTTGTCGGCAGTAAAGTCGACGGTGATCACCGACGGGTGGTTCACCGTGATGAACGACTCCCGCGTGATGGTCTGGGAGTTGCTGCCTCTGCCCACGACAAGGCGTACGCTGTAGGTCCCGGGTGTCTCGTACTTCACCTTCGGGCTGAAGAGGATGGAGCTGTCGGGCGATCCTCCCTCGAAATACCAGTTCCATTTGCTGGGGTTCCCCAGCGATTCATCCCTGAAGGAGACCTCTTCGCCGGCGACGATCTCCTGGGCGTCGGCGCTGAACTCAGGTGTCAGCACCTGTGCTGCCTCATCGGTGCAGGCAACCATCAGGGTGATGACGGCACAACCGAGTAAACAGAGTAATTTGATTGTCTTCATATGATTTGTCTTTTTTTTGTATGATGATGCGGGTGACGGGGTACAGACGTGTGTCATGTTGCAATGCCCGGCCCTGCGGTTATTTTATTCTTTCCTTGTTGATTTTTTCGAAGCTGATCTTCTCGTAAGGGTTGTTGACTCCCCGTTCATAGAGAATGCCTACCTCACTGTCGGAGACCATCACGATGTCGGAGTAGGCCGAAGGGCCGCTGTGTACCACGTAGGAGGCCGGCCAGGTGGTGCCGTCGTCGCTGCTACGCCGCAAGGTCATATTCACCCTTTTGGAGCTGGCGGCATTGGAAAAGAAGAGCAGGTGCTCACCGTCGGTCGTGTGGTTGAGGATGCTCGCCTGGCAGGTGGGGTCGATCAGCGCATAGTCCTGCCGCGACGGGGACCAGCTTGCGCCGCCGTCGCTGCTGAAGGCAACCGTACGGTAGGGGCTAGCGTTCCGCATGTTGAGAACCAGGCGTCCGTCGGAGAGCTCCGCCACGGTAGATTCGTTGCCGCCCAGCGATTTGCCACCCATATGCCATGTCTCCCCCTTGTCGTCGGAGTAGATGACATGGGAGTACTGCTTCCGGCCTGTACCCACCTCTATGTAGTCGCAGGGTATGACCATCCTTCCCCGGTAGGGTTCTTTGGTCAGGACGATGCCATGGCAGGGGCCCGTGGCATACCATCCCCAGGAGGGGTCTTTCACCGAGGAGGTGATCTCCTTCGGACGTGTCCAGGTGAGGCCGTCATCGTCGGACCAGCTGTGGAACACCCGGCGGGTGTCGGTGCTGGTGCCGGCATTGATGGCCCCGATGTTGTCCTCTCCCAGGTTCCAGGTCATGAGCAGGTGTATTCTCCCGGTTTCGGGATCGACCACCGGACTGGGGTTGCCGCAGGTGTTGCCTCCATCGTCCCATACCATGATGAGGGGGCTCCACGTCTTGCCATTGTCGACAGAGCGCCGCAGCACCAGATCGATATCGCCCTCATCCTTACAGTTTCTTTTCCTGCCCTCGGCGAAGGCCAGCAGCGTGTTCTTCTTCGTGCGACTGACGGCCGGTATGCGGAAGCAGCTGTAGCCCTCCGTGGCCGCGCGGAAGATATCGGGAGCCGTGACGGATGTCTCTTCCGGGTCAGGATCCGGACCGGGCTTGTCGATGGGTGGTGTCTCGGCCGTGCACGCCGTGAAGAGCATCAACCCGATGAGGAAGAGCATGGATGAATAGTCGCTTCTCATTTGATATCGCTGATAGGGATGATTTTGAAATCGAGTCCTTCGGTATAGCGGTTTTTACCGCCTTCATAGAGGATGGCCACCTTGCCGCCCTCCAGCTCTACCATGTCGGAATAGCCGGAGTTGCCGGTGTAGACAACATGGCTGCCGTTCCAGGTGGCTCCGTTGTCGGCACTCCGGCGGATGGTCATGTTGGTACGCGTGGCTGCTGCCGCATTGGAGAGGAGCAGCGTGCTGCCGATGGTGAGGATGCTGCCCTGGCACTTGGCATCGAGCTGGGCGGCAGCCACTGCCGGGATGGACCAGGTGAGACCGCCGTCGTTGCTCAGGCTCTGCTTGCGGTAGAAGCCGTCACTGGTACGCATGTTGAGGAGGAGTGAGCCGTCGGCCAGCTCAGCCACAGTGCATTCACCCACGCTACCCGCAGGGGTAGGGCTGCCCGCCTTCCAGGTGGTGCCGTAGTCGTCGGAGTAGATCACGTGGGAGTAGTCGACGACCTTGCCGTTCTCTCTGCGGGTGAAGTAACAGGGTGCCACCAGTCGTCCGGCGTGCGCACCTTTCTTCAGCTGGATGCCGTGTACAGGGCCCGTACCGTACCAGTCCCAGGAGACATCCTTGACGGCTGAGGTGATCTCCGAGGGCTCGCTCCAGGTAACCCCTTCATCGTCGGACCAGGTGTAGTAGGCCCTGCGGGTATCTTTTCCGGTAGCATTCACCAGGGTGCTCCACTTGTCGTCGCCGTGGTTCCAGCTCATCAGCAGGTGCACCCTTCCCTTGTCGTCGACGATGGGTACGGGGTTGCCGCAGGTGTTGGCCCCGTCGTCCCATATCATGATCTGGCTGCTCCAGGTCTTGCCGTTGTCGGACGACCGCTTCACCACCATGTCGATATCACCCGTGTCGCCGTTGCTCCGCAGCTTGCGTGCCTCGGCGAAGGCGAGGAGTGTGCCGCCGTTGGTCTTCACGATGGCGGGGATGCGGTAGACTTCGTAGCCGGCGGTGGCCTGCCTGAATACATAGTTGAATTCAGAGACGGGTACGGGATCGGGGTTCGGGTCGGGATCGGGGTTGATCACTCCCCCTCCGTCGCCGCAGGCCGATAAGAGCGTGGGCGTGAGGAGGAAAAGGATCAACCAGCATTTCTTACTGTAAAATATCATACTTACTTGTTTTTTTATCAGGGTGTGCTAAAATAGGAGGATGTACAGTCATGGACAGCGGTGTGCTGATGTCATCAGTTGCCAGTGTCATAACCTTCTGTCTGTATCAGGTTGGGATTCAGGTCGAGCTCTCTGAGCGGTATGGCCAGGTAGAGCGGGACAGTGACTCCCTCGTCGGCTTTCTTGCGGAGGTTGGGTACCACCTCATACACGTCGATGGTGCCGCCGAAGTGGAAGCGCAGCAGGTCGGGCCATCTCTTTCTCTCGAGGTAGAGCTCCCTGCCTCTCTCGTCCAGTATCTCCCTCTCCACGGAGAGACGGTCGGTGGCGCCGGTGTAGGGGCCGGTCTTTGCCCTGTTCCTCACCTTCTCCAGCTCGGCGATTGCCTCGGGGATCCTGTCGAGGGCTGCATAGGCCTCGGCCTTGAAGAGGTACATCTCGGCCAGGCGGTAGACCACGATGTCGGAGTCGTAGCTACGGTCGCCCTCGGTCTTGGTCCCGCGCATCTTGTTGTCGAAGATGCCGATGAGGTTGCCTGCCGCATCGACCGCCCTGATGTAGGACTGGTCTCGCCGCACGTCTGCCGCGTTCACCGCGAAGAGGGCCATCAGCTCGTTGCTGGGTGCATAGGTGCTGCGGGCACCACCCTTGGCATAGGGTATATCGTCCTTGTTGACCGCCTTCTCCACGAACACATCGCGTGGCTTCAGGCTCTGGCTGTACTGGGCATCCTTCTCGAAAATATTGAAATGGATGGCGAAGATGACCTCTTTGCCTTTTTTGGTGGCGTAGATGTTGCCGAAGACCTCTTCGAGGGAGAGTCCTGCCGAAGCCTTGTCGGCAAGGGTGATCACCTCCTGCAGGTCCTGGTCGGTGCCGTCGAGCACCTTGGCCTTCCACAGGAGTATGTCGGCCTTTAGCGCCCATGCTGCCGGCTTGGAGGCACGGCCCTTGCCATTGGCATAACCTTCCTTTGGGAAGAGCTCGATGGCTTTGTTCACATCATCGAGTGCTTGCTGCAGCACCGCGGTAGCGGGCGACCGGGGCAGCTTGGGTTTGCTGGCACTCTCGGTGGGCTCCAGCTCGATCGGAGCATCGCCCCATACCCTCACCAGGTTGAAGTACATCATGGAGCGGATGAAATAGGTCTCGGCGAGGATGGCATTCTTCTCCGCTTCAATACCGAAAGGGATGGTCTCCACATTCTTGATCATCAGGTTGCAGTGATGGATCACCGCGTAGTAGTCGAGCCAGCTGTAGCCGTTCTGCGCGGTGAGGTTCTGTGCCCACAGGTTGGAGGGGCCTCCCTCCAGGCCGGTGGTAAAGGCATCGCCCCTGTCTTCAAAATGGAGCGTGGCGTTGGATACATCGCGTAGACGGGTATAGATACCCATCAGGTAGCTCTCGGCGTCGCCCTTCGAGTTCCAGTAATCATCGCCCGTGATGCTGGAGACGGTGTCCACCTCGAGCAGGTTGCAGGCATGCAGCAGGAGCAGTGACGTTGCGAAAAGCATGTATTTGATACTCTTTTTCATGATTCTGTTTATTTTATTTCATTTTGGCCACGGGCAACGGGCGATGATCATACACGGTGTGTGTGGCTGACCGGCAGGCCCGTTTCATCCTATAGCTGTTTATTGTTAGAAATTGATTCTTGCACCCATGTTATATTGTCTCGGGCGGGGATAGATGCCGTAATCCACACCGTTATAGATCTCGGGGAACATCCCTTCATACTTCTTCAGGTAACCCAGGTTATAGGCTCCGGCGAAGATTTCCACCTCTCCCAGCTTCATCCGGGAGGTGAGTGAAGCGGGCAGCAGGTAGCTCAGTGATACCTCCCTGAAGGCGAGATAGTCGCCCTTAGTGAAGTAGAGGCTGTTGTTGGTGGATCCCTGGGCCGTGCTGCCGATCTGGTTGTCCCAGCGCATGTGATTGCGGTACTGGTAGTCGTAGTCGCTCTGCACCGTATACTTGGGATATCGGGTGCCGTCGCCGGCGCTCTGCCAGGTGTTGGTCATCGCCTCCTGGATGGCGTTGTTGTTGTTGCGGGAGCTGCCCATGATCTGGCCCTTGAAGCCGTTGTCGATCACATGGCCTATGGCCCAGTCCATCACGGCGCGTACGGTGAACCCCTTGAATCGGAGGGTGTTGGTGATTCCTCCCGTTTTGTCGGGGCGGATATAACCCATGAAGACCATGTCGCGCGAGTCGAGTCGTCCGTCACCGTTCACATCCTCGAAGCGTGAGTCGCCCGCATGCTTGGTTCTTCCCTGCGCGTTGGGGTCGGTAGGGGCGCCGGCTGCTTCTTCCTCGGTTTGGTAGGTGCCCAGGTAGTGGAAGGCCCAGCGGCCGCCGAAGCGTTCTCCTTCAGCCAGTCCGCCCACTTTCTTCTCCTCTCCTGTGGTTGGATCAAAGACGAAGTTACCGCCCACCCTGTTTTTATCCTCTCCGTTGAAGGGCAGTTTCTCCACCAGGCTCTGGTTGTAGGAGAAGGTGAGGCCCAGATCCCAGGTGAAATCTTTTGTTTGCACGGGTGTGGCGTTGAGCTCCACCTCGAAGCCGTTGTTGCGGATGGATCCGTAGTTGCTTTTGATGGAGCTGAAGCCGGTGGAGTACCAAAGCGGCTCATCGTAGAGACGGTCGTGTGTCAGCTTGTTGTAATAGTCGAGCAAGATATTCAGCCGGTTGTCGAAGAAGCCCAGGTCAACCCCGATGTCGTAGGAATCCGTCGTTTCCCAGCGCAGCTGCGAATTTTTCAGGGTGGTGTTGAGTATCCCCACCTTGCCCATGTAGTTGGTGCCGGTGATGGCATAGGCACCGCGTGAGTTGGCCACGCTCAGGTTGTTGTTGCCGGTACGTCCCCAGCTGGCGCGCCATTTCCAGCGGCTCACCACTTCGGCGAGAGAGGAGAAGAAACCTTCCCGGTGCATGTTCCATCCTGCCGACACCCCGGGAAAGATGCCCCACATCTTATCTTCCGCGAAGCGCGACGAGCCGTCGGTGCGCAGGCTGGCAGAGGCCATGTATTTGCCTTTGTAGTCGTAGCTCACGCGACCGAAGTAGCTGAGTGTAGCCTCGTAGGTCTTGGTAGAGCTCACCCGCTGGGTGCTGTCGGCCGTCGCATTGAGCGTGGGTATCAGGTCAATCATGGAGCCACTGCCGCTGCCGGAGAAACGGTAGCTATAGTCGTGGGTGTAGCTGGTGCCGGCAACTGCGGAGACGTTGTGGTTTTCACCCAGTTTCTTGTTGTAGGAGAGCAGCGCATCGCCCTGGAGATGCCTGTCGTAGTTGTGATTGGCCGATGCCGGACGGATGGTGTTGCCGGTAGTCTCGTTGTGTGCCTGGAAATAGTTCTCGATACCCTCCGTGCCGAAGTAGAAGAGGGAGGGTGAGAAGACCAGCCCGGGCAGGATGTCCCAGGTGGCAGCCGTCTGGAAGGTCGTCCTGTAGACAGTCACATCATCGTAGCGTGTCTTGTAGTAGATCTCATGGAGCCTGCTCCTGAAGGAGGAGATCCCTTCGCCAGGTGCCGGTGTGCCGTCTTCGTAGTAGAGACGGTAGGTGGGGGGTGTGAGGATGCTGCGCGAGATGGTGTTGGCCGTGTTGCCGCCGCCGATGGCGTCCCTCACCTGCAAGTTGGCCTTGGTGGAAAGGCTCCACTTGTCGCTCAGCTTATAGTCGCCGTTGAACAGGGCGCTGTAGTTCTTGTAGTTGGTGCCCCGCAGGATCCCATCCTGGTCCATGTAGCGGAGGCCGATGTAGTAGTTGCCGTTGTCGTTGCCGCCGGATACGCTCAGGTCGTACTCCTGCTTTTGTCCGGTGGTGAAGGTGGCATCCTGGAAGTCGTTGTCCTGAAAGATCAGCTGGCGGCCGGTGACGGGATCCTGCATGGTCTCCCATCCCTGGTTTTCGAGCAGGTCGCTCACATACTGCTGGCCGTAGTTGGCGAGGTACACATCCAGGAACTCGAGCGTGTTCTTCGCATTTCTGGGATTGCCAGTGGACATGCCGAAGGAGCCACTGAGGAACTTGGCCTGGTCCTGCTTACCGTTGTAGGTGAGTTCGGGCTGGTTGAACTTGGCAATATTGCTGCGGGTGAGGTAGATATAATCTCTGGCATTGAGCAGGGGTATCCGCTCGGGCTGCATCTCGATGCCGTAGGTATAACGTAAGCTGACCTTCGCCTTGCCTTTCCTCCCCGATTTTGTTTTGATCAAGATGATCCCGTTGGCAGCCCTGGAGCCATAGATGGCTGTCGATGCCGCATCCTTGAGCACCTCTACCGACTCTATATCGGCAGGATTCATATCGGAGATATTCCTGAAGCCCTGGGAGACGATACCGTCGATAATGAACAGGGGGGCGTCACCCTCGGGAGAAGTGGAGCTACCACCACGGATGAATACCTGCGGGTTGGCGCCGGGCTGTCCGCTGGATACCTGCAACGAGAGGCCGGCCACCTTGCCCTGAAGTTGTAACAATGGATTTTGACCCGGTGTCTTCAGGAACTCTTCTTCCCCCACTTTCGAAATGGAGTGAGTGAGCAGGGCACGGGACTGTTTCCCGTAGGCGATTGCCACAAACTCCTCCAGCTCAACAGTGGAGAGCTGCATCTCAACGCGCAGCTGCTTCGGTTCCGTGATGTTGATCTCCTGAGTTCTGAATCCCACGAAGGAAAACAGCAGGGTGGATCCTTTCGGAACGGTGATCCGGAAGATACCGTCGATATCGGTGACTGTTCCCTGGGTAGTACCCTTGACTACGACAGAAACACCAGGCAGTGTCTCTCCCTCATTGTCGTATACTGCTCCCGAAACGGATATATCCTGTGCCAGAAGATGCGACAGTGAAGTAAATATAAAAACAAATAAGACCAAAAATCGATAATTTTTTCTCATCTTTGTTATGATTTTAAGATAATTGTGTTTTAAAATTATTCCAGGAAGGGGTACTGTTGGCAGGACATACCCCTTTCTCTATTTTTTCAGGCAACCAATCTGCTCCAGGTCGCTCCTGAGGGCAACATACTCCTCTTTACTGAATGAGGCCAGGGGGGAACGGCACTCACCGCATTCCATTCCGATAAGGTTCATGATGGCTTTGCCACCTCTTACGCCTCCTCCATATTTAATGATGACCTTTACTGTTTCAACTGACTGAATCTGATAAGCACGTGCCTTCTCAATATCACCGTCTCTCATTGCTTTCATTATATTCAAATATACGCCGGGTATATAGTTATACGTACTCCCCACGCCGGCCACGGCACCGAGAGCCAATCCGCAAATCAGTGTCTCGTCGAAGCCATGCAACACCTCAAATGCCCCGTTATCCAGCTGAATACAGTCGCCCATTTCCATCAGGTTGTTGTGTGTAAACTTCACTCCGGCCAGGTTGGGAATTGTTTTTCTCCCTTCGTGAAGAAATTGTGCAACCGAAAGGTTTACCCCGGTCATGGAGGGCATGTTGTAGTAATAGAATGGCAATTGAGGAGCGGAAGAAGCAATGGGCGTAAAGAAATCGATCAGATCCTTCACTTTTTCAGGCTTGAAAAAAGAAGGGGCGATACATCCGATTCCATCTGCGCCTTTCACTGCAGCATGACGTGCCAGCTCCATTGCCTCGCGCTGGTTATTGCTACCCACATGGGCAATAATTTGAAAGTCTCCTTCACCACTTTTTATCCATTCCTCCAAGATCAGCTTTCTTTCGGCAGTGGTGAGGGAAGTAAACTCTCCTGTCGTCCCACAAACAAATACACCCGATATTCCCGAATCTTTGATATGTTGTGCATATTTTCTGATCACAGAATAATTTATATCTCCGTTGGTATCAACGGGTGTAAAGGTTGCAGCAATTAGCCCTTTTAGTTTTTTGTAATTGTTCATAGATATTTTAATTGGAATATATTTTTTCCTGTTTGAAAAAATGATTGTTTGTATACGTAGTTGGCGTTACGGAAAGTTCAGCCATTTTTCTGAACCAGGCTGAATTCGTTTTTCTGACTTATGAATATCCGGTATACTTCGAAATGTTCCTCTAGCGCCCTTCTGTATCCATCTTCGTCTCCATCCTTCAGGTATTGCAGTAAATTCTGGTGTGTGACAATACGATCTTCTTCTTTTAAACGGATATTAATGGGTGCCAGAAACTCCTGAAATTTATCCTTGACAAAAGTCATTACAGGATGAATGATGTCCTGAAATTCAGCGATGGTCTTATTTCCGGTTATTTTATAAAGTTTGGTATGAAACGCAAATTCACTGAATGGCGCATATTCGTTATTTTCATACATGATTCCCACATTCACAATCTCTTCGAGGCTTGCAATATCGTCGGGCGTGATTTTTCGGAATATTTCACTGCAAATGCCTATTTCCAGAACAATCCTAAATCCAAGAATATCAAAGAGGGTATCTTCACTTAGAATTCTCGGATCAACAGCACGTTTCA
>ENA-UOOH01003828-UOOH01003828.1-fermentation-metagenome-genome-assembly--contig:-NODE-3828-length-11001-cov-4.557738_pt1 | contig 11001 bp, 9 predicted proteins | sample MGYA00245778_ERZ724025 | MGnify/ENA primary metagenome ERZ724025 (study PRJEB28704, sample SAMN03018313) | fermentation metagenome | biome: anthropogenic terrestrial biome; feature: soil; material... | reverse complement strand
GGCGCGGAAGTCAGGACGCCTTTTGCATTGAGGTAGGTCTTAATGTCATTGGGGAGAAGGCGTGAGAGCAGGCAGAGCCTAACAGATGTTTTAGCGGTGACCCACCGTAATTGCCAGCACCAGCAGGATCTCGTCCTGAATGTCCACAATGATGCGGTATTCCCCAACCCGGTAACGCCATTCGCCGGAGTGGTCTCCGCTGAGGCCTTTGCCTTTTACTCTGGGATTGCTGGTGCCTTCCAAATTCTTGAGCAGCCAGTTGAGAAGCAGTTTCTGAACTGATTTATCCAGTTTGGATAACTGCTTTAATGCCCGGTCAGAGATGCGGACAGTAAAGCGCATCAATCGATCTCGAGCAGTTTCAGGGCTTCATCCAGGGAGTAGCTAAGCGAATTCTCGCGGTATTCCTGCATTGCCTGTCGGTAGAGGGCCAGGTCCAGCTCATCCTCAATACGGTCCAAAACAGCCTCGCGCATGATATCGGAAGCGGAGCGCCCTATGGCCTGGGCATATCTGGCGATGATTTCCTTATCATCCTTGCTCAAACGCACGGTCATTGTTGTGTCCATTGATTGCCTCCAATTGTGTTACATTGTAACACAATTGTTATTCAAAACAAAACCCGGAGCTGAGACTCCGGGCAGGCTTTCTCGGAAGACTACGAACAGTTTAGCCGTTCAGCAGGTAGGCAAGCACCCAGCGGGTGGTGTTCACCAGGGCTTCTTTGTGGGTGCGCTCGTAGTGGTGGCTGGCTTCCACGCCGGGGCCAATGAGGGCAATTGCCGCGGCGCCGCCAGCGCGCCAGTACGCACCGGCATCCGAGCCGTAGTTGGTGTAGATGTCCACCTTGTGCGGGATGCTGTAAAGGTCGGCCAGGTCGCGCAGTTTGGTGGTGAGCCCGTGATGGTAGGGGCCGCCGCCATCCTTGACGCAGATGGAGGTGTTGAACTCATCGCTGGTCTGGCCGTCGCCAATGGCGGCCATGTCGATAGCGACCAGTTCGTCCAGGCTTTCCGGCAGGTCGGAGCTGCCGCCAGTGCCCACCTCTTCGTAATTGCTGAAGAGCATCACGGTATCCCGGGAAGGTTTGAGGCCGGCTTTGTGTAGGGCCTGGATGGCAGCCAGCATGATGGCCACGGCAGCCTTATCGTCCAGAAAACGGGAGCGGATGAAATCGTTTTTGATCACAATGGCGGGATCGAAGGAAACAAAATCGCCCTCGCTGATACCCAGCGCGCGGGTTTCCTCTTCGGTGCTCACGCGTTCGTCCAGGCGAACTTCCATGCTTTCCATCGTACGTTCAGCCTTGCGCGCCTCCATCCCGTACACGTGCCCGGAGGCCTTGTTGGGCATGAGGCTGCCGGTGATCTCCTTGCCGGAGCGGGTGTGAATGATGCAGTTTTCGGTTTCAACCGCGTTCCAGAGCAGGCCGCCAATGTTGATCAGCTCCAGCCGGCCGTTGCTCTTGATGCGGCGGACCATCGCGCCAAGGGTATCCACGTGGCCGGTAAGGGCCAGCCTGGGGCCTTCCGGGCTGGGTTTGGCACCGGGGATGTAAGCCAGGAGGGCGCCTTTTTTGCTGTGCTCCAGGCGGATGCTTTTGTAGGCTTTGAGCTCTTTTTCCACGAGGGCGATCGCATCGGCAGTGTAGCCGGTGGGGCTGGGTACCCGCAGCAAGCGCACAAGGAAATCCAGCAGGTAGTCGTAATCCAGTTCGGGCAAGGCGGGTTGGGCAGTTTTCTTAGCGGGCATAGATTCTCCTATCCAGAGCAGAGGCTTTTCAGGGAAATTATAGCCAAATGAGGCTGTTTTGGCGGCTCATCCTGCATGCAGGCAAGCTGGTGCTCAGGCACGTTTAAGCAGGGCGGGGTTGCCTTCGAACGCGGCGAGTTTTTCCCGCCAGCCAGGCCAGATCTCAACACTATGGCCGGCCTCCAGATCGTAAGCCACCATCACCGCCTCACCGCGGGCGAACGCCGTTTCGCCTCCGCGGCTCTCCACCTGAAAGCGGAAGCGTAGGCTTCGGCTGCCCAGATGGCCGATCATCACCCCAACGCGTACCTCGCGGTCCTGAAAGGTGATGGGTTTTAAGTAGTCGATGTGCACGCTGGCAACCACCATGCCAAAGCCCTGGCGGACCTTACCGTCCCAGATGCCGCTGGCGGCGTAGTACTGTGTGCGGGCCATCTCAACGTACTGCATAACGGCTACATTGTTGACGTGCAGCAGGGTGTCCAGGTCGCCATAGCGGATCTGGATGGGGGCGTAGAAGCGGAATTCGGTAGGGTAGGCAGGGGTGCGGGTGGTCATTGATTCTGCTCCGGTAAGAGGAATATGCAGGATTCTAAACCATCCTGGCCCCGATTGAAGGGGCCAGGCTAGACGAAATCGTTGAACCTTACTTACTTCAAAGTGAGCGGCAAGAATACCTTTGCGCCGGCCTCAAAGAGCTTCACGTTATCCAAAAGCACCAGCATACCCGAAGAACCCAGGTTCCTTTGACGGCTCTGGAACTGTATTCTGACTGTCTGGCCGATAAATGGGCGGAGGTCGAAGGAGGCGGTTCGCCAGCTTTTGGTGACAGGGCCGGAGCTTGAGCTGCTGTTCAGGCCATCGCTAAGCACTGTAGCCAGGTGATTCAAACTGACTCCGTCCAAAACCTCAACGATAAACTCCGCATCTTTTAGGGCGGCCTCGGTTGTCAGCTGATACTCAAAACTCAGTTTTGGGAAGGCCAGGGCGGACGGAATTTTAAGCGTTACAGCAGCCCAAGCCGAGTCCTGACCAGTTGTTGAGGTGTTCGCCAGATCACCTAAGGAGAGGGCTGTACTTCTGTTTATCACTAAAGTTTTCTGGACGCTGAGAGAGCCGCCATACGCCCAGGGGCTGAGGTCTGGGGCTTCAAAATCGCCGTTTGGCAGCAGGGGAGATGCCGCGGCTCTGTCCGCGGTTCGGAGCGGGGCGGAATTCAAAAGGGGGGCTTGAGCAGGCGCAAGTTCAGGGAGCCTAACCACGAAAACCCGTTTACAAAGCGTATCGGTGATGTAGACCTCACCGCTGGGGTCCAGCCACATTCCCGACCAAGGACCATTAATACTGAGGCTGGGGTCGAGCGGATCACCAACCCAAAGGCCATTCAGAGATCCGGAGCTGGGATTGAACCGTTTTAAGTTGATCTCCATCCCATTGAAGGCATAGAGCATTCCATCGGCACCAAACTCCAGCGAGTCAACTCCCTGACCACCATTACTGCTCTGCCAGGATAGGATCAAGGTGCCGGTCGGTGTAAATTTCATTATTTCGTAAGGGTCTGGTACAGCGACGAAAAGGTTTCCTTCATTATCCAAAGCCATCGCTGTAGGATAATTTTTGACACCAGGAAATTCGATGTCCCTAAGATGTGATCCGGCCAAAGTGAAGACCTGCGCAAGCGTTTTTGTGACTACGTTGTCAACGTAAATCGTTGTGAGCAGGTAAACCTCCCCAGCAGAAATGACCAGGTCTTCAGTACCGATATGCCCCCCAACAATCGTAATATCGAAGGACCATTCATTAAGTAACTTGCCTGAGACCGGGTCGAGGATTTTTACCATCTTCTGAGTCGGATCCAATACGTAGAGCAAGCCGTCTGGGTCAATTGCCAGTTTGTAAGGACGGTTGAAGGACAAAAGCGGATCATCGAAACTTCCCCATGCATGCAGAAAGGCGCCTTCCTTCGTAAAAACCTGAATTCGGTAATTACCCGCATCGGCAACGTAGACAAGGCCAGTGTCAGGATGGTGCAGCACATCCGAGGGGAAGTCAAATTGGCCGTCGGTCTCACAGGGGATGCCCCATTGCCGGATGAAGGTCCCGGAAGAATCGAAGGTTTGCACCCGGTTAGTGCCGGTTTCCGCTACCCAGAGCTGCCCCAGGTTATCCACGATGATCGCTTTGGGGTGTTGGATTTGCCCAGGGCCGGTACCGTAATCGCCCCAGGTTCCAACCAGGGCGTAGTTTTCATCAAAGCGGTAAATCTTGCTGTTTTCCCAATCAGCCACCAGAATCTCGCCGGATTGCGTGAATGCGATGTGCATAGGGTTTGTTGCCGGGAAGCTGGTGATAGGTGTGAGCTGCTGATCGAAGACCCGGACCATTTGATCTTCACGGTCTGCGAGAAAGACCTTACCGTCAGCAGATACTGCCACATCGCCTGCGGCTGCAGGCTGTTCAGCAAAAGTAGTGCGCCAGGTCTTTACCAGAGTTCCTGCGGGGTCATATTTCCTGAGAACGTTGCCCGAGGCACCCACAGTAGTGTCCTGCGTGACAACATAAACATTGCCTTCCGGGGAGACGGCTAATCCTAGGGGGAACTGATTGTCCGGCCGCTCTACGCCTGAGCCAGGGTAGCAGCTAGAGTCGGGCAAAGTGGTCATATAAGTTCCGTCAGGGTGGAACTTTTGCACTTTACAAAAACTGGCTACATAGAGGTTGCCGGCAGTATCTACACCCAGGCCGCCTAAGTTTTGGAAATAGCCATCGGCGTAGCCCATTCCGCCGATAGTTGTGTAAGTATCGGTTTGGGTATCCAGGCGAAATATGCGGTTGTAACCCTGATTAGCAATATAGAGCACGCCATCACTGGTGAGAGCCAGGTCGCTGGGATGGTCAATCACGTTGCCTTCGCCTCCCCAGCTGCGTTGGAAATCAAACTTGGGAGGCGGTACCTGAGCCAGGCTAGGTTGAACGAGAAAGGGAGCGAGCAGTGAACAAATCAGAACGGCAATAAAGATCTTACGCATGAATACCCCTCCTGGACATATGATCATTATTAGAGCTGAGTATAGAAACAGGGAAATTATAAATTAGGCGCGTGAATATGGGGCAACAATTTAGTCTTGACGATGTTAGAAAAATTTAGGAATCGCAAGTTGTTTTTTGTTCTTCCAGGCTTCACAGCGGGCTGGGGTCGATCATTCCGTCCAGATCAGTTGGCCGCGGGTCCAGAATTCGGGCAGCAATTCGGGGAGGGCGGATTGCCAGTGTTTACCGGCAGGCAGCTCGAAGAGATCCAGGCCGCGTTCAGAGGTATAGACCGCCAGCAGGCCGTTCCAAGGGCTGGGCGCGAGGTCCATCATACCCCATTGGGACTTGGTAGCCTCGCCTGTGGGAATGCTGAAAAGTTCCTGGTCCGCGGAGGTGAGCAAATCGTAGGCCATGAGGTGGGTTTCGGCATCCTCCCGGCTGTGGGTAAAGCGCGGGAACCAGCGCTGAGCCGCCAGGCCCGAGCGGACCAGCCCCAGATCCAATCCAGCAGCGATGACCCGCGGGCTGGCAGCATCCAGGTTGGCCTGGCAGAGCGAACTTTCCTCACAGAGCGCCACCAGGGCATGGTCGTCGCCCAGCCACATGAGCGGGCCGCCAAGGTAGAGGGGGCTGCTGAAACCCGCCCTGATGTTACGGGCTGACGGCTGGTCCTGCTGGGGGCTGATGACCAGGATGTCCGCGCGTGAGCCCCCGGAGCTATCGGTAAGCCGGCGCAGGGCAAGGAGGTCCCCGGCGTTGGACCAGCTGAGCCAATCGGTCCAGAAGGCCCCCAGGGGATGCTCGGCAATGCTGCCATCCGCAAGGTTGATGAGTTGAAGTTTGCTGCTATAGCTGTGCCCGGGCCCTTCCTCGCGGATGAGCAGGGCCAGATTCTCTCCGTCCGGGTGCCAGGCGGCCTCTACGGTATAAGGTGAGAACAGGGCGATCCGGCGGGCATCCTGACCAAAGGGGGCGAAATAAAGCGCGTTCAGGCTGGTTTGGCGGAAAACCCAATCCGGGTTTTGATCATTGACCCCGAGGATGAAAGCGACCCCCTGCAGCTCTGGGACAAGTTTCAAGGCCGCGATCTGCCCGGGGGCCTCCAGCCAGGGCGAGAAGCGGAACCCGTCCCGCGCTGAAGCCTGATAAACCCGGGTATTCTTGCTATCCTGGCCCAGGTAAAGCAGGCTGCCGGAGCTGGTCTCCTGCTGGTGCCAGGTGAGGGGAAGCGCGGCCGGGTAGAGGCTATCGTCAAGCGCTGCGCCGGGAACCGGGCTGGGGGCCGGGGTTGCAGCGGGCTCGGGCAATTCGCTGATATTAAAGCGAATCTCATCCGGGTTCTGCCAGAGGATATACGCCCCCACGACCGGCAAGCTGAGTTCGCCGCTCAAACGGCCGGATCCCTGGTTAAGTTCCACCATGATGCGCGCGCGGGTGCCCTCAGGGGTGAGTTCCCGGCCGGTACCGTAAAGATCGTCCACACGCTCCGGTTTGCTAAGCTCGATGGAGAGAAACTGCGTTCCCTCCGCCATCCTGAAAGGCTCAGAACTAATAAACAGGCGCGAGCCTTTCAACTGGGCAGAGCTAAAGTGAAGTTGGCCGCTGCCAAGCTCCAGGTTCTGGTCCAGGCTGAATGAATCCCCATCCTGCAGGTCTTCAGGGATTTGGAGCTTTAAAACGGCATCCAGGGGCAGGCGGTATTGCAGCGCCGGGAAGGAGAGGGCAAGCGCGCCTTCCGCCTGGAAACCTTCGGTAAGCGTGCCGGTGAGGGTGTAGGCGGAAAAGCCCCCGCTTTCACTGCGGCCGCTGGCAGTGAGCGGAATAAGCGTACCCCGCGCATCCCGCAAATGGGGCTGGCGCTCGGGTTGGTCTGGATCAGTAAATTGGTCGAAGAGCTGGGCATGCAGCCGGCCCGCATCGCTGAGGGGACTCTCCAGCAGGAGGGAAATTTGGTCCCCGGCCACGGAAACGGCCGAGAGACAGACCATGAGTTCCTGGCGCGCGATGCAATGGCGCAAGTCCGGCCCAAGCGCGGTGGGGTCGGGCGGGACGGAGGGAGAAGCCAGGAGGTTGGGCTGCAGGACCTGGCTGGAGGAAGCCGGCTGCCAATAGAGCGGCAGTTTCCAACCGGCATCGGAGCGTAAAAGCCATCCGGAAGTTCCGCCGGCAAGCGGCCCAAAGCGCAGTTCCAGGCCCCGGCTGCCCGGCTGGTCCGGAGTGAATGCCCAGGCGGCTAAGTTGAGCACCTGGCTGGAGGAGCCCTCCAGCCAGACACGCGTTGGCGCCTTGGCTTCCCGGTCGAACGCGAGGCGGAGGAGGGTTTGCTCTGCATCCGCAAAGCCGGAGGCCAGGCTTACGCGGCCATCAGGACTGTCCTGATACACGGTTTGCCCGATCGCCAGCGGCTCCGAAGACTGGATGAAACCGTAGTTGGGCAAGAAGCCGAACCAGCGCCCGAACTGGGCCAGGACCTTGCGCGGGCCAATGGCCAAAACGGTCAGGGCCAGCGCCAGCAGGAGCAGGGCAAAGGCCCAGGCAAGTTTTGGGCGGCGGCGCGCCAGCGGAACCGGCAGAGGCTGTTGGTTGGCGAGCCGGGCGCGTAAACGGGCGGTGAAGGCATCGCTGGGGCCTTGCTGGGCGAAACTTCGGGTGAGCAGCTGCTCCAGTTGGGCGAATTCCTTAGTCATCCTTGCCTCCCATCCGCTGCCTGAGCGCCTGGAGTAAACGGTAGGTTTTCTTTTTTGCGGCCTGCTCACTAAAGCCCAGAACCTGGCCAAGCTCGGCAAAACTCAGCTGGTTGAGGTAACGCAGACGCAGCAGTTCCTGATCCTGATGGTTCAGGCCATCCATGGCCGTACGCAAGAGCAGCAAGGCATCAGCGTCCGGAGCTGGATCGGCGGTAAATGCCTGGTTTTGCGCTGCCTCCTCCAGGTAATTTCGGGATCGCCGGGCGGCGCGGTAATGGTCCATGGCCAAATTATGAGCAATGCGGAAAAGCCAGGCGGCCAGGCTGCGTTTCGGTTCAAACCTGGGCCAGGCCTGATAGGCCTTTAGGAAGAGCTGCGAGGTCAGGTCTTCCGCCAGGGGGTCTTCGCCGACGTGACTGCGGAAATACCTGTAAATGGGACAGACCCAGCGGTCGTAAACCTCAAGGAAATCCGGTTTGGTCTCCGGTGTTTCCAGGGCTTGGGGCGCTTCTCCGCTCGCGGTCAACAGAACCTCCTTGGTGTTCATCTTACATCAGTTAAACGCCGAAGGCCCTCCAAAAGGGACAAGCGCACCAAGCCCTGCAGAGCGGAATCCCCTTCGATTACAATTGGCGCATGCCTGAGGGCCTCGATAAATACCTGGACCGCGTCATCCAGGGCAGCTGCCTGGATGTTCTGCCGCAACTGCCTGCCGCCTCCGTAGACCTGATCTTCGCGGACCCGCCCTATAACCTGCAATTGCAGGACGAACTTTGGCGCCCCAATGTGAGCAAGGTGGACGCGGTGGATGAGGACTGGGATAAATTTGAGAGTCTGGCGGCCTACCAGCGCTTTACCCGCCAGTGGCTGGCTGAGTGCCAGCGAGTGCTTAAACCTACCGGCACCTTGTGGGTGATAGGCAGTTATCACAATATATTTACCGTTGGCCACAGCCTGCAGGAACTGGGCTATTGGATCCTGAATGACGTGGTGTGGGTAAAAAGCAACCCGATGCCCAATTTTAGGGGCGTGCGCTTCACCAACGCCCACGAGACCCTGCTTTGGGCCCAGCCCAAAAAAGGCGAGCGCTATACCTTCAATTACCATGCCATGAAGGCACTGAACGAAGGCTTGCAGATGCGCAGCGACTGGTTTTTGCCCATTTGCACCGGCAGCGAACGCCTGAAGGAAGACGGCAAGAAAACCCACCCCACCCAGAAGCCGCTGGCGCTGCTTTACCGCATTCTGCTGGCCAGCAGCAATGCCGGCGATGTGGTGCTGGACCCCTTTTTCGGCACAGGCACCACCGGGGCGATGGCCAAGAAGCTGCAGCGGCATTACATTGGCATTGAAGTGGAGCCCCGTTACGTGAAGGCCGCGCGGCAGCGCCTAGCCCAGCCGATGCAATACGAGTTCGATGCACCCCTACTGCTCACCGAGAACCCCCGCAACCGCGCGCGCGTGCCTTTTGGCGCGCTGGTGGAGAATGGGTACTTGCACCCCGGCCAACAGCTTTGGCTGGGCGAGAAGAGCGAGATTTGGGCTACGGTGGGGGCTGACGGCAGCCTGGTTTACGGGGGCGAGCACGCCAGCATCCACGCCCTGGCGCGCTCACTGAAAGGCGGCCCGGCCAACGGCTGGACCAGTTGGTACTATCTGGACGAAACCGAGCAGGCCCGCAGGCCTGTAGACAAACTGCGCGAGGCCTATCGCAAGGCCAGCGAAATTGATTTAAGTTGACATAAGGAGCAAAATGCCAAAAACCACCTATAAGCAAACTGCCTGGAGCCTGGACGACCTGTATAAAGGCTTTGACGACCCGGCCCTGGAGAAAGCCTACACGGACCTGCAGGCTGCCGCGGAAGAGTTTGAAGCCCTGCGGCCGGAACTGAAACCCGGCATCAGCAGCAAGCGCTTTAATGAGGTCCTCAAGATGCACGAGGAGATCAGCCGGGCCATTTACAGGCTTTACGGACACGCCAGCCTCTCCTTCTCGGCGAATACCCAGGACCAAAAAGCCCAAAGCGCCATCGGCCGCATCCAGCAAAATGCCGCTGAGCTGGAAAACCGCTCGCTCTTCTTCTCTTTGTGGTGGAAGGCGCTGGATGCCAAAAACGCGGCAAGGCTGATTAAAGGCAGCGGCGATTATGCCTACTGGCTTGAGCAAATGCGCAACTTTAAGCCTTACACGCTTACGGAGGCGGAAGAAAAGGTGGTCAACATCAAGAACGTGACCGGCAAAGCCGCGCTGGACATGCTCTACGATACGATCACCAATGCTTACGTGTTCAAGGTGAAAGTGGATGGCAAGGAAAAAGAACTCACCCGCGGTGAATTGATGGCCCTGGTGCGCACGCCGGACCCGGACTTGCGGGCAGCAGCCTACCAGGAGCTTTACCGCGTGTATGGCGAGGCAGCCCCGGTTCTGGGGCAGATTTACCAGGCCGTGGTGCGCGACTGGCGCAACGAAAACATGCAGCTGCGCGGCTTTTCCAGCCCGATGTCTGTGCGCAACCTGGTGAACGACCTGCCGGATGAGGTGATTGATACCCTCATTGAGGTGACCCGCAAGAATATCGGCATTTTCCACCGGGTCTTCAAACTGAAAGCCAAACTATTAGGCATGAAGAAACTGCGCCGCTACGATATCTATGCCCCCATTGGCAAGAGCGATAAGAAGTACAGCTATCAGCAGGCCATTGACCTGACCTTCGAGGCCTTTGAACGCTTTGACAAGCGCTTCCTGCAGCAGGCCAAGCGCGTTTTTGACGACAAGCACATCGATTCTGAGGTGCGCAAGGGCAAGCAGGGCGGGGCATTCTGCGCCACCATCCTGCCTGAGCTAAGCCCCTGGGTGCTCTTGAATTTCCAGGGCAAGGTGGACGATGTTTCCACGATGGCCCACGAACTGGGGCACGCGATCCACTCGATGATGGCGGAGGAGCATACGCTCTATACCCAGCATGCCTGCCTGCCCCTGGCTGAAACGGCCTCCACCTTTGGCGAGATGACCCTGAACGACCTGCTGATCGAGAAGGATCCGGACCCGGGCGTGAAGCGCGACGTGCTCTTTGCCGAACTGGACGGGGCCTGGGCAACGATCATCCGCCAGATCTACTTTGCCATCTTTGAGCGCGACGCGCACGAGATGATCAGCAAGGGCGCCGGCGTGGATGAACTGAGCAAGGCCTACTTTGAGAACCTGAAGGAACAATTTGGCAGCGCGGTGCAAGTGGCCAAGGAGTTCCAATACGAATGGGTGAGCATCCCGCACATCTACGGCACGCCTTTTTACGTGTATGCCTATGCTTTTGGCCAGCTTTTGGTCTACGCCCTGTATAAACGCTACCTGGAAGAAGGCGAGAGCTTCAAACCCAAGTACCTGCGCATTCTTTCCGCGGGCGGCTCGGTGGCCCCGGTGGAATTGCTTAAGGAAGCCGGCATGGATGTGACCACCGCGGCTTTCTGGCAGGGCGGCTTTGATGTGATTGCAGATAAGGTGACGCAGCTGGAGAAACTAAGCAAGTAG
>ENA-UOOH01003827-UOOH01003827.1-fermentation-metagenome-genome-assembly--contig:-NODE-3827-length-11004-cov-6.253082_pt1 | contig 11004 bp, 15 predicted proteins | sample MGYA00245778_ERZ724025 | MGnify/ENA primary metagenome ERZ724025 (study PRJEB28704, sample SAMN03018313) | fermentation metagenome | biome: anthropogenic terrestrial biome; feature: soil; material... | reverse complement strand
TACGGCGCGGCTTCGCGCTTTTTGTTGGACTAGGGACTGTCGAACCCGAGATAAAACATCCCTCTCTTTTGGTGGAATGGTTTTGTGGCTAATTCTATTTTACCAAAATTAAGGGGTGTTTTATATTTTTTCCCGCAAGCAGGAACTTGCCATGCTCCAGAGCATGGGCATGACCGCCAGACAAGGTAAAAAGATGCTTGTATTGGAAAGCATATACTATATGGCGCTGGCGCTGCTTGTCTTTGTAACGGTGGGTTATGGGGTTAGCTACTTTGCCGTCAACACTGTAACACAGGGCAGCGCCGCATATACCTATCAATTCAGCTTTGCGCCTCTTATCATCTGCTTCCCGGTATTACTGCTCTTAGCCAGCATATTACCAATTCGAGTATATAAAACCATCTCAAGGGACAGTGTGGTTCAGCGGCTGCGGGAAAACGAATAAAACAAGTAATAATGACACAAATTCTGTAGCAGTTGAAAGAGGTTCCGAAGGAATGATATTTCCAGATGAATTCTTACTGAATAAAGATTTAGGAGGATTAAGTGGGGAAAACTTCTTCATGGGTACCAATAATATATAGAGTATTTATTTGGTTGTTATCTTCAGATGTTACTTCGATGATAATTCTGATTGACATATTGACACTTATTTCAAAGAAGTTGCTCGTTCCCTGTATTTTCTTATATCGAAGTGAGGGGTGGCTGGGGTCGGAAATAAATAGATCAATAGCTTTTGCAGCTTGTTTATAAGTTTTTGTGTCTAGTTGCTTAAATTGTTTATCGAATTTTCTAGTAGATCTGAAGCGTCTGGTCATTGTTTAATACCTTCAAGGAATTCGCTAATGGTATTAAATTCCCGGACATTGCCTGAATCAACATCATTTTTAGCTTCAAGTAAATCATTTTGGGCTGTTTCGGACCAGAAGTATGCTTGACTAGAAGGAATTAGCTTCATAGGTTCAATGATAATTTTGTTTTCATCCATCCGGACATCGAGGACATCGCCTTCATTAATATTGAGTTTTTCCCTAATATCTCTTGGGAGGCTAATGAGATTCCGTTTTTGAACGAAAATCTTATGGGAGGTAACGGACATGATTATCACTCCTTTGGTTTCTACAATTACAGTATATGCGTAATTGCGTAATACTGCAAATGCAGGATAATTAATTTGTTTTAGATTGTCTCTGGAGCGCCGACCTTCAGATAACAGAGAATTCCCGACACTTTGCCAAGATGAAAGCGATATGGCGCGTCGGGAATTCTCGGGACGTTATATGACAGATGGCGCAAAGGGCGCGCCGTCCTGGCGCGCGAACTGGAAGGGTGATATTTGAGTAGGAAATAACTATGTATGAATTTGCTCCAGAGCTTAGAAGTAGATTGATCTTCTTTATGAAATTCTCAAATGATCTATGGACTTTAGAGTCGTTAAGAGAAGGCAACCTATACATGAATACAATTGGCTATTATAGAGAAAAAAAAGGCAGCACCAATGTTGTATATATCGAACAAATTGTTGACTATAAACAACATCGGTGCTATATTATTTCTGGGGGTATATTATGGTAAAGCGAAAAAAACTATTTAATACAAAGCTTAAGGTTCTTAGAGCCGAGAGAGGACTAACACAGGAAGATTTAGCTATAGACTTAGGTATAAATAGAGGAACGGTTATAGAGATTGAAAGAGGGACATTTAATCCGTCTTTAAAACTAGCATTCTCGATAGCAAAATATTTTGATAAAGGTATTGAGGATATTTTTGAAATTTTGGAGGATGAGTAAATATGAATAATGTAGCCAATCTAAATTTATCTTTTCACGCATTATTTACAACACTGGCGTGTTCACTATTCTTTATCGTGCTGATAAAATCTAAAGATGATGAACTAGAACAGCAAGCGTTGAATAACGCTCTGAAAAATTCAATAGTTTTTACTTTTGTTCTTATCATAGGATACACATTTTATCAGTTAATAATAGGAAATAGCAGCATAAAGATTCATACAATTCTACTTTTTATTGATTGCATAAGCATTCTTACAGTATTGGCTTATCATTTAGAGTTAAAAGGTATTTACTTTTCTTTTAAAGATTTTCAAGAGAGAACAGCTAAAGTTCTAAATGTAATATTAATAGTTCCGGTAGCAATCGGAAGTATCAGTTTAATGTTGAACCTATTTAGGAGGTTTATAAAAATTAATGTCCCTGACTATCTGGGTAGCAGTCAAGGAATTATTAGATATGATGAATTGTTGTTGTATTCCGGTGTGATTCTATTAGCTACTCTAACCCCTCTTATGCCCAAAATAAAGAAAATGAGTAAAGATGAATACAAAGAACGACAGATAAAAATTGATAAAATATTTAAAAAGATGTACATGGTTTATGGAGCGTTTTTTATTGTATTAATTCTATATATTATATATCGAGCCGTTAACCTATGAATATTTTTTAGGGTGCGACGTCCTGTCGCACTCTGACTTCAGGGGGCCTCATCCTTCCGATAACAAGGCATTACCGCAACTTAGTAATGATACATGTGGTTGGGACGCTGCGGTAATGACCAGCCGTTAGATTTAGATAGGAATTTGCCTCTTTTAGTCTTCTCAGTATATCACTGGTTAATATTATAACGCTATCATTATTATCCCAATATTACCCACGATATTATAATTTGCATAAATAAAGCCGTTACCATAATAGATTTAAGTGAAATCTAACTTAACTATTGTAGCAGATGGAACTGACCGGCAGACCCTTATCTAAAATATGGGCATGAGTAAATAGACTATAAAAAATTCACGCTCCTGCCGCGGAAAATGCTCATAGCCAGCTATATAAAGTTTAAAATTAGAAATCCCCGAATACCAAGGACCCGCAGGGAGCAAGACGTACCACTACACCCTTTCCATTTTAGAAAATGATATATATATTTAGAATACCCTGGATCTTATTCTAATTTTGAAATATTTCTTTTGTTTTCAAGATATTCTACAAAGAAGCTAAGCAGTTTGGTAGAACGAGCCTTCTATAATTGTTTAACTATGTATCTGTCCCGAAAACCTGTTCCAGAAAGGAAACTTTTGCCCATGGTGTCCCCCGGCATTCCATGGCTAGTGCATACACCAGGATGTTATGAGAGCCAATGGGCTTTTCGCGGTATCTAATTTGGGCTACTTCGTCCACGGTGATTTTTCCTTCCTGCAGCATTTGCAGGGCACAAAAACATACCACATAGTATCAGCCCTTTAAATTAAACTCTCCACCATTCCTTGATTTCAACCATGTTTTTTATCGAGCTGTCATTTTTCAACATAGGCAATATAAATGTCCGACTGCACTTCCACATCTGCGGGAATACGCAAATAAAGCAGCTGCGAACCGGGGACAGTACTGGTATGGATACTCCTGGAGCCATGCTCAAGCATGGCGTTATCTTCACCCAATATCTGGGCGGCGACAGATTCCCTGCTGAACATGCCCAACACCACCTCCAGGCGCTGCGGCCCGGTTACCTGCAAAACATTGCCGTGCAGAGCTGCTTGATACGGCCTGACCCTGTCGGAGAAGTCGAACCCCTCGACGATAGTCCTGGTGGCATAATTGATAACTTCAATCATGCCATCGGCCCTGTCCTTCCTTTCAGCTACTATTGTGACGCCATTTTCTGTGAAACCATTTTTGTATGCGGGGTTTTCCATTATTTCAATCATGCTGCCTTGCTGGCAGGGAAATTCCCATTGTTCCAGCACAAAAGCCCTCTCCGCCTGTTCCGGCCTGCCCTGCAACGCCTGCGTGTACAGGACTTCCTGCCTGGCCATTTCCGCAACAACGTCCATTTCACTTACTGTTTTCATTTTCACGTCGGCCAGGTTTTCCGCCGGCAGCAACGGGATAAGAGCGGGAGCAGCCAGCAGCAGCAGGATATAGCCGGTGACAAACCAGAATTGGATATTATGCCGCAGGGAAAAAATACTGTTCTTAGTCCCCAGTAAGGCAATCAGAACCAAAGTTATTAACAGCGGAATAACAGCAATAGCAGTCACTTCCATTTATCTGACCTCCAGTCTATTTGACAACATAAAGGAACAGACATAAAGCAGAACCATAGTGATCAGCACCTTGAGCGCCAGCAGGGCCAGGGAGCTCTCACCACGAAAGAAATCATAAACCCTCTCAAGCGCCGCCAGCGCCGGCGGGTTGCTCCGGGCAAACCCAATAACACCAAAAAATAAGCCGGCCATCAATACATTAAACACCTTGCTCAGCCGTAACAAAACCCCACAAAAATAACCCAGCGAACCAAACAGCAGCAGGTACAGCACCGTCACCGCCATACCTGTAAAAGCAACGTCAGGGGCGGCAATAAAGTTCTGGCTTAGCAGATAACTGCTGCCCTGGAAACAAAGCATTATCTTTAATAGAAAACCGCTGAGTATTGCCGTAATCCCGCCAATAAATGCAGCAGTAACCAAAAACGCCGCATTGGAAAGGTTGCCGCTCAGGCGGTTTGACACCAGGGTAAAATCAATATTCTGGTAATCCCTGGTTGTCACCTTATTAGCGATGATGGCAATCCACAAAATAGTAAACCCGATTACTATATTACTGGAATAATATCGAACGGAGACGTCAAGGTATTGGGACCCCATGCCATAACTTGATACCCCTCCCCAAGAAAACAGCAAAGCCAATACCTGCGCGCCCGCCATAGCCACAAACAATCCCAGGCGGCTTTTTAGTTTATATAAATACTGGTTCCTGACAGCTTCAAAAAGACTGGTTTCGGTCAAAGACATGGTCGATCCCTCCCCTGTTTCTGGTAGTAAGGTAAACACACAGGTCTTCTGCCGGTACCGGAAGGATTTCTATACCGGCAGCGCCGCTCTTTTTCAATAAGCCATCAGCCGCATCACGCCTGATTACCGCATAACTGTGCTCTTTGCCGATGTTTTTCTGATGATAAACCTCTTGTCCGGCTGTCAGCGCCGCGATGATTTCTTTTTTGCCCCGCAAGGCCACAGCAAATTCTTTCAGGTCGGTGATCGGCAGATGCAGGCGTTTTTGGCCCTCCTGCAGCAGAAGGATGTCCTCCAAAATATCCTCCACCTCATTCAGCAGATGGCTTGAAAAGATAATATTACGGGGTTTTTGCAGATAATCCCTGAGCAAGGCGCGATAAAAATCCTTTCTCACCCCGGCGTCCATGCCGGCGGTCGGTTCATCAAAAATAGTAAGTGGACAGCGCGCCGCCAGCCCGATAATCATATTGAAAGTGCTTTTCGTCCCTTTGGAAAGGTGGTGATGCTGCTGCCCCGGATTAAGGGAGAAATAAGCGAACAGCTCCCGGGCCAGCCCCGTGTCCCAGTTTTTATAAAACATAGGCGCCGCAGACATAATCTGGGCCAGGGACAATGACGGAGGGAATTTCATATGCTCATCGACAAAGACCATATTGGCTGAAATTTTCAGGCTGTTAAAAGGATTTTCCGAGAAAACCGTGACCTTTCCAGAAGAAGGACGGATAAAACCCGCAATAATTTTTAACAATGTTGTTTTCCCTGCTCCATTTGGCCCGATCAGTCCAGTAATCTTGTTTTGTTCAATAGTAAAAGACAGGTCGCTGACTGCTTTTATTCTTCCAAAACTCCTGGACAACCCCTGACACGAAATTACTTCCATCCTTTAACCCCCTTGAAATGACTACCCTGTATGGCGGGTGGCCTATCGGGTTTGCTAACTGACTATCCTTTAACCCTCTTGAATTCCCCTGTATGGCAGGGAGGCAGTTATCATTTGCAGTAAAATCTTTTATTCGTCAAGTTCTTTTCCGGCCTGCCGCATGATACCGAGCAATTCCTCTTCATCAATGCCCAGGCGCATAGCCTCAACCACTACCTTCTCCACCAGCTTTTTTAAAGTATGATTCCGGCGTTTGTGCTGAATTTTTTCCATTGCATTAGCCGAAAGAAACATACCCAGCCCGCGCTTTTTATAGAGGATGCCTTGATCAGCCAGGATGTTAATCCCCCTGGCGGCGGTAGCAGGATTAATATTAAACATTTCGGCCAGCTGATACTGGGAATATATTTTTTCGTCTTCCTTTATATTGCCGCCTAGTATTTCGTTTTCCAACCATTCTGCGATCTGGATATATATCAATTTGTCTCCAGTCATATCCAATACCAACAGCACACCCTCTCTGGAACAATGGTGCATTACTGCTGTAATGTACTATACCAGACGCTTATTCTCATGTCAATAGATGGAACACAAATGTGCCGGAGGAGGACAAAAAACACTAGAAATAGCAGGTGCTGCTATTTCTAGTGTTTTGTAACTTTGGTTGTTAAATCAAGAAATTCCTATTCCTCCATATGGCCAATATTTAGATACCCCCTTAGCTTTGCCGCCCGGCCTGTATTTTATAGTTAATACAAAAAGTCATGATGATGAGGAAAATACCTTTGTGAATGACCAGCCTGGCTTAAATCGCATTTGCTCCACGGTCCGCTGGACATGGGGGCCCCTGAACCCCCTGATGTGTTATTATCTGGTGTATTTAATATATATGTATTTCCCCTCTACGCTTTTATTAACATCCGCCGGGCTTTGGGTATTCTGCCAATACACACTGGGCCAGTCGGGATTGACGCTGTTAGGATTATCGAAAGCAACTGCCAGATTCGTTACAGACGGCAAGGTTTTCGCTTTGGTCGCCCACAGGTAGATATAATCTCCGCCCGCACCCTTATTTAAATCGGCGCCAATGCGCGTATAATTAGCGTAGTTTGAATTGTGATTCATGGATTTTGTCTCCGAGTTCTGCGCATTACCCGTATATTCCATAAAGAAATCAGTATAAGCCTCATTGATGTTTTCTCCCAGTTTATAGCACAAGTAGATGAAGTCCCCGCCTGCACCTGCGTTCAAGTCGGCATTAATCAGTTGATACCCGGGAGGGCACTTGCTTCTTGCGTTCCATTCACTTTTATCTGCGACAAATACGATATCCGTGACATATTTTTGCATCGGCCACTGGTTTCCCTGGGCCAAATTGAGTTTTTCAAATTCGGCTTTAAGGTTGGCAGCCCTGGCCGGATCGCTGCAAAGCTCCCAAATCGGCACCAGCGCCCTGGCTGTGGTATTGCCGAAATCCACCAGCGTCCCCTTGTCCTCCAGGGTGCTTTCCCATTTAACCAGAGCCTGGGGGTCGGTTGTAAATTGATTGATATTCAGGGCGAAACCACCGCCATAGCTGTGGAGGGTCTGCTCCTTGCTGCTGTCATACTCGGATTTGTTTTTTACGTTTTGATATTCGGCGCTGCCTTCGGCACGGAATACAACGGCTTTATAATCTGCTTTTGCAGCGATTTTAAAGTTTTCGAAACTGGTTGACGCCTTGGAACTGGCGGTAATGCTGTAATCAATCCTGCCGCCGGTAATGGTATCGACAAGTACGTAGTGACCGAAGGTATTAAAAACCGTATTGGCGGAAACGTTCTTGTCATTCAGCATCTGCCTGGCATCAGCGGTGAGGTAGTCTTTTAGGTTGGTCGCTCCTTTGACATATACGCCGTACTTTTTGACGATATAGCTGTAGGTGGAAAAATAGTTGTTCAGCTGCTGGGTGCGGGTAGTATCAAAATTAGCCTTAACCGAACCGCTAAAGCCATAATAGCTGCCCGACGCGCTTATTTTTGTTGACATATTGTTACTGTATGACCTGATGGATTCGCTGGTGATTTGGCTGTCTCCGCCCTGATCAAAACGAATTCGTTCCATTTTTTGGTCCTGGATCAGCTTTGCAGTATCTAAAACAGGTTCCTTTAACGAATCCACCGATGCGTATTTGCCAAAGACGTCATAGCCCCTACCCACGCGCATGACTACAGGAATATCTGCTTCACCTATGGTTACGTTGTAAGGTGTCCCGGCCGGAGCAACTCCCCAACCTACTTTGAGTTTACTTATATCTATCGAAGTAAGCTTACTGAGATCGGGTTTTATCTGATTAACTAGCGGGGGTTTAATCTCAGTGACCGGGGGTTTAATTTCTATTCCCGGAATACCAGGCTTAATTGTCCCCTCTGGTGAACCGGCTTTGGTTATAGTTACCTTTCTGCTGACTTGGTCCCATTGAACGTCACAGCCCAGGGTTTCGGTGACAAACCGGAGGGGCAGCATGGTCCGCCCGTTGATAATCAGGGGTTTTACATTGATATTTTCAGCATCTATAAGGACAGTTTTTCCATTGACCGATGCGCTGCTCTGTCCAATCCATAGTTCCATTTTCGTTTCACCTAATGTCACCGTTACTTTCCGGGTGGCATCGTCCCAGCCGACATCGGCGCCCAATGGAGTGGCGGCATATCTAATGGGCAGCATGGTGCGGCTTTCAATAATGGTCGGGCTGACATCCATAACAATAAGTTCGCCGTCAGCGGTATATGTATTGTTATCGAGGATAAAAACCATAACTGTCTCTTGACTTTTTGTTGCTTCATCAGCTGTGGCGAGCAGGGGAAAGAAAACAATCAAACTCGCCAATACCCACGATATCGCTAATACTCGCAATGAAATTTTTCGTTTTGTCTCCGCAATAGGTTTCATAATACTGGCCCCCTTTTTAATCAATTGGTTAGTTTATCACTGTTTATAAATTCCGTTGGTGCGGGTATGTTTTCACCTCCCTGATATTCGGCGATAGCAAAAAATATTTCTTTTGTTCCGAATAAACCCTGCATTATTCAATATCACCTTAAACTAGCTTTTGTTGCTACTTTATTCTTATATTACCTACATTTGCTAGAGAATACAAGTATAATGTAATATTTACAGCTTCCCAATGTCTTAAAATCTCCTCATACGCTGTTTTGGTCTGTTCCGGAGCCACAAGGTTAAATATTACCACTTTCCTACCGCTCTTAAGATAGACAAAGGGCGGTGTTTTCTCATCTACAAACAGCTTCCCTCCTTCTAAAGTTATTCTGGCACAAAGCCATGCTCAAGCATTGCGGTATCTTCACCCAATATCTGATCGGCGACAAATTCCCTGCTGAACATGCCCAACACCACCTGCAGGCGCTGCGGCCCGGTTACCTGCAAGAACAAACGAACAAACACCCAATCCCATCATCGCTTCCAGGACCGAACAAGCAATTTTAGAAAATATCGTACAAACCCCAAAAGAAATGCTCGCTGCACTCAGCGAAAATACAGTCGGGAACTCACGGGGCTTAGTAGGTGAATGGGGCCTGTCCATCTACATTGAAGTAAATGGAATGAAAATCCTCTTTGACACGGGGGAATGCGGCGGGCTGCTGAATAATGCGGATGTGCTGGGGATCAACCTTAAGTCCGTGGAGGCTTTGGTCTTGAGCCACGGGCATTACGACCACACAGGCGGCATGATCGAAGAACCTGAGCATGCGTGGACACTCTATGTTCGAGAACCGGGAGATCTCAGCGGTACCCGTTGGCAGAAAAGTTGGCGGGTCGGTTAGAGAAGGCCTGTGGCCGTAATCCTGACGTGCACGCTGCTGAGAAGTTAGACATCGGCATACTACCGAAGAAAGCGGCGAACAAAATTGGTAGTACCAATGGCGGAGTTGCTGGAGGGAAGGCCGGTGACCAAGGGAAATTCTGAAAAGACGACTGCGAACTGTACGCAGTGACAGGGGGAAGCATTGATCGGACTTGACAGAATACGTGAAGCAGCGAGAAGAGATAAGACCCTTCGATTCACCTGCCTAATGCACCATATTACGGTTGATCTGCTCTGGGATGCATACAATTCATTAAAGCGAAACGCGGCACCCGGCATAGACGAAGTGACATGGCAGCAATACGGAGAAGAACTGGAGGGAAACCTGTTAAATCTCCACCAGAGAGTACAATGTGGCAGATACCGTGCAAAGCCCTCAAAGAGGCTCCCGTGTTAGCATATAAATAGTACAAGTTGTATATATGAAGGGTACATAATATGACAAACCTATATTTAAAGTACCCGAGTAAGGTACGCTGTAGCCCCTCCCCGCATCCTTTAAATTTGTTGTGGAAGAATCGATCACTGGAATGCCATTTCCCAAAAGAACAGCTTTTCCCGATGACTGCATGGCATCACAAACATTTACTATCCACTCGTTGTTAACCAACACTACGGGGTAGGTCATTATGTGCTCTTCACCATCCAGAACATAACTAACTTTAACATTGACCATGTCTTCGCCATACATCTCACTAGATAGTATGGTTGGTGGTTTTTCTGCAATCATTCCTGTTTTGTGTTGCATATCGATAGTATTTCTTAGCACATCTTCGCTCATCAGTTTGTTCATGGAAACTCTATTCAAAGTGTAATAATCTTTTTTTTGAATTGCTTCAAAAAAATCTAAAACACTTTGTTCGGCAGACTTTATTTCACTGGAATATTCCGATGAAGGTATCTGTTCGGTAGACTTTACTTCATTTGCATAAACCGATGTACTCAAAGACATTACAAAAATCACCATAAGCAATAAAGATACTGTTTTTTTCATTTTTTTCATTAGATAATCCATCTCCTTAATATTTTTGAAAGCCTATTGACACTCTGACACTTAAGATAGGAATTTGCTTTTTTCTCTTTTTAGTATATCACTGGTTAATATTATAACGCTATCATTATTATCCCAATATTACCCACGATATTATAATTTGCATAAATAAAGCCGTTACCATAATAGATTTAAGTGAAATCTAACTTAACTATTGTAGCAGATGGAACTGACCGGCAGACCCTTATCTAAAATATGGGCATGAGTAAATAGACTATAAAAAATTCACGCTCCTGCCGCGGAAAATGCTCATAGCCAGCTATTATCCAGGTCGTCAATATATTATGTTTACAAGCCTGCTGAATCAATCCTCATAAGGTGTCCATTGCGAATACTCATCTTCAAACGGCATTGGTATGATATAATCATGAGAGAATTCATCAAAACTGAGCTGAGGA
>ENA-UOOH01003826-UOOH01003826.1-fermentation-metagenome-genome-assembly--contig:-NODE-3826-length-11015-cov-2.883212_pt1 | contig 11015 bp, 7 predicted proteins | sample MGYA00245778_ERZ724025 | MGnify/ENA primary metagenome ERZ724025 (study PRJEB28704, sample SAMN03018313) | fermentation metagenome | biome: anthropogenic terrestrial biome; feature: soil; material... | reverse complement strand
CTTTTCAATAACTTTGGTGGGCTATAACGGCGAATAAAACACTAAGATGTTATCGCTCAGTGTAAAAAACGAGACCGAACAGAAAAACAGAGATGAAAAAATGACAAACCAACGCACAAAACAGCACATTTGCAAGCCCCAACGCTCAAGCCAAAACTTCGGCTTGCAAAAGAGCTGTTTTCTTGCCAACGCCCGGACTGCTCAACTGACAAAATTATAGTATGACGAAATTTAATGAAGATTCAAGAGTGAAAATACCTGCCATTCTGCATTTGTGCAGATTGGGTTACAAGTACCTTTCACTCAAAGACGCTGTTTGGGATACCGACACAAACATATTCACTGACATTTTTAAGGAATCTATTTGTAGAATAAATCCTGACTTTGACCAAGACCAAGCGGAAAGACTCTTGGTAGACACTTCCCTACTACTGGACAACGAAGACTTAGGAAAAGCTTTTTATGAAAAACTGACAAGTGAATCGGGAATAAAACTTATTGACTTTGAAAATTTCGGGAACAACTCGTTTCACGTTGTTACTGAACTGACATACAAAAATGGGGATGACGAATTTAGACCCGACATCATTCTTCTTATCAATGGAATGCCTTTGGTTTTTATTGAAGTTAAGAAACCAAATAACCGTGACGGCATTATTGCAGAGCGTGAACGAATCAACAAACGCTTTCAAAACAAGAAATTCAGAAAGTTTGTCAACCTCACACAATTGATGGTTTTCTCAAACAATATGGAGTATGACAATGAAGAAATAGAACCGTTAAAAGGTGCTTTTTATGCTTCTCCATCTTACAAACAGCCGATTTTCAACTATTTCAGAGAGGAAAAAAGTTTAGACCTTACAACCTTGTTAGCTCCTGAAAATGACGATTTGGAAAACTTCATTTTAAAGGACAACAACCTGGCAGTTATCAAAAATTCGCCTGAGTTTTTGACCAACAAAGACACCAACACACCAACCAACCGTGTTTCTACTTCGCTATTCAGCAAAGAAAGACTGGCTTTTATTTTGAAATATGCCATTGCCTATGTGGACGAAACCAAAGGCATTGAAAAGCACGTAATGCGTTATCCCCAGATTTTCGCCACCAAAGCCATTGAAAACAAGCTGGAAAGCGGTATCAAAAAAGGCATCATTTGGCACACACAAGGAAGCGGAAAAACGGCCTTGGCATATTACAATGTGCGTTATCTGACCGACTATTTCCAAAAGAAAAAAGTCATACCCAAATTCTACTTTATTGTTGACCGTTTGGACTTGCTTATTCAAGCCAAACGAGAGTTTACCGCTCGTGGCCTTACGGTGCATATTGTAGATTCAAAGAACGATTTTGTAAAATCCATTAAAACCACCACTGCCATTCACAACCATTCGGGCAAACCCGAAATTACGGTGGTGAACATTCAAAAATTCAGCGAAGAAGCCAATGTGGTGCAATCGCAGGATTATGACATCAGCATTCAACGGGTTTACTTTTTGGATGAAGTACACAGAAGTTATAATCCACAAGGCAGCTTTTTGGCTAACCTTACCCAATCTGACAAAGACGCCATCAAAATCGGTTTAACCGGTACGCCTTTGATTTCAAAAGAATATTATTCCAAGGATTTGTTTGGTGATTACATTCACAAATACTATTACAATGCTTCTATTGCTGATGGCTACACATTACGCTTGATTCGTGAAGAAATAGCAAGCGATTACAAAATTGTGCTGCAAGATGCTTTGGATAAAATCAAAGTACTGAAAGGCGATATTGAAAAGAAAAAAGTATTTGCTCACCGCAGTTTTGTAGAGCCAATGCTGGAATACATTGTAAACGATTTTGAAAAAAGCCGCTTGACTTTTTCTGATGCAAGTATTGGCGGAATGGTGGTTTGCGATAGTTCTGACCAAGCCAAAGAAATGTTTGAAATTTTCAATCAAAAATATGCCTTGAATGAAGATGTAGTTTCTGACCTGCCAATGGCAGCCGAACCTCAAACAGAATACAAATCAAAACTAAAGAACAGTTACAAAGTAAAAACGGCTGCTCTCATTCTGCACGACATTGGAACGAAAGACGAACGGAAAGATTTGGTAGAAGATTTTAAAGACGGCAAAATTGATTTCCTCTTTGTTTACAATATGCTTCTGACTGGCTTTGATGCCAAACGTTTGAAGAAACTCTACATTGGACGGGTTATCAAACGCCACAATCTGTTGCAAACGCTCACAAGGGTAAACCGAACCTACAAAAATTTCAAGTACGGCTATGTGGTGGACTTTGCCGACATCAGAGCGGAGTTTGACGCGACCAACAAAGCCTATTTTGATGAATTGCAAGCGGAACTCGGTGACGAAATGGAGTTCTACTCCAACCTTTTCAAATCCAAAGAAGAGATTGAAGAAGAAATTGCCGACATCAAAGAAATACTCTTTCATTTCGACACCAATAATGCCGAACTTTTTTCACAACAAATCTCCCAAATTCAAGACAGAGAAAAGGTGTTGCTCATCAAGAAAGCCTTGGGCAATGCAAAAAGCTTGTATAACCTGATTCGCTTGTTTGAGCATTTTGATTTGTTGGATAAAATTGATTTTAAAAAGTTGGGGCAACTGTACCGTGAAACAGAAAATCATTTAGCCCTACTCAATACACAGGAAGCACTCAAAAACAACATCGACAATACCAATTTGTTAAATGTGGCTTTGGAAGATGTGTTGTTTCATTTTACCAAAATATCGGAAGAAGAACTGGTATTGGCAGACCAGCTCAAAGACACTTTGCGTAAAACACGAGAAACCTTGGCGAGTAATTTCGACAAAAAAGACCCTGAGTTTGTTTCGCTGTATGAAGAATTGAAACGCCTTTTCGACAAGAAGAATTTGGACGAAATCACCCAAGACGAAATGCGACAAAATATTGGAGCACTCACCAAAATTTACGAAAAGGTAAAAGAACTCAACCGACAAAACAATTTGCTGAAAGACAAATACAACAGCGACCCCAAATATGCCCGTATCCACAAACGACTGGTGGAAAAAGGCGACCTGACCCAAAAAGAAAGTCAAATTTTTGAAGCATTAAAAAGTGTAAAACAAGATGCCGATTTACAAGTGTTGCAAAACACAAGATTGTTGGAAAACGAAAGTTATTTCAGCACGCAAATGATGCGATTGGTGATTGACCAATTTAAAAACAAAAACAAGTTTAACCTAAATGCGGAATCATCCAAGTACATCAACAACTTGGTGGTAAACGAATACATTAATGAATTTTATGGAAGAGTAGTATAAATTATGAGTACATTTTCACAAATCTATATTCAAGTCGTTTTTGCTGTAAAAGGAAGAGAAAGTTTAATTTCTAAACAATGGGAAGAGGAATTATATAAATATATTACTGGTATCATTTCCAATAAAGGACAGAAACTAATTGCAATAAATGGAATGTCTGACCATATTCACATTTTAATAGGTATGAAACCATCTTGCTGTTTGTCTGATTTGGTGAGAGAAATTAAAAAGGCTTCAAACATATTCATCAATGAAAAGAAATTTACCAACTTCAAATTTGAATGGCAGGAAGGATATGGTGCGTTTTCTTATTCACATTCAGTTTTAGATAATGTCATTAAATACATTCAAAATCAAAAAGAACATCATAAAAAGAAATCATTCAAAGAAGAATACATTGATTTTCTAAAAAAATTTGAAATAGAATACAAGGATGCATATTTATTTGATTGGATAGAAAATGAATAAGATTAAAAGACCTCGAAGAGGTCAAACGTTTATAGCAAAAGCATTGAACAATGGTAATACGACCCCGTTGGGGTCGCATTATATCGCTATGAAATTTTGCTATAAACATTCAATCCCTTCGGGATTAACAAATTGAAAAAAGGATAAAAAATGACAGATTTAGATTTTAAGGAAAAAACAAAAACGCTTATCGACAGCCTCAAAAGCATCAGTGCCAATTACGGCTTGGGCAATGATGGCAACGAGTTCAAAATCATTACGCAGGTATTCCTGTATAAGTTTATGAACGACAAGTTCGCCTTTGAGGTGAAGAAACTTGACCCAAAATTGAAGAATGCAGACAATTGGGAAGAAACCGTAAAATCATACTCCGAAGACGATTACGAAATGTTGTTGCTGCAATTGGGAGCCGATACGGCCAAACTCAAACCGCAACATTTTATCTCCGAACTCTTCAGCTGTCAAAACGAAAGCGATTTTGCCAAACTCTTTGACGATACCTTGCTGGACATTGCCATTACCAACAACGATATATTCTCGGTAAAAACCGATGGTGGTGCCAAAGTGGTACTCTTCGACCGCATTACCGAATACATCAGTGATGGCAGCAAGCGGGATGCCTTTGCCAAAGCCATCATCAACAAACTAGTGGGCGTGAGCTTTGAGCATATTTTCCACCAAAAATTCGATTTCTACGCCACCATTTTCGAGTACCTGATTAAGGACTACAACACCAACAGCGGTGGCAAGTATGCCGAGTACTTTACGCCCCACGCGGTAGCCAAAATTATGGCGGCTATTTTGGTGATCGAACCTGACCAAGATGTAACCGTTTACGACCCTTCGGCAGGTTCGGGAACGCTTTTGATGAACATTGCCCACGCCATTGGCGAAGACAAATGCACCATCTACTCGCAGGATGTGAGCCAAAAATCTTCGAGCTTGTTGCGGCTGAATCTGATTTTGAACAATCTGGTACATTCCATTCAAAACATCATTCAGGGTAATACCATCTTGCACCCTTACCACAAGGACAAGGAAGGCAACTTGCAGAAATTCGATTATATCGTTTCCAATCCGCCTTTTAAGCTGGACTTTTCCGATTACCGAGACGATTTGGACAGCAAAGAAAACAACGACCGCTTTTTTGCGGGAATTCCAAAAGTACCGAATAAAGCCAAAGACAAAATGGCCATTTACAGCCTCTTTTTGCAGCACATTATGCACTCGCTGAGCAAAAAAGGTAAAGCCGCTATTGTAGTACCTACGGGTTTTATCACAGCACAAAGCGGCATTGACAAAAAGATTCGTGAAAAAATGGTAGAGAGCAAAATGCTGGCAGGTGTGGTGAGTATGCCGAGCAATATTTTTGCTACCACAGGTACGAATGTGAGCATTGTGTTTTTGGACAAAAGCAACAAAAACGAAGTGGTGCTGATAGATGCTTCTAACTTGGGCGAAACGGTAAAAGAAGGCAAAAACCAAAAGACCGTACTCACCCCTGCCGAAGAGCAGCAAATCATTGACACCTTTAACCAGAAAAAAGCCGTGGACGATTTCTCAGTAGTGGTAAGCTATGACGAGATAAAGCAGAAAAACTACTCGCTGAGTGCAGGGCAATATTTTGAAGTAAAAATTGAATATGTGGACATCACCGCAGAAGAATTTGCCGCCAAGATGAAAGGTTTTGAAAACAACCTAAACCAACTCTTTGCCGAAGGAAGGGCATTGGAAAAGGAGATTCAGAACAATTTAAAAGGGTTGGGGTATGAGTAATATTTCGAGAGTTAAAATATCCGCATTAGGAAAGACAATTACAGGAAAGACTCCTTCTTCAAATAATCCAGAAGATTTTGGTTCTGATTATATGTTTGTTACCCCTTCTGATTCATTTGATAAAAAGATGATGAATTTAACCGAAAGGTATTTGTCTGAAGAAGGTGTTCAGAAATTGTCGAGTAAACTTCTACCACCCAATAGTATAATGGTAACTTGTATTGGGTCAGCAATGGGCAAAGTTTCAATGAATGAAACAAGTTGTGTTACAAATCAACAGATAAATTCAATTGTTCCTAACAATAATTTTGATCCTCACTACATCTACTATACAATTAAGAACAATTACAAAGTCCTAAGAAATGCAGCTACAGGAAGTACAGCCGTTCCACTTTTAAACAAGACTGATTTCGATATTCTTGAATTATTAATTCACAAAGACCTCCCCACCCAAAAATCCATTGCCAAAGTCCTTTCCGACTTAGACGCCAAAATCGAGCTAAACAACAAAATCAACCGTGAGTTGGAAGCAATGGCAAAAACGCTGTATGATTATTGGTTTGTACAGTTTGATTTTCCCAATGCAGATGGCAAGCCCTACAAATCCTCAGGTGGAAAAATGGTGTACAATGCCGAGTTGAAAAGAGAGATTCCTGAGGGGTGGGAGGTGAAAACTATTTCCAAATGGATTAAGAAAGATAAAAGCGGTGACTGGGGTAAAGAAGAAGCAGAAGGAAATTATCAACTTGAAGTTTCTTGTATAAGAGGTGCAGACCTTAACGGATTAAATGGAAATGGAGAACTCAAAGCACCCACGCGATTTATTTTAGAGAAGAACTCCAACAAGCTCTTGGAAAACCACGACTTAATCGTAGAAATTTCAGGCGGTAGCCCCACCCAATCAACAGGACGTTTGGCATTTATCACAGAAGAAACGCTGGAAAGGTTCACTACGCCCATCATTTGTTCAAACTTCTGCAAAGCATTGACATTGAAGGATGAAACGTATCTATTCAATTTTGTTTATCAATGGAATAGACTTTACGACAATGGATCTCTTTTTGGTTGGGAAGGAAAAACAAGCGGAATAAAGAATTTACTTTTTGAGAGCTTTGTAACCAATCATAAAGAGGTTTATCCTCCTTCTAATCTTGCTAATAAGTTCTATGATTTTGCAAAACCCATTCACGGACAAATTCAAAAGAACTTGATGCAAAACCAACACCTCACCGCCTTGCGCGACTGGTTGTTGCCAATGTTGATGAATGGGCAGGTAAGGGTTAAAGAAGCGGAGGAAAGGTTGAGTATGGCAGCAGAACCGAGTGTAAAATATGGTAATTAGTTATGGCAAAGAATATCGGTGATAAGGCTTTTTTAATTGGTAATGGTATAAACCGTGCTATTTCTAATGGTGTAAATTCTTGGGAAGATTTATTGGGTAATCTCTCAAAATCTTTTAGTGTAGATGTTGATTTAACCAATGAATTCAAGCCTTTTCCTTTGGCATTTGAAGAAATACTATTTAAAAGCGGAGGAAACTTTGATCTGACTTTAAAAACAATAAAAGAAAAAATTTCTGAGTCTTTCAAAACCACACCAGATAACGAGTTGCATCGGTTAGTGGTACATTCAGGCATCGAAAACATACTCACAACAAATTATGATTATGCTTTTGAAAGAGCAATAATACCAGGTTTTGAAAATAAAAAAGGAGAATCCCCAAGGAGCACAGATGAAACATTGAACAGTATTAAGAGACGGTCGAGAATAAAAGAGCCCAAATTGAACAACGGCTACAGACCAGATGAAATTAGTATATGGCATATTCACGGAGAAATTAATCAAAGGTTATATCCCTCTGAACAAGAAAAAACATCAGCAGCCAATTCAATAATGATTGGATATGAACATTATGGGGTGTATTTAGGCGAAATTCAGAAATATATTAAAGGTGATAAAGGCAATAATGATAAAAGTATTATTGAAAAAGCGAAGGACTTGAATTACAAGCCAATCTCTTGGATAGACTTTTTCTTTATGGGTGAGCTTCATATAGTCGGGCTATCATTTGATTTTTCAGAAAATCATCTTTGGTGGTTATTAAATTACAGAGCTAAAGAAATTAGAAAGGGAAATTTAAAAAGTGAAAGATTAAGTAAAATATACTACTACTATCATCTTACATCCGATATTTTTCCTGATGATCCTAAGGCTTATTTCCAAGTGTTGCTCAAACGTAAAATGAATAAGGCAAAGTTAGATTTGCTAGAATCATTAAACGTTGATATTTGCCCAATTACCATCAAAATGAATGATTATGAGGATTATTATAGACAAGTTTTTAATAAGGTATTGAAAGTTAATTAAAAGCAAAACAAATAGAGATACTTTTAGCCCACGCTATTGGTGGCACATTTGCAAAACCGCACAAGCCCAATGCTAAAGCCAAGTTTTGCAAAAGAGCCACCAAGCCAACGCACAACAGAAAGCAGTAATATGAAAGATAAACTGACAGACGAAAAAGAACACCGAAGCGATAACAGCGTGTATGTGGCAATAGCGGGTGAAGTGGTAAATCGAAGGTCTGTGCTTCTAAGAAACTTTGTGCTAAACGGACAGGAAAGTGCTTCTAATCCGCTACTGCACATACACGCAAAACGTTACCGGTCATGCAAGGAAGACACTGCCAAACCGAAACCTTATTAAGTTGAACAATGCTAATATCTTGAACTTGAATTTAAAAACTCAATTTTTTTCGACATAAAAGAGAAAAGAAATCAAAATAGAAGAAAATATGAATTCAATTAAGCTGCCCCAATTAGAACGCACCGTGTTTCAACAAACAGGTTGTAAAAATAGAATCAAACAGCTAATTGCTCCCGAAATGGATTTACCTATCAACATTATTGATAATGATAGGAGTTCTATTACTATAAATTTTGAAGGGACTAAATACTGCTTAACTTGTAATTCAGATTCATATCCTAATGATATAGAATATGTTCTTCTTACCAATATCAGACCAACATCTGACCGATTATTAGCAAAGACAATTACTGTGAAAGGGTGGCTAAAACACCCATTACAAAAGGAATACGCAGTCGATGAAGTTATTTCATCATGGAAAGATGATTTCTTTTTCAAAGAAGAAAATATAGAAGCAGAAATTAACGGATTGAGGTCACCACAATTAGGAGCTTTGCATATGATTCTTGGTCATATGCAACTTCCTTTAGATACAGCGACAATAGTTCTTCCAACAGGAACAGGGAAAACTGAAACAATGCTATCTGCATTAGTAGCCAATCAGTGTAAGAGATTATTGGTAACCGTCCCTTCCAATTCACTACGAATCCAGCTTTTTGAAAAATTTGAAACTCTTGGATTACTCAAAAAATTCGGAGTAATTGGAAAAAAATCACTGTATCCAATCGTTGGTATTATAAATGAAAAATTCAACTCTCCACAAGAACTTAAAGAATTTCTTGAAAAATGTAATGTGATAGTTACAACTATGCACATTCTTATTGGAAGTTCTGATATTGAACAAGAAATTGTAGTATCAGCATGTTCAAATATTTTTATTGATGAGGCGCATCACGTAAAAGCCCCTTCTTGGAATCAATTTAAAAGTAAGTTTCCTGCGGAAAAAGTAGTTCAATTTACGGCAACCCCCTTCCGAAATGACGGACAAAGATTGGATGGTAAGATAATATATAACTTTCCACTTAGATATGCTCAAGAACAGGGATACTTTACTAAAATAGATTTTATACCAATTCGGGAATATGATTCAGATAAAGCGGATGAAAAAATAGCAGAAGTTGCAGTGCAACGGTTAAGGGAAGATTTGAAAATACATAATCATATACTTATGGCTCGTTGTTTCCCGCAAGAACGGGCTATTAAAATTTTTGAATTATATAAAAAACATGCGGATTTAAACCCTGTTATTATATATTCCAATAGCCCTGACTATAAAGAAACGTACAGAAAAATAACACAGAGGGAAGCAAAGATTATTGTTTGTGTCGATATGCTTGGAGAAGGATTTGATTTGCCTGAACTAAAGATAGCGGCCTTTCACGATATTCGAAAAAGCCTACCGATTACTTTGCAATTTGCAGGGCGCTTTACTCGTACAAAGTATGATGAAAAACTTGGACACGCTTCATTCATAGCTAACATTGCAGATTTGGATGTTCGTGCGGAATTGGAAGAATTGTACGCTGATGGTGCAAACTGGAATCAAATTCTATCTGATACAAGTTTTGGGAGAATAAATGACGAAGAAGAATATAAAAATTTAATGGATGGTTTTGAAAATATAAATAACTCAAACATCCCATTTAGTAATATTCATCCTAAGTTTAGCGTAGTAGTTTATAAAAATAAAACAAATGGTTGGTTCCCAAGTAATTTTAGCAAAGGAATTCCCGGATTCGACGATTTGGAGTACAAATTCCACGACATTAATAAAGAAGAAAAGATACTTGTAATCATAACTGCAAAAAGAGGAAATGTTGAATGGGTAAATCATAAAGATATTCAACAAGTTGTATGGGATATGATTGTTGTCTTTTGGGATACAAAAAACAATCTTCTTTTCATAAACAGCTCTGATAATGGAAGTTTGTATAAAGAACTTGCAGAAGCAATTATTGGGGATGGAGAAGCAAAGAAACCCGAAATAATAAAAGGCATTGATGTATTCAAGACCTTTTATAACATAAACAGAACCAAGTTAAGAAACGTTGGACTTAAATATTTTATTGGAAAGGATATTCGATTTAGAATGCACGTTGGGTCAGATGTTGCAGAGGCTTTAAGCCTTGCCGAAAGGCAAAAAGGAGAAAAAGCATTTGTTGTTGGTTCAGGATTTGAAGATGGTGAGCAGGTTAATATTGGGGCTTCATATAAAGGCCGCATATGGAATGTAATAAAAAAAGGCGACTTAAAAGATTTCAAACAATGGTGCATTGAAATAGGAGATAAACTAGTAAACGAAGCAATTGATTCCAACCAGATATTGAAAGAAACCTTGATTCCTAAAGCCATTTCCGTTGTGCCTGATGTTTATCCTGTTTGTATTGATTGGGATGAAGATGTTTACATGAGCCATGAAACTCATTTCAAATTTTCAATTGACGGCTTCATAGCAACAGTTGCTAATACTGATATTCGACTAACAAACCCGTCTGAAAACGGCAGGTTACTATTTTCAATAGTTACAGACCATAAAAATGCAGATTTTGAGCTTAAATTATTTGAAAATACTACGACAGACGACCATTATGCTGATTTTAAAATCGTTCAATTAGATTTAGATCATCTTTTTTAACGATTTTCGGAGGTATGCTAATTTTATTGTGTAAGATTGTAGCCAACATCGCTACAGGATCCCCGACGATTCGACAGCGAATTACTCTATCGATGGTAGCAGTTGCCCCCATCGTAACATCAAGTTCTTAA
>ENA-UOOH01003824-UOOH01003824.1-fermentation-metagenome-genome-assembly--contig:-NODE-3824-length-11018-cov-5.068959_pt1 | contig 11018 bp, 7 predicted proteins | sample MGYA00245778_ERZ724025 | MGnify/ENA primary metagenome ERZ724025 (study PRJEB28704, sample SAMN03018313) | fermentation metagenome | biome: anthropogenic terrestrial biome; feature: soil; material... | reverse complement strand
GTTTTCGACCAACCTATCGGGGTGGGTAGGTTCCATGCTCTGCAGCCTACTTTTGTGGGGTTATTTTCAGTGATACCGATTCAATTGACCAAGGCAGTTGTTGAAAACGGCACCGATGTAGGTCCCTTTTCCCCCTCCCAATACACCTCTGCGATCTCTGCGGGATACCTCCCCATCCGGATCCGAAGACCTTTTCGGATACCCTCTAGCCAGCGGCTGTCCGAAAAGGTAGCCGCTTTCCCAACCTGACCTCTCTATCCGGATTTGGAGAGCCTCCCGCAGAGAACGCGGTGGCGTTTTCGACCTGGCCATGGGGGTGGGTAGGGTCAGCCATGATCCCTACCCTTTTGGGAATTTTTATCAGATATCCCGTTTTCAGCCTGATAAGGCAGGTGCAGGGATCACAGCAACCCCCAAAAAACCTCCCCTTCCAGACCTTCGCGTCTTTCCTGTTTACCTTTCACCTTCCCTCCCCCCTTCCTTTCCTCGCCGGTGACCCTACGTGGTGCCCCCCCCCACAACAGCAGAGCGCCGTCGGATCAGATCCGACGGCGCTCACGCTGTCATGCGAATGTGAATCAGAGGCTCCAGGGCGCTCGCATTCGAGGCTTCAACAAGGCTTCGGCCTCGGGATCGTCCAGGATCATTTCGGTATCCGGATTGAACCGCAACTTCCGCCCCAATTTCATCGCGATCAAAGCCAAATGGCCCGGCGTAGCTGACCTATGAGCCACTTCAGCTGGAGTCAGGGTCGGCTTGCGACTCTTGATGCTGTCCAGGAATTCTCTGTGATGCCCCGGCGATTTGTAGAGATGGATCTCGTTCTCCCCAAGCTTTTCCTCGAGGAGCGAATGAGGTTCGGCATCGATCTTGCCCCGGTCCACATAGATCCAGCCATTCTCGCCAATCCACCTGGTGCCCGTTGGGATATCAGGCTGGTTCCCCGCCAGAATGATCTCGACGCCGGTCTTGTACTTGGCGACACAGCGGAACTTGAAAGCGGTGTTATAAATCCCCTCGGTCTGAGATTCCCCACTCCCCTCCACCGAGATCGGGCCCGTGGTGTCATACCCAAGCCCCCAGTGAGCAATGTCGTTGTGATGCCCAATCCAGTCCATTAAGGCACCGCCACCATATTCCAGGATCCAACGCCAGTGGAAGTGCACACGCTCCGGTTGATACGGCGCGACCGGTGCCGGACCAAGCCAGAAATTCCAATCCAAATGCTCCGGCGGAGTCTGAGGTTTCACCGCGACTTTCTGGTAGACCGTTCCGTCGACCGGTAAGCCGACTTCGACCGTATGGACCTTGCCGATCCGCCCGTTCAAGACCAGCTCCGATGCAAATCGGAAGTTGTCCTGTGCACGCTGCCAACTGCCTGTCTGCCAGATGCGATTGTTCTTGGCGACGGCATCACACATCGCACGGCCCTCGGCAAAACTGTGCGAGAGCGGTTTCTCACCGTAGATGTCCTTGCCGTTATTCGCAGCAAGGATCGCAGGAATGGAATGCCAGTGATCCGGGGTCGCCAGGGAGATGGCATCAATGTCCTTGCGGGTCACCAGTTCACGAAAATCGGTGTACCCTTTGCAGTCCTGATTGCCGTACTTCTCATTGACTGTATTGATCGCCGCCTGACGGTGATTGGCGTCGACGTCACATACCGCCACGACCTGCGCGTCCCCGTAGTGGAGAAACGAATTCATGTTGCCGGTGCCCATGCCTCCGACACCGACGCAGCCGATGACAATCCTTTCGCTCGGGGCGGGACGGCCATCCTGGCCCAAAGCCGATGCTGGAATCATCGAGGGAGCGACCACCGCTCCTGCCGTAATCCAGCCGGCACGCTGCAAAAATACCCTGCGTGAAACTTCTCGACCCTGTCTCGCTTCCATACCACGGCCTCCATGCCCTTTGTCGAAATTTAGCATTGCATCTCGTCGCTGGCGCACCCCCTCCTGAATCTGCCGGGGGCGCCACAAGGCAACAATCACCTGATGCGCACTACCATGAGGTCCGGAGGAGGATGAAATCAAGCCGGAAAAGCGGGGGCCACAGGACCCCACTCACAGGAACTCTGAGAGACAGGGAGCCACCTTGATCGCATCTTGTATCTTCTGGACATCGGCACCTTCCAGCCGGTCCAACATCGCCATCCATCGACTCCAAATCCCACCAGGCTCATGCGATCGCTCACGAAATAGGGCACGCAAGTTATTCGTGCGGAGTACCGCCTGCATGCGCAGGATTTCCGCCGTCAATCCAGCCGAAAAGGCCGCCACGGACTCCTTCAGGTCCGCATCCTTGACCCCCTCCGCCCGTGCCTGATGCAGGTGGTACTCAAGGCGTCTGAGACACTCCGGCAACAGATTGCAGATAGGACTCATCCAATCGGAGAAGGAGCCGGTCGTCTCCGAGAGAATGATCTGATTCGGGAGTCCGGTAACCGGGTCGAATAGGACGACCTCATCGCCGTCGTCAAAATAAATCTCTTGGTGGTCCGGATCGCTCCGCCCCAGGATCATGCTGAACGCGGCGGCATGGCCCAATAGCTCGGATAGGTTGATAATAAAACCGGGCCTCGAGAGACGGCCGGAGGGAATCTTGTCCGTGGCCAAACCCGCAATATATTCCCGATCAAAATAATAGAGTGGGATCTTGCCAAGCCCGGGGAGGTCTTCTTCCAATTGAATTTCAGCGAAATTCGCCATCGAGAGGCCGAGTGCCTTGGCGGCCTCGAGCCGATCGAAAATGTATTGGATATAGCCCTCGGTTTCTGAGATCGCCTGGCTCAGCTCTTTCCCACTCTTGAGCCGGTGCATGACGTCGTATTTAACCCGGCGCAATATGTGGATCAGTTCACTGCCGTCCTTCTTGTTGACGACAACCAGCATCACCTCGCGCTCCTGATCCCTTCGATTGCGCATCCCTTGCGCCGCCTCGACCCGGCCGATGTTGACCGACACGAAATCAGGATAGAGATCGATGAAAGTCCAGAGCAACTTCCGTACGCGAAGATCCATTTCCTCTTCCATGAAAACCCTGGTGCCTTCCTTACGCGCACCGGGCATCCATCGAACATTGAGGAAAAACTCCGGACTCAATCCCAGGGCCCACTCCTCCACGACACTCGGACTGATGTCGTACAATCGGCAAAACATGTTGGTACGCCACGCCTTATTCCCCGAACCGTCGGTGAGGAGATCGGGACCGGCCAACTCCCGGAACCGTTCGGTGAACTCACCAAGCTCTTGGGTGGCCTTTTCCAGGTCCTCGGACAACAACTCAAGCACATGCACCAATGGAGCCGAGCTCAAATGCTCACCTTCGTGCAGGAAAAAGCTCAACTCAAAGACCAACTGAGCGTTTCGCTGCGTGGTCAGCTTCACGATTTCCTGCAGTCGCGCCCGAGCCTCTACGGGATCCTCCCGCAACATCGGCAGGATTTTACTGAACTCTTCAAAGGTAAGAAACCGGCCCCCTGTGGGGGCGTTCTGATAGTAAACCGCACGTGTCCCGACCGTCACCATGCTGCTTTTGATGCATCGCGCGATCTCTTTGTCGGAATAGGGCGGCGGGCTGATGCGCCAGCTTTCGCCACGAAGACGAAGACGCTTGCGAACCGCCTCCTGATGCACGCCCGTGAACTGAATGTGGCTCTTGTCAAAAAGTCCCGTCTCCTGCAGCAGGCTGTCTGCGGCAAGGATCCGGTCCATGTTCTCCGGGTCCGATCGGATCAGGATAATGTGATCGCGAATGAGAAGTGCAACGGCATCCTCGAGCACCCGCTCCTCCTCGGCCTCAGAGAGTATCCCTCCGGAGCGGTTCTTCTGATACTCGACCATCTGCTGGACCTGGAGAAGATGGATCCCCCGGCCGCTGATCAAAACTCGATAGCTCGGGAACACTGTCGCAATGGGTGCCAAGTGCATCCCATTCTCATCAACCGCATCCAACGCCGGTCCGATAAATGTGATGCCCGTATCCGGTCGCTCCACCATATCACCCATGTCGCCTCCCCGAAACCATGCTCAAAAGCCTTCCCGACTCAAAGCTATCTGTTGCTCGAATGAGGTGCCCATTCTAAGCGATCTTACTTTGCCTGCCCAGGTCTTTATGTAGCACATCAGGACGAAAGTTCCAGGATCACACATACCACCATACAGTGCGAGGCTGCTCCCGTCGCCAGGCGCATCTGGACCGGACAATCTTGCATTTCCGGCGTGCAGAGGGATCGTGATGAAATCGAGCCCCTCCCAGTTCATTCAGTTCGCCGGCCGATTCGGCCTCCGAAAGGTTTCGAATTTGCAGCAGTCCCACCCAAAATCCGCACCCAATCCGAAGCTGGAGCCTCGTTCCCTGTCGGTGGGTTACCTCACCCGTTTCAGTCTGCCCCTGGCCTTGACGTTTCTGATGATGTCCGGCGCAGCCCCCCTGGTCAGCAACGGCATCACCTGGGCCCATGGCTCCGAAGGAGAGAGCCTTCATCTCTCCGCCTTCCTGATGACCTTTGCCCTGAGCGTCTTCTGCTACAGCCCCGTCTTTACCGCACGCAATGTCGCCAATCGCACCATCATCGACCGTCCCAGCCTATACGCCTTTGCCAGATTCTATCTGCTCTGGGGCACCATCGGCTCAGGTCTCATCCTCCTGCTCGCCCTCCACCGTCCAAGCACCAGCTTCGTCCTCGAAAAACTCCTCAGCGCGCCCCCACGCACCGTGGACCTGGTCCGCTCCGGCATGCTGGTCTTCACGCCCATCCCGATCCTCATCGCGCTCCGTGGCATGGGGCAGGGTTGCCATATCACCAATGGTCAGACCACGTACGTCGGGATCGGTACGCTGCTGCGGTTTACAACCATGGCCGTCTTCATATTCGGCTACGCCGTGCATCATTCCCTGTCCGGACCCGTGCTCGGAGGGCTGACCTATCTCTTCGGGATTTCCGCCGAGACCGTTTTCGTTCTGTTCACGTTGCGCGGTAAAACCCAGTGGACCCAACGCTACGCCATCACCCCGCCCCTCGCCATCACAGATTTCTTTCTGCTGGCCGGCCCGCTCCTGCTCGCCACCGTCCTGCAGCAGATTCTCAGTCCGATTCTGATCTACTTGATCAACATCTCCAATGCCCCCGCCGTAAACGGCGCAACCTTTAATCTGGTCCGCGATACGGTCTGGATCCTGGTCAGTATCATGATGACCATCCAGTCCTCTGTGATCAGTTTCGCAACCTCATGGGAGAATTTCCGGTTGATCCTGCGGTTCGCAATCGTCATGTGGCTGGCAATCACCGGCATCGCTATTGTTCTCGCATTCACGCCGTTGAAAGAAATGGTCTTTGTCGGCTGGTTGCAGGTTGATAACCAGGACATCCTCAAAATTACCTACCAATGCCTGCGATGGATGGTGTTCATCCCCATCGCAACCGTCATCTATCACTTCGTCGTCAGCCTGCACACCAGATCCGGACGAACGGGCTGGGTCACACTCGGGAATATCACTGGCCTGCTCGTCATCATCCTGATCCCACGCATGCTGGACCTTCAATTCGTGGACGGTGCTGTTCTCGCGATCATCGCCAACGCCGTGTTCATGCTATCCTCCGCCGCAATTCAGGGGATTGGTTTTCTCCGTGGCGGCTTCTCCGCGGCATTGACCCCCTTGGACGTCCGGTGGGGGAGACAGCCCCATTCCACCCCCCCCCGCAAAAGCGTCCTGAATCCAGAACCACAAAAACCCGCCTGAAAACGCGCGCCCCTGCCTTCAGGCGTCGCCTCCAGGCAATGGTTGGCGATCAGTCCGATTCATGGTCGAAATCGAAATCGAAATCGAAATCGGGGTCGGGGTCGAGATCGAGTAAATCGAGTAAATCGAGTAAATCGAGTAAATCGAGTAAATCGAGTAAATCGAGTGAATCGAGAGGAATTTCTGTTAAGGGAGCCGCTTGCCCAACCTTCGTGTCTTCGCGCCTTCCAAGCCCCCCTTCCTAGCCCAACAATCCCACCAGCAGCTCACGCACCACCTTCGGGTTCGCCTTCCCACCCGAGGCCTGCATCACCTGCCCGATCAGAAAGCCCAACGCCTTCCCCTGGCCCGACCGGAAATCCGCGACCGCACCCGGCTGAGCAGCCACGACCTCGGCTACCACACGCTCCAGTTCCGCACGATCCGAGATCTGTGCATACCCGCGCGCCGCCACGATCTCCGCCGCACCCGCGGCAGATTCGAACATCTCACCCAACACCTCGCGCGCCGTGTTCGCGTTGATCGAGTCCTTCGCCAACAACTGCAGCAGCTCCGCAAAGCGCAAGGGCGTCACCGGCGTCTCTCCCAGCTCCTGCTGCCGCTCCTTGACCGCCGGCAACAGCTGCGTCGTCAGCCAGTGCAGCCCCGGCTTGGCCGCCACCCCAGCCCCCATCAGTGCCTCGAAATAGCCGGCGACCTCCGGATCCGTACTCAGCATCCCCGCCTCGTCCGCCGATAAGCCGTGCTCCCGAGTCAAACGCTCCGCACGCACCGCCGGCATTTCCGGCAGCCGCGCACGGATCCCCTCGATCCATTCAGGACTCAACTCGATCACCGGTACCGAGGGATCCGGCACACACGGACCCTCAAACTTGCCGCGCATCGATACCGTCACCCGCTTGTCCGGATCCCATAGCCGTGTGTGCAATACCACCGCTTCGTCAGCACCCACCGCCGCCGACTGGCGCTCAATCTCGTACGCGATCGCATCGCCCACGTGCCGGATGGAGTTCATGTTCTTGACCTCCACCTTCGTGTTCATCTGGTCCGTGCCCTTCGGCCGGATCGAAATGTTGGCGTCCACACGCATCGTCCCGGTTTCCATGCTGCACTCCGACGCGCCCACATACCGCACCTGCGTCCGCAGCACCTTCAGAAACTCCATCGCCTGATGGGCCGACCTGAAATCCGGCTCCGTCACAATCTCCACCAGGGGCGCCCCGGCACGGTTGAAGTCGACGAGGCTGACCGGTAGACGGCCGTCCATTTCGTGCACCAGCTTCGCGACGTCTTCCTCCATATGGATATGGTGAATCCGGAACCGCCTTGGCTCACCATCCTCGTCCAAGATCTCAATCCCACCCCCACGCGAGAGCGGAAGGTGCGCCTGCGATAGCTGAAAACCCTTCGGGAGGTCCGGATAGTAGTAGACCTTCTGGTCGAATGCACTCCTCGGCTGCAGCTCAGCACCCAGCCCAAGACAGAGGAGCGCCGCCTTCTCCAATGCCTGCTCACTCAATCGCGGGGCCGCACCAGGAAACCACAGACAGGTAGGACATGTATTGGCGTTCGCCTCGTCCCCAGGGTTGTTCGGGCAGTCACAGAACAATTTGGTCGCGCAATTGAGCTCAATATGGATTTCCAATCCGATGACAGGTTCAAATTCCATGGCTACCGATCCCCCTTGCGCCGATCCAAAACCATTTCGCCCAATGCCAACAACCGCGCATCGCTCAAACGCGGACCCATCAGCTGTATCCCGCCAACAGCTCCGGCCGACCCCGGAAGAGGTAACGCCAAGACAGGCTGCCCGGTCACATTGGCCCACAGCGTCTCCGCAAACGCGGCATAGACCGCCTCGAGCGCAGACTTCTCCTCCGCCCCGCCACGAGGCGGACAAGGTAACACCAGATAGTCGGCCTCCTGCATCAGCCGTTGCGTCTGTCCCAGCAGACGTGCCCGAATCCTACACGCATCCTCATAAGCCGCGTAGTTCTCGAATTGGAAATAGGCGCCTTGAAACAGATAGCTCTTCACCAGCGTCCCGAACATCGCTCCACGCGACCCCAAGTACATCTCGTTCCAGTTCTTCGCCCCCGGCGCACGCGGCCCGTAGCGGACCGAATCGTACCGGCCCGTGGAAGAAGCGGCTTCGACCGATCCGACGATCTTGTGCACCAGCGAAAAGAGCGGGTAGTCCGGAAGCGACACCTCACTGACCGCACAACCTGCCGCCCGCAATTCCTCGATTCCTTGCTGGAATCCGGTCAGTTGCTCAGGCGTCAGCCCGCTGCAGGCCTCTCGGATGACCCCAACCCGCGTTCCGGCAGGAACCGTCCATTCTTCATCGAAACCGGGAACCGGTTCCTCCGGCATCGAGAAATCCCGCTCGTCCGCGCCCGCTACGCAACCGAGAACCGTACGGATCGATCGCGGCTGCCGCGCTAACAGTCCCACCGCCTCCATCGAGGGGATCAGACCGATCACGCCGTACCTGGAAACCAGCCCGTAACTCGGCTTGAATCCACAGGCGCCCACCCGCACGGCCGCCACGCGGCTCTCCCCCATGAGGTCTAAAACAAGCTCCACATCCGCGTGCTTCGTTTCCACGACGCGCCCGGCCGAGCTACCCGTCAGTCCCAAGCCGAACTCGCTCATGCCGGTCATCCCGCAGATCCGAATCCCCGCGGAGCGCAGCCGCTGCACAACCGTCGCGTCATCCAGCGCCGTGAACCGCATCCGTCGGCCAGCCGGCTGTCGATAGATTCGGCTGAATCGCGACCGTCAGTCCGTTTGAACCTGCCTCCGAGGCCAGACCCTTCTCTGGGTTGGTGTAGATCAATTCTATTTCCATGAAAATGGGTCCTCTTTATTCCAGGATGTTGGCGACCTTGAAGTAATTCCCCTTCACCGCAGGCGCGTTCTTCAACAGCTGCCCCGTCTCAGCATGCTTCGAGCGGTTCGCCTCGGTCCCCGGACGGGTCCTGTGTGCAACCGGAACCACCGTCCTGATCGGCGCCTCCTGCCCGGCCGCAGCCTGGGCCGCCTGGGCAAGAGCCTCCGCCTGCGTCCATATCGATTCCATCACCGGCCGCTCCTCCACCGCAATCCCCAGCCGCGAAACCCACGAGAGCCGGTCGATCCGATCCGCCTGCTCCGCTTGCCCCGGAAGGACCTCTTTTCCGCCCAGGTTCAAGAGCCCCAGCTCCACCAACTGCTCACGCTGCACCATCGCCGGCGCGCCGGTCAGCGGACACGCCGCGCTCCGGTTCTTCGGAAACGCAATCACCTCGCGGATCGAAGGGGTCTGCAGGATCATCGAGACAATGCGGTCCATCCCCAAGGCCAGCCCGCCATGCGGCGGCGGACCGTAGTCAAATGCGCGCAGGAAAAACCCGAACTTGCGCGCCGTCTCCTCCTCGGACAAACCCAAGGCCATGAAGATCTTGCGCTGCAACTCACGATTGCTGATACGTATGCTGCCCCCGCCCAGCTCCTCGCCGTTCATCACCAGGTCGTACGCCCGCGACCGCAGCTCCAACAGCTCCTCGATGTTGCGCGGATCGAAGTCCACACGGTCCGGCGCCGTGAACGGGTGATGACTCGACGTCACCCCGCCCTCCTCCGTCGGCTCAAACAGCGGAAACTCCGTGATCCATACCGGACAGAACCGGTCATGCGGGATCAGCCCCAAACGCTCGGCCAAGTGCAGACGCAGGTGACCCAAGGCAGTCGTCACCACGCGGTACGACGGATCCGCCACCATGATCAATACATCGCCGTCCTCCACCCCGAACCGCTCACCGAGTTCAGCGAGTTCTCCCTCGCTGAAGTATTGGACGATATTGGATTCCAACGCCCCACCCTCAGCCCGCATCCAGGTCATCCCCTTCGCGCCGAACGCCGGCGCGATCTCCTTCGCGTACTGGTTCTGCAAAACGTTCTTGCTCAGCTTCTCCGATTGCCCCTTCAGATTGATCCCCTTGATGCAGCCGCCACGCGCAAGCACCTGCCGGAAAATCGAATAGCCGGTCTGCGCAAACACCTCCGTCACATCCACAAACCGAAGACCAAACCGTAGGTCCGGACGGTCCGAACCCATCGTGTCCATCGCCTCCGCATGCGCCATCCGCGGGAACGGCCGCGGCAGCTCAATCCCCCCGATCGCAAACATCTGAACCGTCAGCTCCTCGATCAGCACATACAGAAACTCCTCGTCGATAAACGAAGCCTCCAGGTCGAGCTGAGTGAACTCCGGCTGGCGATTGGGTCTGAGATCCTCGTCCCTGAAACAGCGCGCCAACTGGAAATAGCGCTCCATGCCGCCACACATCAACAGCTGCTTGAACAATTGCGGTGACTGCGGCAACGCGTAAAAGTTCTGCGGATGCACCCGGCTCGGGACCAAATAATCACGCGCACCCTCAGGCGTGCTCATCGTCAATACCGGCGTCTCAATCTCCAGGAATCCACGAGCATCAAGGAAGTTGCGTACCAATTGAAAGATCTTGTGCCGCGCCGTCAGATGATCGCGCATCGCCGTCCGTCGCAAATCCAAATAGCGGTACTGCAACCGCAGATCCTCCGCGACATGCTCCGAACCAGCAGCCACGCCACCCGCCACCATCGCCTTGTCCGATACCGCAAAAGGCAGAGGATCAGACTCTGACAACAGACTCAGCTCCGTGACCTCTACCTCGATCTCACCCGTCTCGATATTCGGGTTCTCCGTCCCCGCCAGCCTGCGCTTCACCCGGCCGGTGACCGCAATGCAATACTCCGATCGCAACGCGCTCGCACGCTCAAACTCCGGACCACTCAGCTGCTCGGGACTGAACACCACCTGGATCATGCCGCTGCGATCGCGCAGATGAACAAAGAGCAGCCCGCCGTGATCCCTGAACGCATCCACCCAGCCGGCCAACAAGACCTCGCGACCCACATCATCTGGGGTTAATCGCCCTCCATACTCACGCTGGGAGAAACGCATGTGCTCAATCCTTTCCTTCCGTCCTATTCCTTATTAATAGGTGCTCAAGCTCCATCCCCATCTTCCCCGAGCTCGCCCCGTCCATCTTCGATGATCGACGCCCTCCATAGCAAATAGCCCGTCCAAGGAAACGCTTTTTCAACAGGTCCGGCCTGAAGACAGAGGTCGGGGAAAAGGGTGCGAAGACGCCAAAGGCCTGAGGCACCCTGATTGAGCAGTGCTGATTGTGGCTAGAGGTCGTCCGAAAAGGTCTCCGGATCCGGATGGGGAGGTATCCCGCAGA
>ENA-UOOH01003821-UOOH01003821.1-fermentation-metagenome-genome-assembly--contig:-NODE-3821-length-11026-cov-4.957980_pt1 | contig 11026 bp, 6 predicted proteins | sample MGYA00245778_ERZ724025 | MGnify/ENA primary metagenome ERZ724025 (study PRJEB28704, sample SAMN03018313) | fermentation metagenome | biome: anthropogenic terrestrial biome; feature: soil; material... | reverse complement strand
ATTAACTCGATTAACTCGATTAACTCGATTAACTCGATTAACTCGATTAACTCGAATCCCACCAGACCGATACGGTCTGGCTACCCCACTTGCCTCAGGCAATCAGGCTTAATTGACAGCTAAATATACTAATATGGAACTGCAACTTTCAAATAAAAGCCCTGGCCCTTTTTTGTCATTAAAACTGGCCTGTCCCAATTAACGAGCCCCTTCTATTTTTATGCAAAATCGTTGTATCCACGATGGTTACAACTCGCATACACTAAACTTACGCATCCACTCCCCATCGCTCGTTGAGTCGAGGAAAATAGTATTGATTCGAAGAAAAAAAGCTTTTCAGGGCCACCCCAACTTTTCATAATACCCTCTCGTAAGAAGCCCTTATCGTCTTTTTCACGCAATTCAGTCTGCTGGTGCCATTCATATGATTGGATGGGACCGGTGCGTCTGCGTGCGCGGTTGGGCATGAGGCAAAACAACAAACGCTTCATCAAATGTTGAGAGGGAAGGTCTGGATATATGAAAATTCAACCTATTCTGCTTGTCCATGTTAATCACCCCCGGGGCTTGGGCCGACCTTGCCGGGTGGGAGTCGGCCGTCAGCGCCGACACTCCAAGGAACTGGTATCGTTTCGACGAGGGATCAGGCACGACTCTGGTCGACCACGGATCCGGTGGGCTGAGCGGCCAGTACATCGGTGTGGGCATGGCCGAGGATGGACTCTTCGGGGCTGGTGAGGCCGTCGCATTCCCTGCTGACCCCACCGCGGACGATCGGGTCGAATTCGCCAGCAATTGGGCCGACTTCAACATCGCCGGCGATTGGACCGCGGAGTTCATCCTGTACAAATACGGCTCCGGCCAGGGTAACGCCCAGGCGCTCCTCAATGGAAGCGGCGTCTCCCTCCGGCTGGAACAGTGGAACTCCATGGGCATTTACGGCGACTACCGCGGTGGGATTACGCACTACGGCGTCGCGGACTACTACCTCGAAGGTACCGTTGCACCGCCGGATGAGTGGTCGCATATGGTCTTTGTGCGCACCGGCGGCCAGACCCAGATCTACCTCAATGGAGTCCTGTTCGGGTCCATGCCCAACGTCGTCCCCCTGGAGATGCAGACCATCAGCCGCGCCGGCGCCGATAAACTGCGCGCCTCCCTGGATGAGTTGGTCGTCTACGACCGCGCCCTCACCGCAGCCCAAATCGCTGCACACTTCGCCACCACCGGCATCACACCGCCGGCCATCCCACCCACGATTCAAACCCAACCGCAGCCACAGGAGATCCTCATCGGCACGCCAGACGCGTCCGTGACATTCGCGTTCTCCGCGTTGGGTACTCTGCCGCTCGATATCCAGTGGATGAAGGACGGGGTGGATATCCCCGGCGCAACCTCAGATACACTCGTGCTGACCGATATCACCACCGAGGATGAAGGGGCCTACAGCGTTTTCGTCGCCAATAGCGGCGGTTCCGCCGTCAGCGAGGAGGCGATGTTGACCATCGTTGCCCCAACATTCGAACAGGGACCGAATCAAACGGTTCTGACCGGATTCGCCACAGAATTCTCCGTGGAACTTCCCGATGTCGAAGGCTATTCCCTGGTCTGGAAGAAGGACGGAAACACGCTCCCCGGCGAGACCGGCGACACGCTCCTTATCCCCAGCGCTCAGACCATAAACTCCGGAGTCTATTCCCTCGAGATCACCTTCGGCGATAAGACCGTAACCACCAACACATCCCGGCTGATCGTCGCTGCAACCCCAACCACTCCCTATGCGCAAACCGTCCTGAATCATGACCCTCTCTACTATTGGCGGCTCGGTGAGCCAGCGGGTGCTACAGACCTGTTCGACGAACAGAACCTCCTTTCTGGGATCTATTACCTCGATGTCCAAATCGGCGTTCCCGGTGCAATCCTCGGGGATGACAATACCGCCGTCGGTTTCACCGGAACCGTAGCGTCCAAGGCCGAAGTTTGGGATGCCTACGACCAACCAACCCAGTTCTCCGTTGAGTTCTGGGCGATGCGGACCGGTGGCGCCGGTACTACCACCTCCCCACTCACCAATCGTGACCTGAATGGTGAGGTCGATCCGCCCTACCGTAGGGGCTGGACCTTCTACGCCACCGACACCAACCTCTGGCAGTTCCGAATCGGTGACGATTCTCCGGAATGGGTGATCATCGACGGCATGCCGATTGTCGACGGCAAATGGACACATTTGGTGGGCACCTACAACGAGACCGCCGGAGAAGTGGCGTTCTATATCGACGGCGCGCTCGTCGGGTCAGTCCCCGCCGGCTATGCGCCGATCGACTACAGCTACTTGAATCCGCTCTTCCGTTTCGGTGCCGGTGCTACCGAAGCCGAGGAGGGTAGCTTCTTCTTTGTCGGGAATGTGGATGAGGTCGCCTTCTATGATTACCCACTGACCGCCCAGGATGTTGCAGCCCACTATGCCGCGGCCTTCGATCCCAGCGTGGAACCGGTGATCTCCAAGGACCCCATCTCCACGGACCTCCTGGAGGGCGGCGCAGGCGAACTCACTGTCGAGGTGATCAGCGGCACACCACTCACCTTCCAGTGGCAAAAGGATGGCGCAGACATGCCCGGCGCAACCGATAAGACCCTGGTTCTCACCAATGCCGGACCCGAAACAGCTGGGAGCTATCGCGTTGTCGTGACCAACAACGCCGGCGTTGCGACCAGCGCATCAGCGTCGATTCAGGTCCTTGGCCCTCTCGAAACCTATGAGGCCACAGTCCTGAGAGATGCCCCAGTGGCATACTGGCGCCTGGATGAGACATCGGGCACCACCGCGACCGACTCCGTTGGGAATAACCACGGGGTCTACATGAACGGAGTCGTGCTCGGTCAGCCCGGCGCATTGGAGGACAACGACGCCTCCAACTCCGCCGCAAAGTTCACCCAATCCCTGCAGACCAAAGTCGAAGTTCCGTGGTCCGCCTCTATCAATACCCCCCAGTACACCATGGAATGCTGGGCAATGATCACCGGCGGTGTCGAACACCGTTCGCCGATGACCAGTCGTGGGGATTATCCCCAGGAGGGTCATATCTTCTACGCCAATCCCAGCAACATCTGGCTCTACTCAAGCGGAACCGGCGCCGGCTGGACTTCCATTGGTGACGTCCCGATCGTCAACGGCGAATGGTACCACCTGGTTGGCACCTATGATGGAGCCGTCAAACGGTTCTTCATCAACGGACTGGAAATCGGCTCCTCCGCCGTCGCCATCGCCCCGAACGACGAGAACGTCCTCCGAATCGGAGCAGGCATGTCAGAGGATCCCGTGGGTGATTACTTCTTTGAAGGACTCATCGACGAAGCCGCGGTCTACAACAAGGCACTCTCACCCGCGGCCGTGCTCACCCACTACCTCGCCGCCCGCCCGCCCGTGACTGAACTGCCCATACTCCACATCCAAACGGATGCGGGCAACGTCCTGCTTACATGGGACGGCACGGCACAATTGCAATCCGCCGATGCCCCGAGCGGCCCGTGGATCGATGTCCCCGGAGCTGCCAGCCCCTACCAGGCCGACTCCGATGCCGCTCAAACGTTCTGGCGGTTGACTACGCCGTAACAATCATTCGGCCAGACCGAATCCAACACAACAAACGCCCGGTCCTCCCGGGGCAATCGCCCCGGGACCCGGGCGTTTCCCGTGCGGCCACCCGGCGACGCCCCAAGCCTGAGGTGGACTCTAGGACGTTGAGCCTGCTGATGAGGGTCAAGCTCGAACCGTGATGTATTGGTCATGGCGTCCTGGGAGCGGCGACGTCCCCGTCGGCTCACACTCCAAGTTTGTGGCCGACGGGGACGTCGGCGCTCCCAGGGGATGCGTGGCACGCGAAGCCATGGTTGAGGACGTTTGGTGCAGGGGTTCCGGCCTGGCGGCCTGAGGGCCCCAGGCGAGGTCGGAGGTCCGCTGTGGGTGAAGCAGTGGCGCAACTCTAGCTTCCCTTCCTTCCTTCGATCAACTCGATTCCCTCGATTCCCTCGATTAACTCGATTAACTCGATTAACTCGATTCCCCACCCCTCCCCATCCCATTATGGTCTAGGCAAATGTCCTGCTGATTTGCTACACATGGCTGCATGAATCGCAGGAACTTTCTTCAACAATTGGGTCTCCTCTGCTCAAGCATGGCCGTGCGTCCGGCGTGGGCCGCTTGGCAGGATGCGGAACGTGCCGCCGACCTCGTCGTGATCGGAGCGGGCGTGGGTGGCTGCGCCGCCGCCCTGGCCGCCAGCTCAGCCGGATTGCGCGTCATCCTGACCGAAGAGACCGATTGGATCGGTGGTCAGCTGACCGCCCAGGTCGTGCCGCCCGATGAACACCCATGGATCGAGGAGTTCGGCTGCACCCGCGCATACCGCCGCTTCCGCAACGGGGTGCGGGACTACTATCGGGACCATTACCCGCTGACGCCTGAGGCACGCGAGCGCGCACAGCTCAACCCCGGCAACGGCTGGGTCTCGCGCCTCTGCCATGAGCCCCGCGTCGGTGTCGCCGTGCTGCGGCAGATGCTCGCCCCCATGATCAGCCGCGGCTCGCTCATCCTGCTCACCCGCACGCGTCCCATCGCCGCCGAGGTCGACGGCGACCGGGTCAGGTCCGTCACCTGCCAACACCTCGACTCCGGCAGGCGAATCACCCTCACAGCTCCGCTCTTCGCGGATGGCACCGAACTCGGTGAGCTCCTGCCGCTCACCGGTACCGAGTACCGCACCGGTGCTGAGTCGCAGGCACAGACAGGGGAACCGCACGCCGGTGCGGAGTGCCGCCCCGATAATCAGCAGGCGTTCACTGTCTGCTTCGCCTGCGAGCATCTGCCCGGTGAAGACCACACCATCGACCGCCCGGCGGAGTATGCCTTCTGGCGCGATTATGTCCCTGAAATGCAGCCGCCCTGGCCCGGGCCGCTCTTCGGTTGGACCTATCCCTATCCGCGAACGCTCGAGCCGCGCACGCTCACCTTCGATCCGACCCTCAAGGCCGGCGGGGTCAGCCTCTGGACCTATCGCAGGCTGCTCGACCCCGGCAATTTTGAGTCCGGCTTCCTGCCCAGCGGGGTGACCCTCGTCAATTGGCCACAGAACGATTACCTGCTCGGTACCCTGATCGATGTTGCCGAGGAGGAGAAACAGCGCAGAATCGCACAGGCCAAAGAGTTGAGCAGGTCGCTGCTCTACTGGATGCAGACCGAGGCACCGCGGCCCGACGGCGGTACCGGCTGGCCCGGCCTGAGATTGCGCGCCGATATCACCGGGACACCCGACGGCATGGCCAAGACACCCTATATCCGCGAGGCGCGCCGCATCGAATCACTCTTCCGCGTCACCGAACTGCATATCGGCACCGACCCACGCATGCGGGAGACCGGCAAGAGCAAAGAAGCGGTGCGCGCCACCCCGTTCCAAGACTCCGTCGGAATCGGCGCCTACCGGATCGACCTGCACCCGAGCACAGGCGGTGACAACTACATCGACCTCGACACCCTGCCCTTCCAGATTCCCCTCGGCGCACTGATCCCAAAACGAGTCGAGAACCTGCTCGCTTGCGCCAAGAATATCGGCACGACCCATATCACCAACGGCGCCTACCGCGTGCATCCGTGTGAATGGAACATCGGTGAATCCGTCGGCCATCTCGCCGCCTATTGCAAAGACACCGGCCGGCTGCCGCATCAGGTTCATGGCACGGCATCGGCCATGGAGGAGTTCCAGAAACGCCTCGTCGAGCTCGGCGTCGAACTGGCTTGGCCGTCGGAGCCCGGAGCCATCCGCAGCCTCTGACATACCGCTGCATGGCTATCCCAACGCATTGAAGGAGCGTATGCACAATGAAATTCCCGAAATTCTGGGCCAAGGTCCTCCTCAACGAAGAATCTACCGATGAATCCCTCGCTGAATCGTCCGTCGGCTGCTGGGGATGGTCGGAAGTCAGCATGGAAGACGCCCGCAACCGTGCCCGGGAACGTGTTCGCGCCATGGCCGCCGCACTCAGCCGGGGGCAGAATGTGCGACTGCAGCGTTACGAATACGGCGAGAGACCACTCCGGGAAATCGTCCTCCAGGAATGGCGCGGTCCGGAAGATGCCATCCGCGCAGCCATCACCCGAAATGGCTACGGCTGCGAGGTCCTCAACACCGCGGGTGCCATGTTCGTCGATGTCGACCTGCCTCAGGCGTCCGCCTTCTCCAGCTTCACCCGCGGCATCCGCTCCATGTTCCGCAAAGACTCAGGCCCCTCGCCTCAGGAGCAGCTGGAGGCCGCAGCGATGGCTAAGCTGCATCAGCTGGTCAGCCTGGATCCCCGCTGCAGCGTTCGCGTCTACCGCACCCACAGCGGCCTGCGCTACCTCCTCACCCATAGCCCCGCCGAGCCCAACTCCGAGGCGACCTGGCGCGCGATGGAGGTCCTGGGAGCGGATCCCCTCTACGTGCGGCTCTGCAAGAACCAGGAGTGCTTCCGCGCCCGCCTGACACCCAAGCCCTGGCGCTGCGGCAGCTACGCGCTGCGCACCCGCTATCCGTATGAAGACCAGAAAGCAGAGGCCGAAGTCGATCGATGGATCCAACAGTACACACGAAAATCCAACGGATACGCCACCTGTGCCTTCATCCAGCAGCTCGGCTCCGGATTCATCCACCCCGAAATCGGCGACCTCGTCCAACTGCACGATGAACGTACCCTCGCCCTCTCCGATCTTCCCCTCGCATAGGTCCCTGATAAGATGAAATTCCTCTTCGCGCTGCTGCTCTTATTGCCCGCTTCCACCCCAATCCGTGGAGCGGATTTACACTACACTGTCTCATGGATCGGTAACAGCTTCTCCGGCGGTGATGCTGGCTGGGTGCCACAGGATGTGGAGGATATTTTTGTCACGCCCGATGGCACGCTCTACACCACCGTCGGCTGGGAAGAACACCGGGGTAATATCGCGGCGATCAAAGATGGCCGCATCCTCCAACAATCCGCGCATTGGAAACGTGGTGGAATCGACCGCCTGGTCGGCACAACCATCACCGCGGACGATCGGTATATTTACTTCGCCACCGGCACCCCCAACGGCCACGACAGCGCGGTGCAGGGGACCAATCTGGCCAGGCGCGATCGCGAGGATATCACGGACCGCACCCGCGAGCTCCGATGCGAGCTTGGAGTCGTCATTCACGGAGTGGCCCGCGCCGGCGCACACCTCTACGCAGCATGCGCAGATAAGCGGATGCGCATGTTTGATCTGAACCTGAATGAGCTCGCCGAATGGCCGATTCCCCAACCGGGCGAGCTCGCCGCCGCACCGGACAATGCCCTCTGGATGGTCGTCCCCGAGACGGGCGCGCTCGTCTCATTCTCGCCTGAAGATGGCAGCGTCATCACCGAATTCCACCTCCCCTCCGGCGTGGTGCCGACTGATGTCGCCTTCACCGCCGCAGGCGAACTCCTCATCGCCGATGGCGGTCCGGCCCGACAAATCCACCTCTATCGCATCGTCAATGGCACACCCCAATTCTCCAGGAGCCTGGGCGAGAAACAGGGCGCTTTCAGCGGTGAAACCCCAGGCCGGTTCGACAATTGGCGCCTGATCGCACCCATCGGAGTCGGTGCCGACCATGCCGGGAACGTGTACGTCGCATGCGGCCCCTACGCGAAAGCACAAGGCGGGACCGCCATCATCCAGTCCTACGCCCCCAACGACCGATTGAACTGGCGCCTCATGAGCACGGAATGGCTCGATACCGCCGATTTCGATCGGACCTCCGATGGCGCCGTTCTCTTCGGCAGTAAGCACAGGTATTCCCTGGATCTTGACCAACCGCCGGGCAGGGAATGGGCGCTGCAAGCCGTCACACTCAATCCGGACCTCTTTCCCGAGGATCCAAGACTACACTCCGCAGCCGTCGGCGGTGTCTGGCACCGAGTTATTGATGGGCACTCATTCCTGTTCTTCCCCGATATGAACGGCGGCAGGCTCTTCATCTATCGGTTCGAACCGAATACCTACGGAGAGATCGCCATCCCCTGCGCAACCATCACGACCGACCAGATCTGGATCGATCGCGATGGGAACGCCGCCTCCGCGCCTGACGAAATCCAACCCAACACGACCGGCGAGACCCGCGGCTGGTTCGTGGAAGCAAACGGCACGGTCTGGCAAGCAACACGACACGCAGGCATCTTCGCCTACCCCATGCTCAACATTTCCGAACGTGGCGTTCCCCAATATGAGCCCAGCAACAGAACACATTTTGAACAGCCCCAACCCTTTTCCGAACTCCGTAGGATCGTGTACGACCGCTCCCACGATGCCATGTACCTCGGCGGCTCCACGCCCCAAGCAAAAGCCGAACACTGGAAGCCGATGGGCCCCAATCTGATCAAATTCGAGCAGTGGCATGCGCAGCCCAAAATTGGCTGGCATAAGGTCCTTCCACACGAAACCGCACCCGGTGGACATGAATCGTTCGAGCCCTGCGACCTCGCCGTCGAAGGGGATTACGCCTTCATCGTCTATGCCGGCCGCCTCCCCTCCCAAAACCTGCCGACCGGAACCGTGATGATCCTCAGAAATAAGAGCGGTGAGCACGTCGGCCATATGCAACCCTCCGGAAATCGCACAGGCACGGTTCCCATGGACGCCCTCCAAGACATCGTTCACAGCATCAACGCCTACCAACGTTCCGACGGGGAGTACCTGATCCTGATTGAGGACGACGGATACACCAAAAACCTCCTCTACCGATGGCACCCATAACCTGCCACAACCAAACTCAATCCAGAGATTTGCCGACTGCACTCAGGAAAAGGCGATTCGCACGGTTGCCATTGCGATCACGTTCAGCTTCATAAGCAGCTGTCACAAAGAATCGCCAATACGCGATCGTTTCACAGGCTGTTCGCCTTCCGGACGGTGGCTGATTCTCCTGAACGGAAAGCAGGAAGAGGATCGTGGGATGTGAACTGCGGTCCGAGAGGGAGTATCAATTCAACAGATACCCAGGACACGATCGTTTCCTTTCGCGGCACACCCTTAGGGACAGCGGGAAACGGAAACGGGAAACAACATCAACTCAAACTGCCGCTGTAGTCACAGCACCAACGCTTTCCGGCAAAACGCAAGCGGGCAATGCGGGGACGCAACCCGCCCAGGGATAACCGGGAAGGAACGACGCGATGGCGTCGCAACGGGAAAGGCCGTTACAACCGGCTTCTCCCACCTTTTATCCCCAGCCGGAGAGTCGTTCCTCTCCATGCCAAAAAAATCCCAGGGGGACAGGGGGACATAGTCCACCGGCATGCAAACCCAAGCCCCGCCGGCAGCCCATTGACATAAACCAACAAAGGCAGTCCCCAGACTCCATCACAAAACTAGAAAACCGTGCCATAAAATACCCCGCGCGCGCTCATTCGATGAGTGTACTTGTCGATACCCTTTGTCTTTGCAATTTCGCCCCACCAATCCTTGATAGCCCATTCAGGATGTTGATCGTAATGCGGCTGACCCGCCCGGATATGAGTTGGGATTGTCGATCCAACCTTGATGTTTCTCGATTAAAAAATTAATTAGATTTATCCCTCCCCTTTCCTTAATCGGATCCCTCGTAACCGGAATTGGGAAACCTAAATCGAGCCTGGATTTTTGACCAAATTCCTTCAATTATACGCTCTGATGATTCTGGGCGAAATTTAAGACAAGGAGAACCCAATTTCTCAAGTATGATTTTTATACCTTCGGTGACTATAGAATAAAAAGGAAATACCAATATTCCCTCAGGAATTGTATCCAATTCATGTAAATCCACTTTGATCGCTGTAGCATTTAAATCTGCTTCGTCTCGCCTGCCGCAAACCTCACATATGGGAGTTGGAAAAATTTCACCATATCCTGACGAAATTCTTGGAACGATTTCAAAAATATCATGAAACGGTGGCCTGCAGGGTATTAGATGAAGACCTATCCCATCAAAGGGATGTAGCCAATTTGCCAAAAAGGATTCAATGAGAATAATGCCACCAAATAAATAATATCCAGCAGGATTTCGTTTTTTAAATTTTACAATCTTGGCCTCCCCAACCATGATGCCAGGTTGAATAAGGGATGCATTTAAAGAGCAATTTGTAAGCTCAAAAAGTTCCATACGAAGCTTCGAGAAATCTTCAACAGGCAAAGGACTAGGCGTTCGTTTTAAAATTTTAATAAAACTATTGGGAGGAATTATTGGAAGCCGAGCTTGAAGACCCCAGGTTTCTCCACACGAGTAACACCGAATCACAGGCAAATACATATGATCAAGCCAAATTTCATTTTTATCCGATCCAAATTCATATTCCATTATCCATAGATCACGCATATTATTACCTCTTATTCGCACCCCTTCAGACAAATACTCTTTAAGCATGAAAGACCGACTTCCCTCAACATCGTTTCCAGTCCTCCATCGAATAATTTATTTCCTCTGGTCTGCAGGTCTAATGATTTCTGAAAAGTAATGAAGCCATTGCTTGATGTGTCTATTCTCGTTAAGGCATCTCGACAATTTCACGAACGGACCAGGGTGAGCCTTCAATAATCCTTTTCGCCCATGTTCCACAGTTAATGATCATGAATGAGTAGTAACCTCCATCCTGGTTGCGAGGACCTCGATTTCGTTCGGCGGATTCATGAGCGAGACGGAACGCTCTATGTGGTTCCCAAGTATATGTGGTCGGGTATTCCGGCCTCAGCCCAAGTCCGCCGTTTGAGTTCTCCTGTCCGATGTATCGCGAACGTCAGCAACGAAATTGCTATGTTAGAAGATCTGCCTGACGGCCAAGCGACCGCCTAATTTCCTGACGATTCTTCGTCTCTCGCGGTACACCGGTATGAGGTATTTTTTTGTGGGTGATAATCGCGCCATAATGAGCGCGGCCTCTTTAGTTGATGGTTAAAGTTCAGGTTCTGATCGGATTGTATGATGGATTTGTGGTTGAGTCCATCCCAAAGATCGAT
>ENA-UOOH01003820-UOOH01003820.1-fermentation-metagenome-genome-assembly--contig:-NODE-3820-length-11027-cov-3.851805_pt1 | contig 11027 bp, 9 predicted proteins | sample MGYA00245778_ERZ724025 | MGnify/ENA primary metagenome ERZ724025 (study PRJEB28704, sample SAMN03018313) | fermentation metagenome | biome: anthropogenic terrestrial biome; feature: soil; material... | reverse complement strand
GTATACAGGGCCACGGTCTTGCCTTCCGCGATCAATTCATTAGCTTGCCTGGTTTTATCCTGAATCTCGGCCTCGAAGGCTGCATCATCCATTACCAGGTGCTGGTTGAATTCCAAGGGGGTTACATCGGTTTTTTCCAGCAAATTGTGCAGCTGGTCGGTGGTCTTATTCACATGGGAGCCCACTACGATCAAACCGCCATTCCGATTCGTTGTGTTGCATAGTTCCTGGCGTGTGAGCAGAGGTTTGTCGCTCACGTTACCAAGTATCTTCGGAAGGGCGGCCGCGGAGCGGAACATAAAGCGCTTCCCTTTGGCGATCGCGCGCAGCAGGGCTGTTACAAACACTTTTACATCGTCATAACCGATGCTGTTTACGATCACCTTCCTAAAATTATCGACTGCCATCAATTTCGCTTCGATTGCAGCATAATCCGCGCGGTTGAGTTCATCGAGACTGATGTAAGTGGTATCCTGCCGGGTGAAAGCCCCATTGGTTTTCTCTTCTACCCAGTCGCCTAGATGGGAGTTCTTGTAGCCGAAGCTTTTGTCCCTGGCAAATTCCGTATTCCCAGCCGGCACGAGCGTTTTGCCATCGCTCACGTAGTGCGTATCCCCAATCGTGTACCTTCCGCCTTCGAGGAAGAAGGGGTAGATTACCTCGCCGTCAAAACGCTTATCATCCTCCTGCTCCAAAACCTGCCTAAGTGTCTCGGTTTCAAGGGGGTAATGGCCGCGGAGCGTGGAATCGCTGCGGCTGATGAGGATGAAATCCTGCCCGGTTTCCCTGGATACTTGCCAGAGTCTTTCGGCGATCTCTGAGTGCACCCGGGTTGTCTCCTCGGCCGTCAAACCACGGGAGTTGGTCAGGATGAAGAAGAGCTTATTTGGGTCAGCAAAGGCTGAACGGATACTCTCAATTTCCCAATCCGTATAAACGTAAATGCCATTGACGGTTTGAACACCGGTGGGGTCGTCATCGAGCACCACAATTTTGCGCTGGTTCTTGGCCAGCTCCTGCGCTAATGCAGCTTGGATTGCGTCGGCGTCCGCCATTTTTTGGCTTAATAGGTCTTGGACGTATTCGAATGGCAATTCAGACAAAGCGATACCCTCTAAGCTTCAGGATTTTCGTAGATGATCGACATGCCTTGCCCGCCGCCGATACAAAGCGTGGCCAAACCGTATTTCACATTGCGGCGTTTCATCTCATAAAACAGTTTGGTGCTGATGATCGCCCCGGTGGCTCCAATAGGGTGGCCAAGGGAGATGCCGCTGCCATTCACGTTTGTGGTAGCGTAATCCAGCCCCAATTCATCAATACATGCGATGGTTTGGGCGGCAAAGGCTTCGTTGAGTTCAACCAGACCAAAATCTGAGAGTTTGAAGCCCGTCCGCTTGAGAAGTTTATTGGTTGATGCCACAGGGCCGATACCCATCAGGCTCGGCTCCACACCCGCAACAGCATAATCCACCACTCGTGCAAGCACAGGCAGGTTCTTCTCAGCTGCCTTATCGGAGCGCATCATCACCATGGCGGCCGCGCCGTCGTTGATTCCGGAAGCGTTACCGGCAGTGATTTTGCCATCAGCCTTGATGAAAGGTTTCAGGGCAGCAAGTTGTTCCAGGGTTGACAAGCGAGGGTGTTCGTCGGTGTCAAATACCCGGGTACTCTTCTTTTCCTTGATCTCAACAGGCAGGATCTGCTCCTTGAACAGGCCGTCCGCGATCGCTTTGGCTGCTCGTTCCTGGCTTTCGACTGCGTAGGCGTCCAGACGTTCGCGGGTAATTCCGTATTTCTCAACGATATTTTCAGCGGTCTTGCCAATGTGTACATCATTGCCGCTAAACGGCTCGGCTAAAGCAAAAGCAATTTCGTCGGCAAATTCTGCATTACCCATCCTCAAGCCCCAGCGAGCGCCGTAGGAAGAATAGGGATAGCTGCTCATGCTTTCACTGCCGCCGGCTACGGCCACATCTACGTCGCCATGATCAATGCTTACAGCGGCTGTGATGATTGCCTGCATACCGGAAGAACACAGGCGGTTCACATTCTGAGCCGTTACTTCAATCGGCAAGCCGGCCTTGATAGCTGCCAGTCTGGCCAGGAAGGCGTTCAGGCCATGCTGGCCAACGCAGCCCATTACCACTTCATCCACTTCGGCCGGGTCCAACCCAGCCCGGGATACTGCTTCACGAATAACAAGGGCAGCCAGGTCAACCGATGTGAAATCCTTTAGGGAACCCCCAAAGCGGCCAACGGGTGTTCGTACTGCACTAACTACTACAACATCTTTAAACATAGATAACCTCTATTTCTCTGAACTTCCGGCTGGCCTAGAAGTTTGTTTTGTCCTTACCCTTCAGCTCAAGCATTTCACGCGCTTCGTCCGGGCTGGCAATTTCGTAATCAAGTGACCGCAGAATCGTGCAGATCTTCTCAACCTGGGCTGCGTTGCTCACCGCAAGTTCCCCGTTGGGCTTGATGTAAAGACCGTCTTCCAAGCCTACTCTAACGTTGCCGCCTAAAACGGCACAGAATGTTTCAAACCGGAACATGCGCCGTCCGCCGGCTACCATCGAGAACATCAGGTCTTCACCGAGGGTTTTGCGGGCTTGGTCCAAAATGAACATGAAGCCTTCCAGGCTCATCGGCATGCCACCCGTTACACCGGTAACGAACTGCAGATACACCTTCTTCTTCAAGAGGCCCATCTTTTGGAAATAGGCAATATTGTTGATCTGGCCGTAATCGAAAACCTCAAATTCCGGGAAGGTGTTGTACTCATTCATGATATTGAGACAGTATTCAATGTCCCGGAAGGAGTTTTTGAAGACGTTATCGTAAGTGCGTTCAATAAATGGAATTTCCCAATCGTGAAGGGGCTTATCAATTCCATCGGCCAGGCGGGAGAAGTTGAAGTTGATTGTGCCGCCGTTGGCGGAAGCCATCTCGGGCTGGAAGCGGGGGATCACAGAGAAGCGTTCCTCAACGGTCATCCCCTGTGCGCCGCCGGTTGTGATACCAATGACCACATCGCTGCGCTTCTTAACATCGCTGAGGATGTTGCCAAAGATCTCAAAATCCGTGGTCGGTTCACCGTTTTCCTTGCGGGCGTGCAAGTGCACAATCGAGGCACCAGCTTTCGCTGCGTCTACAGCGTTATCGATGATCTGCTGAGGGCTGGCAGGGAGGTAGGGTGATAAAGAAGGGGTGTGGATTGCGCCGGTGATTGCGGCGGTGACGATGACTTTCTTATACTTGGCCATTATTTCTCCTTAATTTTGTTTTATTTAGGTAAGTGGTTAATTTGATCTTTATTCCAGCCGGACCGAATGACCTGGATGGAATAACGTGCTTGTTCAATATCGAAAACAACATCCGTCTCTACACTGATCAGGCCCTCATAACCAAGCAAACTCAGCTGCTGGATGTCACGCATGTGGACCGCTTCGTTTTCTGGATGGTAGAAACTCCGTAAGTAGGGGTCTCCGGCGTCGTCAGAATCGTGCACGTGGAGGATGTAGGGAGAGGCTTTTGTAATATCTGCATCGCCTTCACCGCTGCCGCGCATATTGTAAAAATCCAGGACGATCCCGATGTTGGGGCTGTCACTTAGGCGGGAGGCGAGCTCCACTGCTTCATCGAGGGTATTTATGTAATTGCAAAAGGCAAAAGCCAAGGCCTCGATGGTCACATTAATGCCAAATTTTTCGAACTCGGCAGCAGTGACGCGGTAGAAATCCAAAGCCTGCTGGTCGGCAAGTTTACGATCATAAGCATCGGGCAATATCCTGGATTTTGGCGAGCCGATGTTCACCACCTGCATGCCCAGGGCCGCAGCCCGCCGCGCGAGATGCGCCGCGTAATTCCGTGTATTCTCTTCCGAGAACCCGGGACCGGCAATGATCAGGTCTGTATCGCAATAGGCATTGGCAGCCAGCGTAGGCAAATTTAGTTTGGCGGAGTTTTGGAGTAAATCCTCGAAATCCTGGGGGGCCAGCTTCGCGACAACTTTTCCTGCCAGTTCGATGTAATCGAACCCGGCTTCTTTGACCAATCCGAGGTTTTCAATACGGGTGCAACAACCGATCAACAAGTTTGGCTACCTCCATGTAAACGTTTACATTCGAAGGTAAAAAAATATTTCCTTCGTCTTTGCTATTCTACCATAATTGGGTCGAAAATATCTCTTTTACTACTGAATTCCACGAGTATTACAAGAGTTACTGACCTTCAAAGCATGATGATCCATCACGCTCATGACCGCCAGACTTGATATCTCTCAGGTTTTATAGGGATAGGGTAAGGGGTGGGGAAAAAACTTCGGATTCTGCTGGGTATAATACGGCCTGATGAGCATCAAAACTACTGAAAGCGGTACCACGCTGCGCAACCGCCTGAATAAATCGATTGTCCTGGCTATTCGGGAATTGATGGGGCAGAAGGCTCCGGATTCCAATAGCCTGGACATGGCAGCATATGTGGTTTTGGCCCTTGAAAAAATCGCGGAATCAGTCGATCGCAGCGCCGAGGCATGGGAAAAACGCGATTACTGGCTAAAGGCAGATCAGTTCCGCCAGGAATATCTCTGGATCGAGCCCAGCCTGGAGGCACTCAAGCCGGCAGTGTTCGTGCAGGACTGGACCATTCTGGTCCCGGAGCTGGTGCAAGTGGCCCAGCGCCTCAAAAACGTTCAAATCGCGCAGAACCACCGTATTGGCACGCCTTGGGTGGGCGCATGGGAACTTCTGCTTAAAACGCTGAAATCTTAGTACAGGCAAATCCGCTAATCGAATTTGAGCAGGAGGATATCCGTCTGCCGGCCGTGAAGGTAATAAGGGGCCTCCTTTACGGCGATATCTTCCTCCAGATAGGTAAAGACTTCCTGGTCTTCCCATTCAGGCACCCGCCCAAAACAATTCAATTCCAGAGCATACGCAGAATTCTTGTTGATCAGGTAGTCACCTTTAACTGGCAGAGGCTGCTGGTGGTCGTAACGTCCAACCAGGGTGCCCGCGCCGTGCCCATAGGTGCCAATGGGGTGGGAGTAGAGCGCAGGGTTCAGATCCTCCGCCTTACCTTGCTCCAAAGCCTCAGAGAAAACCAGATTCCCTGTTTTTTGGGGCTCCAGCGCTTGCATGGTTATGTCCTGAAAACGGTTTGCATTGCGCATAATTTTGGCAATACCACCTGGGACTGCAGCCTCGCCAGGCTTTAAAACATATGCCAGGCGCTGAATATCGGAATGCAGTTTGATGTACAGCGGGCTCATGCCGATGTCGCAATGCAGCAGGTCGCCGGGTTCGATGACCCCGGTGAACATCGTGTTTTTCTCGCCTTTGCGCTGCAGGTTCACATCCGGACCAAACCAACTCAGGCAGTTCAGCTCGCTCATGCACTCGCGCATGAACCATTCCAGGTCGGTTGTGGTGGTTTTGCCCAGTTCGATACGATCAGTAGAGAACGTGAGGTCGATGATGTCCTGGGTGACTTCTACAACCGTTGCCAGCAGGTCCAGCTCCAGGGATGTGAGCTGCTGCATATACGTATTTGCCAGTGCTTCAGCGCTTGCAAGCCTGCTGCGCAGGTCCGGGTTTAGATGGCCGGTGAGCTGCTCGAAATGCGAAGAGGAAAGGCCGTCACAGATCCCGAAATGATCGCTTTTATTGACTGCGATCTGGCTGGGGTTGAGCTCGGCCAGGAACTTTGCCAGAGTTGGCCAAAGTTCTTCTCCTCTGTTGAGTTTATTCTCATACAGCTTGTCCATCAGGGGCGAGCGGGCGGAGAAGGAATAACGCTTCACACTGCCATCATCCTGCCGGTGGAAACACAGCGCGCTCACGCGGCGGGCGGTGGGCAGGTCGTAGGTAAAAAGCGACCGGAAAAGCGGGTCTTCGTTGTATTCGCTGCCAATCACAAGCCAGCAATCCAGGCCTGCTGCCTCCATCGCGGCAGGCAGCAGCTTATTCAACCGCTCCTCGATGATCCGGGCTGAAATTTCTGCCTGGCGCCTCAATGGCAGCAAGCCAGCTTTCTCCATTTTTTCCTGCATCGCTCGTGTTGTGAATGCCATCATGCCTCCGTATTTTGCAGCACCTCCATTGCGGAGGTGCTGCAGTCTTGGTTGATCAAAGATACTTAGCCGAGAATTCTAATAGTGCATCTCGTTGAACAGGAAGTAGCCCTCAGGTGTGACGGCAAAGCCCTGTAGATCAGCGCTGTACGCGGTGACTTCAACGTAGTGCTGAATGAACACACAAGGCGACTCGTCCCAAATGATCTCCTGAGCCTTGGTATAGGCCTCAAGACGGGATGCCTCGTCCACGGAACGGCGGCCTGCCTCGAGCAGTTTGTCTACCTCGGGATTGGAATAGAAGCTCATGTTGCCGCTGGCACCGTGCATTGTGGAGTGGAAGCTGGCATAGAGGGCGTAATCTGGGTCACCAAAGGTGCTCCAGCCCAAAACGAACATGTCCAGTTCTCCAGCGATGACCTTACCGATGTAAGCGCCCCGTTCCAGGGTCGCAATTTCGATCTGGATGCCAACCTGGCTCAGCTGGGCCTGGACCATTTCGGCCACGTCCCGGCGAACCTGGTTTTCATCAGTTGTGATCACCATCGGGAAACCATCCGGGTAGCCGGCCTCGGCCAGGAGTTCCTTGGCCTTCTCAGGATTGTAGGTAAAGGGAGGCAAATTAGGGTTGTAACCCCAAACGGTGGGGCTGATGGGGGCGGAACCTACCGAACCGATACCCTGGTAAACAACCTTGAGGATCGCTTCTTTATCGATGGCATAGTTGATCGCCTGGCGAACTTTTACATTGTCGAAAGGCGCGCGGGTGGTATTCATGGCAACGAAGTTGGTGGTGAAGCTTTCCTGGAAGTACACCTTCACTTTAGGGTTGCTTTCCAGGCGGCTTACTTCGCTTGGCGAGACCTGGACAGCAATGTCGATACCGCCGCTTTCAACTTCGATGGAACGAGTGGCGCTTTCCGGGATGATGCGGATCAAAACTTCCTTGATCTGGCCTTTCTTTCCCCAGTAATCCTCAAAAACGTTCAGCTTCACATAATCGTCCGGTTTCCATTCAACAAACATGTACGGACCGGTACCAATGGGGTGATCGCTGTAATTCTCACCGGCTTCGGTATAGGCCTTTTTGTTGACGATGGATGTAACCTGATGCGCCAGGTGCTGCAGGATGGGGCCAAATGGCTCTTTCATCTTCAGCTGGAAGGTGTAAGTATCCAGCACCTTGGAATTCTCAAAATCCACGGTGCCAGTGACTGATTCCGCGTGGGGGTTGCCGTTCTGCTGGTCGAACGAGAATTTGACATCCTCAGCAGTCAGCTCTTCGCCGTTGTGGAATTTAACGCCCTGGCGGATCTTGAAGTTATAGGTAACATCGTCCACGATTTCCCAGCTCTCGGCCAGGCCAGGCACGATGTTGTTCTCGGCGTCCCGAAGCACCAGAGTTTCATGAATGGCATAATTGACCCGTCCAGCGGGTGAGTCAGTGGTCTTGAATGGGTCCAGGCTGACCGGGTTGGCCGTCAGGCCCACAACCAGTGTGTCTTTCACCGGGGCGGCTGGTTGTGCCGGCGCGGCGCTCGATTCTGCAGGTGCTGGCGCTTCGCCGGGTGCCTGGGTAGGCGCCGCAGCCGGCGCACATGCCGAGATAAGCAGAATCAATACGAGTACAAAGGCAAAAATAGCGTTTCTTTTCTTCATTGCTTACTCCTTATTAGATTGGTTTCTCAGTTCTTCAGCATCGGAAGGACCAAGGGTGGTGCCATTGGCCGTGTACAAATGACAGGCGGCAAAATGGTCGGTAGAAATTTCATTGAGTTCGGGCTCAACTTTTTCACAGATCGGCATGGCATGCAAACACCGGGGAGCAAATCGGCAGCCAGGTTTTGGATTGATGGGGGAGGATATTTCCCCTTTCAAGAGGATACGTTGCTTTTTGACTCCGGTTTTGGGTACAGGAATTGCTGAAAGCAAAGCCTGCGTGTACGGATGGTATTGCTTTTTGAACAGGATTTTGGACGGGCAAATTTCAACGATCTTGCCCAGGTACATCACGCAAATATTGTCCGAGATATGTTTGACCACAGAAAGGTCATGCGTGATGAAGATATAAGTCAAGCCTTTCTGAACCTGGAGGTCGCGCATCAGGTTGAGGATTTGGGCTTGAATGGATACATCCAAGGCAGATACCGGTTCATCACAGACGATGAATTTTGGCGAGAGGGCCAGGGCCCGGGCAACGCCAATGCGCTGTCTGCGGCCGCCATCCAATTCATGGGGATAGGTATCCGCCAGCCTTCGGGCAAGGCCAACCGTATCCATCAATTCCAGTGCGGCCGCTTCCTGTTCTGCCTTGTTGCCGCCATAGAGATTGTGAATCTCCATCGGCTCCAGAATAGTGCTCTTGATTGTCATGCGTGGATCCAGAGATGAAAAAGGATCCTGAAAGATCATCTGCATCTGCCTGCGGATGCCTTTTAGGTCTTCCTTGGCTGGGTAAGTAACATCCTGGCCTTCAAAAAGGATCTGGCCGCCGGTAACTTCCAGCAGATGAACGATCAGCCGCCCCAGAGTGCTCTTGCCGCATCCGCTCTCCCCAACGACACCCAGGGTCTGGCCGGCCTTGATCGAGAATGACACACCGTCCACCGCGTGCAGCAGGCCGCCCTGGACCTTAAAGTATTTCTTCAAATCTCTAACTTCAAGCAGGCTGCTCATGCGCGCACCTCTTCGTGATGAATGCACCGTACTAAATGCCCGGGCTCAACTTCCACAAATTCAGGAATCGCGAGCGTACATTCAGGTGTGCAATAGGAACAGCGCGGCGAGAAACTGCATCCTGGGGGTAAATTGATCGGGTCTGGCATCAGGCCGGGGATGGGCTGCAGGCGCAGCTCGTCGTTATCTACGTCTGGCAGGGAACCGAAGAGCCCTTTGGTGTAGGGGTGGCGGGTGAGATTGTAAATCTGGTCCAGCGTGCCATACTCCACTACCCGGCCCGCGTACACGATGGCTACTTTATCGCAAACCTCGGCAACAACACCCAAGTCATGCGTGATCAGGATGAGGGATGTGCGATGCTCGGCCTTAAGTTTGGCGATCAGGTCAAGAACCTGAGCCTGGATGGTGACATCCAGGGCGGTTGTGGGCTCGTCCGCTATCAGAAGATCCGGGTTGCAAGCCAAGGCAATGGCGATCACCACGCGCTGGCGCATCCCACCGGAGAATTGGTGCGGGTATTCGGTAAATCGCTCGCCGGGAATACCGACCATCTCGAGCATTTCAATTGCTTTGCGTTCCGCGTCCAGCCTGTTCAACTTTTCGTGGATGCGGATGCCTTCGGCAATTTGCGCGCCCACCGTCATGACCGGGTTCAGGCTGGTCATGGGGTCCTGGAAGATCATCGAGATCTGGTTGCCCCGCACGCTGCGTTTAGCAGCTTCGCTTAATGCCAGAAGATTCCTGCCATTGAAGTTAATCTCGCCGCCAACGATGATGCCGGGCGGATCCGGTACCAGGCCAAGTATCCCCAGAGCGGTTGTGGTTTTGCCGGCGCCGGTTTCTCCAACCAGGCCCAGGCTTTCGCCCTTCATCAGGCTCAGGTTCAACGCATTCACAGCCTGAACGATGCCGGTTTCAGTCTTGTAGTGGATCGTCAGGTCCTTTATTTCAAGCAAGGGCTCGCGTTCGGTGCTCATTCCTTAATTCCTCAAACGGGGGTCGAGGGCATCGCGGAGGCCATCGCCCAGAATATTCAATGCGAAAATGGTGATCATGATCGCCAGGCCGGGGTACATGACCATATGGGGGTAATCCCGGATGTATTGACGGGCATTCGAAAGCATGCTTCCCCATTCCGGCGTTGGGGGTTGAATGCCCAGGCCCAGAAAGCTCAGTGCGGCCGCTGACAAGATGGCCCCAGCCATGCCCAGCGTTGCCTGGACGATGATAGGCGCCATGCAGTTCGGCAAAATGTGGCGGAAAATGATGCGGGAATCAGAGGCGCCAATGCACTGTGCTGCTTCAATAAACTCCTGGTTTTTGATCGAAAGCACAGAAGACCGCACGATTCGCGCGTAGGCCGGCACTTCCGCTATCGCGATGGCGATCACCAGGTTGTAGAGCCCCGGTTTTAGCGCGGCAGCCAGGGAAATAGCCAGGAGCATGCCCGGGATAGCCATCAGGATATCCATAGACCGCATGATGAAATTATCCACCTTGCCGCTGTAGTAACCCGATACAGCCCCCAGGATTCCGCCAACGATGATCGCTGTGATGATCGATGAAAAACCAACCAGCAGCGATACGCGGCTGCCATGGATGATCCGCGAGAGGATATCCCGGCCGAAGTTATCTGTGCCCAGCCAGTGTTTTGCGCTGCTGGTCTGGAAAACGCTGTCATAATCCTGCGCGTCATAGGCGTAGGGGGCTAAGTAATCAGCGAAAAGCGCGGCTAACACCAGGAGAACCAGGATTGCAAGGCCAACCATGGCCACATTATTGCGGCGTAGGCGGCGCCAGGCGTCTCCCCAAAATCCAGTTGAAACCTTTTTAGACATCGTTGCTTCCCTGACTTTTCTTAAATTGGGGAACCTTGCGCTTGGGCAGGAAATCCGCAAACTGGGTCTTGATGCGTGGATCGATATAACCGTAAATGATGTCCACGGCCAGGTTGACCAGGCTGAAGGAGAGCGCCATCAGTAAAACCCCGCCCTGAACAACCGGGCTGTTGCGCGTTTTGATTGAATCGATGATGAATTTACCAACGCCTGGGATGGCGAAGACCGATTCGGTCAGGATGGACCCGCCGAGTAAGCCCCCGAATTGCAGGCCGATCACGGTTACCACCGGGATCATCGCGTTGCGAAGAGCGTGAACGATGATGACCGTGGATTCTTTTTGCCCCTTTGCCCGGGCTGTGCGAATGTAATCCTGCCTGACCACCTCCAGCATGCTGGAACGGGTCATGCGCATGATCGATGCTGCAGAATGG
>ENA-UOOH01003812-UOOH01003812.1-fermentation-metagenome-genome-assembly--contig:-NODE-3812-length-11055-cov-3.178545_pt1 | contig 11055 bp, 10 predicted proteins | sample MGYA00245778_ERZ724025 | MGnify/ENA primary metagenome ERZ724025 (study PRJEB28704, sample SAMN03018313) | fermentation metagenome | biome: anthropogenic terrestrial biome; feature: soil; material... | reverse complement strand
GTGTTGAATCATCTATTGTAACAGGTATAGGTTTTTCAAAAAAAAGGCTGTCCCCATAGAGTGAATTATTCCACTCCGGAGTAATATAATCAATCATTATGCGTTTATTATGTATTACCCTTATAGGAATTTGTGTTTGCTTATTATCGAAATTTTGAGTATAACTTACCATATACCAGTTATTGTTTAAATGCTTTACTTGTAAGGTAGAAATAGAAGATTTACTAAAATCCTGTGCTCTGATAATTGGATCAGATTGAGTGGCTAATTTTATTCTTCCAATTTTAGATAACAATCTATCAGTAAAATATACTTGTAAGATTGAATCATTAGCAGCATCATGCATTTCCATTATGTGTGTTGCATAAGATGTATAGAATTTTTTAATTTCTAGTATTACTTTTTGCGATTCTACATTTTTTGTATTTTGTGTTATGCCCATAGTAGCTGATTTACCGCCACACATACAAAAAATAAGAAAAGCAATTAATAGTAAGCTTGCTAATCTTGTTTTCATATTATTTTTAATTAATTATGTCTTAAAATTGTATACGTTGAATTGGAGTCATTTCTGTACGCAGATCCTCCATACATATCTATTTGAACAAAGTCTGAAATCCATTGCTGGCCATTATACATTGCAATATGTCCATATGGATGTCCATCAATAGCTTCAAAAACAACTATATCTCCTACTTGTGGAGTATAATTAGAAGAATCCACAGCTGAGAAACCGATTGTTGGTAACCAAGTATCATAATCGCAAGCCGAATTAGGTCGTCCTTCTGTTGAAATACCTCCAGCTTCAATTGCTTGTCTTACTGATCGTGCGCAGTATCCTGTAGAAGAGTCATTGGCATTATTGGTAAGAAAGTCAACAGCATTATTGATACTATACATATTTCCAGAGGGGGAGACGTAACTTCCTGATGAATCATATGACCCACTCCCTCCATATGACCCACTAACAGTTACATCCGCGTAGGTATAACCCCAATCCTCTACATATCCTCCGTTCCAAGTTCCATTTGCACACATAGCATCAAATTCAGCTACAGTATAAGGATGATATATAGACCCATCTCCTCCACCGACAATTTTTTTTTGTTGAATTTCATTTAAAATCGGCATCATAATTGCCAATTCGCTTAAACTTTTTCTTGTTAATTTTTTCATGTTGATTTGTTTTAAATTGTTTATATTTCAATCATTTATTCCTGTTATCAGGAAGTATTCATTTTTTATAAAAAGCATATGGAAGAATACCATGATATCCTCTTCCGATAATAAATTACTTTCTTTCAACTTGTATAGAGCTTGTGAAATTTCAGATAATTCGTCAAACCTGTTACTATTCAAAGTAATTAGAAAATCAACGATTTCTTTTTTTATCCTGATAGAGGTTTCTCTCATTTTGTTCTTAAAACGATTAGTTACTTGGGATTCGGATATCCTGTAATACAATAGCAATTGCGGTTCGATATAAAATACGGCTCCTGCTTTAGCCATTTCCATCCACCATTTGTAATCTTCCGCAAAGTCATAATATTCATATTTCAACGCATTTTTTTTAATGAAATAACTGCGCATCATGGATGTGGAATTAAAGAAAAGATTGTTTCGCAATAAATGAAGCAAAGGAGATTTTACAATGCCTGAAATGGTACGGTTGACAGTTCCTTTAGGAATATTCTCTCCAAAAGGTGAAATCCAGGATGTACAAACTGTAATATCAGGATTCTCTTCCAAAATGGCCTGTTCAATTCTTAATCGGTCAACATCCATTCTGGCAATATATTTACCAGTAGCCGCTTTCATTCCTAAATTTAATGACTCAATAAAATCATGTTTATTTTCAATAAGTTTAATCCGTTTATCTTTAAATGAATGGATGATCGAAAGTGAATCATCGGTAGAACCATCGTTTACGATAATAAATTCAAAATCGGAAAAAGATTGTTTTAATACGCTTTCAATTGCTTCGGATACGTATTTTTCAACATTATATGCGGACATTACCACTGATATTTCACACATAATTCATGTCTCCTGTCATATTTTTATAAACTTCTTCAGTTTGGTTCATCATTCGTTGTAGGGTCAGTTCAGTTTCATATAATCTGCGTATGTTACGACTTAATTGCTTCCTTACTTTTTTATTCTCTATCAACAATATTATTTTCTTCGCCAGTTGTTCCGTATCAACCGTAAGACCATGAGTTTTCGAAAAAAGGGTATTTACTTTCAGCGCGTTTACTTTATCGGTAAAAATTTCATCCAATCCGTCAACAGCAGTTGTAATTACAGGTAACCCGAACATTGCCATTTCGATGGCTACATAACTGGATTGTTCTTGAAGAGATGCGATGACGGCGGCGTCGCTTTCACGATAATAAACGGATAAATCCTCAAATGGGATACGCCCGGTGATGTTTAATGACAAATCACGATTTTTCTTCTTGATATCAACAGCCTGAAATGGATGCACTTTTCCTGCTATTGTCAAAGAAAGGGCATAGCCTTTCCGCTGAACTATTCGCATTGCCTTCAGTATATAATTTAATCCTTTGCTTTCTGATAAAACACCTACATAAAGCATTTTGAAGATTTCGTTATCGTTTTTTATTGAATCGGAATTATTGCAGTTAAAATCATTTATCCCATTGGGGATAACTTTTATCTTCCATTCCGGAATAGACATTGTATTTTGTAAAAAATCTTTTGCGCAATTGGTTACACAAATGATAAGATCAGCATCAGAATATGACTGAAACTCGCTGTTGTTCGTCAAGAATTTATTTCGATTTTTCGTTAAACTCTTTTCTTTTGTTAACTGCAAATTGAACAACTCATTAAACTTATTTTTATTGCTATTATACAAATCCTTCCAAGGAATACAATGAAGATGTGTGATGATTTTACAGGATATACGTATTTTGATATAAACTGCTAAATCAATCAGGTTGAGTGTATGAATATGTATGATACAATTCTCTTTTTCTTCAAACAAATGACGTATAATACGGTACACCTGTTCATTATACTTGTTTATCCAGAACTTTTGAGAAATAATTTCGTGAAACTGTTGTGGTAAAGGTATGGTTATTTTAGTGTAAAATTCGGTTCGTTCCTCATAGTGAAACAATACAGTCATATCATGCCGTAAATGAATCCAATAAACCCTGATATGTGCATAAGTTTCCAATCCTTTTAACAACGTATGCATATACCTATCAACCCCCGATGTGTTATCGGCATGAGACATATCCATCAAATATAAATTAAAAGGTTCCATCATACTTCTATAAAAAAGGAATATTCGTCTGCTTGTTTGAGTTTTTATATATCCAATAAAGTAAGTAACGCGATACTCCCGATTGATATCCTGCCATAAAGGTGTTGGATGAAATGTATTGTACCAAATTCTTTTCCAACAATATTTCATTTGTATTATCAAAAAGATCTTTCTCTAACCTGATAATTTGTTGTGCATACTTCTCCTCATGTTGATGTAGCAAATGAAGTAAATCAATTCGTTGCGACAAGGACAGAACATCTGGGTAAATATTTTTATGGGCAAAAAACATATTCTGTTCTGCTACTTCTTTCAACTTTTTATAATTCTGCTTATCTGCTATTTTTTTCAAGCAACAGCCAATTGAAAAATCACATACTATTTTATTGTTTAGATAAAGATTGATATATCCTTCTAATAATCGGGATGAAAGGGTAAGAGTTGGGTAAGATAGAGTAATATTTACATAATTCTTAAATGAAGCGAGAAAAGCAACTTTTAAATTTTCATCATGATTTTTTTCTAAATTAGCAAGACTTCTTTCTAATTCTATATTTACGTTTTCTGAAAAGAAACGAATGAAATGGCTTGATTTTTCAGAACTCCTATATTCCTCTAATAATGATAAAAAATAGACTATTTTAAGATGAATTAAAAGCAGTCGTCCATTTATTGGATTTTCCTCTATTTCTGATAATTGAAGAAATATTTTATTCAAATTTTCATCGAATAATTCTTCAAAACATCCATCTACAAATTTATTTTTCAACAAATAAATCAAAACAACCCCAATCCCGGACAAGCCGTTTTCAAAACTAATATCCTCATTTTTACTCAATAAAGCCTCTTGTAATAAATTAAATGCCTGCTCTTCTATATATTCGCTTTGCAAACATCTGGAAACTTCAAAAAGTGTTAATGATATGCCTGCTTTGCCGTTATAAAACCCGGTAGAATTTACAGAACAAGAATTCAGCAAAACATAATTAATAAGCTTTGTTATAGCAACTGCTTTTGGTGGTAAAGGTTTATAACTTTTCAATGTTTTCGATTTAAATTTTGCCAAAAATAGCAAATATATTTATAGTAACAAAATATTTTATGTTAATTTTGTGTTAATTTTGTGTTAATTTTAATAACATCATTAGAATATTTATTAAAGACTTCGTCGTTCCTGTCGCATTGGGTGGTATTTTAATATAATACTCCCCAAAAATTGGACAACAAGTTAAGATAAATAAATGAAATAAAAAATTATCTTTATTTATTTGTTCTTTCGCTGGTACTGTATATTACCAAATCTAAATCATTAGTCTGATCATTGTAATTAGTATCATCCCAAATACTTATAACTGCACTTTTAAGTTGTCTGATTATTTCGGTGTTTTTTATGTACTTTTTTGACATTTCTGTAAAAGAGGTGATACTTTGATCTGCAAAATCATCTATAAAGTCATCAATCCCATTGATCATATTCTCTTTTTTAATTTGATAATCAATAACATCAGGCTCATTACCACAATAGTGAGCTGGTATCATTTCGACCAAAGGGGGATATAAATGGTCGAATATCATTGTAGTTAACTTGTCTTCTTTGGGAAATTTAATAAACGACTTGGCCCAAGTTGGAATGTATCCTGGCAGATAGTCATAATATGCATGAATCATTGATGATATCATTTCGTGAATACCTGTTTGCAATTGTTCTCTTGCATAGGTCTGAAAATCAATTGAGTCTCCTAAAGGATAATTAATCTCTTGAATATATTTTGTCTTGATACTTAATGTACCGTCATTATAATCGACAATTCTATAGGGACATGGATATGTGACAATTGAACCGGTTTCAATATCATACAATGAATTGCCTGTTTCATCATTGACGGCTGATATGTCTGTTGCATGAAAATGACCGGTGAAAACGGCTGATAACCCTTCTTCAAGAAATAGTTTTTGTATATTTTTAAAATCTTCAACAATGTATGGAGACATAAAGATGCTTTGATAATCGAAATGCTCAACCACGTTGTGATGCATCATTCCTATAACATCTTTTCCTAACAATTTGGCTACTTGTATCTCGGTTTTAATCCATTTAAGTGTCTCTGGCTTGATTCGACCGGCGGTTATATACTTATCTTCTTTATCTCCGCGGGAAATAAAGGTGTTATCGTAATAACGACAATCATCAATACAAATCACACGCAAACCATCTACGGGTTCAGAAACATAACTTAATGAGAAAGAGTCTAAACTAATGGCTTCACCATAACCGAATTCTTTATATATTTCACTGAATTCTTTGGGTGTAACACTTTCTACTTGTGAGGTATGAGATCCATCATATCGTTCTGCTTTAGGATTGTCAATATCGTGATTTCCGGGAATCACAAGGATCTTCACTCCTTTACTGAGTAGAGGTTGTAAAATATCTGCCACACCTTGATGACTAATTTTTTCTCCATCTTTACTCAAGTCACCGGGAATAAGTACAATATTGACGTTTTCATCTATTAGAAGTGAGACAGTTTTGAGAAGGAGTGCTTCACTTTCTAATATCAATTTTCGGTCTTTCTTTAAATAATTACTGAGGGCTTCTCCCTTTTCTCCAATAATTGAGGGATGTGCATAATGGAGATCGGATATTACTCCTATTTTTGTTGTTTGTGCTGCAATAGAAAATAATAATGGGGAAATTGCTAGTAAAAATAACAATGTGAACAAATATGCTATATCTCTTTTCATAAAAATCATTTATTACATGGATATACCTTTTTACATTGCAATATTACATAAAAAAAGCCGTCTGTGTTTTATAGACGGCTTTCAATTTAATATTATTTATGGTTATCTGATTTCCCAGCCCAAAGCACTAGCACCCAAAATGGCTGCATCACTCTCTTTTAGCTCAGAAAAAAGAAGTTTCACTTTATTCTTGTAGATCTTTAATAGGTTCTGCTCCATACTTTCACGAATGGGCTTCATAATCAAATCACCGGCACGTGACAAACCACCAAAAAGAATGATGGCTTCAGGAGTAGAGAATGCAACAAAATCAGCAAACGCTTCTCCTAACAATCTTCCGGTAAACTCGAAGATTTCTTTTGACATCTCATCACCTGCATTAGCAGCCTCAGCAACATCTTTAGAGGTCAAATCTTCAATAGGAATATTGCGTAACATGGTTTTCTCATTAGGACGCATATCTAAATATTCACGAGCTGTACGTGCAACACCTGTAGCTGATGTATAAGCTTCCAAACAACCGGTTCTTCCACATCCGCAAATACGTCCGTTGGTACGACGAATAATTGTATGACCTAACTCACCGGCAAACCCATCGTGACCGTATACTAATTGACCGTTTACAACAATACCACTGCCTACACCGGTCCCCAGTGTTATAACGATAAAATCTTTCATACCGCGAGCAGCTCCGTAAGTCATTTCGCCAATTGCTGCAGCATTTGCATCGTTTGTCAATGCCACTGGAATACCTGTCTTTTCTTCAAGAAGTTGAGCAAAAGGAATTACTCCTTTCCAAGGAAGATTAGGAGCAAACTCAATATTGCCTGTATAATAATTACCGTTAGGCGCACCTACTCCAATACCCAAGATATGATCTTTGGTGATTGTACCATCCATCATTTCTCCAAGTGCTTCAGCAAGTTCATCCAGGTAATTGTTTACATCTTCATGCTTACCGGTTTTAATACTTCCACTTTTTACTATCTGTCCTCTTCTATCAACGATACCATATTTTGTATTTGTACCGCCTACGTCTATACCTATTACATAGGATTGATCCATGATTTTGTTTATTTTAAAAGTTGTTCAATTAAGATTAATTTTGTGCAAATATACATTTTTTTTAATAAGACTATCACGAATTAACTAAAATATTACGTTTTAATTGTATAATCAAATTTTTTAGATCATATAATTGAGATTTATAAACCGATTATGTTATCTTTGCCACTCTTTAAATAATTACTTGTTGTTTATTTTCACAAATTTACAGCAAAAAGATATATTATATAATAAACATCTAACATTCTATCATGAACGAGATTAAATTTTATAGCGGAGAGAATATTCCGCTTGAGATGCATAAAGTACGAATAGTTCAAAAACTATATTTACCACCGGTTGAAGAACGATTAAAACTGATCAATGAAGCTGGAAACAATGCATATCTGCTAAACAACAGAAACATTTACATGGATATGCTCACAGATAGTGGAGTAAATGCAATGAGCGACAACCAACAAGCGGCAATGCTCAGAGCTGATGATGCTTATGCGGGTTCGGAGACTTTTGTGAGATTGGAAGCTAAAGTTCAGGAATTATTTGGAATGGATTATTTCTTGCCGGCTCATCAGGGACGTGCATGCGAAAACATAATCTCAAATACACTGGTAAACTTGGGAGACGTAATCCCAATGAACTATCATTTCACTACAACCAAATCACACATTGAGAAAGCGGGTGGACGTGTAGAAGAAGTTGTGATCAAAGAAGGACTTAACCCAAAAAGCGATTATCCTTTTAAAGGGAATTTCGATATCGAGTACCTGAGAAAAGTGATCAAAGAAGTGGGTCGTGAACATATTCCTTTTGTACGTATCGAGGCTGGAACTAACCTCATTGGTGGTCAACCTATCTCATTGGCTAATATGCGCGAGGTAAGAAAAGTGTGTGATGAATTCGGAATCATGCTTATGATGGATGCAAGCTTATTACAAGATAACTTGTATTTTATCAAAGAACGTGAAGAGGAATGCAAAAACATGAGCATCAGAAAAATCACAATGGAAATTGCAAACCTGATGGATATGCTTTATTTCTCGGCTCGTAAACTGGGATTTGCAAGAGGGGGTGGTATTTGTCTGAGAGACAAGAATATTGCTAATAAGATGTCTGAATTCGTTACTCTATATGAAGGATTCCTTACTTATGGTGGTATGTCTGTCAGAGAAATGGAAGCAATGACTATTGGATTGGAAGAAACAATGGATGAGGAAATCATTAACCAAGGTCCAAAATTTATTGAATATATGGTAGATGAACTTGTAAAGAAAGGTATTCCGGTTGTTACACCTGCTGGTGGATTAGGATGCCACCTCGATGCAAATTTGTTTATACCGCAAGTTCCACAACAAGAATATCCAAGTGCTGCTCTTTCAGTGGCTCTTTATATAGCTGGCGGAATCAGAGGCATGGAACGTGGAACGCTTTCTGAAGACAGAAATGAGGATGGATCTGAACATTTTTCTAAAATGGAACTTTTACGCTTGGCTATGCCACGACGGGTTTTTACACTTTCACAAGTTAAATATGCTATCGATAGAATTGTATGGCTTTACGAAAACAGAGAATTAATTGGTGGATTACGCTTTGTATACGAACCAAAAATTCTTCGATTCTTCCTTGGACGACTTGAACCGACTAGCGACTGGCAAACAAAATTAGCTGAAAAGTTCAGGCAAGATTTTGGAGATAGCTTGTAAACTATGAAATAAAATATAAATACTATTTAAAGGTTGTTCATAGTGAACAGTCTTTTTATTTAATTGTTATATCTAAAAACTTAATTATTTAAATATGATGAAGATCAAAACTATTATTTTAACAAGCATCTTATCGATGACTTCTCTGTTTTCCATAAATTTAATGGCACAACAAGTTATTGCACACCGGGGGTATTGGAATACAGGCGGCTCTGCACAAAATTCTATAACAGCATTAATGAAAGCTGACTCTATTGGGGTATATGGTTCTGAAGTTGATATCTGGATATCATCAGATGGAGTTCCTGTTGTAAATCACGATGCGACAGTAACTATTGATGGAAATAAAGTATCAGTTCAAGAATCACCATTAAATGTTTTAAGAAATGCAAAACTTGGCAATGGTGAAGTGATGCCGACATTTGAAGAATATCTTAATGCGTTTGAAAAATGTAAAACAGTGAAACTGATAGTAGAATTCAAAACTCACAATACTGCCGAACAAGAGAATTTGTTAGTGGAAAAAGTTCTGGAAATGGTCAAAAATCATGGTCTTCAAAATAAAGTGGAATATATCTCCTTCGGACTAAATGTGGTTAACAAAATAAGAGAACTTGATAAAAAAGCTTTAACATATTATCTGAACGGGGATTTGGCTCCGGAAGGGATAAACACAATTGGTGCATCTGGAATAGATTATCATTACAACGTATTTTATAAACAACCTCTATGGGTAAAATCAGCACATAACCTGGGACAAAAAGTGAATGTGTGGACGGTAAACAAACCTGAAGATATTCAAAAGATGATCGATCTGAAAGTTGATTATATTACTACTGACGAACCTCTGTTGGTTAGTGATATGATAAAAAAGTAATATTATGAATTTATATGAACAACTAAACAGAGCCATAGAAATTGCAATAAAAGTTCACGAAGGACAAACAGATCTAAATGGACAAGCATATATTGGTCACCCTTTCAGGGTGATGGCTGCTGGTCATACGTTGCAAGAGAAAATCGTTGGGGTTTTGCATGATGTCATAGAAGATTCTGACTGGACAATAGAAGATCTGACGGCAGAAGGTTTCACAAAAGAAATTGTGGATGGTGTTGATGGAATAACAAAACGTGAAGATGAAAAATATAAAGATTATCTTATAAGGGTAGAAAATAACCCAATTGCAGTAAGGGTGAAACTGAACGATCTTACTGATAATATGGATATTCGAAGATTAGATGAACTCACGGATGAACATATTCATAGAATGAGAAAATATCTAAAAGCATATAAACAATTGACAGAAAAAGAATAAGCTGATTTGGCAGGTATTTACTTACATATTCCTTTTTGCAAAACGCGTTGCGTTTATTGCGATTTTTACTCTATCACAAACGAAGAATTAATAAATTCTTTTGTAGATGCTATTTGTATTGAATTAAAAAACAGGAAAACAGATATAAATGAACCTGCCAAAACAATTTATTTTGGAGGAGGAACTCCTACAAGATTAAATAAACAACACTTCGAAAAGATATTCAATTCATTGGATGATCATTATAATGTCGAAACTGATGCGGAAATTACAATCGAAGCGAATCCGGACGATCTTTCTGAAAAATATATCAATGATCTTTCTTCTCTCCCATTCAACCGAATCAGCATTGGAATTCAAAGTTTTAACGATAACGAATTAAAATTCTTAAGTAGAAGGCACTCTGCAAAGCAAGCTGCTGATGCAGTAAACAATTGTCAGAAAGCGGGATTCAAGGATATCAGCATAGATTTAATGTATGGGTTACCGGGACAAACAATGCAAATATGGAAAGATAATCTAAAACAAGCTTGTTCTTTGGATATTCAACATATTTCGGCTTATCACCTGATTTATGAAGAAAAAACACGACTTTATACGCTGCTTCGGGCAGGAAAAGTGTCGCCTGTAAATGAGGATTTAAGTAATGAGATGTTTCAAACTCTTATAGATACGCTGACAGAAAATCATTTCATACATTACGAAATATCCAATTTTGCTAAAGATGGCTTTTATTCAAGACATAACTCTTCTTATTGGTCGGGTGATCCATATATTGGCGTAGGACCTGCTGCACACTCTTTTGATGGTGATAACAGGACATGGAACATAGCTTCATTATCAAAATACATATCGGCTGTTAATACAGGAAACATGGTACGTGAAACAGAACATTTAAGCTTTGAACAGAAATATAACGAAGCAATACTAACGG
>ENA-UOOH01003811-UOOH01003811.1-fermentation-metagenome-genome-assembly--contig:-NODE-3811-length-11067-cov-3.928533_pt1 | contig 11067 bp, 8 predicted proteins | sample MGYA00245778_ERZ724025 | MGnify/ENA primary metagenome ERZ724025 (study PRJEB28704, sample SAMN03018313) | fermentation metagenome | biome: anthropogenic terrestrial biome; feature: soil; material... | reverse complement strand
ATTCGTTTCTCAGGCGACTCCGGGGACGGAATGCAGTTGTCCGGGACGCTCTTTTCCACATTATCGGCAATATTCGGAAACGAGATAGCCACTTTTCCCGATTTCCCCGCAGAAATACGTGCACCCCAAGGTTCACTGCACGGTGTTTCGGGTTTCCAGGTACGCATCGGAGCGAAAGATGTATATAACTCCGGCGACAAAACAGACGTACTTGTGGCAATGAATCCAGCAGCATTGAAGGTGAACGCACAATACCTGAAGAGAGGATCCATTGTGCTCTACGACACCGATTCATTTCAAAAGAAAGATCTCGACAAGGCACTCTATACAACCCAGGATCCTTTCACTGAACTCAAGCTGGAACATGTGCAGCCTGTGGGTGTGGCCATCACCTCCCTCACCAAAGCTTCGCTCGAAGGCTCAGGACTGGAGAACAAGGACATGCTCCGTTGCAAGAACATGTTTGCGCTGGGTATTGTCTGCTGGCTCTTCAACCGGCCACTGGAAATAGCAGACATGCTCCTGCAGCAGAAGTTCGCCAAAAAACCATTGTTGGTACAGGCCAATATCAAGGCCATGTCCGACGGTTACAACTACGGCAACAACATACACCTCACCGCCTCCACCTATCGCATCGAACCCATTGAAGGAAATAAAGGTTTTTACACCGATGTGAACGGAAATACAGCCACTGCTTACGGACTGATTGCCGCTGCAGAAAAGGCAGGGATTCAGCTATTTCTGGGCTCTTATCCCATTACGCCTGCGACAGACATCCTGCAGGAAATGGCCAAAAGAAAAGATTTCGGCGTGAAAGCCCTGCAAATGGAGGATGAAATTGCCGGGATTACCTCTTCCATTGGTGCCAGCTTTGCAGGCTGCCTGGCTGCCACCTCCACCTCCGGCCCGGGTCTTGCGCTCAAGAGTGAAGCACTGGGACTCGCAGTGATGACCGAGCTACCCCTGGTGGTGATCGATGTGCAGCGAAGCGGCCCCTCCACCGGAATGCCGACCAAGAGTGAACAGACCGACCTGAACCAGGCTTTGTATGGACGCAATGGCGAAAGTCCGCTCGTGGTCCTGGCAGCGGCATCGCCCACCGACTGTTTTGAGAGTGCCTTTGAAGCATCGAAGATTGCACTGGAGCACATGACACCGGTGGTCCTTCTTACCGACGGTTATATTGCCAATGGATCTTCGGCCTGGAAGATTCCCGACATGAAAGATTATCCTGAAATAAAACCTCCCTACGTGGAAAAATACTACAAGGGCGACACCGAAAAATGGCGTCCCTACGTGCGGGATGAAGAAAGCCTGGTCAGGTACTGGGGCGTACCGGGGACACCCGGCTTTATGCACCGCATTGGCGGACTGGAAAAAGACAAACTTACCGGCGTAATCTCCTCCAACCCCGAAAATCACCAGTATATGGTGGATACCCGCCGAAAGAAAATTGAAAAGATTGCAGATTTCATTCCCGAACAAAAAGTAGTGGGCGACAAGGATGCCGACATGCTGATCGTGGGATGGGGAGGCACCTACGGACACCTCCTCGAGGCGATGCTGCGTATACAGGCCAGTGGAAGGAAGGTGGCATTTGCCCATTTCAGGTATATCTCCCCCCTGCCAAAGAACACACACGACCTGTTGAAAAAATACAAGAAGGTGATTGTCGCAGAACAAAACGATGGCCAGTTTGCCGCTTATCTGAACGGAAAATTCGGGGATCTGAGTAACATCCGCCGATTTAACAGAGTGGAAGGACAGCCTTTCAAGGTGAGCGAGCTGGTTGAAGAATTTACGAAAATGATGGAGGCCAAATAAGCATGGAAGCAACAGAAATAAAATATCAAAAATATCTCCCCAAGGATTACAAGAGTGAAAATGCAGTACGCTGGTGCCCCGGCTGTGGCGACTATGCCATCCTCACCTGCCTGCACAAGGCAATGGCAGAGCTGAACCTGGAGCCGCATCAGACTGCGGTGATCTCCGGTATAGGGTGTTCATCGCGACTGCCCTACTACATGAATACCTACGGCTTTCACAGCATTCACGGCCGCGCGGCAGCCATTGCCACCGGCGTGAAGGTGGCCAACCCCGATCTGAGCGTGTGGGTGGCTACCGGCGACGGTGACTCGTTGGCCATCGGCGGGAACCATTTTATTCATGCTGTTCGTCGCAACGTAGACATCAACATCATCCTTTTCAACAACAAGATATACGGTCTCACCAAAGGACAGTACTCACCCACCTCGGCCCGTGGATTTGTCTCCAAGTCATCGCCCTATGGCACTGTGGAAGATCCGTTCCGTCCGGCAGAATTGACTTTTGGAGCCAGAGGAACTTTCTTTGCCCGCGCCATCGACGTGGACATGAAGAACCAGGTGGACGTGATGGTAGAAGCGGCACGCCACAAAGGTACCGCGGTAATTGAGGTACTGCAGAACTGCGTGATCTTCAACGACGGCATCCACAACAAAATCAGCGACCGCACCTGGAAGGCCGACAATACGGTTGTCCTGAAACAGGGTGAAAAGATGATTTTCGGGAAGGACAACGAGAAGGGGCTCGTGCTGGATGGCTGGAACCTGAAGGCGGTCACCATCGGGGAAGAGGGCTATACGCTCGATGACATCCTGGTGCACGATGCCACAGCCAAGGACAGTACCCTGCAGTTGAAACTGGCTCTTATGGATACCTCCGACGGCCTCCCTGTAGCACTGGGCGTGATACGCAGTGTGGATGCGCCTTCCTATGACAGGGATTACGAAAAACAGATCAAGGAGGTACAGCAAAAAATGTCAAAAAAATCGTTTACCGAATTTCTTCTCAACTCTTCGAATGTCTGGGAAGTGAAATAAATGACATTCCGGTTTTTTTTCTTCGTTCTATTTCGGTCCTGATCATTTTCAGTTCGCGGCTGCTCTGCCCCTTTACCGATGAGTTTTCTTCAGCGCGCCGGAACAGGTAGGGCATCATGGTTTTCACCTCGCCATAGGGAACATATTTTGCCACATTATAACCTTGCCGGGCAAGGTTATAAGTAATATGGTCGCTCATTCCGTAAAGTTGGGAAAAATAGATTCCGGGGTAGTTTCTTGGCAGTTTGTATGTGTCAATCAGGCTGGCAAGGAGCATGGAGCTTGCTTCGTTATGTGTGGCAACCATAAAATCAATACTGTCGTGATGGGCCATAAAGTAACGGATAACATCATCAAAGTCACGGTCTGTAGCCATCTTGTCTGGCTGTATGGGAGAAGGATATCCTTTTACCAATGCACGGGTCCTTTCTTTTTCCATGTAAGCTCCGCGTACAATCTTCAAACCGAGGCGGAAACCACCCTCCAAAGCCATCCGGTGATGCTGCCTGATACGTGCAATGCTATCGTACCGATACATTTGATAAGTATTTTGTACGATGGCTTTTTTCCTATTATACCGCGCCATCAGGCGCAACACCAGATCATCCAGTACCGGCTGGATCCAGGTCTCTTCGGCATCGACCATCACCGGCACATCCAACTCGCATCCTCGCCGGAAGATCTCTTCTGCCCGCTCTTCCACCCGCTGGTACTCTATTTCCTCCTCCCGGGTTAGACTGCCTCCCTCGCTCACTTTCGCCAACAAATCGAAACGTGCTATCCCGGTAATCTTAAAGACACTGAATGGCACAGAGGGATTATCGTGGGCGAACTCAATAGTACGGATAATTTCCCGACTGGTAGCATCAAATTCGGCTTCAGACTCTTCACCTTCCTGTGCATAATCGAGGATCGAGCAGACATGGCGTTTTGCCAGCCTGGCAATGGTCTTACTGCAGTCTTCAATGGATACGCCTCCCACAAAATGACGATAAATGGTTTTTTTCAGGATTCCATCTACCGGAAACCGAAAGGCAAAAGCCAGACCCACAATCAACTTACCTGCTCGCACCAGTACCCTGTTATTCATGATTCTGAAAAGATGATAAGCCTGCCTGAGGCTTGCATCAGATTGATCGAGAAAAGCGATCTCACTATTTTTAAAATTGACAGGATGTTTTTTTTCAGGTTGCATGCATTCAGTGTAAAAGTATCCGGGTTTGACTGCAAAAATAAAAAAAATATGCATCAGAAAATTAAAATGAAACGAACATCTAAATTAGTTACACCCAAGTTAATGATAATATGCGAGTTCCATACGACCTTAGTGTAAAAAAATTAAATATTATTGTATGAAAAAGAAACAAACGATACTTTTCTTAAAAATGCATCCCTGTATGCCTGAATCGTTTTTTTTTGATAAATTTGTCCCATTCAAGATAACCTCACTAAATTAATCGATTATGCCTAAAGGTATCTACAAATTACCCCCTATTAAGAATGAGCCTCTACTCCACTATGCCCCAAGATCGGCCGAAAGAAATGCACTGAAGTTAAAACTGGAAGAGCTTAACAGGGGCGGACTTGATCTTCCCATGATAATTGATGGCAAGGAGGTACGTACCGGAAAACTGATGGAAATCCGCCCTCCCCATAACCACCGCCATTTGCTGGGACACTATCATCAGGGTGATCAAATCCATGTGCAGATGGCCATCGATGCAGCTCTCAAAGCAAAACCGGCGTGGGAATCCATGCGTTGGGAGAGCAGGGCCGCCATCTTCCTGAAAGCAGCTGAACTGATTGCCGGCCCTTACCGGACAGAGTTTAATGCAACCACCATGATTGGACAGTCCAAAAATGCATATCAATCGGAGATTGATGCCGTGTGCGAACTCGTGGATTTCTATCGCTACAACGTGAAGAACATGGTTGAAATATATGACATGCAACCAAACTCTGCCCAGGGGGTCTGGAATCGCATGGTGTGGCGACCTCTCGAGGGGTTTGTTTTTGCACTTACCCCTTTCAACTTCACATCAATAGCGGGCAACCTGGGTGCTGCACCTGCTCTGATGGGAAACACAGTTGTTTGGAAACCTTCAAGAACGGCGGTTTATCCGGCTCATCTCATCATGAAAATACTGCAGGAAGCGGGATTACCCGAAGGCGTCATCAACCTTGTGTATGCCGGCGGGAAGGAGACGGCTGAAACGGTTTTTAATCACCGCGACTTTGCCGGATTACATTTCACCGGTTCCACGGACGTATTTAATGGTATGTGGGCTACCATTGCAAAAAACATATCAAGGTATAAGTCCTATCCTCGCATTGTAGGTGAAACCGGCGGGAAAGACTATATCCTTGCCGATGACACGGCTAATCCGAAACAGGTTGCTACAGCCATTACCAGAGGTGCGTTTGAATATCAGGGCCAGAAATGTTCGGCCGCTTCACGTGCCTACATTCCTGAAAACATCTGGGAAGAGATAAAACAATTGGTGAGCGAAGACCTCTCAAAGATTCGAACAGGCGCGGTGGAAGATTTCAGCAATTTCGTGAATGCCGTCATCGACGAAGAGTCGTTCAACAAACTGGCTAAAGTTATAGAAGACACCAAAGCTTCACCCGATGCCGAAATTATCTACGGGGGAACTTATGACAAGTCGATCGGTTACTTCATCTCCCCTACCGTTATTCTGGCAAAAAAGCCGGACTATTTCACCATGCGGGAAGAGTTGTTTGGGCCTATTCTCACCATATATGTCTATCCTCCCGATAAACTGGAAGAAACCATGGATATACTGGACAGTACGACCGACTATGCATTAACCGGAGCCATCTTCTCGGCAAGCAGGGACCGCATTGAAAAAATGACGACCCGGCTGACGCATACTGCCGGTAACTTCTATATCAACGATAAGCCTACCGGTGCCATGGTAGATCAGCAGCCGTTTGGCGGAGGTCGTGCATCAGGAACCAATGACAAGGCAGGCTCTGTATTTAACCTGCTCCGCTGGGTGTCGCCGCAGTGCATCAAGGAAACCCTTGTTCCGGCAACGGATTATATGTATCCCAGCTTTTTGGAGGATTAATTGGATAAGAAATCACAATTCAGAAAACAGCTTTCGGGCTGTTTTTTTTATTCAGGAAATAAATTCAGTAAAAAAAGCTCACCTCATAAATATTTCAATTACCTTTGCATACACATCAGCAGCCAATAGATCTTATAATTGCTTAATTTGTATACCTGGAACAATTTCCGTTATCCATAAAAAATTTCCCCCGTTTTTCTGCGTAATAATACGCTGCATTAAACATGTTTTTGGGGGATGATTTTCATAAGCGGCCGGAATTTGTATAATTAACTATTAAAAGTATTATATGAGTACAATCACCATCTTTTGGGTTGCATTTGTTGTAACCTTTCTTATTGTTTACGCAATCGATTTTTACGTGACAGATCACCGCAGAAGTAACATCAACGTCAAGGAATCGTTGATGTGGACCGGGTTGTGGATCCTTATAGCTCTGTTGTTCGGTCTGGCCGTTTTTCTATTTTTTCCTCAAAATCCCGACAGTCCCGTAAGAACAGCTTCTGTGATGGCAGCAAAATTCATTTCGGGTTATTTGACGGAATATTCGCTGTCTGTGGACAATCTCTTTGTCTTTCTTTTAATTTTTTCCGTCATGGACATCAAGCAGCAGAACCAGCCTAAGCTGCTTAAACTGGGAATACTGGTGGCTATCATTTTGCGGATCCTTTTTATTCTGGTAGGGATGGAACTGGTGATTCGGTTTCACTGGGTGTTGTACCTGCTAGGGATGGTGTTGATCTATACCGGCTTAAAAATGCTTCTCAGCAAGGATAACCAAACCGCTGATCCCAAAAATAATATTCTGTACAAAGGAGCTATAAAATTATTTCAGGTTGATCCGGACATGCATACGCCTCATTTTTTTACAAAAATAAACGGGAAAAGACATATTACCCATATGTTTCTGACGTTCTTGATTATCGGGACCACCGATATTATTTTCGCGCTGGACTCTATTCCTGCCATCATCGGGGTGATCCTGGAAGGTGCGGAGAGTTTGCTCACCGGACAGGAAGAACAGTTTCTGGCAATCACATCCAATGTTTTTGCCGTAATGGGGCTCATTTCGCTATTCTTTGCACTGCGAAATATCATCAGCATGTTCCGTTTTCTTAAATATGGCATAAGCTTCATCCTTTTCTTCATTGGGCTAAAGATGTTGTCGGGCACCATTCCGTCAGTAGCCAGTTTCTTTACGTCCAAGTCATGGTTCTCCCTTGTGGTTATCCTGGGGACTTTACTTATATCCATTCTGTTGTCAAAAATAATCCCGACAAAGAAAATGTTTGATCCCTTGACAGAAAATGGGGAAGAATATGACGAATCAGAAAAGTTTGGGGAGAAAAAAGTTTGAATAAGTAATTCGCAAAAACATTCTATCTTTGTGTTTGTTTATGTCGTTAAGTGACACAGTATGCACAATAATAGAATTAACATTGCCGTAGACGGATATTCGTCGTGTGGCAAAAGCACGATAGCCAAGGGATTGGCCAGGGAACTGGGATACATATATATTGACAGCGGGGCAATGTACCGCGCCGTGGCACTTTATGCCCTCAGAAAAGGATGGATCACGGAAAGTGAAATAGACGAAGCATCGCTGCACAAGCACATAGGAGATATAAAAATTTCTTTTAAAACGAATGCGGAAGGGTTGCAGGAAACCATTCTGAACGGCGAGAATGTAGAAAAGGAGATTCGAACCCTGGAGGTGGCCAATGGTGCAAGCCGTGTGAGTACCCTTGGTTTTGTGCGAAGGGAAATGGTTCACCAGCAACAGGAGATCGGTAAAAACAAGGGAGTGGTCATGGACGGGCGAGACATCGGCACGGTGGTCTTCCCTGATGCCGAGATGAAGCTTTTTCTCACCACCTCACCCGAAATACGCGCCCGGCGGCGTTTCGACGAGATGAAAGCCAAGGGAGAACAACCGGAATACGAAGCCGTGCTGGCCAACGTAAAAGAACGCGACCTGCGTGACACAACCCGCACCGAAAGCCCGTTACGAAAGGCAGAGGATGCACTTGTACTGGACAATACCCATGTGGGCATTGAAGAACAGTTACAGTGGGCCGTGGATATGTTTTATAAAATCACAGCTAAAAATGAACAAAATTGAAATAGACAAGCTGTCCGGATGCTGTTTTGGCGTTGCGAAAGCGATATCCAAAGCCGAGGAAGAGCTGCAAAAGGGAGGTACTCTTTATTGTTTGGGTGACATCGTGCACAACAATATCGAAGTGGAACGCCTCGAAAAGATGGGGTTAATCACCATTAACCACGAACAGTTTAAACAACTTAAAAATGTACGTGTGTTACTCCGTGCTCACGGAGAACCACCCAGCACATACGAGATAGCTAAACAGAACAACATCGAAATCATTGACGCTTCCTGTCCTGTAGTGTTGGGGCTGCAGAAGAGAATCAACAAGAAATACACCCATCGCACGCAAAGCGATGCCCAGATTGTGATCTTCGGTAAAAAAGGACATGCCGAAGTGAATGGCCTGCTCGGGCAAACCGATGAATCGGCCATCATTATCGAAAGCAAGGAGGAGATCGAGAAGCTCGATTTCTCCCGCGACATCAGCCTTTTTTCGCAAACGACGAAACCTCTGGACGGATTTCAAGAGATAGGTGAACTGATCAGGTTTCGCATGAAAGACGGGGCAAAGTTTGAGTTTTACGACACCATTTGTCGACAGGTATCAAACCGTGTACCCAATATCCAGGAATTTGCAGCAAAACACGACCTTATTTTTTTCATCGCCGGTGAAAAAAGTTCCAATGGCAAAGTGTTGTTTGCAGAATGCAAAAAGAAAAATAGCAATTCATATATAATTCATTCACCGGAAGAAATAGACCCGACGTTGCTTAAAGACGACATCACCATTGGCATATGTGGCGCTACTTCCACACCTAAGTGGCAAATGGAAGCTGTAGCCGCCAACATAGCAAAACTGCGTCCTCACCTGCAAATGGAGAAAGTCGCTTTTTAAGCAGTTTTTTTTGTGGCATCGTTAAAAAAAATGTATCTTTGCGCCTCATAGTTTTCAAACGAAACAGAGTATACATCTAACAAAGTCTCAAAGACAAGGAACTCAAACATGGACTCAAACATACAAAGCGTAGGTGTCCTTACTTCCGGGGGCGATGCGCCGGGCATGAATGCCGCCATTCGTGCGGTGACACGTGCAGGTATTTGTAACGGGATGCGTGTCTACGGCATCTACAGAGGTTACAAAGGCCTCATCTCCGATGAAATTGTGGAATTTAAAACAAACAGCGTAAGCAATATCATTCAACAGGGAGGAACTATCCTGAAAACAGCACGTTCTCAGGAATTCCTCACTTTTGAAGGACGCAGGACGGCTTACGAGAACATGCAAAAACACGGGATAGACGCATTGGTTGTAATTGGTGGAGACGGCTCCCTCACCGGTGCAGGAGTTTTCGCCAACGAGTTCAATATACCCATTGTAGGGCTTCCCGGAACAATTGACAACGACCTGAATGGTACAGACACCACCATAGGTTACGACACAGCCTTGAACACCATCATGCAATCGATGGACAAAATACGCGATACAGCCACCTCCCATGAACGTCTGTTTTTTGTAGAGGTGATGGGACGAAATTGCGGATATCTGGCACTCAACAGTGCCATCGCTTCCGGAGCGGAGGCAGCCATCATCCCGGAAATAAGTATCGAGAAAGACCAGTTGGGCGAGCTCATTGAACAAAGATTCCGTAAGTCAAAAAGCAGTAGCATGGTGCTGGTCACCGAGAGTGAGGTAACCGGCGGAGCCATGAAGCTGGCAGAGCGGGTGAAGAAGGAATATCCGCAATATGATGTACGTGTTTCTATTCTCGGCCATCTCCAGCGCGGCGGTTCTCCCACAGCTCAGGACCGCATCCTGGCAAGCCGCATGGGTATTGCTGCCATTCAGGCATTGCTGGAGAATCAACGCAATGTGATGATCGGTATCCGCGAGAATGAAATCGATTACATTCCTTTCAAGCGAGCTATCCGGAAAGAGCGTGATATCAGCGAAGAATTGCTGGAAGTATTGCGTATTTCTTCTATATAACCTGCCTCGGAAGCGTTAGATCGAAGGGAAAGACAGAATATCTTTTGATTCAATGTAAGATTGAATCAAAATACTTTTATAGCATATACTCATATTTGCAGCATACATTTAAAAAAGGCAACGAAATTATATGGAAATTACACACATTGAACACATCGGCATTGCGGTGAAAAGTATTGAGGAACATCTTCCTTATTATGAAGGTGTTTTGGGGCTCAAGTGCTACAATATTGAAACCGTGGAAGATCAAAAAGTAAAAACAGCCTTCTTCATGGTCGGCTCCACCAAGATAGAATTGTTGGAGCCTACAAGCGAGGAGAGCACCATTGCCAAATTCATTGAAAAAAGAGGCGAAGGCGTACATCATATTGCCTATGCGACCAAAAATGTGAACGAAGCATTGAAGGATGCCGAATCAAAAGGGGTACGTCTGATAGACCAGCAGGCACGACAGGGGGCAGAAGGATTAAAGATTGCTTTCTTACACCCCAAATCTACAGGAAGCGTCCTCACCGAACTGTGCGAGCATCCGGAATAACAGGTTGAGCAGCATCAAAACAAACCTGCCGCAGAAAAACAAGCAGACATCGACAAAAACTATCTCGTTAATCTAAAAAATAATCATATGAGCAATCAACTCGAAAAAGTAAAAGAACTAATCCAGTTAAGGGAAAAGGCCCGTTTAGGCGGAGGCGAGAAAAGAATTGAATCACAACACCAAAAGGGAAAATACACTGCACGCGAACGCATATTCATGCTTCTTGACGAAGGGAGTTTTGAAGAGTTCGATATGTTCGTGGAACATCGTTCCCATAACTTCGGAATGGAAAACAGCAAGTTCCTCGGCGATGGTGTTGTCACGGGTTATGGTACAATTGAAGGGCGTCTTGTCTATATCTTCGCACAGGATTTCACCATTTTCGGCGGATCCCTGTCTGAGATGCAGGCTAAAAAAATATGCAAGGTAATGGACCAGGCCATGAAGATGGGAGCTCCCCTGATCGGAATCAACGACTC
>ENA-UOOH01003804-UOOH01003804.1-fermentation-metagenome-genome-assembly--contig:-NODE-3804-length-11081-cov-9.952839_pt1 | contig 11081 bp, 9 predicted proteins | sample MGYA00245778_ERZ724025 | MGnify/ENA primary metagenome ERZ724025 (study PRJEB28704, sample SAMN03018313) | fermentation metagenome | biome: anthropogenic terrestrial biome; feature: soil; material... | reverse complement strand
TGGCGCAGGTCACGGGCCAGTATTACCTGATGGTCTTCCTCGCCGTGCTGTGCGTGGCGCTGGAGATTTACGGCTTCTTAACGGCAGCGTGACGCTGCATCCATCGGCCCGCCGTTTAGAACGAAGCAAATTGAAAGCTTTGTCCGGCGGGACAGTCAAAGATAACTCCCGGTAAGGAACACGACTTTCCGAAAGCCCTCACTATCGCTTCCCCATGCGAACGCCCGTCGCCGACTTTTGATATAAGCCAATGTCGGGGTCGCCGTAGGCGCGTAAGGCGTTGCACGTCCCTGCGCGGCCTGAGCGCGAACTGGTATAAAACTTTAGAATCAGAAAAGTTTGATTGATAAGGCCAAAACTACAGCGATAAAAACTCCCGAAGCGTTTTTCATGCGCTCCGGGAGTTGTCTTGTTCTGTCCCGCCAAAATAGACTTCAATTTTTCCTGCGCACTGAACGGCGGGCCGAAACCGGCTTTGCCGGCGGGAGTTGTCTTATCCCGTCCCGCCAGACATAGCTTAGGTTCGCTCCGTCCTGAACGGCGGGCCGAAACCGGCTCTGCCGGGGCAACCTGCCGCTAATCGAGGACGTCGTGGGCCTGGGAGAGCAGGTAGTCGCGGTCCCACTGGGCGTAGGCGGGGTCGGAGCGGTGGTCTTCGAGCTGATAGTGCTGCTTGAGGTAGGCGCCGAAAGCGCTGCTGAGCTTGCACGCGCCCCACTGGTTCAGGTGGCTCGCGTTGTTCATGTCGTTCGGGAAGTCGATGCCGATGGACTCCATGCTGTCGCAGTAATCGAGGAACGGCACGCCGCGCTCCGCGGCGAAATCGGCGACGGAGTTGAGCATGGCTTCGCAGTCGTCCACCCAGCCGTCCATCTGGTTGTAGTTGGTGTAGTCGGCCGGGAAGTTCACCAGAATCAGGGGGAAGCCCTCCTGCCTGGAGAGGTCCACGATTTTCTGGAGGTACTCGAGCGACTCCTGGGGGATGGCGAGGCGCCTGTCGGTGCTGCCGCAAGTGGCGTCGTCTTTTCCCCAGCGGGTTGTGCCGGCGCCGAATCCTTTGGAGTAATAATAAGCGGAAAGGTCGAAGTTGAAGTCCTGCGCCGTCAGCGAGGACCAGCGGAAATGGTACTTGAGGGCGGGCAGAAAATAGAACGGCCATTCCCCCGGCGGCACACAGTTGAAAATCGCCTCCGCCTTGTTTCTGGAGAGCTTCAGGTTGTCGATCGCGTTGCTGAGCAGCCCGCTTTCCCCATAGGGGTTCGTCATCCCCGAGTAAAACACGTCCACCACGACGGCGCCCGGCTTTTCGTGCTTCTTGAGCGCTTCCCGCAGGATAAAATAAGAAAGCTCCAGCGTCTGGCCGCCGGTCGCGTAGTTAAAGCTGGTGATGCCGTACTGCTTCCAGAGCACGTTGGGGTCGAGGCCGCCGTTCATGTGGCTTGACCCGATCATCAGCACGTCGTAGTCGTCGTCCGAATCGTACAGACCCTGGATCAGCTTGGCCCGGTGGGTGGTCTTATAGATCGTCAGCGGCGAAAGCACAGCCAGCACGGCCACCAGCACCGCGATGAGAATACAGCTTTTGCAGATGATTTTCCGGTACATTTCCGCTTCCCCTTAAAACTGAGAGTAAATAAACTGCCCCGCCCCGCGCAGCGGCCCGTAGGTGCCGAAAATCAGCACGACCAGGGCCGCGGAGAGGTAGACCGCCCAGCGGCATGCGGTGCCGCGGGAAAGAAGGGCGGCGCGCAGGTCGCGGTTCCGGCCGAGCAGGTCGATGCCCAGCACGGCGGCGATGCCCGCCAGCGCGGCCCAAAGTTCCGGCGCGTTGAGGCCCAGGTTCAGGAGCGAGCCGTTGACAAAGGCCGCAGGGTCGAAGCGGAACAAGTTCCGAATCAGCGTCAGGGCGCCGTGGAACGTCTTGGCGCGGAAGAAAATCCAGGCGAAATCCACCAGAACAAAGGTGGCAAACGCGCGGTAGAACCGCACCGGAAGCGACTCCTCGCGCAGGCCGAGCGCATGCTCCGCCCGGCGCTTGGCCGGCTTCAGCAGCAGGCCGACCACCTGGTACAGGCCGTGCAGGGCGCCCCAGATGATGAAGCTCAGCGCCGCGCCGTGCCACAGGCCGCAGACCATGAAAACGACGAGCAGGTTGAAGTAGTGGCGCGGCTTGGAGCAGCGGTTGCCGCCGAGCGGGATATACAGGTAGTCGCGGAACCACCGCCCGAGCGAGATGTGCCACCGGCGCCAGAATTCCGGGATGGATTTGGAAAAGTAGGGCCGCTCGAAGTTCCGGGTCAGGCGGAAGCCCATTACTTCCGCCGCGCCCAGCGCGATGTTGGAGTATCCGCCGAAATCGCAGTAAATCTGGAACGCGAAGAACACCGTCGCGACGAGCACGTCCAGACCGAAGTGCTTGTCCGGGTTGTCGTAGACCGCGGCCACGAGCGTGCCGAGCCGGTCCGCCACGACCATTTTCTGAAAATACCCCCACAGCATCAGCAGCAGCCCGTGCCGCGCGCGGTCGTAGTCGAAGCGGTGGACTTCGTTGAACTGCGGCAGCATGTTCCTCGCCTCTTCGATGGGGCCGGAGAGCAGCTGGGGGAAAAACGACACAAACAGCGCGTACTTGCAGAAATTTTTCTCCGGCTTCGCGTCGCCGCGGTAAACGTCCACCACATAAGTGACCGACTGGAAGGTGTAGAACGAAATCCCAATCGGAAGCAGCAGGTCGAAATGCGCCGCCGCTATGGACGTTCCGAAAAACGAAAGCGCGCGGGCGAAAAGGCCGCAGAAGAAGTTCAGGTATTTAAAAACGAACAGAATTCCGAAAGCGACGGTCAGGCTGAGCGCGGCGGCCGCCTTTTTTCTGCGGGGAGCGGCCGGCCCGCCCTTCCGGGCCGCGCGGGCGACCGCCCACCCGCCGGCCCAGGTGACGGCGGTGTCGGCGGCCAGCAGAAGAAGGTACTTCGGGTTCGCCCGCATCAGAAAAAAATAGCTCGCGGCAAGCAGCCAGTAAATCCGAAAACGCTGCGGAATCAGAAAATAGACGAAGACGACGACCGGGAAAAAGAGCAGGAATCCGAACGAGATGAACGACAAGCGCTTTTCCCTCCAGACAGCACCGAGCGCACGTCCGGCCTGCGATGCTTTTCAGGCGGGGTGTCCGGGCGTAAAGACGGCTGAAACAATTTGTAACACTTCTATTACAAAATTGACATTTGTGATACTTAGAAAGTATAATCTTTTTTTCAGCGAATGTAAATCTTTTTTTGTCGTCAGGGTTTTTTCTTTTTCGGCGGCGCGGCGAGCCAGAGAAACAGGGCGATTCCGATTGCGATGCAGAAGCCGGCCGCCAGCATGCCGACCAGGTACGCGGGCATCCGGCTCCGTTCCAGAACGATGTCCGGCGTCCGGCCGGAAGACGTTCCCTCCGCTGCTTTCAGCGTCTGCGGTTCCGAGCCGGTTTGCCAGGCGGGGGAAGGGAAGGTTTGCGTGCCGGCACCGCTTTCCGGGCCGGGCGCGCCCGGCCCGGAGGCGGAGACCCGCTCCGCCGCGTAAGACTGCCGCGGCGGAACGGATGCCGCTGCGGCCTTCGCAGACCCGGAAGCCGCCGGCGCGGAAGAGGGAGGCGGCGGATTTTCCGGCCCGCCCGCGGATTCCGTCGGGGGGTCGCCGGCCCGCGATTCGGGCGGCTTTGCCGCCCGCGCGACCGTCACGGTGTACTCTGCTTTTCCGCTCCTGTCGGCGGAAGTCACCGTGATGGAGATTTCCGTCTCGGAGCCCGCCGCATGGAGGGTCTTCCGGTTTACCCTGACCGTGCCGCCCCGGGCGGCATCCGCGCGGAACAGCACGGAGCCGACCTCGGGGCCGACGGCCAGGCGGTATTCGTAGGTGTCGGGGGAAAACGCCGGCTCCAGCGTGCCGGCGGAGGGTTCCAGCGCCGTGAGGCGCGCCTCGTCCGAAAGGGCGGGGGAGGTTTCGAGCCACAGCGCGGAGGAGCAGTCCGGGGCCAGCGGGCTCCCCGAAAAATCGCAGATGTCGTCCGCGTCCGCGCGCAGAAAGGCGGAGCCGGCCGCCCCGCTTTTGACCTGGAACACGAAGGTCAGGACCGTTCCGGAAAGGCTGGGGGCGCTTTTCCCGCCCACGCCGCAGACATAGACCGCGTACACGGGGTTGGAGCCCCCGTTGACGCGCACGGTGCCGCTCCCGAGCCGGGAAGCGGTCTTTGTCTCCACATACTGAAGGGCCGAGCCGTCGTACTGCACCCGTGCCCGGAAGCCGGCCGCCTGCTTTCCAGTCGGGCCGGCCTCCATTTTCAGCTGCACCAGCTCGCCGCCGGAAGCGGCCTGCCGGTCCAGCCGGAACGAGAAAGCGGGGCTTTCCGCCTGCCCGGAAGAAAGGGCCGAGGCCGCCGCGTTCCCGGCCCAGAGCAGCGCCGCCAGCGCGAGCAGCGGCAAAAGGCGCGCACGCATGTTTTCACTCCTCCGTCAAAACAGCAGAAAGGCGGCAGACGCGCCCACACCGGCGCGCTGCCGCCCAAAAGGGACAAACCGTCAGGCGGTGACCCGTTTCTGCTCCAGCCCGGCCGGCCGCACGGCGCGCCTGCGCCGCCTCTGCAGCGCCTGCAGCCGGAACCGGTTGTACCGCTGCACCGCCGCAAACGGGAAATTGGCCACCGTGATGAAAAGGGCCGCCACCAGCCCCACCAGCAGCGGATTGATCACCAGTGTGATCAGCGCGCAGATGGAGCTTTTCAGATGCATCCACTCCCCCCGGCAGGTCTCCAGAATAAACCGGTCGAGGTACTCGATGGAATCGTCCTTCAGATGCCGCTTTGAAAAATCGCCCTTGCCGATATGTTGCGGGAGTTTGTCTTTCCACAGATTGATTTTCAATGTATCCCGGTACCAGCGGCCGCCGCGCTCCCACGACTTTGGCAGATAGCGGCTTCTGGCGGGGTCGAAAGTGGACTCCGGCAGCTTCTGGCACGCGATGAAACACACGAGATGCCAGAAACCGATAATTGCAAAATTCCACACCAGCATCTCGAGAAACGAGGAATTCTTCAGCACCGCACTTCACTTTCCCTTCCGATGGGAACGCGCCGCGCACCGTAAACCCGACCGTATTCCCTGTTCAAACGCCACCCCATACGGTATACTATAGTATAATACAAAAACAGGAAGTGTGCAAGATGAAAGTGCTTATTATCGGCGGAACCGGGACCATCAGCTCTGCCGCCGCGCGCCTTGCCGTGCAGAGCGGCGCGGAACTGACCCTGCTGAACCGCGGCACGCACCCCGAGTACGCCCCGAAGGGCGCCGAGCTTCTCAAGGCCGATGTTGAAGACTCGGCGGCGGTGGCGCGCCTGCTGAAAGGGCGGAAGTTCGACGCCGTCGCGGATTTCTGCGTCTTCGCGCCCCGGCAGGCGGAGCGGGACCTCGCGCTCTTTGCCGGGAAAACGGAGCAGTATCTTTTCGTCAGCTCGGCCTCCGTTTACTGCAAGCCGCCCGTCGCCTACCCGGTTGCGGAGAGCGCGCCCCTGCGCAACCCGTACTGGCGCTATGCGCGCGATAAAATCGCGTGCGAGGAGGTCTTCACGGCGGCCTACCGCTCGAGCGGCTTCCCCGTCACCATCGTCCGGCCGAGCCACACGTACGGCGACCGCGCCGCGCCGGTTTCGGTGCACGGCAAAAAGGGGAGCTGGCAGGTCCTGCGCCGCATGCTGGACGGCAAGCCCGTCATCGTGCACGGCGACGGCCTGACGCTCTGGACCCTGACGCACGCCGACGATTTCGCCAGGGGGTTCTGCGGGCTGCTCGGCAACCCGCACGCCGTCGGGCAGGCCGTTCATATCACGGGCGACGAGGTCCTGACCTGGAACGACATTTATATGGAGATCGGAAAAGCCCTCGGCGTGAAGCCGAACCTGGTGCACATCCCCTCGGATTTTCTCGCGGCGCTCGAGCCGGGCCTGCTCGGCACGCTGCTGGGCGACAAAGCCTATTGCATGGTTTTCGACAATACGAAGATCAGGCGGCTGGTGCCCGGCTTCCGCGCCGGCATCCGCTTTTCGGAGGGCATCCGCAGGACCGTGCGGTATGTGACGGACCACCCGGAATGCCAGACCCCCGACCCGGAGTTCGACGCGTGGTGCGACAAAGTCATCGCCGCGCATTTTTCCAGCCTTAAAACAGGCTGACCGCTGCGGCAGCGCGACGCTGCGTCACCGAACGCACGTAGGATTCCCCGGCGGCATGAAAAGGCTTTCCGCCGCGGCCGCGGCAGGTCTGCGCCTCCATGGGTTTGCCGCGGGCGGCGCCTGTTTCGACCCGCCGTTCGGCGCGCCGGTAAATCTGATGTTTATTCCGGCGGGGCGGAAAAGGGAAGTTCCCGGGGCACTTTGTTCCCCCTGGAGATTCATAGGGCTTGGAAAATTTTCTGAAAATAAAATATTTATAAAATCTTTATGAAACCCCTTGAAATTTTTCTGCAAAATGGTATAGTATTACAGGAAATCTGTTAAAGAAATAACAATAGAAAGGAAGGATTTTTGATGGCGCGTTTCACCCTGCCGCGGGACATCTACTTTGGTCCGGGCGCAATTCAGGAGCTCAGGAATCTGAAGGGGCACAAAAAGGCGTTTATCGTCACCGGAGGCCACTCCATGCGGAGGACGGGCTTTCTGCAGAAGCTGGAGGACGTGCTGAAGGGGGCCGGCCTTCAGACCAGAATCTATGAAGGCGTGGAGCCGGACCCCTCCATCGAGCGCGTGTACGACGGCGCGAAGGCGATGCGCGAGTTCGGGCCGGACGTGATTGTCGCGATCGGCGGGGGCTCCCCGATGGACGCCGCGAAGGCGATGTGGGTGTTCTACGAATATCCGGACAAGACGTTTGACGACATCAAGGGGCCGTTCACGATGCCGAAGCTGCGGCAGAAGGCGATTTTCGTCGGCATTCCCTCGACGAGCGGCACCGCGTCCGAAGTGACGGCGTTCTCGGTCATCACGGACTACTCAACGGGCATCAAGTATCCGCTGGCCGATTTTGAGGTCACGCCGGACATCGCCGTTCTGGATACGGACATCCCGCTCACAATGCCGCAGACCCTGACGGCGCACACCGGTATGGACGCGCTGACCCACGCGATTGAGGCGTACGTCGCCTCTGCCCGCTCCGAATTTTCGGACGCGCTCGCGCTCAAGGCGATCTCCGACATCTTCGACAACATCCTCGATTCCTACCACGGCGACAAAGAGGCGCGCGGCAGGATGCACATCGCCCAGTGCATGGCCGGCATGGCGTTCTCCAACGCGCTGCTGGGCATTTCGCACAGCCTTGCGCACAAGACCGGCGCGGTGTTCCACATCCCGCACGGCTGCTGCAACGCAATCCTGCTGCCGTTCGTGATCCAGTACAACTCCCGCGTCTGCATGGAGCGCTACGCGCAGATTGCAAGGTCCGTCAGCCTGCCGGGCACCACGGATAAGCAGCTGACGGATTCGCTGGTCGAAGCCGTCCGCACGCTGAACCGGAAGCTCGGCATCAAGCCGACCTACCGCGAAAACGGCGTGAGCGAGGAGGACTTCAAGGCGCACGAGCAGGCCATCGCCGAAAACGCGGTCAAAGACCCCTGCACGGCCTCGAACCCGCGCAAGACGGACGCCGAAAACATGCGCAAAGTGCTCGCCTGCGCCTATTACGGCGAGGACGTTACATTCTAAACGGCGTGACGCCGCATCCGCCGACCCGGCGGCGTGTCGCCGCATCCGTCGGTCCGGCGGCGTGTCGCCGCAGGCGTCGGCCCGGCGTGGGGAACGGCGAAAACCGGAAGTCAACTTTGCCGGGACAGAATAAGACAGCTCCCGAGGCTGGATAAAGTCTCGGGAGCTTCTGCGTTATAAATGTTTTTTCCGTGCTTTGCGCCGGGCCGAAACCGGCTTTGCCGGCGACTAAAAGCGGGTGCGTTCTTCGATGTAGCCTTCGAGCTTTTCGGCGGGGATGCGCACCTGCTTCATGGTGTCGCGGTCGCGCACGGTCACGCAGCCGTCGGTCTGGCTGTCGAAGTCGTACGTCGCGCAGAACGGCGTGCCGATCTCGTCCTGCCGGCGGTAACGCTTGCCGATGGAGCCGGTCTCGTCGTAATCCGCAGAGAAGCGCTTGGCGAGCCGCTGCCAGATAGCGCGCGCCTTTTCGCCCAGCTTTTTGCTCAGCGGCAGCACGGCGCACTGGAACGGCGCGAGCGCGGGGTGCAGGTGCAGCACGATGCGGGAGTCTTTCTCGCTCAGTTTTTCCTCGTCGTAGGCGTCCACCAGGAACGCCAGCGCCACGCGGTCGGCGCCGAGCGAGGGCTCGACGACATAGGGGATGTACCGCTCTTTCGTCTCTGCGTCGAAGTACTCCAGACTTTTCCCAGAGTGCTGCTGGTGCCGGCTCAGGTCGTAGTCCGTGCGGTCGGCGATGCCCCACAGCTCGCCCCAGCCGAACGGGAAGAGGTACTCGATGTCCGTCGTGGCCTTGGAGTAGAACGAAAGCTCCGCCTTTTCGTGGTCGCGCAGGCGCAGGTTCTGTTCCGTGAGGCCGAGGCTGAGCAGAAAATCCCGGCAGAATTTTCGCCAGTACCGGAACCACTCCATGTCCGTGCCGGGCTTGCAGAAGAATTCCAGCTCCATCTGCTCGAACTCGCGGATGCGGAAGATAAAGTTGCCGGGCGTGATTTCGTTGCGGAAGCTCTTGCCGATCTGGCCGATTCCGAACGGGATTTTCCGGCGGGTGGTGCGCTGCACGTTTGCAAAGTTGACGAAGATGCCCTGCGCGGTTTCCGGCCGCAGGTAAAGCTCGTCCTTGCTCTCTTCCGTCACGCCCTGAAAGGTCTTGAACATCAGGTTGAACTTGCGGATGGGGGTGAAGTCGGTGGAGCCGCACACCGGGCATTTGATGCCGTGCTCTTTGATGTAGGCGCTCATCTGCTCGAAGGTCATGCCGTTGGCGTCGCCGCCCGCGTCCTCAATCAGCTTGTCGGCGCGGTGGCGGGTCTTGCAGGAGCGGCAGTCCATCAGGGGGTCGGAAAAGCCGCCCACATGGCCGGAAGCCACCCACACCTGCGGGTTCATCAGGATGGCCGCGTCGAGGCCCACGTTATAAGGGTTTTCCTGCACGAATTTCTTCCACCACGCGCGCTTGACGTTGTTCTTGAACTCCACGCCCAGCGGGCCGTAGTCCCACGCGTTGGCGAGGCCGCCGTAAATTTCGGAACCGGGGTAGACGAACCCGCGGCTTTTGCACAGGGAGACAATCTGGTCCATGGTCTTCTCGCTTGCTTGCATCTTTTTATCTTCCTCCACGCGGGGACGCTGGCTGCGCCCCCGTTTATTTTTGTCTGAAAATCACCAGTTTGCTCAGCACATAGTTGATAGCCACGACGACCACGTTGTCGGCGATTTTGGCCCACAGGCCGCTCCAGTGCCCTAAGTCGATCAGCAGCCACAGGCAGACGTAATCCACCCCCAGCGACAGCAGCCGAGCCCCGAAGAAGCCGAAAAACTCGCGCCAGAAAACCGCCGCCGTAAAGCTCTTGCTCTTGAAGACGTACAGCTTGTTCGTGATGAACGCAAACAACACGGCCAGCACCCACGCCGCCGCGTTGGAAACCTGCCACGACAGATGCAGCACCGTGTTGGCATACTGGAACACCACAACGTTGATCACCGTGGTCAGCACGCCGAACAAAATGTAAAGCAACATCTCCGGCGTGGTGAAAAAGCGCCAGATTTTTTTGATGGGATTCATGCCGGCACCGCCGTTTCCCGCAGAATCGACAGGACCCGAACGAAATAAATTAAATATAGTTTACCATCTTCATTCTCAACTTGCAAGCGGCGTGACGCTGCATCGCCGAACGCACGTATGGTTTCCCGGCGGCATGAAGAGGCTTTGCGCCGCGGCCGTAGCAGGTTTGCCACTTCACGGGTTTGCTGCGGGCGGTGCGGTGAAAACCGGCAGCTTTGTTTGCCGGGACGGAAAAGGGAATCTCCCATCGAGGCCGTTACGGTTACTGAAAACCCCGGCTGCCGCTTCCCCGTGCGCGCACGCGGCTTTTGACATCTGAAAACTCCAAGTGTGGTGTGTGGTTTCCCGGTACGAGTGCGCGGCGCGGCTTTGACATCTGAAAACTCCAAGTGTGGTTTCCCGGTACGAGTGCGCGGCGCGGCTTTTGACATCTGAAAACTCCAAGTGCGGTTTCCCGGTACGAGTGCGCGGCGCGGAATTTTCGCAGCACTTATATCGAGGTCGCCGCAGGCGAGAAAGACGCAGCGCGTCCGCCGCAGGCGAGGAAGACGCAGCGCGTCCGGGAGCTGTCTTTGACTGTCCCGCCAAAGCGGGCTTTTGTTTTCTCTGCGTGCGGAACGGCGGGCCGTGCGTGCAGGCTCAGCCTGCCGCTCAGGTCTTTTTGATGAACTCGGTGCCGCAGACGGGGCAGGTGATGGCGATTTTTCCTTTTCCTTTTGGGACGCGGAGCGTACTGCCGCATTTGGGGCAGCGGTAGTACCGCCAGACCTTCTGGTCGCGGAAGCGCAGGGCCGCGTTCCTGCGCCGGACGGCGATTCGGCGGAAGAATCCCCGGATATGCCCCCACAGCGGCGCCCACCAGCCGAGGAACCACTGATTCTCCCTCCAGCGCCGCTCGTTGTTGCGCGACAGCATCCGGAACAGGCCCCAGAACAGCGCGGCGAGCGCCAGATAGAACAGCGCGGGCAGCAGGAGCAGATCCGCCAGCAGCATCAGGACGCAGTACAGGACCACCAGCGCCACGGAAAGCTGATCGCCGCCGTGCCGCCCCGCCATCACCCGGTTCAGCCAATACCAGAACCGCACAAACCAGTTCACCCGGCACACCTCTTGTTACCGCCCCGGCGGGGGCGTTGGATTTAGAATGATTTCTTTTCTCCCGTTATCATACCATAAGCATCGCGCGCAGAATTGAATAAACTGTAAAAAAAGCCCGCGGATAAATGACGCCGCGCTTCTTCCGCTTTTGCAGAATCGGCACCGCAGACTTGCGAAAAATTTAACGAT
>ENA-UOOH01003800-UOOH01003800.1-fermentation-metagenome-genome-assembly--contig:-NODE-3800-length-11090-cov-3.719076_pt1 | contig 11090 bp, 9 predicted proteins | sample MGYA00245778_ERZ724025 | MGnify/ENA primary metagenome ERZ724025 (study PRJEB28704, sample SAMN03018313) | fermentation metagenome | biome: anthropogenic terrestrial biome; feature: soil; material... | reverse complement strand
CTTTGAACATATTTTCATTTTTATCTTTGAACATATTTTCATTTTTATCTTTGAAAATATGAAGGTGGTTTTGTGAATTTTTACAAATGTACTTTCTTTTCTTTTCAAACTATGATATGATTGATTGAAAAATGAAAGAAAGGGATCAGATCATGAAAAAAATTCTCGCATTTACTCTTGTCCTCGTGCTTTCTCTGGGTGTTTTGGTAGCATGCAAAACAGAGAAAGATCCCGACGACAATGCGGATAAAAACAACGATAAGAACGGATCCAAGGTTGACGCATCCCATTATGGTAACAATTTGGTCGATGTTGACATTTTGGAATACATTCTTTCCGATTATGTGACACTGGGTCAATATAAAGGCATCACATACACCCCTACCTCAACGGAAGTCACCGAAAAAGATAGGCAGGATGCGTTGGACCAGCTCCGCAATCTACCGGTAGCGGACAAAACCCATATCGTAAAATCAGGCGATACCCTGGTCATCGACTATGTGGGTACCATTGACGGCGTTGCATTTGATGGTGGCACAGCAACCGAGCAAAATCTGGAAATTGGCAGTAATAGCTTTATTGCCGGTTTTGAATCCGGTCTGATTGGGGCTCATGTTGGCGATACGGTTGTATTGGATTTGAAGTTCCCCGATGACTACCACAGTGCAGCAATGAAAGGAAAAGAATGTCAGTTTACGGTGGTCATTCAAAAAGTATATCAATATCTGGAAGTTACCGATGATTTCATCAAAGAAAAAACCGATTATGACACCGTAGAAGCATATATGGAATATTTGAATACTAAAATCAAAGAAGAAAAAGAAAACTATGCCTTCTATACGGATTTTGATCAAATCTGGTCTGAAATCAAAAAAACAACCACGGTCAAAACTGCTCCCGAAGAAACCATTACAAATTACTACAGCGTTAAAATCGGCAATTTTGAACTGGCTGCGGAAAACTACGGTGTTGATGTGGAGCAATACGCACAATATTACACCTATTATACCTACGGTCAGGCGATGGATTACAATTCCTATAAAAACTATTTATTGTCCGAAAGCCAAACCTTAATGAAAGAAGTTTTCATTATGTATTCCATTGCCGCAAAAGAAAATATTTTGATTACCACAAAAGAGTACTACGCCTATCTGGATAAAATGATTGCATCCGCCGAAAAACCTATGTATAAAACGGCCAAGGAACTGGATTCAAAAATGTCCGATACCTATCGCTCCTACCTGGTAACAAATGATTTGCTTATTCCTAAAATAATGAAGTATATCATCGAAAACAGTGTCGTCGTTGCGAAGTAAATCAATCGGATAGGACGGGGGGTTAACCGCCACCGTCCTTTTATACTGCCGTACGTACGATGTCGTATACGGCGGTTTTGGTTTTGCTAACACTTTCTGCTACCACGCTGTAGCGGACTTTCACCAAAAAGTTATCGCCCATACCGGGCACACACAAAAAACAGGTGCTGCCACATCTGTTTTTTTCTTTTTCTGCCACATCTGTTTTTCCTCTGCTTTTTGTGCTATACTTTTCATAGAAGCTGTCCCTTTCTGTGATTGGTTGGTTAGCACTTACCATTTTACCACAGTTCGGGTTCAGCTTCTTCTTTTTTTTAACCATATCATTGTACTCTATACACATTATCGCTCTGGTTTTTCATAGAATCGCTTGACAAGGATATTGGTTCGTGTTATCATAATACAAACGCAATGAAAAAGAGTGCTTCTAACCATATCCCTGCATACAGAGAGAATTTTTTTGCTGAGAGAAATTCGCAGGCGGATAGGAGCTGTTCACTTTGGAGCGGTTCCGATGAACGGGAAGTAGTCGGGGACGGTGATCACCGTTACAGGTAAAGGAAAGTGGTGGCTTTCCAAAGAAAAAAATCAGGGTGGTACCGCGAATTTTTCGCCCCTATGCAGGGCGATTTTTTTATTTTCAGAAAGGAAATCAACATGAGAGAACAATTGACCAAAATCCATGAACAGGCGTTGCAGGCTCTAAACGAGACAACCGTGTTGGAAGCGTTGGAAAACATGAAGGTCAAATTCCTTGGAAAAAAAGGTGAGTTGACCGCCATTCTCCGCGGCATGGGTTCCTTGTCCGCAGAGGAAAGACCCCTGATCGGACAGCTCGCCAATGAAATTCGTGCCAGTATTGAAACCAAATGGGAAGAAAAGAAAGCAGTTTTACAGGAAAAAATGCTGGAATCCAAACTGGCGATGGAAAAACTGGATGTAACCATACCCGGCAAGCCCGTACAATGGGGTAAAGAGCATCCCATCACCAAAGTAACCCGTGAAATCGAGGGTATCTTTTTGGGTATGGGTTTTGCTATTGTGGAAGGACCCGAAGTGGAATATGATTATTATAACTTTGAAGCACTGAACCTTCCTGCCGACCATCCTGCCCGGGATACACAGGATACCTTTTATATCAATCCGAAAATTCTTCTCCGCACCCAGACTTCTCCCGTGCAGGTGAGAACCATGGAGAAGCAGGCACCTCCCATTCGCATCATTTCACCCGGTCGTGTATATCGTTCCGATGCGGTGGATGCCACCCATTCTCCCATGTTCCATCAGGTGGAAGGCTTGGTGGTGGACAAAGGTATCACCATGGGAAACTTGAAGGGAACGCTGGAATTGTTTGCAAAGAACATGTTTGGGGAATCTACCCGTATTCGTTTCCGTCCCCATCATTTTCCCTTTACGGAACCCTCAGCCGAAGTAGACGTTTCCTGCTTTGTATGTGAGGGTAAAGGCTGTTCCTTGTGCAAAGGCGAAGGCTGGATCGAAATATTGGGGGCAGGCATGGTGCATCCAAATGTTCTCCGGGGCTGCAACATCGATCCTGATGTTTACACCGGCTTTGCTTTCGGCATGGGCATTGAACGCATTGTGATGCGTAAATATAACATTGATGACATGCGGTTGTTGTATGAAAACGACGTCCGTTTCCTGTCCCAGTTTTAAGGTAGGAGGTTTTGAGAGATGAAATTATCCCTGAATTGGCTCAACGAGTATCTGGATGCCTCCAAATTACCGGATGTCAAAGCGTATTGTGATCGCATGACTGACACCGGTTCCAAAGTGGAAGGCTACGAAATGGCGGGAGAAGACATCACGAATGTGGTGGTTGGCCGGATTTTGTGCATGGAAAAACATCCCGATGCGGATAAACTTCAGGTGTGCCAAGTGGATATTGGCAAAGAAAACCCCATTCAAATTGTAACCGCCGCAACCAACGTACAAACGGGCAATATGGTGCCTGTGGCACTCCATAAAGCCACCTTGCACAGCGGTATGAAAATCAAAGAAGGCAAGCTTCGCGGCGTTTTGTCTTCCGGTATGTTCTGTTCCATAGCAGAATTCGGTTTAACCCAAAATGATGTGCCCTATGCACCTGAAAACGGCGTGTTGGTGTTCCCGTCAGATGCCTGCCAACCCGGTGATGATGTGAAAAAGGTGCTGGAGTTGGAAGATATTGTGGTGGAATTTGAAATCACCTCCAATCGCCCCGACTGCTTATCGGTGTTGGGATTGGCGAAAGAAACCGCCGCTTCCTTCAATTTGCCCCTAAACATTTCCGCACCCGTGGTGAAAGAAGAAGGCGGTCGCATTGAAGACTATGTGTCGGTGGAAGTGGAAAATCAAATCCTTTGCCCTCGATATTGTGCCAGAGTGGTGAAGAATGTAAAAATCCAGCCTTCTCCTCTATGGATGAGATCCAGACTTCGTCACATGGGAATTCGTCCCATCAACAACATGGTGGATATTACCAACTACGTGATGTTGGAATACGGTCAGCCCATGCATGCCTTTGATTACAGACACATCGATGGGCAGAAAATCATTGTACGCAATGCCAAAAATGGGGAAACTCTCAATACCCTGGATGGTGTGGAACGAAAATTAACCGAAAAGATGTTGATGATTTGTGACGCCTCCCATCCCGTGGGACTTGCCGGCATCATGGGTGGTGAAAACAGCGAAATTTCGGAAGATACCACCACAGTGATATTTGAATCTGCTGGCTTCCTGGGTTCCTCCATTCGGACCACCGCCAGAGATTTGGGCATCCGTACCGAAAGTTCCGGCCGCTTTGAAAAAGGGTTGGATCCTGAAAATGCCCTGCCTGCCTTAAACCGTGCCTGTGAATTGGTCACTTTGTTGGGCGCCGGCGAAATTGTGAACGGTGTGATCGATGTCCGCACCCCCAAAGCAGACGATGTGAAACTGCATTTTACTCCCGATGCGATTAATCAATTTCTGGGTACTTCCATAGCAGTGGAAGAAATGAAAGAGATTTTGAAAAAGCTCCATTTCGTGTTTGATACAGACGGTAAAGTCATTGTTCCTACCTGGCGCTCGGATGTACGTACCATGAACGATTTGGCCGAAGAAGTAGCCCGTATATACGGATATAACCGGATTGTCTCTTCTCTCTTTGCAGGAGATGTTTTTGTTGGCAAGCGTACGCCCATGCAGCAATTCCGTTTAGAATTGTCCTCCCTGTGTCATGCTGCCGGCATGTATGAAATCCTCACATACTCCTTTATCAGTCCCAAGACATTTGATATGCTGCGTTTGCCGGCTTCGGCTTCCGAGCGTAAGGCAGTGGTGATATCCAATCCTCTGGGTGAGAACACCGGCATTATGAGAACCACGGCTATCGGCTCGATATTGGAAGCGGTCGCCCATAACCGCAGTTTCCGCAACCCGGTTGTGAAGTTGTTTGAATTGGCAACCGTGTATCTGCCTACATCTCCCGATAACCTGCCTGTGGAAGCACAACAATTGGTGATGGCCACGTGTGGCAGCGGCGATTTCTTTGCACTCAAAGGGATTTGTGAAGGCATATTACATCATATTCTTCCTAAATCTGGATCCCTGGCACCCTATATGTTTGTGGCAGAAACCGAAAATGCCACTTTCCATCCCGGACGCTGTGCACATATCATGCTAAATGGCGAAGTGCTGGGTACCATCGGACAAATTCATCCCGCAGTGCAGGATCGCTTTGATATCGACGGGGCAACGTATGTGGCTGTTTTATCTGTGGAAAAGCTTGTTGCCAACAAAGAGCAGGATAAGCAGTATCATGCCCTGCCTAAATATCCGGCTGTCACCCGTGATTTGGCGTTTGTATGCGATAAAGCGCTGGAAGTGGGAACCATGCAGAAAGTTCTGGCGGAAGCCGGCGGCAAAAGGTTGGAATCCATCACCTTGTTTGACATTTATACGGGCGAACAAGTGGGACCCGGCAAGAAGAGCGTGGCATTCAAGTTGACTCTGCGGGATGCAGAGCAAACCCTTACCGATGAAATGTGCGATCAGCTTGTCAAAAAACTGCTGCGTACCATGGAAGAAAAGTGCGGCGTAATCCTGCGATCTTAAATGCAATTATAAGGGGCTGTATCACAATTTTCTTTGTAATACAGCCCCTTAATTATCTTTGAATATCAAACCGTTGGAATTTTCCTTGCTTGAGCAAGTGAACAAAATGAGCTTCGGACTGTACTTTTTGTTCAGTGTCAATGCCGCAAAAACGGGTTTGATCTTTTCCCCGATGGTTGTCGGTACCGGCAAATAAAAACAAGCCGTATTTTTCGGCATATTCCGCAGCCGTTTGATTTTCAAACGGGGTACGGTTGGCATTGGGTGATTCCACTCCATCCACATGGCGGGGCAACAGGCGAATCATTTCGATGTATCCCTGCTCTCGAAAAGGATGGGCATGAATCGCCAAACCGCCGGCATTTCGGACGGTGGTCAGATAGTCACGGATGGGCATATGCAAAATTTCCGGGTGGGACAACAGCCAGTCTTGATCCAAACCGTAGGTGAGAAAATCGGCACCGATATAGGATGCGTGGGTATATTCCCAGCCAAAAAACACATCCACGCCCATCTGATCCCCGGCTTCTTTTGCCCGGGCATATCCTTGGCAAGATGTATAGATATAGGTTTCCCAGCTCTTGTCCTGTAAACAATGGTCCCCGCCGCATTTGAAATGATCGGTGATAAACAATCCCGTATAGCCTTGTTTTTTATAAAATCGCACCACTTCTTTCGCCGGTATTTTGGCGCATAGGCTGACTTCTTTGGTATGACAATGCGTTTCATAACGATACATTATATCATCTCCGCAAGTTGGACGGCGGTGGTTTCCGGATTGGCATCAAAATGGATGGTCAAATCGGACATCCTTTCGTAGATAGGAATCCGGTCTTTTGCGAGTTCGGTAATGGCTTCTTTATTCTTCGACAAAGGTCTGCCCCCGGAAGACAGTTTCTCCAAAGGGGACGCCAAATAAACCACGCGGCTGTTTTGGGAGATGTTGATTTGATTTTGTTTGGAAAGAACACTTCCGCCGCCCAAGGAAATGACCGCTCCCGACATGCGAGATACCAAAGCAATGACTTCCTGCTCTCTGGCACGGAAATAATCCTCCCCGTATTTTTCAAAAATGTGAGGAATTTTTATACCGCATATATCTTCAATACAAGCATCGGTATCGATAAAAGGACGGTTGGTCAGGCGTGCATACGCTTTGCCCACCGAAGTTTTGCCGCATCCCGGCATACCGCACAAAATCACATTCAAACTGTCTTTTTCCACGGTACGCAATACCTCTTCCACGTTGGAAGGCTCGATACCGGAAAAGGAAAAAGAGGAATGAGCTGCCTGATAAACCAGCATCGGAAGTCCCCCTGCATGGGGAATGCCCCATTCTTTCGCCTGCCTCAAGAGGGCGGTATAGTGGGGGTTATAAATCAGATCCACCACCCCTTCCAGGTTGGGGAAGTGGGTGAGATCCACCGGGGAAATGCCATTGTGGGGGAACATACCCACCGGGGTGGTATTGACAATCAACTGGGTATCCTTGTGGGTATGAATGGTTTCGTAGGTGTTTTTTCCGCGGCGGGATATGACGCGGATTTCTTTGGCTCCTCTGTCTTCCAGCACACAACTCACGGTACGGCTGGATCCGCCGCTGCCCAAAATCAGAGCCACTTTGTTTTTGACAGAAATACCGCTTTCCGTAAGCAACTGTGCAAATCCGTCATAATCTGTATTGTCGCCGTGGAGAGAACCATCCGGCTGTATCGTGATGGTATTCACCGCTGCGATCCGACGGGCTTTTTCAGACAAGGCGGCACAATAGGGAAGAACCGTTTCTTTATACGGAATGGTTACATTCAGCCCCGAAAAAATTCTGCTTTCTAAAAAATCTTGCACATTATCTTTTTTGGTGGGAAACAAAACATAGGGGTACGATCCAAGTAAAGCGTGTATTTTCACCGAATAGCTGTGGGACAAATGTTCGCCCAACAACCCAAATGGTTTTTCGGGTATGGGAATATCTTTTTGCACCGTGATTTGGCGGGCACGGCTTTTTTCCAAAATGGTTTCGTACACAGCCAGTACCTCCTCACCATGAGAACCGGCCAGAGAACGAAGACGATCTTTGAGCGCGGCCTCCCGGAGAGGGGCATATACAGGCAACTTTTGTGTCTGCTTGATATGTGCCACTAGATCGGAAAGGTCCATACGGGCGCATAGCATAGCGACCAATTCGTTGTCAAGGGCATCAATTTTTTTTCTGATATCCAACAATTCCATACGTTCCTCATCAGTGATTTTGATCGATTTGTAATCTATTCCACTCTGCCCGGAAAGTAGGGAATATCCGGGTGAGTATGTCATCCTTGGGTATTTCCACGGGAGATGTGGAGATGACGGAAGCCAGTACCGCCGCCATCATCAAATCGGGATCCTCGTTCACTTGGGCTTTTCCTCCTACCAAAGCACCGGTTCCATGAATTTCCAGACCGTCTGAAATAATTTTGGCAGTACCTCCCAAGGAGGCAATCAAAGCAACCAAAGCAGCGGTTTTTTCTTTTTCACCTTCTGTTTGAACAGGAAAAGAAAGGGTGGATTTTCCCTCAATGCCGCAGGCAGTCACCGCCAGAAGAGGCATCAAACGGGGGCAGGTTTTCAATTCAATATATATTGGATAGGTTTCACCTTTGGATACGGAAACATTTTCTTTTTTTGTTTTCACCTGGGCTCCTGCCAAGGCAAGGCAAAATAAAATGCTTTTTTCATTTTGCACACTGTCGGTTTGCAGTCCTGTTACCGTAACCCCTTTTCCCGCCAAAGCACCTGCGCATAAAAAAGGAGCGGCATAGTACCAATCTCCTTCATGGGGAATGGAATTAGGCAGTATATACTGCCCCGAAAAAGGATGACCTTGCCCTTCGTTGCGGAATAAAACGCCGCCTGGGGTTAGGCAACCCTCCGGTTGTGCGGCGATGGAATGTAGGGCTGAAACGGTTCCTTGAATGGGGCGGAAAATGATCATAATACACCTCTTGACTGTTAGACATATCGGATTACGCGGTGAAGGGAAATGGCTTTGGATCATAGTACAAACAGCAGGGGAGGCAGAATATCCTTCCATTCTCACCAGGAAAGGGATGTGGTCATTCCTTACGCCTGCCGTATGAAAAAAAGACGATTGTTTGGATCAATGGTTGTGCCGAAGGGTTTGCTGTAGGTATCAAGGATCCGAACCACTGCTTTGTAACGATCGCTGTTTTGGGGAAGGAGGGTGGATTGCATCCGGGTGATATACACCGGGGTGAATTCCCCTTTTACAAATCCTTGTTCATCAAACGTCAGGGTGAAAAAGGCGGTTTGTCCTGCATCATCATTTTTTTTATAAAATAAAAAATTACCGCAGCTATACAAAATAGGACATCCTTTATACAGTTCAATCCCCTGCAAAACATGGGGATGGTGCCCGTAAATCACATCCCCGCCTGCGTCGATAATGGCGTGTGCCACTTCCTGCTCCCAGGCGGATGCTTTGTAGGTGTATTCCGTGCCCCAGTGAAGAGAAACCACAAGATAATCGCATTCTTTAGCTGTTTCGGTGACCCGGCGCAAAAGATAGGCGTATTTTTCCCGGGTGAAGGTGGCAACGCCGGGGGTGCTTTCGGTGGCACTCCAGGCTTCCCAGGGAATGTACTGGTCAAAGGCGAGAAAACCAATGGTATACCCTTTGGTTTTCAAAAAAACCGCTTTGGCGGCGTCTTCCAAATTTATACCCGCGCCTGTGTAAGGGATACCGGCTTGTTCCAAGGCATCCAAAGTGTCCATGAGACCTTCGTCGCCAAAATCGTAAACATGGTTGTTAGCAATGCTGACAGCATCGATTCCCGCGTCGATCAATACCGAAAGTGTAGAGGCTTTGGCACGAAAAGCGTACCCCGCTCTCTTTTTTGTACTGCCTCGCTCCGTGATGGCGGTTTCTAAATTTACGATGGATAAATCACTTGCTCGCAGATAGGGGGACACTTGTAAAAAACCATACCCTTTTCCATAGGAAACTTCGGCAGCTGCAAACTCCGCGCCGGTAAAAACATCACCACAAAGAGTGAGAGTAAACGGTTCTCGCTCGGTGGATAGTTTGGGATTGTCGGGTGTGATCACAGGAGGAGCGGTTTTGGGAAGGCATTCCTGTTCCAAAGAAGGCATGCCTGTTTCCAAAAAAGGAACGTTGGTATTTTCACAAGAGAGCACCAGAAAAAGCAACAGGAAAAGAAGAAGGAACTTTTTCATGATTTATTTTCTACTTTCATACAATTTACATACACTTTATAAGCGGATGGAATGGCGAAAGATTCCAGGATTTCTTTGGTACTCACCCAATGAAAAGGGGGGCTTTGATCCGATACTTCTATCATATAGCCTTTCATGTTCCATTCCACATGGGTAAAAATGTGGATGGCGTCGGGTAAGGGGCGGATGGAAAGAGGAGATAAAGAACGGGCAGTCAAAAACAGGAGAATGTCTTCCATATGAGCATGCCCGGTTATAGAGGGGAATTCCCACAGCCCCGCCAATAATCCCGGTTCGGGTCTTTTTTGAATGGCATATTTCCCTTTTGAAAATAACAAAAAAACGGTTCTGTCTTCCAATCGCCTTGCTTTTTTAGGAGATTTGACGGGAAGAAGTGACCAGGTGTTCCGCTCTCTGGCAAGACAAAGATGGGCAAGGGGGCATATATGGCATTTAGGCGGCTGTTTTCCCGGTACGCAAACCGTGGCACCCAATTCCATCCATGCCTGGGTCATTTGACCTGGCTTTTCTCGGGGGTATATGGCCTCTAATGTATGTGTGAACAATTGTTTGGTTCTTGGTATATCAACGGGTTCATGATGATCATACAGCCGTGCCATGACCCGCAGAACATTGCCGTCCACAGCGGCAACGGGAACATCAAATGCGATGGAAGCAATGGCACCGGCGGTATAATCACCGATTCCGGGCAGTTGTTTGAGCACATCAAAATCCCCCGGAATTTCACCGTGATATTGGGTCATAATGATTTGTGCCGCTTTCTGCAAATTGCGAGCGCGGGAATAATAACCAAGCCCCTCCCATAATTTCAAAACCTGTTCCTGCGGTGCCTCAGCCAGGTCTTTTACGGTGGGAAGGGCTGTCATAAACGCATCATAATAGGGTTTTACTGCTTCCACCCTGGTTTGCTGCAGCATGATCTCCGAAACCCACACGCGATAAGGCTCGGGGTGGTCCCGCCACGGCAGCACGCGGGCCGCGCGTCCGTACCAGGAAAGAAGCGGGGAAACGATTTTTTCAAAATCATATTCGCTGTGACTGTTCATCCAAAAAATATCCTCCCGGAAAAAAGCGCCGCGCGGAGAAGGCTTCTCTGCCGGCGCTTATCCTTCTTTTTCCGTTTCAGGGCGGCTGCCCTTTTTGAAAAGCCCTCCCGAAAGCCGGAACTCAGCCCTTATGGAAAATGGGCTTGAGGGGCTTGTCGCTCAGGAACTGGTCCTCGGGCTTTCTCACGGTCTGCGTATGCTGAATCAGCGGCCTGGGCGCCTTGGGCTCCCTGGACCGGTACATCTCGAGATAATCGTAATCCCTGTCCCTTCCGGTTCTCCCCGTTTTCGGGGAAGCGGCCGCCCGGCCGCCGCGGCGCGGCTTTTTCCCGGGGACGACCCGGGGCTCCGGCGCGGCCGGCACGGGAGCGGA
>ENA-UOOH01003799-UOOH01003799.1-fermentation-metagenome-genome-assembly--contig:-NODE-3799-length-11091-cov-4.216655_pt1 | contig 11091 bp, 8 predicted proteins | sample MGYA00245778_ERZ724025 | MGnify/ENA primary metagenome ERZ724025 (study PRJEB28704, sample SAMN03018313) | fermentation metagenome | biome: anthropogenic terrestrial biome; feature: soil; material... | reverse complement strand
GGTGTCCTGACTGCGACGACGGCAAGAGTGGACATGGCCGGAGGAGCGGCAAGTCGCCCCCGGTTACGCCGAGCTTGGCGAGGGGGCAGTACACGGATCGCCGACCTTCGTGTCGGCTCCACGAGAGACGCGGTGTGACGGAGACCCGCCGAGCCGCGCAGACCCTTACCCTCCTCTCCCAGACGGCGCGCAGTCCACCGTGCTCGCCGCCTCGAACACCGAGGGCGCGCCTGGGCGATCGTCCGTGCCGAGACCTGCGCCGCTTCTTCTGTTCAGCCTTGGCTCCGACACTGCGCCCCTTCTCACGGGTGCACGCCTCCCACCGCGGGTTCCGGCGCATGAGAAAGCCCCTTCCCCTCGGGCGCGCTGATGTGGTCGCGACGAGCACAAGCCGCGTTCGCGCGCCCGAGGGGGCTTTCACGCGCGGACGGGTGCGGTGGAGGGATTAGAGCTGGTGGATTCGGACAAGAACGCAGGAACTTGCCACGCGAGACAGTTGCTCGACTTCGGCCTCGCAAGCGCGGCCTCCCGAGCCTGTCGAAGTGGCTCGGGCTGACCGGTCCTCGCTCGAAGGATTCTGCGACACCTCTTTCAGACCGCCCGACGACGAACCCGGGGCGTCATCCTCCATCCGCCCGTCCCGACGAGCGGCTAGAACCCGAACCCGTGCGCCAGCGGAAAGCGCCACCCCTCGCCGAAGGCGCGCGCCGAGACGCGCAGCGCGGGCGCGGCCTGGCGGCGCTTGTACTCGTTGAGCAGCACCAGCCGCAGGACGCGCTGCACCGTCTCCTCGGCAAAGCCCATCGCCACGATCTCCGCCGGCGCTTTGCGCCCCACGATGTACGCCTCGAGGATGGCGTCGAGCACCGGATAGGCCGGCAGCGAGTCCTCGTCCCGCTGATCCGCGCGCAGCTCGGCCGACGGCGGGCGGATGATCGCGCGCTCGGGGATGAGCTCCCCGTCCCTGTTCGCGTGGTGCGCGAGGGCGAAGACCTTGGTCTTCGGCACGTCGCCGAGGACGGCCAGGCCGCCGGCCATGTCGCCGTAGAGCGTGCAGTAGCCCACCGCGAGCTCGCTCTTGTTGCCGGTGGTCAGCAGCAGCTTGCGGTACTTGTTCGAAAGAGCCATCAGCAGCGTGCCCCGCACGCGCGCCTGGATGTTCTCTTCGGTCACGTCGTGCGGCAGGCCGCCGAAGACCGGCTCGAGGGCGCTGAGAAACGACTGGAAGGTCGGCTCGATGGGCACGGTGTGCAGCGCGATGCCCAGGTTCCTCGCGAGCAGCGCGGCGTCCTCGTTGCTCATGTCGGCGGTGAAGCGGCTGGGCATCGCTACCCCGACGACCTGCTGCGGCCCCAACGCCTTGGCCGCCAGGTAGGCGACCACGCAGGAGTCGATTCCGCCCGACAGGCCCAAGACCGCGCCGCCCAAGCCCGACTTGGCCGCGTAGTCGCGCAGCCCGAGGACCAGCGCCTGCTCGAGCTCGTCGAGCTCGTTCGCGTGCGGCTCGACCGGGCCACCCTGCTCGAGGTCGGCGACGAGCAGCTCCTCGCGAAAGCCCCCGGCGCGCGCGAGAACCTGGCCGCGCGCGTCGATGAGCACCGAGTGTCCGTCGAAGACCAGGCTGTCGTTGCCGCCGACGAGGTTGAGGGAGGCGACGGCCACGCCGTGGCGGCGCGCGGTGGCCGCGAGCATCTGCTCGCGCAGCCGGGGCTTGCCCTGCGCGAAAGGCGAGGCCGAGACGTTGAGCAGCAGCTTCGCGCCCGCCTGCGCGAGCTCGCTCGCGGGGTCACGCGGATAGCGCCGATGGCCCCAGAAGGCCTCGTCGTTCCACAGGTCCTCGCAAACCGTCAGGCCGACAAAGACACCGCCGACCTCGGCGAGCGTCGGCCCCTCGCCGGAGTCGAAGTAGCGCGCCTCGTCGAAGACGTCGTAGGTCGGCAACAGCATCTTGCGCGCGGTCGCGACCCGCCGGCCGTCGACCAGCAGCACGCCCATGTTGTGCAGGCCCGCCCCCGTGCCCGGATGCGGCTCGAGGCCGCCGATGTAGATGGCGATGCCCTGGTTCCACTCGGCGGGCTGACACAGCTCGTCCATCGCCCTGCGCGCCCGGTCGACAAACTCGGGGACTTCGAGAAAGTCCTTCGGCGGATAGCCGGCCAGGCCGAGCTCGGGGAAGAGGACCAGCTTCGCGCCCTGCTCGCGCGCGCGGCGGGTGAAGTCGCGCACCTTCTCTGCATTTCGGGCGAACGCGCCGACGGTGGTGTCTATCTGGGCCAGGGCGATCTTCACGGGGCTTCCTCCAGAAAAGCGGCTGTTTCTTCGCCCCTTTCCCCCGCTTTGGCAAGGTCGCAGGGCCTGTCGGTGAGCGGCGCCCCTGCTCCCAATCGGGCGCGGACTCGCCACAAGGCCGAGCAATGGCGGTCGTCCGGCCCCAACTCATTGAAGAGGATCCTGAATGCCCCTGCAGAGGACCAGGCAACCGCTCGCCCTGCCGCGCCCCCTCGCGCTCGCGTTGCGGCCGTTCCAAAGGTTCCTGCAGAACAAGTCGGCGAGCGGCATCCTGCTTCTGGTGGCGACGGGCGTCGCGCTCGTCTGGGCCAACTCGCGCTTCGGCGACAGCTACCGGCGCCTCCTCGAACAGACGATCAGCGTCTCCGGCTTCGGGGTCGGCCTGTCGTGGCCGCTCCATCTGTGGATCAACGATGCGCTGATGGCGCTCTTCTTCTTCCTCGTGGGGATGGAGATCAAGCGCGAGCTCGTGCTGGGCGAGCTCAACAGCGTGCGCAAGGCCATCCTGCCGGCCTTCGCTGCCCTGGGCGGGATGCTGGTGCCCGCGCTCATCTACCTCGCCTTCAACTCCGGCACCGAGAGCGCTCGGGGCTGGGGGATTCCGGTCGCCACGGACATCGCCTTCGCCCTCGGCGCGCTCGCGTTGCTCCGGGGCCGGGTCCCCGCCTCGTTGGCGATCTTCCTGACGGCGCTCGCCGTCTTCGACGACCTCGGCGCCATCGTCGTCATCGCGCTCTTCTACGGGCAGGGGGTGAACGCCGCGGCGCTGCTCGCCGCTGGCGGTATCACCCTGCTGCTCGTCGCGATGAACCTGTTCGGCGTGCGCCGCCTCTGGCCGTACCTGGCGATGGGGGTCCTGCTGTGGATCGCCGTCCTCAACTCCGGCGTCCACGCGACTATCGCCGGGGTGGTCCTCGGCCTGTGCATCCCCTCGCGCACCCGGCGCGACCCGGCCGAGGTCGACGTCCTGCTCGACCGGCTGCACACGGTCAACGCCGACACCGACAGCGAGCGCTTCCGCGAAGAGACCCTGGACGCAATCGAGGGCTATCTGGCCGACACGCGGGCGCCGCTCGACAGGCTGGTGCGCGCGCTCCACCCTTGGGTCTCCTTCGTCATCATCCCCGTCTTCGCGCTCGCCAACGCGGGCGTGGAGGTCGCCGGGCTCTCGCCGCGCGATCTGGTCTCTCCGCTGACGCTCGGCGTCGCGCTCGGCCTGTTCCTCGGCAAGCAGGCCGGCATCCTCGGCGCGACCTGGCTCGCGGTGAAGCTGCGGCTGTCGCCCCGGCCCTCGCGCGCGAGCTGGTCGCAGGTCTACGGCGTCGCGATGCTTGGCGGCATCGGCTTCACCATGTCGCTCTTCATCGCGGCGCTCGCCTTCCCTGCGGACGGCTTGCTCAATGAGACGGCCAAGGTCGGAATCCTGCTCGGCTCGGCGCTCAGCGCCATCGTCGGCCTGCTGTTCCTGCGGTTCGTGGCTCGCCCTGGGGGCAGGTAGCAAAGAAGCGGGCTGTCGTGGCGCGCGATAGGCGAGAGCGCGTCGTTCCGCGGGGCCAGTGGAGACAGCTTCTGCCCGACGAAGCGCGCGGCGGCGATGTGGCTCATCGTCAGGCGGACGAGGCCCATCGTTACGCCGACGACGTCCATCGCCGGCGACGCCGATCGTCCAACGACGGTACCGATCGTCACGACGACGAGGCCTATCGTCACACCGACGAGGCTTATCGTCACGCCGACGGTGCCTATCGTCACGCCGACAGCGCCTATCGTCACGGAGACGAGGCCTATCGTCACGCCGACGGCGCCCATCGTCACGGAGACGAGGCCTATCGCCACACCGACGGTGCCGATCGTCACGGCGACGAGGCCTATCGTCACACCGACGGTGCCTATCGTCACGGAGACGAGGCCCATCGTCATGCGACGAGGCTCAGCGCCCAGTCCTCTCATCCGCCCTCGGCGTGGGATGGCTCGGAGGCATCGAGCGGTGCAGCTTCGCGCCATGCGCCGAGCTCTCCTCAAGTTTGTCGCCCTCGTCGGCATCGCGGCCGCGGCGGGCCTGGTGCTCGCCGTCGTCTGGGACCCGCCCTGCCCGAAGGACCCGAAGACGCTCAAGCAATGGCTGCGCGCGGTCGGCCGCGAGGAGTGCCTCGACGCCGAGCGCGCCTGCCGGGAGCTGACCTTCGAGCGGCTCGCTTCCGGGATGAACCGCTCCGACAGGCGCATCCTCGGCATGTTCACCCCGCCCGGCGGCTCGGACGCGCGCGCCCTCGGGAGCCTGGTCGCCTCGTTTCGCGAAGGCTACGGCTGTCCCGCTCCAGAAGGCCGCGCGTGGCTCGCGCAGGCCGGCGAGCGCCTCCGACTGCTCGTCCTGCGCGAGGGGTTCGTCCTCGCGGGCGAGAGCGGCCGCCATGCCTTCGTCCCCAACAGCGCGCCCACGGGCCACCCGGACTTCGGCTCTCTCGAGCACGCTCTCGCCGCCGTGCGCGCGCGCTTTCCCGACGAGTCGAAGCTGACGGTCTCTCCGGGGAAGCTCGCGCGGCTCGACATCGTCCTCATCGCCTCGCAGCTCGCCGCCGAGTGCGCCCCGCCCTTTGCGATCACGACCCTCTTCTGCGCCGGCGATCCCGACGAGAGCGGTTGTCCCGAGTGGCGGGAGGCGCGGTGAGCCGCGCGGCCGACTACGCGGGCTCGAAGCGATAGCAGCCTTCGCGCTCGACGCGCCTGACCGTGCCGAGCGTCTCCATGCGCTCGAGCGTGCCGATGATCTCCGAGAGCGACATGAAGAGCTGCAGCCGGCGCACCCGGCCGCCGCCGACCCGGGCGAGCTCGAACGCGGTCCTGGGCCCTCCTCGCAGCCGCTCGAGGAGCTCGGCCCGACGCCGTGCGCGCGCGCGCTCGAGCCAGGCGAGGACTGCACGGTGGTCGGCGAACGGCTCGCCGTGTCCGGGCAGCATCCAGTCGAGCTCGAGCGCCTCGACCCGCCGCGACGACTCGAAGTAGGCGTCCAGCGAGCGCAGCTTGCCCTCCTCGCCGCCCTCGCCCAGCTCGAGCATCGGGTTCGGAGTGACGCCGGGCAGCAGGAAATCCGAAGAGAGCATCAGCCGATGCGCGGGGACGTGCAGACCGACGAGCCCGGCGGTGTGACCAGGCAGGTGCATCACCTCGGCTTCGAAGCGCGCGAAGGCAATCCGCTCGCCCTCGAGGAGCGGTTCGGCGGCCTCGACCCGCTCGCCGAGCAGCTCGTTGGTCTCCTCCATCCCCTCCAAATCGACGATGGTCGCCTCCGGCAGGCCCATGCGCCGCAGGTAGCGCCGATGACGCTCGCGGACGGCCTCGGACCAGACGAAGCGGGTCACCTTGCTCGCGTCGGCGGGATGGACGAAGACCTTTGCGCCCGAGCGGCCAGCGACCTGCCGCGCGCCGCCGAAGTGATCGACGTGGCCGTGGCTGACGAGGATGCGGGTGACCTCTTCGACTCGGCGGCCCGCCTCGGCGAACCCCCGCTCGAGAGCGCGCAGCGACTCGGTGGTCCCGAGGGCAACGTCGAAGAGGCTCAGCGAGCCGTCGGCGTTGTCGATGAGGTAGACGCTGGCCGGGCCGCCGGTCTGGGAGAGCGGAATCGGGATGGCCAGACGAACGATGCCGAGCGCGCGCGCCGCGAGGTCCCCGGGCGTCGCCCCGACCAGGTTCGCAAGCTCCGGGTCGCCAATCACTTGCTCGCCTTGATGGCCTCACGCAGCTCGGGCAACACCTTGCTCGCGTCGCCGACCAGCCCGTAGTCCGCGTACTGGAAGATGGGCGCGTCGGGGTTGTTGTTGATGGCGACGATGACCCGCGAGCCCTTCATCCCCGCGACGTGCTGGACCGCGCCGCTGATGCCCGCGGCGATGTAGAGGTCGGGGGCGACGATCTTGCCGGTCTGGCCGACCTGGAAGTCGTTGGCTATCCAGCCGTTGTCGACGGCGACGCGCGAGGCGCCCACCGCGGCGCCGAGCTCGTCGGCGAGCCTCTCGAGCGGCTCGAAGTTGCCCTTCATCCCGCGGCCGCCGGCGACGACCACCCGCGCCTCGGTCAGCTCCGGGCGCGCGTTCTTGACCGGCCGAGACTCGAGGAAGCGGGTGCGCGGCCTCCCCGAGAGCTCGACCTGGACCGCGCGCACCTCGGCGGGAGCCTCGGCCTTGTTGGCGGCGGGGAACTCGGTCGCGCGCAGGGTGAAGACCTTCAGCGCCGTGACGATCTCCACCTCGGCGACGACATCGCCCGCCCACATCGGGCGCACCGGATGGATCGCCTCGCCCTCGCCCTCGAAGCGCAGGACATCGGAGGCCATGCCCGCCCCGAGCCGCGCGGCGACCCGAGGCAGCAGGTCCTTGCCGAACGCGGTGGCCGCCCCGCCGATCCACGTCGCCCCCGCCCCCTTGGCGAGCGTGGCGACCGCCTCGGCGTAGGGCTCGGCGAGGGCGTGCTCGAGGGGCGGCGCGTCGACGACGTGCAGCGTCTTGCCGCCGAAGGCGCGCAGCTCCTCGACGAGTCCGCCGAGGCGATGGCCAAGCAGCGCCACGTGGAGCTCGCCGCCGGTCTTGGCCGCGAGCAGCCGCCCGGCGCTCAGCGCGTTGAGCGTCGCCTTGCGCAGCGCGCCACCCTGCCGTTCCGCAACGATGAGGACGTTCATTCCGTCTACCTCGACCTTCGCAAGTGCGCCCTGCCGGACCGGCCCGCGGCGAGATTCCTGAGGGCCGGACCTCGTGTCGGCCCTCCGGGATCCCTCGATATCGCCCGCGCCTCTGCCCGATTCCTCGACGAGCGTATTGCCATGCGCCCCTACCAACCTCACGACCGATCGCTTGGCGACCGACGCCTAAATCACCTTGGCCTCTTCGCGCAGCTTCCTCACGAGCGTGGGGACATCGGCGACCATTTCGCCCGCCTGGCGCTCCGGAGGTGGCAAGAGGCGGAGCACCTTGACCTTGAGCGCCGTGTCCACCTCCAGGCCCGCGGGCGTCAGGTGCTCGAGCGGCTTGGTGCGCGACTTGCGGATGCCCATCAGCGAGGCGAAGCGCCGCTTGTTGAGGCGCAGATCGGCGGTCACGACCGCCGGCAAGTCGACCTCGAGCCGCTCGACACCTCCATCCACCTCGCGCAGCGCCCGCGCCACCTTGCCGTCGATCTCGATGGCGGCGAGCCGGTTCTGCTCGGCCTCCGACTCGAGGCTCTCCTCCTTGGAGGCGAAGGTTATCTGCCCCCAGCCGAGCAGCTCGGCGAGGATCTGGCCGGCCTGGTTCTGGTCGTCGTCGATGGACTGCTTGCCCATCAGCACAAGGTCGGGCAGCTCCCGGCGAGCGACTGCGGCGAGGAGCCGGGCGACGAGATCGGAATCGAGCGCGCCCTCGTGCTCCACCCAGAGCCCGCGGTCGGCGCCCAGGGCGAGCGCGTGGCGGATCTCGACCTGCGCCCCCTCCGGCCCGATGGAGACGACCACGACCTCGCCGCCGTGCTTCGCCACCAGGCGCAGCGCCTCCTCCACAGCGATCTCGTCGAAGGGGTTGGCCCTGTAGGCCAGCCCCTCGGTGACGATTCCCGAGCCGTCGGGCTTGACGCGGATCTTCGACTCGGGATCCTCCACGCGCTTCGTCGTCACCAGGATCTTCACGCGGCCTCGCCTCCGTCTCTTTTCATTCGGCCTTCGAGCGGCCAAGAGGGCGCGGATCTAGTCGGGCGCGCCGTCGAAAGTCAATGCGCGCATCCTAGCGAAAAGGCGTTGCTTCTCGCCTGCTTACGCCGCAGTGCGCCAGGCGGCCGAGGCAGCGGAAGACGAAGCGGCGGGCGAATGCTCGCCCGCCGCCTCGTGGAGCACCTCTGCGCGTCGAATCCCCAACCGGAAAAGCGGGGCCCGGGAGGCCGGCGCTTTCGGCAAGCGGGGCGTTGCTCTTAACCGAGAGCGCGGCGCCTGAGCAGCGCGAAGCCCGCGAGCAGCCCGAGCAGCGCGATCGGTCCTGCCGATCCGCTCGCACAGCCGCCACACCCCTCCTCGGCCTTCGCCTCGACGACAGGGGTCGGCTCGCAGGCGCCGTCCTGGCAGGTCCCTCCTTCGCACTCGGTGCCGTCCTCGAACACCTGCTGGACGCACTCGCCGGTGATCTGGTCGCACATGCCAGCCCCGTTACACTCGTCGCCTCCCGGGCACATCTTGGAGCTGCCCAAGCACATGCCCGAGCGGCACAGCTCGTCGATGGTGCAGGGGTTGAGGTCGTCGCACCAAGAGCCCTCCGGCTTGAGCGTAATCGGGCAGCGTCCCAGCGCCGGGTCGCAGGCCAGGACCAGCTCGCAGGGCCCCGCGGTCGGGCAGAGCACCGGGTTTGCGCCGACGCACTGCCCGTCCTGGCACGAGTCGGCGCGGGTGCAGAGGTTGCCGTCGTCACACGAGGCGCCGTTGGGCAGGGGCACGCTCGCCGTGCACTGGCCGGTCGCCGGGTCGCAGCTCCCACCTTGGGTGCACTGGTTCCCGCCGTCGCAGACGACCGGGGCGCCTCGGCACACGCCGCCTTCGCATCGGTCGTTCGTGGTGCACCGGAGGCCGTCGTCGCACGCGGCGGTGATCGCGATGCAGTAGCCGTCGGCGCTCGCCCCGGCTGTCCGCGAGCAGGCGTCGCACTGGCCGGCGTTGCAGGGTTGGTTGCAGCAGACCCCGTCGACGCAGAAGCCCGACTGACAGCGCGAGGCGCTGCTGCAGGCCGCGCCGAGGCCGAGCAGCGGGTTGCTGCCGGTGATCTCGACGTCGAAGGTGATGTCGCCGTTGGTCTGCTTGGCGACGTTGCGGATGGCGATCTTGCCCTGTGAAGAGGCCTGGCCGTAACCCAGGCTGTTCGGAGTGGTCGTCTGCGTCAAAGCCGCCCGACCGCTGTAGGGCCAGACGTCGCCCGCGTCGCCGTTCTCGTAGTTCGAGCTGTTCAGCTCGCGCTGGCCGTCGGGCTGCTCGAGGTCGACCAGGTAGTGACTCGGGTCGTTGTTGTTGCAGGTCTCGTAGTTGTACGAGGTGCAGACGTCGAACCAGCGGTTCTCGTCGACGTGGTAGATGGCCAGGCCCGCGGCCGGAATGTACTGGTCGAAGCCGGTCTGCTGGCGGTTCTCGAGGAGGAAGAACTGCCGGCTCGGCATACCGTAGTCGATGCGCATCACGTCGCCGTTCGAGTGCGAGGGGCGCAGCCGCAGTCCTGTCGCGGAGGCGGAGATGACCTGCGGGGTCGTCCAGCCGAAGCGAAAGCGCGACCAGGCATCGGGGTGGATAGGACGGGTGCCGTCGCCCATTCCGCCCCAGCCCGACGGACCGCCCCAGGCACCGGCGGCCATCAGGCTCCACATGCCCAGGCCCGCCGACCGTCCGGTGTAGTCGTACAGGTCCGGCAGGCCGAAGAAGTGCGCGGTCTCGTGGGCGATGACCCCGATCTGCGTGATCTCGCCGCCTTCTCGGAGCTCGGGCTCGGTGTGGTAGGCGTTGATGAGGATGCCGTCGTGAGTGCGGAACTCGTCGCCGTACCAGGTCAGGTCCGCGTAGTGCGAGTGGATGCAGCTCGTGTTGCCGGTGCTCTCGTAGCCGGGGCCGACGTGGATGACGTCGATGGCGTCGATAGCCCCGTCGTGGTCCGCGTCGAACTGCGTGAAGTTGAAGCCCTGGTTGTTGAGGACGTTGACCGCGTGGCGGACCATCTCCTGGGGGTTGCCGTTCGCGTAGTCGTTGTAGGCGTAGTAGGCGTCGTTGTTCGGAAGCTGGATCCACTGGTTGTTGGCGACCGTGGAGGTGAGCTGGAGCTGACCGTACGAGACCTCCTGGTAGAAGGCCTTCAACGAGTTGCTGGCGCCGTTGAGGACCGGGTCGAACTGCGATGCCGAATAGGTGGTGTTGCGGTTGACCGAGGCGCACCCGCTCGCGCAGTTGAACTTGACCAGCAGCACCAGGTTGCGGACCGGGCCGCGGGGCGGAATGGGCCTGGGCATCGGGTCGAGGCTGCGCTTGAGGGCCGCGGCCCGCTCGAGCGCCTTGGGGCTCGGCCTCAGGCCCTTGACGAGCCCCAGCCGCTCCGGCGCCACGGTGCCGGCCCGGTGGGGCAGCGGCAGGAAGGTCCCGTCGGGGCCGAGCGACGCGTAGTGCCAGGCGCCGCCGAGCTTGTCGTAGGCGAGCGGATAGCCCTCGATATCCTGGGCCCAGCTCAAGTGCTCGTCGCCGAAGAGCCTGCCCATCACCGTGGTGCCGTCGGCGTTGTGCAGCCGGATGGGGTGCGTGGGCGCGGGGACAGCCGCCGCCTGTGCCGAGATGAGCAGCAGGGCGGCGGCCAGCAGTCGAGCTGGCCAAAGAAGCTTCATCGTGTACCTCGTCGTGTCGGCCGTGATGGGAAACCTGAAGCGGCGAGCGCATGGCGGGGAGCAAGGCTTGGCCTGCTCACACCCGTCCGAAATCAGAAGGCTTGAAGGCATTCTCGTTCCTGCGCCGCCGCTGGACCCTCGCTCAGGCGCCTTCGTGAAATGGGACAAGGCGACCTGGCCACGCTTCGGCCAGACTGTCCGCCGGAATGTCCTGCCTTCGGCCACCTGCCGAGTTTTGGGTCGGTCATCGTAATGAGGCGGGCCCGCCGCTGTCGAGCCGATCTTCGCGAAGCTGGCGAATTTCGAGGAGACTCTTCAGATAGCGCCGCTCGCGGCGCACCTCGGGCCGAGCTCGCCCGGCCGGCTGCCGAGGTTGGAGCCGAGCACGATCGGCATAGGGGGTGACGGATCGCTCCGTCACTCCCCTGCCACACCACCGGA
>ENA-UOOH01003798-UOOH01003798.1-fermentation-metagenome-genome-assembly--contig:-NODE-3798-length-11091-cov-6.811163_pt1 | contig 11091 bp, 10 predicted proteins | sample MGYA00245778_ERZ724025 | MGnify/ENA primary metagenome ERZ724025 (study PRJEB28704, sample SAMN03018313) | fermentation metagenome | biome: anthropogenic terrestrial biome; feature: soil; material... | reverse complement strand
CCCCAAGCTAAATATGCAATGAAGGAATATAAACTTAATTAGGGGGGACTACCGGAAAAACGTAGAGATAATAAAATCTAATGGTGAATATTTGCCTTTTAAATCTCATATTTTTGATCTCGTTCTCTGCTTTGAGACTTTAGAGCATGTGGGTGATGAAAAAAAAGTGATCGAAGAGATAAACAGAATATCTACCAAGAATGCAATTTTAGTCATAACGGCCCCAATTGAATTTGGATTAATTTTGATATTTAAAGAGATTTTTCGAGAACTTATATCCAGTCCTATATACCGAGGATCTTACTCCAGAGCGTATAGAACCAACAGGTATACACTAAAAGAAATCCTCGCTGCGGGAATATTTGGAAAGACGGAATGGGTAGAGCGGATCCCTCACTCACATAAAGGGTATGACTATCGAGATACTCTGGAGTTATTAAGCTCCAGTTGGCAACTTATTGAGAATTTAAACTATCCTATTGGATTTTTCCCAGATTCCCTTTCATACGGATGTATACTGGTGCTAAAAAAACTGTGATGGAGATCTGAAAATGTCCAAGATCGTGATTATCGGCGGGGTCTGGCTTTATCGGTTCGCATATTGCATAAGCGCTGGTTCAGGATCATGAGGTTGTCATTGTCGATGACCTAGATGACTACAACTCCCCTAGACGGAAGTAGAGGAACCTTGACTGTACCATGGCGAAGGAAACGTAGACTTTGTCTTGGGCGATGTCACCGATCTAGATCTTATCCGGAAAGTCATCGACGACACTGTCGACTATGTCTTCCATGAGACCGCCCAGGCCGGTGCCTGGATATTGGTCGAAGGATCCATTCAAGCCGAACAACGTCAATGCGCTTGGCACCCTGAACGTCCACAAGGCCTCACTCGATGCCGGCGTCAGGCGGGTGATCAATGCCGTCTTACCATTGGTTTATGGGAAGGTGCAGTAACCTCTCTCCTTCGACGAAGCGCACCCCATAATACCGGCCTCCCTATACGATGTCTCGATGCTTGCCGCTGAGCATTCCTGCTGGGTCTTCTATGAGGTCTGCGGCCTCCCGACAATTTCCCCGCGCTACTTCACCGTCTACGATCCCCGGATGCGACCGGACTTTGCGATCTCCATCTTCACCAGGAAGAGGCCTGCAAATGAGTCTATCACGATTTAGGGGATGAGGAGCAAACCCGTGATAATAAATGGAAAAATACCTTTGGCGATGATAACGCCGGGAAGCGTATTGTTCAACATTGCTAGACATTTGAGGCGTAATTCATGGATGTAAAACGCATTCTAGAAAACAAGACCATTCTGGTCACCGGCGGTACAGGTTCTTTCGGCCATCAGGTTATTGAACGAGTCTTAACAGAATCAAAACCAAAAGAGGTCATTATCTTTAGCCGGGACGAAAAAAAGCAGTTCGATATGAGAAACCAGTTCCAGAACCCTAAGCTCTCCTTTAGGATCGGAGACATACGGGATAGAGACTCGGTTCGTAAAGCAATGAAGTGTGTAGATTTTGTCTTTCACGCAGCTGCATTGAAACAGATTCCAAGCTGCGAGTTCTTCCCCCTTGAGGCGGTGAAGACAAATATCCTTGGCGCATCAAATGTTCTTGACGCGGCAGAAGAGGCCGGCGTTGAAAAAGTTATCGTGTTAAGCACCGATAAGGCAGTATACCCTATTAACGCCATGGGGATGACCAAGGCCCTCATGGAGAAATTGATGCTTGCCAAAGCACGGAGTACACGATCGGATACTGACTTCTGTGGCGTCAGATACGGAAATGTCATGTATTCACGTGGGTCGGTCCTCCCACTCTTTGCCAATCAAATCCGTCACCATCATCCTCTGACTATAACAGATCCCGATATGACCCGCTTTCTGCTCCCCCTGCCTATCGCAATAGATCTTGTGCTTTTTGCGATAGCCCACGGGAAGAACGGCGATATATTCATCAGGAAGTCCCCGGCAGCGACAGTGGAGCATACGGCTCAGGCGATGCTTGACATCTTCGAGTCTGATATGGGCATCGACGTGATTGGAACCCGAGAAGGGGAAAAGAAGCATGAGACTCTTGTCACACGCGAGGAACTCCTAAAGGCAGAAGAGTACGAAAATTACTACTGTATCAGGAACTTGGGCGAGATCGATTATGAAAAGTTCTTCACCGAGGGAAAAGATGCTCCCATCCCCGGGGAGGGCTACACCTCTTCAAATACCAGGCGATTAACCCTGGAAGAGACAAAACAGCTAATCCTCTCCCTAAAAGAGATCCAGGAAGAGCTTGCCCGTGTGCATGCAGACGCATCAACCCTGACCCCGGCGAAGGAGGAGCAGGAAGTCGTCTCATGAGTCTGCTGAATGTTGGGATTACCGGGCAGTCCGGTTTCATTGGTTACCATTTTGCCCAGTATTTACGCCTCCATGGAGATAAGATCAAGGTTGTTCCGTTTGATGCAGCGTATTTCCAGAATCCAAATCAACTGGTGCTGTTTGCACAACAATGCGACACAATCGTTCACCTTGCCGCGATGAACCGGGGTCCTGACGATGAGGTTTATGCGACAAACGTCGGGCTGGTGGAACAGTTAATCAACGCACTTGAACAGGCAAGGCATACTCCTCATGTCATCTTCTCTTCTTCAATCCAGGAAGAGCGAGATAATGCATACGGGCGGTCCAAGCGCGAGGGTGCACGTCTCCTTGCAGCCTGGGCAGAGCGAAACAGCGCACGCTATACGTCGCTTATCATCCCGAATGTCTTTGGACCCTTCGGGCGGCCATTCCACAACTCGGTCGTCGCAACCTTCTGCCATCAGCTAACTCACGAGCAGATGCCTGAGATCAAGGTGGATGCATCACTCTCGCTTATACCAGTCCAAGATCTTGCCAGAGAGATCTTCAAAGCTATCGAGGGAGCCTATGATACGCCGGTAGTTCATCTAGATATCACTGCAGAGAGAAAGGTGAGCGAAATTCTCAATCGTCTCTGCGAGTTCAAAGAGTGGTACTTTGACCGCCATATCATCCCTGACCTACATGGACCTTTCGATACTGCTCTATTTAACACCTTTAGATCCTTCATAGAGCCTGACTACTTTCCGGTCTATCCTGAGGTTCACACTGACGACCGCGGCTATCTTGCCGAGGTTCTCAAGGAACTCTCCGGGGGGCAGGTATTCTTCTCGTTGACAAAGCCTGGGATCACCAGGGGGAACCACTTCCATATGCGGAAGGTCGAGCGGTTCTTTGTTATCCAGGGCGAGGCGGTGATCCGGCTCAGGAGGGTTGGGACCGATCAGATCATAGAATATCATGTCCAGGGTTCCAGGCCGTCATTCGTCGATATGCCGGTCAATTACACACATAACATTACCAACATCGGGACTAAAGATGTTCTGACCCTCTTCTGGACGAACGAGTTCTTTAACCCCGAAGACCCCGATACATTTTACGAAGAGGTCTGAGGTAGTAACACTATGAAGAAAAGTTCACTGAAAGTCATGACCATCCTGGGCACGAGGCCTGAGATCATCAGACTCTCCCGAGTCATGGCCTTGCTCGATAAGCACGTTCAACATATTATCGTCCATACGGGGCAGAACTATGATTATGAACTAAACGAGGTCTTCTTTCGCGATCTAGAGATCCGGAAACCAGATTATTTCCTCCAGGTCGATACAAGTTCATTAGGAACGGTCCTTGGTGGCACTCTCATCAAGATCGAGGTAGTGCTGAAGAAAGAGAGGCCAGACGCTGTTCTTATCCTTGGGGATACTAATAGCAGTATTGCCGGGATTATGGCCAAGAGGCTAAAGATCCCGATCTACCATATGGAAGCTGGCAACCGGTGCTTCGACTTCAACGTGCCTGAAGAAATCAACCGCCGGATCATCGACCATATCGCCGATTTCAACCTGGTCTATACCGAGCATGCTCGGCGATTCCTCCTCTCTGAGGGACTGCCTCACCGGCGAATCCATCTCACCGGCTCGCCAATGCACGAGGTCCTGACCTACTACAAAGAGAAAATCAATAAATCGAGCATCCTGGGAGAACTCGAACTCCAGGATCAGGGCTACTTTGTTGTGAGCATCCATAGGGAGGAGAATGTTGATGATCCTATAAACCTGGAAAAAGTCCTGTCATTGCTGAACCGCCTTGCAGAAAAGTATGATGTCCAGGTCGTCGTCTCCACACATCCCCGGACGAGGAAGCGGCTGGAAGGCTTCCGACGTCTGAAGATGGACACTAGGATTCGGTTTCTCAAGCCCTTCGGCTTCTTTGACTATGTCCATCTTGAGATGCATGCCCTCTGCACTATCTCGGATAGCGGGACGATCAGCGAGGAGTCTGCGATGATGTCTTTTTCCGCTGTGACAATCCGCGAGGCGATGGAGCGGCCAGAAGCGTTGGATACAGGGAGTATCGTCCTCACTGGCCTCGATATTGATACGGTAATGGACGCGATCGGGCTGGTGATGGCCGAGGGCCAAGAACGTTCAGAGATGAAGATTCCTGCCGAGTACTGTATCCCTGATACATCATGGCGGGTGCTGAAGCTCATCCTGGGGACAGCGAAGTTGAGCAATTTGTGGGGGGGGATCAAGGTTCCTTCAGAATTTTGGGGAAAATGAGATGCTAATATCTCTTTCCTCTATTAAGGCTGTCGTAGCAGCTAGCTAACAGCATCAGGTGTTTATGATAGAGAAGAGAAAAGCGATAATCATTAGAGGTAGTTCTCTTGATCGAGAAACCAGGGCAACAAAGATCATAAAGACGCTAACGGATAACAATTATGATGTCCATTTGCTCTGGTGGGATAGAGGTTTAAATATTCAACGCTCTGAGAGAAGGGAAGCAGGTACCCAATTTAGCGAAAAGGTTTTCAATTTTAAAGCTCCATGGGGACCGAAAAGTCTTATATTTTTGCCTTTTTGGTGGGCATTCGTTTTTTTCAATCTATTAATGAAAGAATGGGATATTGTTCATGCAATTCAAATCATATCGCTCCCTCCTGCAATTTTTGCGGGGAAAATAAAGAGAAGACCAGTTATATACGACATGCTTGATACCTACGAAGATTCCATCTTTTTACCAAAGAGCATCCGCAATTTTTGCGTGATAATCGACAAATTGTTTATGAGACTTGCCAATGCTGTAGTTCTTGCGGACGAAGAGCAGATGGATGAAATCAATGGCGTGCCTAACAATAATGTGGAAGTCATCTACGACTCCCCTATAAATAATGTGGATATAAGCCAAAAAAAAGGGCACAATAATATTTTCAGATTATTTTTCGCGGGTTCTCTGCAGTCTGGGAAGTATTTAAATTTGGATAAGATCTTTGAGGCGTTGGAGCATTTGAAAGATGTAAGAGTTATGATTGCTGGTTATGGAGATTTAGTAACATATATCCTGGATGTAGAAAAAAAAATGCCTGAAAAAGTAAAATATATCGGCGAAATATCTCATGCGGAAGTTCTTCAGCGTAGCGCTGATGCTGATATGCTGTTTATGCTTCGCGACCCTGTTCTCCCGGTTAATAAGTACATCTGTGGAAGCAAGATATTGGAATCGATGATGTGTGGAACAGCGATTATCGTGAATAATGGAAGTTCAACAGCAAACATGGTAAGAAGAACGAATTGTGGTTTTATTGTCGATGCTCATAATGTGGAAGAGATTGCTAGCGTGATAAATAAATTAAAAAATAATCCAGAAATGTGCAAACAAATTGGACTTAATAGTCGAAAAGCATACGATGAAACCTATTCTTGGGATATTATGAGCAAGCGACTTTTAAAACTATATGAGAAAATCCTAACGCGCAATACATGAATTTGATATTTATATTAGTTATCAATATGAGGCATTAAATGGATTTAACGAAAACCGTTGGAATAATAACTAAACCGCTGGGCCGTGGTGGTATTGTTCCTGTCTCTAATTTGGTTAAAATATTTACATTTATTTCAGATTCCGTGTATATAATCACGGCAAATGAAGGAGCAAATCTAAATCCCGAAGAAAATAATGCATTGATTATAAAATCATTTCAATATAAATATGGGGAGAATACACTTAACAAAATAGTCAATAATTTCTCATTGCAGGCTAAGATAACTCTTAGTATATTCAAGCGACGAAAAAGTATCACCACCTGGATATTCTTTCTGGATTCACATACGTTCATCCTCCCAGTGTTTGGTGCCAAGTTGATGGGAAGTAAAATAGTATTTCCCTTGGCCGCTTCAATCAAAGGATCTGCAAAGGCACAGAATAATTGGCTCAATAATCTATTGATCCTGTTTGAGTCCATAACACTTGAATTTGCAGATTTTGTCATATTGTATTCAAGGAATTTGATCTCGAGCTGGGGCTTGGATCGATATAGCAGCAAAATCCTCATCGCCCACCGCCACTTCCTTGATTTCGAGACCTTCACGGTCACCACCCCATTTCATGACCGTCCCCCTCTCATTGGCTACATCGGCCGGCTGAGCGGCGAGAAGGGTGTCCAGCACTTTGCCCGGGCGCTCCCCGCTATCCTCAGTGACCGGCAGGATCTCCGCGCGCTCATCGGTGGGGACGGACAGTTGAAAGAATCAATTGAGGCCTCCCTGCAAGAAGAGGGCATCGCTGCTCGCGTCGACCTCCCAGGCTGGATCTTGCATGACGACCTCCCCGGGCACCTGAACCAACTCCGACTCCTCGTCCTCCCTTCCTTCTCAGAGGGGCTCCCCAACATCATGCTCGAGGCCATGGCCTGCGGGACCCCGGTACTCGCGACGCCAGTCGGGGCGGTACCGGATGTGATAATAGACGGAAAGACAGGATTCATTATGGAAAGCAACTCACCTGAGTGCATAGCGGAGAACGTGATGCGGGCAATGAGGCATCCAGACTTAGAGCGGATCGCGGAAGTTGGGAGGCGGTTTGTGGAGGAGAATTTCACATTTGAGTGCGTGGTTGAAAGGTGGAAGGAAGTGTTGGATGAGATATGATATCAAGCTAAAAGACTCGCATCTCTTGCATAACTTGGATAGGACGCTTGCCATTGCAGGAGTCATCCTCTCAGCAATTCTAATACTTTATCTTGGCAGAGAGATCGGCCGGGCGATCTATCTGCTCACCGGGGTTCTGGCCTTGATCTCCTGCCTGCTGTGGCTGGCGATCAGGAAAAGCCACACATTTGAGTTTAATCTCCCAGATTCTCGAACCCTGACTGCTCTATGGTCGATCTGCTTTTTCGGTCTCTTTGTCCTGAGCATCCTCTTTGTTCATTTCAGGCCGGAACTTTACCAGCGTCCTATCCTTTACTTTATCCTGACGGCCCTCATGGCGGGCACAATCGCATGTGAAATCCTATCATCAGGCAGACGGCATACCAGTTTGGTTCTCATCCAGATCGTGCTGCTGGGGGTGAGCATCGCCTGGTCCCAGCTCCTGATCTTCCCGAGCCTTATAGGAGTGGATCCCTGGTACCATTCTGACCTCACCATTAGAATCGTTGATGAAGGCTTAATCCCAACAGGTTACAGTTACTCAAAGCTGCCGCTCTTTCATCTTATGATAGCTGCGACCTCGCTCATTTCGGGACTGCCTTACAAGTTTGCCGCAATGGTCTCTGTGAGCCTCGGACAGATCATCTGCAACGCTATATTTATATTCCTCATTGCCGGCCACCTATTTAGGAACTACCGGGCAGGACTGCTTGCCGCTCTCATGGTGATCATCGCAAATCATCAGATTTACATGTCCTATTGGTCAATTCCGAACGGCTTCGCTGCGGTGTTCATTCCTATTGCCCTCTATCTACTATTTTTCAAGTTTGAAGATCGTTCCACTCCTTTATATGCATTCATTTATATTTTAGTTCTAGCCACTATTATTCTGACACATACGATTACTGCCATGTTTATGGCCATATTACTCTTCGTTAACTGGGGTGCGCTGGTCATCTATCATGCCTTCAATCATTCGGGAAAGGAGAATCATGTATCTCTAATTCGCCCTGTCGGCTTTACGGTGGCCATGTTCGCCTGGTGGACATTTGCCGCTTCCAGGAGCATAACATCCTTAGCAAGACTCATCGAGTGGGGTTTCAGCATTGATGCTGTTGTGAAGACTCCCAAAGAGCTTCAAGGTTACGCAGCAGCCATCCCTCTCGGTGAGCAGTTATTTAATAACCTTGGCATGTTCCTTTTCGTCACCTTCTCGTTCATAGGCATCTTTTACATGATCTCGCAGAGGGAGAGCAGTTCGGGTTTTGCCATGGCATGGGCTGGGATGGCACCCCTGGCAATCGGCTTCTTTTCGCTCATCTCCGGGCATTCTGTGGTTGAACAAAGGTGGTGGTATTTCGCACAGATCCTGCTGAGCATCCCACTGGCCGTTTCTATCTACATAATCGGGACATGGAAATCAAAAAGGCTACTTCATTTATACAGTCTTGTTTTTGGATTTGTCGTCCTCTTGAGCATTCTCATGATCGCGAGCCCCACGGCGAATGTTGATAATCTCTCTTTTTCACCAAACAGTCTTATGAGGTATTCACTTACAGAAGCTGAATTAGAATCGCTTAAGACAGTCACAGAAAAATGGGATGGCCCGGTTAGAACCGATGTATACTTTGCAGGAAGTCAGTCACTTCAGTATCCCCTGTTATCATCTTTTTGCCAAAATATCTACTCCGAGGACTATCTCAGTCTAAGAGATGATATTGTTATGGTCCGTGAAGCTATCGTTGGAGCGCCATTCAAGATTTTCTCGAGCATTTATAAACTAGACTATGATATGAATGGCAAACTGGAGGAACAGGGATTTTCTCGGATTTATGATTCTAACTCCGGAAGTGGGTATCGATTAGCAGGATAGCTCAATTCATCCCACTGTTCGTAAACGTCTTTCGGTGGTTAGAACTCCCTCCTTTTGTGCAAATCGCCTGTTGATTCTCTTTTCCACTCTACTGGCGATCTTATCCCATGTGTATAGCTTGGCTTTCACTCCGTTAAGATTTCAAAGAGCTATTTAAATTGTTAATTGTTGTATGTGTTTAGCTCATCATAATCAGCATCTAGAAGCACATTTCCGCGTTTCCAGCACAGCGAAATCATATAGCCCACATTCCGCAGTTCACCCCATTACATAATACTTTTTGCACCCACTACCTAATAATTCCAGAATGGTTTTCTGGGGATCGCTTAGATGTATAACAGTTTTTATGATTGTTTCACCATCCATAACAACCGATGCAATCACGCCCATAAAAATCTCGAAGACCCAACGCATTGTGGGTCGCTGTGTTGGTTTATTTAGCTGATTGGGCACAGTCTGGCCGGTTTTCTTGAGTTCTTGCCTGAGCTTCCATTCAGCAAATGAATATATTAGAAGACTCAATACCATAATCATGCAAAGTGCTTCTATTCTATTCTCTCCTCTTTTTTGAGATAGACCTCTGAGACATGGAAACTTTTATCCTTCAAGAATCTGAATCCACGTTCCACCGCTTGTTGTCCTTTATAATAATTTAGCATAACCTCGGGATCAAGATCTACCTGATTACTGGCTAAAACGAATCGACCTAAGTTCTTGCGAGCTTCGATTAGAGCTTCTTCATTTAATTTAATCTCTCCCTGAATCATATAGCTCGCAGTTAAAAGCTCATCTTTTTTCGGCCGTCCTCGTTTCTTTTCTGCTTTTTCCATAACAGGCACAATCTGCACATTATCGAGGAGATGACGTGGATGTGAGGATTGCCATAATCTTAAATCATTATCAGCGTCCGGTATGCAGGCAAACTTCTTTCTCATTAGCTTTTTGAGATCTCTTCCTGCTTCTATAGTCTCTTTTTCAATTTTTCTCTCAAAAGTCTTTTCATTCCTCTCGTTCATTTCTTTAGACCAAACAACAACTGCACGCTGAGGGACGCCGCCGTAATTGATATCAGTAGCATAAAAGGCGTATCGCGGATCGCTGCCAGGAATCATACTTAAGTTGGAGTTAAGGAGCTCTTGAGCTTCTGCCACCGTAGCAGGCATATGCGTAATCCATTTCGTTTCTGTACCCATGAGTTTAATATTTTCTTCAGTATACAAAGCACTATCAGCGACCCAAAAATTATCATCATCTAAATCGATCGCTTGTTGCGTTTTTTGTATCATCTCCATCAAGCTTTTCTTGTCAGATTTTTTTCCAGAGTAAGCTTCAGTGAATAGAGGCAAGCCAAACTGATTTGTAACCATGCGAGGACAAACCTCTTCAGATCCATTCTACCGTCTTTGGCATGGCCAAAAGTAATTTTGATAGAATCGGTACTGTCCGGCGCATCATTTTCATATTTTCCATAAACTCCGAAGTTTGTTGTGTCTACATGGAGCAGTTGAGGTCCAAAGGAAAATTGTTTCATGATGTGCAAAGATATCTCATTGAAAAGCTCGGTAGCACCGTATTTGTAGATCGCATCGAGTGTCCTGCCAACAACATCATCATTGAGGTCAGTTGGACAAATTCCTTTGCCAAGTAGCTTTTCGGTAGGGATTGTCTTGAAAAAATTAGGAAAAAGATAAAGCCGCTGACCAGTATAACCTAAGCCATTCAGGATCATAGCTTTGATAATTACTGAATGTGGAAGATTTCGCGAGCCTCTCTTTGGAAGAAACCGATCAATTACATCAGCGAGATTCAATGCATCGAATGAGCCTGCTACAATGCCAAGGTGGCCTATCAAGTAAGATTGGACATCCATCTCCATGCTGCTTCCCTCTAGGAAGAAGATGTAGCTGCTATTAAATAATCTTTCCTATTTTAATCAGAGGCATTTCTTGGATTATTTTATGCGAAGTGCGGAATGTGGGATATAGGGCCACTTTTTGTGCACGGGCCATTGATATCGATTTCTATTTAATGCAACTTTATATATAATATACTTGCGGAACTGAAAAACAGCATCTATCGACCTGCTCTAGTGCACCTAAACACATACAAATTGTTGATTTTAGATACCGTTATTCATATAACCTTAACTTGGCTCCTCGCCGAATTGTGTGGGTGAGGTCCAGCTGAAACTATTGCCTTTGCA
>ENA-UOOH01003797-UOOH01003797.1-fermentation-metagenome-genome-assembly--contig:-NODE-3797-length-11093-cov-3.178112_pt1 | contig 11093 bp, 8 predicted proteins | sample MGYA00245778_ERZ724025 | MGnify/ENA primary metagenome ERZ724025 (study PRJEB28704, sample SAMN03018313) | fermentation metagenome | biome: anthropogenic terrestrial biome; feature: soil; material... | reverse complement strand
GACGAGGTCATCAACGGTCAGCTTCCGCCCATGCCGCCGGAGCTTGAAGGCATGGAATCCGGGGTCGTCCGCCTGTTGCAGGCTGTCGCATCCGGTTCGTCCATCGAATCCATGTTCACCGACGGCCGCAGAGCCAAGATCAAAGAGAATCAGCTCAACGACAACTTCAAAAAGCCCGAATTCCAGGCTCTTTGGAACGAGATCAACAGCAAGTATGCGTACTACGTGGATTTCAACAGCAAAGAGCTCGCCCTGAAGGCATCCGCTGCGATTGAGGACGAACTGACCGTCTCCAAGATGAGGTATACCGAAACCACCGGCCGCCAGGTCGATACCTTGGACCGCGACAAACTGGAGAAGGGTGAAGGATTCAAGGTCCTCGATTCTGATACGAAGAGTCTGGACAATGTCGCCTACTCGGATGTCAAATACGATCTGGTCGGAGAAATCGCCCGCGGTTGCACCCTCACGCGCCGTACCGTGGTAGACATCCTGAAGAGGATAACGGAGAAGAAATTCAACCTCTTCAAGGACAATCCGGAAGAGTTCATCCGCAAGGTCATCCGTCTCATCAACGAATCCAAGGCCGCGATCATCGTCGAGCACATCTCGTACAAGAAGACCGACGAGCAGCCTTACGACAGCGACATCTTCACCATGAGTAAACCGGTGGCGGATTATAACAAGGCCTTCCGCGCGAAGAAGCACATCGCCGATTACGTTTTCACAGACGGCATCGCCGAGAAGAGCACAGAACGCAAGTTCGCCGAAGAGCTCGACAACGCCTCAGAGGTCTCCGTGTACGCGAAGCTCCCGACGGGATTCAAGATCCCGACGCCCGTGGGCAACTACAGCCCGGATTGGGCGGTCGCGTTCTATGACAACTCGGGTGTGAAGCACATCTACTTCGTCGCAGAGACGAAGGGATCTATGGCATCCACGCAGCTCAGGGCAGTCGAGAAGGCGAAGATAACCTGCGCCGAGACGCTGTTCAACAAACTGAAGCTGAACAAGGCACGTTACGGCAAGGCCGACACGTACGATCAGCTGCTCTCCGTGATAAACGATATCGAGTGATGCAAATGGTAGATGTGATCGATGATATGCACGATACTTTGAAAACGATAGGAATTCAAAATGCATCACCAATAACAACATGGGGCCAACAATGTCGAAGGAAATAACTCGTACTGATAGTTCGGCGGACGCTCCTGCCACCAACATAGGGGAGCACATAATCGAAATGGTAGAGGAATCGAAATCACGCGCTATCAGAAAGGTCAACGAAGAATTGGTTCTGTTGTATTTCAACATCGGAAAATATCTGTCCGAATCTGCAGGTTCGTATAATTGGGGTGACAAGTACATCGAAAGGATCGCAGATTCTATACAGATGAACTACCCGAACATCAAAGGATTCGAAAAACGCAATCTTGAGAAAATGAGGCGTTTTTATGAATTGTATGCGGATGACGAAATTGCGTCGGCACTGCTGACGCAATTGAGCTGGACCAACAATTACATGATCGCATCGCGTTGCAAGACAAGAGAAGAAAGACTGTTCTTTATCCATCTTGCAATAAACGAGAGCTACTCGTCCAGAGAACTCGAACGTCAGTTGGACAGCGCGTACTACGAAAGAGCAATGATCTCGAAAAAGAAACTCGAGCCCGCCCCGGTGCCGGAGGGTGTCAAGAATAGATTCCCGGATTCATATATCTTGGAGTTTCTCGACCTCCCCAACGAGTATTCTGAAAAGGATTTGCAGAATGCTCTGATCTCGAACATCAGGGATTTTATTCTCGAGTTGGGTAAGGATTTCACTTTCGTAGGCCAGAATTATCACCTAATGGTCGGCAACCATGACTATTATCTGGATCTGCTTTTCTATCACCGCGGGTTGTCTTGTCTTGTCGATATTGAATTGAAGATCGGTGAATTCAAGCCGGAGTACCTCGGGAAGATGGGGCTATACCTGGAAGCACTGGACCGCGATGTCAGAAAACCCAACGAGAACCCGAGCGTCGGCATAATCCTCTGTGCCGACAAGGATGACGAGGTAGTAGAGTATACGATGAGTCGGAGCATGTCGCCGACCCTGGTGGCTGAATACAAGTTGAAATTACCTGACAAAGCAATATTGGAAAGCAAATTACGCGAATATGTCGGTATTGTGGAAAAAAAAGGGAGACTGAGGCCGATGACGTCGAGATTCAGCAGCATATTTGAGGTCTTTTATTACGCCAAACTCCTCATCGGATTCAAGATTCACACACAGCTTAAAGCCGCAGGGGATGCAAACACATCCTGCGCCGAGGCGCTGTTCAACAAACTGAAGCTGAACAAGGCACGTTACGGCAAGGCCGACACGTACGATCAGCTGCTCTCCGTGATAAACGATATCGAGTGATGCAAATGGTAGATGTAATAGACAATGTGAATTCGACGCTGAAGGACGATCTTCAATCGACCATCCGTAAAGGATCAAGGGTGTCCATGGCCTCCGCCGTGTTCTCCATCTACGCGTTCCAGGAGCTCAAGGAGCAATTGAAAGGCGTCGAGTCGCTGAAGTTCATCTTCACATCACCCGCTTTCGTTGCGGAGCACGCACCGAAGGAACGCAAGGAGTTCTACATCCCGAACATCGAACGCGAGAAGTCGATCTACGGCACCGAGTTCGAGGTCAAGCTGCGCAACGAGCTGTCGCAGAAGGCGATAGCACGCGAATGCGCCGATTGGATCCGGAAGAAGGTTGAGTTCAGATCCAACACCACCGACGAGCGCATGAACACGTTCATGAATGTCTCAGATGGGAGATCCGGTTTCTCATACACGCCGTTGCTCGGCTTCACGACCACGGACCTGGGGTGCCAGAGGGGGAACAACATCAGCAACAACGTCGTGAAGATGGACTTCACGGAAACGGAGAAGTACCTCAGGCTCTTCGAGAGCGTCTGGAACGATAGCACAAGGATGCAGGATGTCAAGGACCAGGTCCTCGACTGCATCACCGCCGCGTATGTGGAGAATCCGCCCAATTTCATCTACTTCTTCACGCTGTACAACATTTTCAACGAGTTCCTGGACGACATCTCCGAGGACAACCTCCCCAATGAAGGCGTAGGCTATCGTGAATCCATGATATGGAGCATGCTCTACCCGTTCCAGCGCGATGCTGTCGTCGGGATTATCAACAAGATGGAGACGTTCAACGGCTGCATCCTGGCCGACAGCGTCGGTCTCGGTAAGACATACACCGCTTTAGCCGTCATCAAGTACTACGAGTGCAGGAACAAGAGCGTTCTCGTTCTATGTCCGAAGAAGCTCTCCGACAACTGGAACACTTTCAAGAGCAACTACAAGAACAATCCGATCGCGACGGACAAGCTGCGTTACGACGTCCTCTACCACACGGACCTGTCGCGCAGGTCCGGTAAGTCCAACGGCCTGGATCTGAAGCTCATCAACTGGGGCAACTACGATCTTGTGGTTATCGACGAGTCGCACAACTTCAGGAACGGCGGGAATGTAGACGATCCTGAGGATCAGAACAGGTACGCGCGTCTTCTTAACGAGGTGGTGAAGCAAGGTGTCCAGACCAAGGTGCTCATGCTCTCCGCCACGCCGGTGAACAACAGGTTCTACGATCTCCGCAACCAGCTTGAGATCGCCTACGAAGGCAATCCGAAGCTCATCCAGAACAACCTCAAGATATCCCGTCCGCTTGACGAGGTTTTCAGGAACGCGCAGAAGGCGTTCAACAAATGGAGTAAGCTCCCGGCGGACCAGAGGACCACGGACTCGCTGCTGAAGATGCTGGACTTCGATTTCTTCGAAGTGCTGGACAGCGTCACCATCGCCCGTTCGAGACGTCACATCGAGAAGAACTACAACATGGACGACATCGGAAGGTTCCCGACACGTCTGACGCCGATCTCGAAGAGACCGAAGATCACCGATCTGGAAGGCGTCGTCTCGTACAAGGACATAAACACCATGCTCAGCCAGCTTAACCTAGCGGTATATGTGCCGACGGAGTTCCTCCTCCCGAGCAAGCTCAGCAAGTACGTGGACCCGGAGACGATCAACCGCCGCGGCCGTGAGCATGGTATCAGGAGACTGATGTCCAAATCCCTCCTGAAGAGATTGGAGAGCTCCGTCCACTCGTTCTGCATCACCGTGAACAAGGTCCTCGGCAGGATAAAGCGCACCGTCGAGGTCATCGACAAATACAAGGGCGGCACGGTGACGTTCGAAGGCGTCAACGTCTCCGACGAAGCGTTCGATGATGACGACTATTCTGTGGACGAGGCCTACGCACTCGGCAAGAACTTCAAGATCGACCTCGAAGACATGGACTATACGCTGTGGCGCGAGTACATGGCGAGGGACATCGAGATCCTTTCGGAGATGTACAAAGAGGTCTCCAGGATCACGCCGGAGCACGACAGCAAATTGAACGTGCTGAGAGACATCGTCCTCGACAAGGTGCAGCATCAGATCAACGCGGGCAACAGGAAGGTCCTGATATTCTCCGCGTTCACCGACACCGCCGAGTATCTCTACGAGAATCTGAAAGGCCCGCTGCGGAAGCAGCACGGCCTCAACATCGGTCTCGTCACCGGGCAGAACGTGAAGAGCACGGTGGACAAGCTCACCAGCGATTTCAACGACGTCCTCACATGCTTCTCGCCGATATCGAAGAGGGCGGATCTGCTCATCCCCAATATCGAAGAGCGCATCGACATCCTGGTGGGAACCGACTGCATATCCGAGGGTCAGAACCTTCAGGACTGCGACTACTGCATCAACTACGACATCCATTGGAATCCGGTGCGCATCATTCAGAGGTTCGGCCGCATAGACCGTATCGGCAGCAAGAACGATGTCATCCAGCTGGTCAACTTCTGGCCGGACGTGGATCTGGACGAATACATCCGTCTGAAGGACCGCGTCGAGACGAGGATGAAGATCTCCGTCCTGACCGCCACAGGCGACGACGATCTAATCAATCTCGACGAGCACGGCGATCTCGAATACCGTGCGGAGCAGCTCAAGCGCCTGCAGGACGAGGTCGTGGACATCGAGGAGATGCAATCCGGGGTTTCGATCCTCGACCTCGGCCTGAACGAGTTCAGGCTGGATCTCGTGGATTTTGTAAAGACCCACGGAAATCTGGATCGTTCGCCTTTCGGACTTCATGCGGTTGTTCCGTCGACACCGGAAATGCCGCCCGGCAGCATCTTCGTCCTGAAGAACATCAACAACAACGTCAATATCGACAATCAGAACCGTCTGCATCCGTTCTACATGGTGTATGTGAACATGGACGGGGATATCGTCTGCGACCACCTGTCCCCGAGGAAGCTCTTGGACATCATGCGCTATTCGTGCAGGGGCCGCATGGAGCCGAACCAGGCCCTCTGCGACTCATTCAACGTCGAGACGAAGGACGGGAAGGATATGGCCGCCACGTCGAAGCTTCTCGAGACTGCGATCGACTCCATCATCGAGGTCAAGGAGCAGTCCGACCTGGACAGTTTCCTCGGCGGAGGCAGCGTCAGCTTCAGGGACAGCGTGAAGATCAGCGGTCTCGACGACTTCGAGCTGATATGCTTCCTGGTGGTCAGATGATACCGGGGCTTCCGCAGTCGTCTGTCGTACGGCAGATGCTGCCGAAGAAAGCCATCTATGAAAAGTTCTGCTTCACCAATTCGGAGAAGGCGAAGTTTGATCAGTCTGTGCACAGGATGACGATTGTCGCCGAGGTCTCTCCCAAGACCGTCAACATTGCACCGGGGAAGGAGGTCAAGAGCTTCTACATCATTGAAGTGGAGCTCCAATCCAAGAAGTACGATCGGAAGAGCATAGAGTCGATCTTCAGGCTCATCGATCAGAACATCGTCCTGATCCTCCTCTTCAAGAAGCAATGCAGATTGGCCGTCTTCAAGGAAGCCCTTCTCGAGGGCGATTGGATCGACGCCGATTCCCTGTCGTTCGATCTCACTGGTCTCGATCTCGACACGGTTTGGGAGAACATAATCAAACGCATCGGGAACATCGAGGTCGTAGGGGAGATCACGCTCGGAGAGCAGATCAATAGGGATCTCGAACAGAGGAAGCTGCAGCAGCAGATCGATGCCCTCGACAAGAAGATGAGAGTCGAGAAACAGCCCCGGGTCAAGCGTGAACTGTACGGCGAGCTGCAGGCGCTCAAAGAGAAAAAAGAGTGATTTCGGCGGAAAAATCCCCGTCGACCGTTCAATTTGCCGCCATCGACGGATTGTTTTTCCGATTTCGCACGATTTGCGACAGAGCCAGCATCGAACAATCGCAGCGGATCCCGCGGCAGTTGTGCTCATGCCGTCAGAGGGGTTCGGAGCAGCCGTCCCGTCCCAGAATCGGAGAAATCCGAAAAACGGGACTTCGTTTTTCCGAGACCATGGCCAGACATGAAAAACGAAAACGAAATAGCGGGGGGTCGCGCGCGTGTATATATAGATAGAGATAGGGTCGATTTTTAGAGCCTATTGCGGGTCTGACTTCGTTTTTCACCCTCGCTGCAGGGGACCTGTCGGAGGCACCGGATCTGGGGGGGGGGCGCATCGCCCTCGGACCTCTGCTGTGGAGCACGCCGCATGCCACTGCGGCAGCGTTCCGTCGCGGTCCCGCCTTCTGCATCGCAGGACAGGTGCCGTGCCCTCTGCGTCCCTCCCCGGGCCGTTCCCGTCTAACTAACTAACTCATGCCCGAGGGTCTGTGATCCGTTCGGAGCACCGCATCCATCCGCCATACCGCTTCGGAAAGGTTCACACATCCGTCGGAAAGGATTCCTTTACCGTGGACTTTGACCAATCCCGGTTTTGCCTCGGAAGTATATAACCTCCCGAAGGTTTCCGTTGGCACCCCTTTCCGTAGCATGCGTACATGCTGGCCAACAGCGGAATACGCCTGCGGACGTCTCAGGAGCCCTCGTCATCAGGGGAGCCCGTCGGTGAGCCCCGTGTGCTCCTCGAGCCTCCTGACCCGCTTCTCGAGGGCCTGCACGGCTTCTCCGTGCCTCTGCACCTCCGCCGTCGTCTCGGGGATCCGGTCCAAGGCTTTCGCGTAGTCGATGCTCGATGTCTCGAACTCACCGTCGTCGCCGATGGACGTGTCGGACCTGTCCACCCATGTCACCGTCCTTCCGGGGATCCCGTGTCCGTCGCCGACGTGCTCCTTCACGATCTCCGTGGTGCCTGAGTCGAAGGCGTACTCGAGGCGCCCCTTGCAGTCCACGATGTACACGCCGCTGTCGTCCTTCAGGAAGATCCATCCCGCGAACTTCTCGAGGTGCCTCAGCAGCGGCATCACGCGCTGCCTGAATCCCGTCTTCATCTGCTCCTCGGTCTTCACGTCGGAGATCGGGAGCAGCAGGTACGGCGGGTAGAGCTTCATGATCCTGGAGCCGCTCTCCTTCAGCGCGCGCATGTAGACGAGGGAGTACGCATCCCTCTCGAAGCGGTAGGTGCAGGTCCACTGGTCCACGCCCCTGAGGTGCTTGGGCTTCCTGGTGAATAGGTACTCCGATGTCACGGTACCGTCGCCCCTCCTCGCCGCGAAGGTGCTCAGCGCCCCCTCCTTCATCACATGGGCTACGAGGCACCCGCCTGCGAGATGGGGCCTGCACACATTCACACGCTCGGTGATCATGACCCTCGTCTCCTTCCCTGGACATGCAACGACCTGCCCGTAGGCCTTCGGCGGGTCCGCGATCCCGGGGTTGCGCCGGATGTACTCCTCCATCAACGCGCTGTTCGCGCCTTTTGCGTAGAGGATGTCGGTCTTCTGCCAGCTCATCGACTTGCGGATGTACCTCTTCGCCGCGAGGCGGCGCACCACGCCGTTGATAGTGGACACCGGCATTCCAGTCCGGGCATGGAGCTGCCTCTGCGTCAACTCGTTCGTCCCGTCGCCGACGAGCCTGTCGTAGACGAAGCATTCGTTCCTGTCGGGGACAGAATCCGCCGGCGGGGCGGCGATGCGCTTGCGCTTTCTCCTGGTCATCTGCAGCAGGCTCTGTACGTCGCGTTTCGTCCACGCGAATCGGGGGTCGTTAAAGAAAAGTGACCCAGATCCGCAGTTCGGTCGAGAAGCAGGGGACGTCGGGATCGGTGCTCCGCGACGACCCCCGATCCGCTTAGAAGAACTCCCCCATCTTGGGCTCCTTCTCCTCGCGGATTATGCGGAACAGCCTCGGGGGGGGCTTCGCGTTATGCTGCTCATCCGCCGCTTTCTGCTCCTGTTCCTCATGGACGCCGTCGTCGCTGGCCATCACTGCGGCCTCCCTCTGAGGTACTCGATCACATCGTCGAGGTCCAGGATCTTCCTGTTGCCGGATTCGATGCATCTTATCTTCTTCTCCCTTATGGCCCTCCTGAGCATGTGCTCGGTCACATAGCAGTTCTCATCCATCCCGCGGATCTCCCTGACGGTCTCCGCGACGGTCCTCAGTTTAGGTACATTGTCCATCCGATTCTCCTGCCGACACGGTCGGCGGACGATAATGCTGGAGAAACAATATAAACAAGTGACCGCACAATATGTGATAATAATCCCAATAAGTAGGATTTAAATCCCAACAATTCAATCAAATCGTGCATTATCTGGTAGTAATTCCCTCAATCGTTCAGTATCGTTTCGAATCGTAGCGAATTGTATTCTTTTACGCGGACGATATGTAAGATATAAATATCTACAAAGAATACTGAACGATGGTGATAATATAACACCAAAGCAAAAGAAAGAAAATGAGGAGATGTGCGGAGTAATATCCGCGCGCCTCAGGGAGCTGAGGGGCGACGAGAACGTCAACGCGTTCTCATCGCGTATCGGCGTCCAGAGGAAGACCTGGGCCGAGCTCGAGAACATGGACCACCTCCCCTCGCTGACGAACCTTCTGAGGATATCGGAGGCCTGCGACGTGGACATCGACTGGATCGTCGGCCGTTCGGAGACGAGGAACAAGTCCAATGCCGACACCTGCTCGTACACCGGGCTCTCGGAGAAGGCGGCGGAGAACCTCCACGGTCTGAACGAAGGGAAGAGGTCCGCGGGCTTCGAGAACGTGGACCGCGCATTCCAGCCGGAGATATCGAGGATGGAGCTCGACCTGGATGCGTTGGAGGAGCTCGATGTGATCGAGAAGTGCGGCGGCGAGGAAGCCGTCTGCGAACTGCACCTCGGACCGCAGAAGCATTTCGAGGAGGGCTACATGGGCAGGTACGCCGTCGACGCCCTCAGCGGCAGGGACTGCAATGCGGATGAGATACCGTGTTCGCCCGCATTCGAACTGTCCGTTGCGGACAGGCTGCTCTCCGATTGGAGGGTGATCGGACTCATAGCCCGGTACCTCAGGACCAACACCGTCGACATCGGGGAATGCCCGGACAGCAGCAGCAACGCCCTCGAATCGGACATCGTGATGATGGAGCTGATAAAGAAGGAGCTCTCCGCGTTCAGGACGAAGGAGCAGCTCGAGGACCCGATGATCTACCACCGTTTCACCACTGGGGAGAGGATCAGGATCGGCGAGGCCTTCGGACGCATCCCGGAGAAGACGAGGAACTCCCTGAGACAGAAGATGACCGTCGACGATCTGATCGCGGGCATACCGATGCCGTGCGGATCCGATGATGCGAAAGCATCGGGGAGGAACGATGGCTGCCGTTGAGAAGCCGTACATAACAAAGCTCCACAGAAACAAAGGCGACGTGTACCGCATCCGCATCTGGGATCCGATACTCAGCAAGCATGAAAGCAAGACCGTCATGCCGCCCGCAGGCATGAGCGGCAAGAAGCTGGACGTCTGGCTGTCCAAGGAGATCGAGTCGATGGAGAACCACGTCAAGTACAGGACATCCGTCACCGCGCCCGGAACGCCGTTCGGAGAGTTCTTCCTGGGCGAGTGGTACAAGGAGGCCAGCAAGACCAACGAGGAGGCAGGGATGTACGAATACGTCCAGACGTACAACAGGCATCTGAAGGACACCCTTGGCCCGGTGCCGCTGGACAAGATAGTCCCTCGCACCATCGACGTGGCATACGACGCGATGAAGGCGAAGGGCCTCAGCGACGATTTTGTCTACAGGGTGAACAAGCTCGTCTGCCAGGTCCTCGGGGAGGCCAAGCGCAGGGGGATCATCGACGTCAACGTCCCGAGGGAGAAGATGCGCGCTCCGAGGCGGAGCCCGAAGAACCCCTTCGACGACCAGAAGGCCCTGGAGCCCGACGACATCTTCAGGATAATCGAGTGCCTCGGCGAGGAGCCCCTCGAATGGAGGGCCCTGATCTACGTCCTCATAATAACAGGGATGAGGAGAGGGGAGGTATGCGGCCTGACATGGGATTCCATCGATTTCGCCAAAGGGCGCATATCGATCACGAAGTCCGTGAGGCGCGTGCCGCACAAGGGTGTGACCATAAAGTGCCCGAAGACGCCGACCGCGTTCAGGCAGGTGTACATGACGCCGGATCTGACGACGCTGCTCTCCGAGTACAAGGCAGTCAGCTCGATGTCGAACAAGGAGTTCGTCTTCAAGGGCAGGGGAAATCCGAACGAGCCGATGCATCCCGATTCCGTGACGGCGCACATATCCGACTTCAGCAAGAAGTGCGGAGTGGCGTTCTCGCCTCAGGACCTCAGGTCGACGTTCGTCTCGACGCTCATCGCGATACTCGATATTGACCCGAGGACGGCGCAGGATGTCGTAGGGCATTCGAGCATAGACGTCACCATGGGCATCTACGCGAGGTCGAGGGAAGGATCGAGGAGGGCCGCTCAGCAGGCGTTCGAGGATTACATCCGGGGCAAATGCAGCGGAGCCATGGATACGCTGACGGAGGCAGCAGATGAAGCATGAACAGCAGGTCTTATCGTCTGTATTTTGACCCAAAATGTGTAACTTTTTGACCCAAATTTGACCCAAACTTCCTTCCGAACCGAAAAAATCACGGGTTGTTTATATAGTGAGTGGAGCCACCTTTGAGATTCGAACTCAAGACCTGCTGATTACAAGTCAGCCGCACTACCGGGCTATGCAAAGGTGGCGATA
>ENA-UOOH01003796-UOOH01003796.1-fermentation-metagenome-genome-assembly--contig:-NODE-3796-length-11093-cov-18.464939_pt1 | contig 11093 bp, 8 predicted proteins | sample MGYA00245778_ERZ724025 | MGnify/ENA primary metagenome ERZ724025 (study PRJEB28704, sample SAMN03018313) | fermentation metagenome | biome: anthropogenic terrestrial biome; feature: soil; material... | reverse complement strand
CAAAAAACTTTCAGCCCCTATTTGAGCTCAACATGGCGGTGACTGGGCGCTTACATATTTCCCCGGATAGACACGCATAAAACCTCAAAAATCGTTACGCAAAATCAGGCAAAATAAAACAACGTTTTTGAGCATGCCGGAATCGCTGTCATTGCAATCCTCTATGTAGTGATTACTTTCAGCGACGATACCTTCCTGTCCTCCTGTCCTTGCTGTTGCGGGGAATCGGGGCGGATGCTTGAACTAGATCGTGTCGTCAATAGTTTAAAGCCCAAGCCGCAATACATCTGATCTGTACAGCGGCCAGAATATCGGCATGCCATGATCTCCTATTGCATTTGTGGGAAATATATCATGTGGAACGGACAAAGTCAACTGTTTCCTGACTCCCGCCGTCTTTGAAGAATCATATTTCTGTGCTTTGGAATCAATTTGTCCACTTTAAAAACCATTTCCCTTGTGGATTCAGCTTGAAACAGCGCGCATTTCATGCGGAATGCGTCAAAATTCAAGTTTTTTTATTCGGGGAGCATTATATCCGGATCGGCTGACGCAAGTTCGAGGCCAATGTCGTAGAGTTGGCGCATATCGAGCACACGGACACGGCCAGGCCCCAACGCAACCGTATTGAGCATAAGCCCTTTGGCAATGGCGCGGCTGAAGAATTTGCTGTTTCCATCCCGGTCGTGGTAGAAATCCCGGTCGCCCGGAAGATTGCGAGGAAGATAAATCGACCTTTGCACACCGCCATCCTCCGCCAGCAGGCCAAATCCGTCTTCAACACCGACAAGATTCAAACGATCCTCAATGTAATGCAGAAAGGTAGTCGCGCCAAGCGGGCTTCCGAAATGCAGGATCTTCCCGCCATGTTGAAGCGCAAAGCCGAGAGGGCTCGTTTCCGCCATCGGAGCATCGGTCAAACACTGCGCCGAGAGTGCGGCGTCGGCAAGCGGGCCGCCGCCACACCACGAATGGGTCGGATGTTCACTTCGGCGTAATTTAAGCCGGCGAACCGCTTCACGCGGAATTTCTCCTGTCCAGACCGCATCCACATTGTCCGGGGCGTAAGGACGAAATCTCGTGTCCTGTACGGGGCCGCCGAGATAAACGAAGCAATTGGTAAAAGTCGGGAAAAGCAACGTACCTTCCTCTCCCACCGCTTCCCGGAGCGCCGCCAGCACCGTTGCCGCCCCCCCTGCCACCAGGCCGCAGGCAGAGAGCGAACTATGGACGCAAAGCAAATCACCGCATTGAATCCCGGCTTTTTTCAGTCCGGCAACAATGTCGTTTTGTTTCCAGCCGGTAAAAGCGCCGAAATTGCAGTAACCATATTGAGCAAGGTATGCCACGGCATCAAACAATTGTTTGAATTCGTGATCGAGGATTTTACGACCGGTTTCCAATTCGACTTGTTCAATCGCTTCGGTAAAATTGATCCGTCCGTCAAAATCAGCCAAAAGCGCCGCCAACGGTCCATAAATCACGCCGTCGGGAAGTTTTTTCCGCAGCTTCGGCGGAACCTTGGACAGATCGAACGGCAACCCAACCGTTGTTCGATACGGGACGATTGTCCTTGCGTAATCACGCCATGCCGACACTGCCGGAAGCCGTTTCGGCAAAGTCGCGACGAGCTTGGCCAGTGCGCCGTCCAGCGCATCAATCTCCGGCATGGTGGTAAAATGGCGGCAATCGGAGAAATCCGCTGCCAGCACTTTGTGCCGGAAAGCAATGTCGGCCTGGGTCGCGTCGGGAAGCGAAGCTGCCTCGCCAAGTTCGGCTATCGCATCAGAGATAAGCTCCGGCAGCCATTCAGGATCGGGATTGATCACAGCCTCGACAAAAGCAGTGTAAAGCGCGGTTCCCAATGCGTAATGGGTTTCATCAACATAGTCGGCAGTCTGGGCAGAATTGTGCCAGAGAGCATTGCCGGTACGGACTGGCCAGACGGTTGGAACTCCGGTCGTCGAATCTCCCAGTAAAGTATCTTCGTCATACATTGAATGATGGCGGTTACGCCAGGTCATATCCGGCATGCCCGGCAGCGCGGCAATCTCGGTACAGAATCTGTGGGCGAGGCGGTTGCCGTAAAATCCACACACCGGGCCGGACGCCCGGAAATCAACACCCCATTCTGGCCGCAGGTACATGGCATCATAATTGATTGCGCCGATAACTTCTGTACTGAGGTTGCGGTTTCCGCGATGCGCCGCATAGGCGGCCAAACCGTAATGTTCAAGCCCGAAAATCACCCGAAGTGAGAATTCCGGTGTCCCCTGCATCCGGATCTGCCGCATTGTTTCAATTGCCGCGACAACCCCGGTTGAATTGTCGTTGGCCAGCGGTTCGTACAAATGGGCGGATATCCAGAATTCTTCCTGACGGCGACCTTGAACAAGGCCGGTTACGACGTCGATGGTATCGCAATAGCGCCGGCCATCGGATTCAATGTGGACTTTGACCGTACCGCTTAGCGCCGCAGCGCGCAGTCGCCGTCCCATATCAAACGAAACGCCGAATCCGATGAAATCGCGGTCATCCGCACGAGTGTGCCAGCCGCCGTGCTCGGTAAAAGCGTTGTACCACGAAATTGCGTATGGCTCCTCATAAGGCCGGTTGCTAAAGTCACAGACGAACCCGCGCACCCCAAGATCAAGCAATGCCGCAAAGTTCTTTATGGCGCTTTCCCTGCTTTCGGCCAGGACCAGAACACCGCGGGGAGCAATACCGCTCCAGACCTGCGATTCCGTCAGCAATCTTACAGTTTCACCGCCGGGGGCGGTTGCGGTTGAGCCTTTAATAAGGTGAAGCGGACAAATATCGTAATCGGCGGCAATGGTTCCGGCCTCAATGCCGGGGGCGGAAACGATCGTGAGCCGTCCCAAACGGATATCCCAGCCCAACGGCGTGATCTTATCCTGCCAGGCGGTCTTGCCATCGGCCGGAAAAGAAATTTTTTCCGCCACGATTCCCGCCTTCTCCAGCATGGACAATGTATGCGCAGCACTTGTATGATAGGCGGGAAAGGTCTGCGGATATTCCAGTTGCCAAAGTTCAATCGCGCGCTTTTTTAAAGTGGAGGCGTCAATATGCTTAGAAAAACGCTTCATATCAAAAATCATAAACCGATCGATCCTTTCATTCAAAATTACACTGAATATTGACGCGGGCGGAGAGCAGTTCCGATCGCTTTGAATACGCGGATTCCGCATTGTCGAAAATCCATTCCCGGCATTGAGGCACATCACGTTCCCCGATCGAATAGATGCAGAAAAGTCCTGCCTTCCGATAAAGCGGCAAACTCCAGTTGACACAATGTTCGCAGTAGCGCGGCGAAGGAGCGGCGTCATTGTCAAGAACCTTGCCGAGACTCGGACAACCGTCCATGGCAAGCTCCATGCCATGAGGAATACGTGTAAGTGTCATCTCGCAGTTTTCTTCACGCCTGATCATCCGATAGTGCTCAAACAACGCATCTATACCACCCGTTTTCAATTTTTCCAACATGCGTTTTTCGACATTGCCGGAGATCGCGGCAAAGAACTTTTCCAGTTCTCCCGGTCCCTGGGCGTCCACAAACTTGAATGCCTCATTATAAAAACGCACATAAAGATCAGAAAAAATCATGCTTTTGCCCTCCGTTTGAATGTCTGGCGGCAATGCGCTTCGCCAAGTTTTTCGTGAACACATTCAAAGGGGCTGTTTTCACACCAGAACTGATTGGTTAACCTTGTACCGAGGCAAAGGTGCTCGCTCACCGGCCGTCCCATTTTGTGAAGTTCACGAAAGGCGGGACACTCCGGTATTTCAATCGTTACGGTGTTGGCGGCGATATGGATATTGCAGGGAGCCTCCTCTCGGTTCAAATAGTAAATCCAATGGGCAACAAGCTCCGATGGATCCCCGGCATCAAGACGGTTTTTAATGCTCCGGTGCACTTCAAGCGCATTGGCGCGTATAACCTCCTCCAGTCCAGCCTGGCCGTAATGCTCCGACAAGTAATCCATCACGAAACGCACGGAATCATGAAATGTATAGTGCAAATTGCCGGTTTCACGGTAACGCATAATTCAGAGCAACGCCTCCATATTGGCGGCAATACATGCGTCAACAGCCCGCATGCGGGCCGGAGTGAGAAGTTCCATGCTTTGCGCCTTGGTCAACGGAGCGGTGATTGCGCCAAGTTTGTAGAGCGCATATTTTTCCCCAACCCATGCCGTCGAAATGTCGAGCGAATAAACCGCGTGAAAGAGTTCGATAAGCTCCCGTTGACGTCGAACCGCCGTGGAAACATCACCTGCTGCCGCTGCATCGGCAATATCGCGGAGCAGCCGCCCGCAAAGTGCGCCCGAACCGCAAAGAACCCCGTCGCAGCCGACGAGAACCGCTTCGTCTACAGCCCATTCGTTTCCTTCGAGTAGCACGAAATCGTGTTCGGCTTTGATCATCAGCAACTCTTTGCGCAAGCGCATGTGGCTGGCAGAGTTTTTAATACCGGCAATGTTCGGCAAACGAACGAGACCGGCGAATTCGGAAAATGAAAAATCAATGCCGTTAACCGACGGGCAATGATAGTAATAGACCGGCTTGTCGACAGCGACGGCGACTTCCGCAAGATGCTGCATCGGATTGGGACAAAATGACTTCTTTGGCAATGCCAGCACATAGGCGGCGACAGGACAGTCGACAAGTCGATCGGCAAACGCGATACTTTCGGCAACCGTTGCGGCATGAATGCCTGCGAGAATTTCGAAGCCCGGCCGCGACGCACTTTGCGCGGTTCGAATCAGCTTTTCACGTTCGTCAAGGCTGTAGGCAAACCATTCGCCCATGCTCCCCGCAACAAACATGCCGTCAAGATTATGACGAACAGCGCGTGCAACGAGCCTGCGCATGCTTTCACAATCGATGGAGCCATCGGCGAGAAAAGGGGTAATTGAGGCGGAATAAACTTTGACTTTCATATCTTCTCCTAGGTGATTTCAGCAACACATATTTCAGTAAAATTTTCAGTAATCGTATCGCCTTTTACAGCAATATAAGCGGCGCCGACCGAAACAACTCCTGAGCCATCGACGAGTTCCGCCGCATGAAAATTTCCCATCCGATTGTAAAGCCCGTTGCGTTCCCGGTATGGAAACACCACGGTTTCGGTTGCATGGCGGAGTTTTCCGGTCGCCGGGTTAAATTCTGCGATCAGAAGCGGCGACCGCCAGCGGAAAACATGTTCATTGTCCTCAAGACGTCGAGTATAGACAAGACAAAGTTTTTTCCCGATTTTGAGCCAGTGCTGCTGGGTCGTGCCGGTTTCAAAAACAGCGCCGTCATCAAACTGCCATGCAACCGGCGTTGTCCATTGGAGCCCGTCGGCGGATTCACACCAGTATCCGTGGCCGTCCTCGGCTCGAATCGTCAGGAAATGGCGTCCCTCGAAAAATACCGCGGAAGGTTCTATGAAACCGCGTCCGGCGTTGTGTGTCAATACTGGCCCCCACTCAACGGCGCGCAATGCATCGCCAAGACGTTCCAACCGCAATGTCCGGACGGAAAATCGGTCGCCGTCGGAGAAATATACTGGGAGTATGATGCTTCCGTTGGGAAACCAGATTAGTTCAGCGCAGGCGGCGCGCCACGCAATGCCGTTATCAAAACACGCCGCCTCCAATAACTGTGCGGAAGTCCAGCCGGATTCCGGCCGGAAGAAGGCATACATCGGCTGCTTTGTGGTCAATTCCGTATGTTCGCCGGCGGGCAATCGTTGTTTTCCGTCGCGATAATAATAGGAGGTAACTCCGATTGCCAAAGCTTCGCGACGATCAGGAGAGCTGAATGTACGAATATCGGCGACATTGCGGATGATACCGGGTGCGACTTCGCGGTACTCCATGCCGGATAATGGTTTAGGAATGCTCCAGTCCAGTCCCCGGTCACGGCTTAGGCTGAATTCGGGCGCGCCATATATATCGTCGAAGGGCAGCTTGCGCTGCAAAGTCATGAGCCACGATCCATCAACAAGTTCCGCGATTGACGGGTGGAAATAGTCGGGTTCTTCGCGTTCCGCCCATCGCGGCGGAAGTTTGCAGATTTTCAGCATAGTCATTCTTCCAGGCTCCAAAGATGATTGAGAAGCGTACTCAGCCGCTTCCGTAATATTTTTAATTGTTCCGGGTCAAAACAGGTGACGGAGATTCCCCGTGCAAATCCATTCCTGATTGCAACAAGTTCAGCTTCCGCAGCGTGTTTCTCCGCAATATCGGCAAAACGCTTGCGTCCGATCAGTTCAGAGGCAAGACGCGCATAATTGACGTCTTCAATACCGTCACGCATGGCTTCGGCACGCATTGACGGATAGCAGGTCAAATCCGCCCCCGGATAGAAAATCGAAGCCATGCCGCTGAATTCGCCGTGGCTTGGATTCCAACGGCTCCAGTCGGAATCGTTCTTGCGCGCCAGATCCCACCAATTAGTCGCCCAATGCAACCAGCCTTTTATATAATCAAACGCGAGCGGTGCAAAGAAAAATGCCCGGCTCTGGATCAGTGGTTGATCGACCCGTTCAAAACTTGCAAAGGGATAATAACTGCCGCCACCAACATAAATCCAAAAATCGGTTTTGCTTTGGCGGTGTTGTTCGCTGTCAATATTGAAAAGTGAACTGCCGTTGCCGGGCGCATGAATGTCAAGATTGCGATAAATCTCAGGCTCGGCGATCCGGGCAATTGTAGTCACGGTGCGAAGTTGCGGGAAAGCCGCGCGGATACGAGCCGCCGCCGCGCGAACTTTACCATGTGCATGGCCGGGCGTTTCATCGTAGCCGTAAAGATAATAAATGACTTTGTCTCCGCCTGACGCATAATATTCATTGAATTTGTTATTCAAAATCGCAGACGCTTTTTCGATCTGCCGGTTAACCAATCGGATCGCCTCTACTTTTTTTCCGGGCAAAGCCGCAATCACGACCGAACCGTACGTCAGAATTTTTTTCCGGGTCTGTAAATGGTCGAAGGTAAAACTCGCCGGCAAAGTTTCTTTCTTGAACCCGTCTGCGTACTCCGGCTTCCGATCCGGCTGTATGAATTGTAATGCCTCAGGCGCGAACATATGACCGTCTGCGGTACGAAGTTCGATCGCGCCGCCCTCGGCGGGATAAAGTGTGAACGCTCCGGATTCGCTGGTAAACCAGTCGCGCTCCTCGGCATAATGAACCTTGTAGTAACGATATTCCGATTCGTTCGGGTCGACGACGACGATGAGATCGGTGTCAGCCAAAGCCCCTGAACCACGCTTTTCGAGCCTGGCTTGCGCTTTCAGCAGCCGGTAGCTTCGTCCGTCGGCGCTGCCGTATAAGCGGACGAAATCCGGCACTTGCGGCGAAGGATCGGCGAATTTGTCGAACATATTGGCGACGTTGACTTCGCGCAATCCATGCTTAAGGGCAAAGGACATATCATCTGGAAACGGCGAGGACACATAAAGATCAATCGGATTCATCTTGTAGTCAAGATAGGTGGCAATGAAGTTGCGTCGCGCCTCGGCAAAACGCGGATCATCGTCCCTGTTGTCGCAATACCAACTCCGAAGCATGCTCCAGCGCAACCCCGCCATGCTCGACAGGCGGTTGGCTCCAAGCTGAAATTGCTGCACTGTAACGTTAAGCGGCAATTCCAGCTGAACGCCTCCCGCGCCAGTAACCATTGCGGTAAATTCATATGTTCCGGGATTGGTGTCGGCGGCGGCGGCGAAAGTCATCCAAAGGGATTGATTGCTTTCGGCTGTGACCGGAAATTTTTGCTCCGGCTGCATGGTTCTGAGCACATCCGCGACCCACTCCCCGCGACCGGACAACGGTAATAACGGAGCCGCAGGCGGCACTGTGCGGATGTAATCGACCAGGTAAAACTTCACCGTCAGGCCGTCAGGCAGGTCAGGCGTCAGCCGCACTTGACAATCGGCGACAGGCGTGCCTCCGGTGGTTACGACCAATTGGATGCCTTCGGATTCTCCGCGCGCCAGATCAAGTTCGCCGACGTTACTCAAATTTTCGGGTCCGCAAGCGCGACGCGGTACTTGAGTCAGATTATCACACCATCCGGCGCTCAGTACTTTGCCGAACGCCTTGCCCCGCCGGAAAGCTTGTTTTTGATCATAATAGGCGCGGGCAAAAAAGCGGTCAACCTCACGAGCGAATTCCAACGAATCGGCGACTTCAGGCGTCCCCTGCATTCGGGTATACCAAAGTTCCCGGAAGACCGGCCCCCAATAGGAGTCGTTTTTTTCATGGAAGCGCGCTGTTGCCGACGCAATGAGATAGTTGTAACGATCACGTACTGCGGGCAATGCGGCCAGGGCGGGAACATAACCGCGGCTATTGGCATTAAGTATGTCGCGCTGTTGTTTCACGAGCTGTTCCAGCAAGGCAAAGCGTTGTGTCCAGCGCCTTGCGGAGAAATAACCGGTTTGGGCAAACATTTTTTGGTTGCGGTCAAAAACACCTTTGGCGCGCCGCAATTCCTTTTCCGCTTCGTCCAGATAACACCAATGCAACAATTCCGCCAGCAGCGAAGCGCTGAAAATCTCCGGTTTCGGCGCATCCTTTGCCGTCAACAGCGTCACTCCGGCGTTCGTTTGACAGCCGTCAATCACGAGCCGCCGGTTGCCTGACGTCGCCAGCACCCCCGTACCATAACATGCCAGGCGCAGTATTTCCCCTTCGAGCGTTCCCGCAGAGGCCATTGATTCGGGAGTTTTACCGCTTTGAAGCCGCCAGACACCGTCGCGATATTCCGCAAGCGCCGTATAGCCGCCCGGCCACTGAAACCCGGCGGCACGATTTTTTGGCCCCAGCGTCAATTCGTTTATCCCTAAAGGAGTATGGGAGACAAGCGTTTGAAATTTGTGGAACGCAAGCGGTGTTGGCCACTGGAATTGCATCAATTTGTCTGTTTCCATCTCAAAGTTGGATACCCCTGCCGTTGCGGCGGCGCCGCGATGGGCAGCGGTTGCACCATTCGGGGGGGACGACTCCAACGGATTCCATTCTTCGAGCTTAATATTGGTAATTTCCACGCTTCCGGTTTTTAAATTACCGACCGCAATTGAAGGAATAATGAATGCGATGTCCGATGCTTCGGGAATTTTGCAGAGATCAATTTTGGCGGTAAGCGTGCCGCTGTCGCCCGCTCGCGGGCGACAACTGACCGGCGGAACTGCTTTCGGCAGGGCGCTGATCCATTTGCCCGTGCAATCCCGCGCCTGAAAATAGAGTTGAAGCAAAACCCGGTCTGACAATTCATGGGTGGTTCGGTAGTTGATAGTTAGTTGGCGGCGATCCCGCGCCGTTGCCGGAACCCGGCACAAAACGGTGACCGCATAGGGCTTTTCTTCGTCCGGCGCGGCAACGAACTTCAAGACGCCTGGCGACGTTTCCGGGGTCGGGGAGAGTTTTTCAACGCGACCTGTTCTATCTGTACGCATCCAGGTTCCCCATTTGGAAAACGGCGGAAGCTTCGGTGCATCGGCGGTTACGGCTAATACGGTTAAAATGGTGGTCAACAACGAAAAAATCATTTTCATTACATCACCTTTCAGTTGTATGGATGTTGCTATGTTCAGCGCCTTGTTCACGGCAATGTGATCTGCATGCCGTCCCAATCATTGAAGGTAACTGCCGCCGAGTGGCCGTCTAGGTACACGCAGTTGGTCGTCATTCCGTGTCGTTTCCAATCAACCCGATAGTAGTAGCCCGCATTGTCGCCTTTGTAGCCTGGGGTCCCCCAAAACGCCACCGTCGGCGTTGTGGCATCCTGCGCAACGTCCATCAGGAGCGGCGTTGAAGACGGCTTGTTTGAATGCAAGGCGCGGATGCCAAAATAATGCCCGTTCAGCCCGTAATCAGTCCACTGATTGCGCGTGGCGGTCCAGGTGTAGGCAATTTCCGGACACTGAAAAACATTCTTGATTTTTTGCTTCAGGAGGCTGGATACCAGCGACGAACGCATTCCGGACGGATAAGGTAAATAACGAAAGCTTCCAAGTATGCCACTCCAGTAAATGACGCTTCCGGTAGCGGTAAGCTTACTGCTGGCAGGCGGAAAGAAGTCCCCGAAATCGCTGCGGTACGCCTCTAGGGCCAGCCAGATTTGGCGCTCGTTCGCAACACAATTGGCGGCGCGGGCGCGCTGTCGCGCCGCCGAAAGGGCGGGCAATAACATCGCGGAGATAATCACAATAATAGCAATAACTACCAAAAGTTCTACAATTGTAAAATTTTGCAGCCTGACAACGCTGTCCTGACGAGTCGCGATGCGGAATTTCATCATAATTCATCCTCCGGAATTTGTTGTTTATCATAATTGTCGGCAATCCAGTGAATATGCTTGCGCAGAATTTCTGCTCCCTCGCAGTTGCTGCGGCGCAACGCTGCAATAATATCCTTGTGAGTATAAGGATTACGGATGATTTTTGGAGCATAACGGGGGTTCGTGCCGATAAACGCCAGCTCCAGCAAGCTGAGTTGACCGATAATATTACTGATCAAAGCCATATCGGCCTTATCAAGCAGTATCTGGTGGAAACGAAGATCGTGAAAGGCCATCATTTCGGCGTTGTGGTTCTGAAAACCCCGTTCATTCATATCGGCGTGAAATTCAAGCTCAGCAAAGTCGCTTTCAGTGAGTTTGCCGTCGAGATGGGCGGCAACGTATCCTTCAAGCATCTCCCGCAAATCGAACATGATCCGATGAGATTTGGCATCAATCAACCGGAGTCGAATTCCATATTTTTGTTTTTTTGTTATCATTCCAAAAGTATTGATTTTCGCCAGGATTTCCCGCAACTGCGGTCTTCCGATCGCCAAACGCGCAGCCAGTTCATTTTCAGAAATATATCCATCACCGTCGACACGTAATTTCGACAGTTCCACCAGGATTTTCGAGGTAAGTTCATTGAATGGCATAATTTATCTTTATTTAAATAGTCTTATTATTAGAACTATTAATATAATACTCTATAAATCACATTTGTCAAGTGTCTTGGAGATTTTTTTTTTACTTGCGGTTTCGGCGTGTTTTTGCGGCAAGATTTTTCACGACCAATGA
>ENA-UOOH01003795-UOOH01003795.1-fermentation-metagenome-genome-assembly--contig:-NODE-3795-length-11096-cov-16.125170_pt1 | contig 11096 bp, 15 predicted proteins | sample MGYA00245778_ERZ724025 | MGnify/ENA primary metagenome ERZ724025 (study PRJEB28704, sample SAMN03018313) | fermentation metagenome | biome: anthropogenic terrestrial biome; feature: soil... | reverse complement strand
GATGATCAGGACACTCTCTGAGTTGTGGGGCATCCCGTAAATTTTGCCGTTCGGTGCGAGGACCCCGCCAATCCATTTGCCGTTCCCAGTCAGCCCGGTGATCGTCGTGATATCAGCCGTTCCCGCGACCGGGTCGACGATCAGGACGCTCTCTGAGTTGCTAGGAATCCCGTAAATTTTGCCGTTCGGTGCGAGAACACCGCCACCCCATTTTTCCTCCCCGGTCAACCCGGTGATCGTCGTGGTATCGGCCGTTCCCGCTACAGGGTCGATGATCAGGACGCTCTCTGAGTTGCCAGGAATCCCGTAAATTTTGCCGTTCGGTGCGAGAACACCGCCAAACCAAGCACTCCCGGTCAACCCGGTGATCGTCGTGACATCAGCCGAATGCCAGATGGGGTGATACTGTAGCAGGGAGGACGCCCCGCCTCCGGTCCCGGCCCCGACCTGTTCTGCCGTCACCTCATGCGGGTTATTGAGGTCCGCAAGATGCTCCGCAACCGCCGCCGCTGTCGCCGCCCCGATCTGTGCGGCCGTGACACTATGAGGGTTATCAGCATCCGAGGTATGCGCCTCTACTGCAAGCAGCCGGGCATCTATACTTCCTAGTTCTGTATCTAGTTGTAGTTGCCCCGTTGTCACCACGTGAGGGTTATCCCGCCGTTTCCGGTGCACCTCAGACCAGTACGCCGCCTCAGAGAGTGCCCGGATCTGATCTGCTTCACTCATCGGACACCCCCGGAGACCTTCGGCCCGTCCGGTGATAGGGACAGGTAGCCAACTCAATCTGTAGGCCGTTCATCATCCTGTAGATTTGGAAAAGAAGAGCGTATTGTCCCCCTATCGCCACAAACAGCCCGATAAGCCCGACAACATCTGCCGAAACCATCAGGCCGCCTCCGTAGCACGTTTCCAGAACGCCCCGACCGCCTTACTCTTGAACAATTCGAGCAGCACGATCGCCGCTGCAATCAGCCCAGCCGTGAGGAGGAAGCGACCAAAGTTTTTTGGCACCGCTCACGCCCCCTTTGCCTTCTGGTAAAGGTAGACGATCCCACCCAGGAACAGCCCGAGCAGCACCAGCCCGACCACCATCTTGCCAGCATCCCCGACACTCGCCGGCGTCCAACTCTTCTTTACCGCCGTCCCGGTCGCATCGATAGCCGACGCTGCACCCACACCGGCCGCCCAGGTCCCGAGGCCGATCCCCCCGCCCAGGCCGACCGGGTAAGCCGCAAACCGTGCAACCTTCCCGAGCGCGGGACCGGCCGCCTTGACGGTTTCGCTCTGCTTCGCCGCCTTGCTCATCGTCCGCGCCGCGTCCCGGGTAGACTTTGCCGCCCCCTCCGCAATCCCCGCTCCTTTCTTCAGTTTTGAGGCCGCCTCAAACATCGCATTGTAGATCGACATTTAGGCCCCCTACTTCCGTCCCTTCTTTTTGCCGCTCTTCTTCTTACCCTTCTTCTTCGCCATTATCCCGTCACCGCCTTCTTTGCGCCTTTTGTCGCGCTGGATACCTTCTTCGTCACACCGCTGATCATTGCTTTCCCCTTCTTGCTCCGGAGGACCGCGACCACCAGGACCACCAGGACGACCGCCCCGATGAGCGCCGGCAGAGCAAACCCGCTCTGCTTCGCCGCTGTCGCAACCCCCCCCACGACCGGGACTTCTTCCGCATACGAGAGGAGATCCTGAGCGTAGGGTTCTATTCCGAGCGGGTCCGGGTAGCCTGTTTCATAGTTACCGGCATACGGATCATACCCCTCGTAGAGAGAGGGATCGTACGTTTCCCCGCCTAAGAACTGATCCCACCAGTTCCCGCCCCCGGTCCCGCCCGACTGATCCGCACCCCCGAGGCCGTTGCCGCCGCCCCCATTCTGGTTCTCAGGAGGAGGTTCGATCATAGGGGCAGGAGAGCCGAGAGCACCCAGCGCCGTGAGGCCGATTGCCCCTGCACCCAGCCCCAGCCCGGTGTACTTCAGCGCCGTTCCGGTCTTACCCAGGACCCCAGCCGCCTTTGAGGTTTCAGCCGCCGGTTTCAGGCCCTTTGTCGCCCCGATCGGCGCACTCTTCGGAGCCTTGAGAGCGGACACCATCTTACCGTACTGCGCTTGCAGGGAGGCATACTGCTTCTGTGCCGCTTCTGCCTGCTTCCGCATCATTGTAGAGATGTTGCTCGTGCTGCTCGTGACTTTCACCCCGGGAGCAGCGACCTTAAGCGGTTTTATCCCGCTTGAGGTCTTCCCAGCCCCCGTCATCGCCCCGATAGCCTTTGTTATTACCTTTGATTTGCCCATTTCTTCAACCCCCTTTGCCGTTTTTCCAACTTTTCCTACAACCTTTGCTCCTTTTAGCGCCCTTCCCGCCGCATACGACGCCCCGAACGTAAACGGAGCCGCCGCAAGCGTTACCGCATCAATCGCCGCCCATAGCGCTAACTCCCCGTCGATCTGATCGCCCCGGCCCGTCGCCCACTTGTTAGCCGCGTCTGCCAGGTCCATAGGGAGGAGCACATCAGCCGCCGCCGTCGCACCGAATTGAGCACCGCCCCGAGGTATGTTACCCGCTCCGATGTGCTCAGTGCTATCGCTGTAGGACTTGTCCCGGGCATTGATGATCGTATCAATGAGGTTCCCGCCCCCGCCCCCGGCCGGCACCGTGACGCCGCCGGTAGGTATCCCGGTCCGCGCCGCCTCTTCCGGAGTGATGATCCGGCCCGGGACTGTCCCGGCCCCGGACCATGCCGGTTTCGGCAGGTCGATTTTCGGCAGAGAGATCTTTGGGAGTTCCACCTTCGGAGGAGTCGGAAGTTTGATCTCCGGGACCCCTCCAGCAACAGCGCCGGCGACTGATTCCCCCACCGCCCCGGCAACCGCCACGACCGGGATAGGAGAGGTTATGATCTTCGGGATCACCCTCTGAACGTCCGGGACCGTGATCTTCGGGATCTCGATCTTCGGAGGAGCCGGCAGGGAGACTTTAGGAAGAGAAGGAAGAGAAGGAAGGGAGATCTTCGGAAGGGATATCTGAGGGATACTAATCCCAAAGAAATTGAAGGCCATTCCGAATTTCCCCTGTCAGCATTAGCGGGTCCGCTCCAGGACCGCCCGCTCTGCAGTGTCGAACACGCTGGAGTTGACCACGTGCTCCAGGCAGACATACCGGAGGTTGGCCACGTTAGACCCCTTTGCGGCAATCTGCCAGTCCCCCTTCGTGAAGCGCCATCCCCGGAGGCCGTAACCGTCATTGGTCACGTCCTTAGCGTAGTTGAGCATCGCCACACCAGCCGGGATCGTCTCGAGGTCATACTCAGCCGCGTTGATCTTCTGCAGCGTAGCCCAGTCCACATGCAGCACTTCCCGCCGGTCCGGAGAGGTGTTCAGGAGGCCAATAGCCGTAGGGTCAACCGTCCCCGCGAGGCCGGTTGCCGGGTTGATGAACTGCAGGAGCCCGGCCCGCGCAAGACTGCCGGTCGGCAGGTCGAGCACGTTGGTGAGTTCCGAGGACGCAACCACCGGGACCGTGAGCGCGTAGACCTTCGGCTCGGCAGCGTACTCGAGGTTCGGCCCGTAGGACTCCACGAACTCAGCCGGGGAGAGGACGTTCTCTACGAGCGTCACCTGCATGGTGAGACTCGATATCGTCACGTCGGTAGCGACGGCCGGATTGACCACGATCTTCATCTCCAGGCTGTCCTTCGAGGCCGCAAGAATGTCGCCCTCATCCAGCCGGAGATAGTACGTGAGATTCGCGCTCGCGCTCTTCGCCACGGCAACTTCTCCGGTGAGTGCCGGCGCAAACCCGCTCTTACTGTTGTACTTGTTCAAGAGCGCGATATCCGCGCCGGAGAGCGCATAGTGAACGGTCGAACCGTCCGAAACCACGCGGATCTCCTGTATCGCCCGGAGAATCGCCTCGTTCGTGCCGGCGTAAGCGTTTTCAGCGCTCGCGTTCGCGACCGTCACCCCCACCTTGAGGATGAGCTGATCAATCACCGCATCGCGCGGAAGGTCCATCCGGGTGTTGATGAGCGAGAGAGTCTGACTCAGAGTTCTGTATTTCGAATACATCTCTGGTTCCCTCCTCACTCAGCCTTAGCCGCAATGATGGCCATCACGAAGGCCACGACGAACGAACCCACCAGCATAGGAAGTCCGATGCTGAAAAACGACTTTTTAGCCGCGTTGATGCCAGATCCAATATCAAAAGCCATGTTATACCTCCTTACTCCTTTTCTGCTCCGAAAACTGCTGTACTTGCCCGCGCACCCACGACGAAGGTGAGAAACACCCACGGAAGGGCAGAGGCAACCAGGATTGCCACATTCGCATCCATACAGCCAGAGATTCGGAAGAGGAGATGAAAAAAAGAGGGTGTCAAACTAGGGATTTTTGATAATACTCGTCAATGAGAAGGTTGATCGCTGCATCAACGGAGGGTTTCGTTTCGTCGTCTGCGAACGTCTCCCGTAGCCGCTGCAGCCGTTTCAGGGTTGATGCCCGGAGTTTTGCCGTAGCCCACCCCTTCGGTTTCGGTGTCGGCATATTACTGTCATGCATATTATCCATAGTGTTTTGTGACCCTATTAACATTACTCGCAGGTATAATTTGATGCTCCCCGGAGAGGTGCCGATATTCTAATACGTCGAATCTGTTGAGTTCCCGGTTAATCTCGTTGAAATCTGGGATTAATGCTTCGACGTACCGCACATCCTGAGGGATGAGGAATTTGAGCAGATACGTGTAATAGCACTGTGACCAAAGCAGTTTCGGGAAGTCTTGAATCCGCTGGGTGACGAACCAGAGCGATATCTTCCGGCCCCGGCCCTCTCTAGCGACCAATTCCAGGACCGGAGACGGTGCGTAAGCGTTTTTGTTGTAGTTGTGCGCCTCCTCCACGACGATAACCCGCTCTTTGCCCTCAAGGTAAACCGCATCAATCAGCGCGGTATACTGCTCCACCAGGTCCGCCGTTTTGGTCCGTAGAGTTGGGATGCAGAGGATGTGCGGATACTCTAGCAGTTTCTCCCAGTTGTAGCGTGCGCCCGCCTTGATTTTGAGCAGTTTCAAGCCCTTCAGCCCGATAAGCCCGATATGGTTCTGCGTTTTGGTATCGAGCACGATAAAGGGCTTTTTCTCCGCGTAGAGTTTCTCTACCAGCCAGCCCAAAAAGTAACTTTTGCCGGCCCCGGTAGGAGCCGCGATCAGTCGGTGAACGTCCTGTGAGACGTCAAGATCAGACATTCGGATCATCCTCAGCGCCATCCATCCCGTAGGTGCATGTGAGGTAGGAGCACCAGAGATCCCCACACCGGTTTGTCAGGAGGCGCGCCCCGCATCGAGGGCATTTCCTCTCCGAAAAGAACCCCACAAACTTATCTCCCCGGCTCATCTCACATCCCCACGAGGCCGCCGGAATCTAACCGCTCCAGCCAGGGAGGTTCAGGGACTGGATCGGGTGAGACTTCCGAACGCTTGACCGGGACTTTCCCCGCCCGGGACTCCGCTACAGAGTAGTGTGCCCCGGTAACGGGATTTGTGATCTGCTTCTCCTCTGTATTCTCCTCCTCTTCTCTTCTCTGTTTTCTCCTCTTTTTCTCCTGCTCTTCTTTCTTCTTCTCCTCTTCTTTCCGCTCGTAGACTGCTAGGAGGGTAGGAGCGAACGCGAGCGCAAGCCCGCCAACACCGAGAGCGAGCGCCATACGGGGATCATCCGGCAGGGTCCCATCCGGGAGGTAATGCCAGGCAGCCTCATTCAAGAACGGCCGGCTAAAATTCGTGTATACATCGTTGTTTGCCGGCGGGAGGCTCTGTTTCTTTAGCATTTCCCCGGACTGCCGGACCGCCATATCGAGAATTGTTACCACTGGATGATCTCCCTGAGGTTTTGCCGGACCGCCGGCCACCTCCGAACCGCCCCGGTCCGGCCGCTCTGTGTCGTCGATGAGGATATCGTACGTGATATCCTTCGGGTCTATCGTCGCCTCCGCTTCCGTCATTCGTCCCGCCTCCGGAGGGTGATATCCGCCTCGTAACCCTCGACGAGGATCTTCACCGTCACTTCTCCGGTTTCCTCGAATTTCTGCCTGATTCCGCTATCATCCATCAGCCGTTCCGCGACCGTCGCAATCCTGCCGGCCGCATTCATCCCGTCTAAAACACCAAACGCCATCAAATCACCTCAGAACCCCGGAAACGCCGGGATACGTGGATTATACTGCTCTACCTCATCATACTCCGTATCGACCGGAGGAGCCCGACGACGCCGGACCAGGCTGACGAGAAACCACCCAGCCCCCATAGCCAGGAGGAGTAGCGCCGCGTAGGTGATGATGCCCCCGCCGGAGTGCTCTTCTCCTGATTTCTCCTCAGGAGAAATCATAGGGGATCTAGGAGAACTCTCCGGAGAATGAGGAGAATTCTCTTCTCTTCTCCTCCTTTTCTCCTCCATTTCTCCTCCAGCCGTATCAGACGGAGCGCGATCCACTTTGTCACTCTGAGCACCTGCACGATCAGGAACATCTCCAGAGCGAGAATCATCAGGATCATGGCTATTGTGTTCATCATCGTCTTTCACCTCACTCTTCATTTTGACCTTATATTTCCCACATAAGGGACATTTGCGCTTAGTTCCCACTCCAGCCTTCCGCACCTCCCATTCGTTACCGCACGACTGGCAAACGGCTATTTTGTCAGGAGAAACCATGAGGAGAAGTGGAGGACGGAGGAGAAAAAGAGAGGGTGTCAAAGGAGAAGTCAGGAGAAGAGAAGAGAAGTCGAGGAGAAAACAGGAGAATTCTCTTCTCTTCTCTAGGAGAAATGAGGAGAAAAGAGGGAGAAATTCACCACATCAGGACCGCCCCCGCAACTCATCCAATGCCTCTACCGCCCTCCGGTCGAGGTCATAGTATTTGATATCCCCTTCGGCCCGGTCCCGGCGAAGCCAGCACTCGCATTGGTAGGTATCCGGCCCGAGGCAATGACACCGCCAGCCGTCGCCCTCGTCGACGTGGTCCTTCAGGGGATGCCCGCACACGCAACAGTCACCGCCCATTCTGCCACAACTCCTTCGCGCACTCCTCGCAGACCCCCGGCGGAAGGGTTTTCCCCGCCTGCTCAAACGCCGCCTGATACTTTTCCCTGTATGCGTCCACCATCGGATCATGCTTCCCGCACTTCGAGCACCGGCCCGGCATCCTCGTTACCTCTGCCGGCTCGCCGTCGATAGTGGCCGTCGCCGTGCATGATGGGGATAAGCATTTTTCATGCCCCGTTTACTCGCTGTTGGAGGTATCGCCGTAAGGCTTCCTGCTCCTTCGGATCGGTCGGCAACGCCTCCCGGATCAGATCATCGAACTCCCCTGCTTCAACACTGCTAATGAGTGCTGATTTCATGTCAGAATACGAGAGAGAAGGCATCATGGTTTCAGATCTCCTTGTAATTGAGGGAATGCATCCTCCTCCGCAAGAATTTCTTTGAGTCGTGCGATAATAACCGGTGAAAACAGCGCCTGGACGAATGGATCACTGTAGTCTATTTTTTGTGCTCCGTCACGGCTCCGTACTGGAAGCGTTTTCACCCTGGACACCTTGTGCAAAGCATCACTTGGCATAATGAAAAGTATATCACCAAACTATATAACCATTGCTTTGTAATACTTTTTACATGTCTAAGATAGGGGTCGGAAAAATCATTCAGATGGGTACTGCGAAAACCCGTTATTTATCAATCCCTTCACAGGTAGCGAGTGATGATCGTTTTCCGTTTGAAACAGGGGAAGAGGTGAAAATTACAATCGACGAAAAACAAAAGCGTGTAACCGTCGAAAAAATTGAATAACTTTCTGCAATTTCAGAGATTTTTTGCCGCTTTTGCTGCCTGATAATGTTCCTCGCACAATGGGAAACCTGCACCTACACCGTATGCTCCAGGCCTCCCGCACCCAGGAACGATACACTTGATCGACGGGTCATACTTCCGGGGAGCGTAACTCTCGACTGGGTGCTTGAGACAGCCGGCCGGTGGTGGTGCTAGGGGTGGTGGGGTGGATGTGGGGTGGATGTTGGATTTGACTGCATTTGCCTCTGAATTTGAAATTTCAGGTGGTGAGGCCCCCGTTAGAGGGATGTGGTGTATGTGGTGTATGTTGTCTGAACCTATAGCGCATTTACTTTCTGATACCGTTATAATCGTATCTGGTGAGGTTTTTATATTAGATGTTTTTTCTTGCGCGTTAGATATAGTACAACATACACCACATACACCCTGATGAGTAAATGGTGAAGAATCGTCGTTTTTTTGGCCATCTGATGGCGCATAGCCAGAATCACACATCCACCCCACATCCACCCCATCCTGTTTTTGAGATGAATCCTGAGGGGTATAGGTGATTACCCAGTTTCGGATACCCCGGGTAACTTTCCCCTGTCGGATGCACCACCCCCCGGGGAAGTGGCGGCCGTCTACTCGCTTGAAGGCCTTTCCCAACACCCAGGAGAAGGTCTTACTCTTGGTGTGGTAGGCCTCTGCCAAGTCGTCAGGCAACGTATCTTGGATGGAGTATCCCTCAGGGAAGGTCAAGAGAGAGGCAACACTTCCGGTGGTGAACGGTTCACTCCCGTAACGGTTCCACAACGCACTAAGGAAGTTCTCCCACTGTGTCCGGTCCTCGTCGGCTGCCAGGTAAACCTCGTTCGCGTTCCCCATGAAGTCCGACACTCCGGCACTCTCCAGGATCCCGCCGATCATGTCCCTCCATGCCTCGAAGGACCCCACCCTGGGCACCTCAACCGGGGCCGGTCGTCCGGCCTGAATCCATGCCCGGGCAAGGGTGAAGACTGATGCCAGGATCCGCCCTCGAGTCTGCTGCACCCATTGGATCAGGTCAGGGTGCCGGAACCCGGACCGCTGCCAGGGCATAGGGTCTTGTGGGTCGATCCGGGTCTTGAAGGTCCGCCGGGCAAGGTCTCCGCCGATGATAACGTTGTTCCCGTTTGCCATCCAGAACGTAGTGACGGCATACGACCGCTCTTCGGTCTGTCCCAATATTCGGCCGGTCATCTCGACGGCAGTAAGGGCGGCCGCCAACTCCGGAGAGGAGAGCTTATCCTCCAGGTTATCGAAAATCTGAATTCTTGTCCCGTTCTTGAGGCCTGCGAAAATCTCTTTTCGCATATCGGTGCCGGTCGGCATCGTCTTTAGGGCCGGTTCGCGCCCCTCTGCGATCCACCCGATCACCCGCTGCAGGAGTCCGGCACCCGATCCGGCCTGTGGCTTGTCGGTCAAGTACAACGGTACTGGACCGTCAATCCCCGGCCGGAGAACGGCCGTCAGGAGTGCGCCGTATGCGTTCGCCCGATCTGCCGGTCCGCAAAACGGGAAGTCCGCGAAGACCTCCCCGATCGTCTCCAGAGCGGCCGTCACATCTTCCCGTGTCGGTACGTCCGGGACCGAGGGCATGGTAAACCCTTCCGCTGGATAGTAGTAGTGGCCTGTCTGCTCGTCGTATCCGGGCGTCGCGCGGATGGTCCCGTCCCAGTGGAATATCGGGGTCCCGGTCACACCTACAAGGTGAGGCACCTTCCAGGCTGCAGCAGGAAGGGCGAGGATATCCCGGACTACTTCACGGGGTGGGTGCGCTAGGCGCTCCTCGCCTCCCTTCAACACCCGATACCAGACGATCAACCTATCCAGAATCCCAGTTAACCCAGCCTCGTCCAGTTCCTGTACATACAGGCCCTCCCTCTCATCTTGGGCGACACGGACAAGGCGCGCACTCCGGGCGAAGAGTTCCGGAGGGCTGTTCCACACGTTCACGACGGCTAAGGCTTCCTCGCTCATCTCGTGTATCGGGGCCTCGGTGATGCATATCTTCGGCTGGCGGTTCGCTATGGCTTCCTGCTCCCGGTGGCATGCCTCCAAGACCCCTTTCGACCGTGCCGCCGCCTTCAACCCTTCGCGGACCGCCTCGATAGGTTGCTCGAAGAACCACGGTGGGAACGTCGCACCCAAGCGCTCTAACTCCTTTACGGTCTGGGTGAGGTTGTCGGTCTCAGTGCAGCCCGACCCTGCAAACACCAGGCGGTCGATTACCTCATCGGGTATTACAGGTTCTGAGATCTGTTGAAGAGGAACTTCTTGGTCAGGAGTTGCCGGGTCCGCCCTCATGCTGATCAAGAACCCCTCACATCAGTAAGGTTCCGAGGAGTCGCATGGCGGCATGAGTGCGGGCCTACCCACTCTTCGTAGCGATGACACCGCCCTCCGACGTGCATTGTCTGACAACCAAAACAGTGATCATTAACTGAATGCCCTTTATGTTTTAGGCCTGATACGGGGATCATTGTGGGGCCTCCTCCAAGAGATCATACACGATGCGCTTATCCCCCACTACACTTACCGCAAAACGCGCGCCTTTTTCGATAGAAAGCATTTTTCGGATTGCTTTAGGCACTACAACGATCATGCTCTTCCCCCCGCTTGTAGTGCCCGCGTGGACAACTCCAACTAAGGATTCAGCAGGCATAAATATGCATCAGAGCGGTATCAATATATAGTAAAAATAAAGATACTACCGTGAGGTTTACGATGCAATCGGTGTGGTTTGATACAATGGGAAATAGTATCCTCAACAGTAGGTGGTGTTAGTTATGGGCTTGATTTGGAGGTCCCTACCTGTCGCACAAAATGAGTTACTATTACACATTTTGCAGCATGGCCCATCTCCAGCCTATGGGACACATAAAATTCTCAAACGATCACAGTCTACCGTTCAAACTGCCATGACGGATCTCAATAACGAAGGACTCGTCAGTCTTTATTGTGAGGAGAAGAGCAAGAAGGGTGGTAAAAAATTGATATACGGTTTAACGCTGCCCGGGTTTTGCTATGGTTTTAATTTAATTGCAAGAAGCGAAACTATGACCTATGATCTGATCGAGCATCTGATCAATAGGTGGCAGCATTTATGTCCGGATATCTTGGGCAATTGGAATCTATTAATTGAGAAAGAACAGGGCGGTTGTCCCTCCCCGGACGATATTGATGAGAAGAACTACGATTGGCAAAAGGAGCAGTTACCATACCAAGTACCCAA
>ENA-UOOH01003794-UOOH01003794.1-fermentation-metagenome-genome-assembly--contig:-NODE-3794-length-11098-cov-5.489813_pt1 | contig 11098 bp, 10 predicted proteins | sample MGYA00245778_ERZ724025 | MGnify/ENA primary metagenome ERZ724025 (study PRJEB28704, sample SAMN03018313) | fermentation metagenome | biome: anthropogenic terrestrial biome; feature: soil; material... | reverse complement strand
ACTTATTGTGTTTTGAGCGTTGCCTGTGGAAAAACCAAGCGTGTGATGTAGGGGAGAGACGACCGCAGGGATGTGAGGCGCAAGCCTGGCTCTTTTCCATGACACTAAAACTGCCATCGACAAGAATAGCCCCCCGGGACGCCATGATTCACCGTTGACAAGGTATGGCCAAGGCCTATACTTAAGGTGCTTACCCGTCAGGCTTTGCCCTGAAAACGTCGTCCCTTTCATTCTCACGGAGGTCATTTCCAATGTCTAATAAACTGCTCACCGTCATGATCGCCCTCATTATTGTGTTCTCGGCTGCCTGCAGTACGCCGGCACCGGCAACTCAGGCCCCGGTTGCCCCGGCGGCTCCAGCGGAACCGGCCAAACCGGCTGAGCCTGCTGCCCCCGCAGAACCAACCGCGCCTGCCGCGCCGGCAGCCCCAGCAGAACCGGCGGCTGAATACACCGATACGCTGCGCCTGGTCACTGAGACCGAACCGGATTCAATGGATCCGCGCCGCGGCAACAGTGCCTTCAACAACATCGCCATGAACCTGGTTTACGACTGCCTGGTGGATTACTACCGCGGCAAGGTAACTCCCCGCCTGGCTGAAAGCTGGGACATCGTGGATGATACCCACATCCGCTTCCATCTAAAGGAAGGCGTGCTGTTCAGCAACGGCAACCCCATGACCGCGGACGATGTGCTGTTCAGCTTCGCACGCGGCCTGGATGATTCCACATCCAAGTCCACCATGGCCTGGTTCGACCCCGAAAACACAGTCGTCGAAGACGATCACACCATTCTGATCGCGATGAAGTACCCCTATGCCGCCGTTTTCTACACCCTGGCCGGCGGCCGCACCTGGATCGGCGATAAAGAGACCATGGAAGCGATCGGCGAGGCCGATTACGCCTTAAAGCCCATTGGCACCGGCCCGTATGTGCTCAGCAACTGGCTGCAGGGATCGCAAATGGAGTTCAGCAAGAATGAGAACTACTGGGGCGGTGAAGTGGGCACACCCAATGTAGTGCTTAAATTCGTTACCGAGCCAGCCAACCGGATCATCGAGCTGGAAACTGCCGCAGCAGATTTTGCATATTACGTCTCCAGTACCGATCGCGACCGCGTGGATGCCTTCCCCAATGCGCATGTTGAGGCAGGCGTTTCAGAGAAATACTATCTGATCACCTTCAACATGCAGCACGAGATCCTGGGCAAGAAGGAAGTGCGCCACGCCCTGACCATGGCCATTGATGTCCCCGCCCTGGCGGACGCCGCTTTCGACGGTAAGGCCCATCCGATGACCGGTGTTTACCCCTCCATTGTGGAGGGCTGGAAGGACATGGGCGGATACCAGTACGATCCGGAAGGTGCCAAGGCCATGTTGGCCGAAGCGGGCTACCCGGATGGCTTCGAAGTGGAACTGCACATCATGCCCGGGGCCGAGTACCAGCGCATGGGTGAGATCGTCCAGGCCTATTGGGCTGAAGTTGGGGTGAAGGCACGCATCGAACAAAGCGCCCTGGCCACCCGTGAAGCCCAGGGTCCCTGGGAAGCTGCCATCCGTACCGCCACTGCCTCCGAGATCAGCAACATCATCATCATCTACGAGCCGTCCTTTGGATCACGCATCAATTCCAACGATACGGTGCTGGATGAAATGCTGCAAACCCTGCGCCGTACTTATGATGAACAGGAGCGCCTGGCCCTGCTGGATAAGATCCAGGATTATCTCTACGATGCCCGTTACGCGATCCCCTTCGTGGAAGTAGACAGCGTTTACGGCATCGCGAACAACCTGGAAGGCTTTGAGTTCACCACCGCCATCAGCGATTTGAACGTCAAGGATTGGAAGGTTCGTAAATAGAACCGCTGCGGAATATTGAGCCAGGCGCAAGCCTGGCTCTTTTTGTATGTGTTTGACCAGGCCGCGGAGAAAAAAGTAGCCCCCGAGATAACGTGATTCACCGTTGACAGCCTTTGCGTACTAAATTATACTCAATGTACTATCTAATACATGCGCGACCGCGTGTGTAGCGTCTCTCACCCAAGGAGGAAAGTTCCTATCATGTCGAAGAAAATTGTTTCCCTCATCTTTGCCATCGTCATCCTGGTTTCAGCAGCCGCTTGCGGTACGCCGGCGCCTGCCACCCAGGCCCCTGCTGCCCCCGCGGAGCCGGCCAAACCAGCCGAGCCCGCCGCTCCCGCAGCCCCCGCGGAACCTGCCGCACCCGCAGCTCCCGCTGCTCCGGCTGAGCCTGCCGCAGAGTACAAAGACACGATCAACCTGGTCAATGAGCTGGAGCCCGATATCATGGACCCCCGCCGCGGTAATGGCGTTTCCAACAACATCGCCATGAACCTCATCTACGACTCGCTGGTGAACTACACCAAGGGCGAAGTTACCCCGCGCCTGGCTGAAAGCTGGGAACAGGTGGATGATACCCATATCCGCTTCCACCTTAAAGAGGGCGTGGTCTTCAGCAATGGCAACCCCTTTACTGCCGATGACGTGCTCTTCAGCTTTGCCCGCGGCCTGGAAGATTCCACTTCCAAGTCCACCATGGCCTGGTTCGACCCCGAAAACACAGTCGTCGAAGACGACCACACCATTCTCATCGCCATGAACTACCCCTACGCTGCGGTGTACTACACCCTGCGCGGCGGCCGCACCTGGATTGGTGATAAAGAGACCATGGAAGAGATCGGCGAGGCCGAATACGGCCAGAACCCCGTTGGTACCGGCGCTTACGTCATGTCCAACTGGATCCAGGGCTCCCAGATGGAGTTCACCCGCAACGAAAAGTACTGGGGCGAACCCGCTGTGACTCCCAACATCGTTCTCAAATTCGTTGCCGAGCCCGCCAACCGCGTGATCGAGCTTGAAACCGGCGCTGCCGACCTGGCTTACTACATCGCCCCGGCTGACCGCCAGCGCGTGGAAGACCTGCCCAACGCCCATGTTGAGGCCGGCGTCTCCGAAAAATACTACCTGGTCACCTTCAATATGCAGCACGAGATTTTGGGCAAGAAGGAAGTTCGCAATGCCCTCACGATGGCTGTAGACATCCCTGCCCTGGCCGACGCTGCCTTTGACGGAAAAGGCCACGCCATGACCGGCGTCTACCCCTCCATTGTGGAAGGCTGGAAGGACATGGGCGGTTACCAGTACGATCCGGAAGGCGCCAAAGCCAAACTGGCTGAAGCCGGCTATCCCGAAGGCTTCGATGTTGAACTGCACATCCTGCCCGGCGCCGACTACCAGCGCATGGCCGAGATCGTCCAGGCTTACTGGGCCGCGATCGGCGTGAATGCCCGCATCGAACAGAGCGCGCTGGCCACCCGCGAAGCCCAGGGCCCCTGGGAAGCTTCCATCCGCACCGCCACCGCTACCGAAATCAGCAACATCCTGATCATCTACGAACCGGCCTTCGGTTCCCGCTTGAATGCCAACGATATGGAACTGGACGGCATGCTCCAGGAACTGCGCCGCACCTACGACTCGGCTGCCCGCGCGGAACTCCTGTCCAAGATCCAGGATTACCTTTTCGACAAGAACTACAGCATCCCCTTCGCTGAAGTGGATACCGTGTACGGTGTCAGCGACAGCATCGAAAACTTCGGTTTCACTACAAGTATCGACGACCTCAACATCAAAGAGTGGCAGGTCCGCAAGTAAAGCATCCAAGATCAACTCAGAACCAGGCTAAGCCTGGTTCTGAGTATTCCAGGAGGATTTCAAGCGCATGTGGAAATACATCCTGAACCGCGTTTGGATGTTGATCCCGGTGATGCTGGGGGTGGTCTTCATCGCCTTTTCGATGATGTACTTCTCGCCCGGCAAACCCGAGGATTACATCCTTGGCGATATGGCTACCGCTGAAGACAAAGAGCTCTTCAGGGAAGAACACGGGCTGGACGAGCCCTTCATCGTCCAATACTTCAATTTTGTCAAAAACGCCGTCACCGGAGACCTGGGCACTTCCTACACCACCAAGCAGCCCGTGCTGGACGAGATCATGACCCGCTTCCCCACCACGTTCAAGCTGGCGCTTTTGAGTACGGCGATATCCATCATCCTTGGGGTGAGTATTGGCATTATTTCCGCTGTCAATCAGTACAGCATCTGGGACCATGCCGGCAGGGTAATGGCCATGATCGGCATCAGTATGCCCAACTTCTGGCAAGGCATGCTGATGATCCTGGTCTTTTCGGTTTACCTCAACTGGCTGCCCGCTTCGGGCTTTACCTCCTGGAAGCACTGGATCCTGCCCGCCTTCACCCTGGGCGGGGATGCGGCTGCTTCGATCATGCGCATGACCCGCAGCACCATGCTCGAGGCCATCCGCCAGGATTACATCCGCACCGCGCGGGCCAAGGGCCAGAAGAAAAGCGTGGTGATCTGGCGGCATGCCCTGCGCAACGCCATTATCCCGGTGGTCACCGTGGCCGGCATCAATTTCAGCCGCAGTTTGGGCGGCAGCGCCCTGACTGAAGTGGTTTTTGCCATCCCGGGTCTGGGCAACCTGATCATCAACGCCATCAAGGTCAAAAACGCCCCGCTGGTGCAGGGCGGCATCCTCTTCATCGCGGTGGCCATGGCCGTGGTCAACCTGATTGTGGATATTTTGTATGCCTTCATCGATCCGCGCATCCGCTCGCGGTATTCATCCGCGCGGGAAATGCGCCAAAAGATGGAAGAGGAGGAGATGGGCTAATGAGCGACATCACTGCTACCCAGGCTGCTCCTCAATTCAAACGCCGCGGACAAGGCAAGGATATCGTCCGCCGTTTCTTCAAAAACAGTTCCGCTGTTGTGGGACTGGTTGTTGTGGTGGTTTACTTCATCCTGGCCATCTTTCCCGGCCAGATCAGCAGCCCCGACTACACCACCCAAAACCTGCGCAACCGCTTCCAGCCCCCCAGCGCTCAGAACCTGCTGGGCACCGATGAGGTAGGCCGCGACATCCTTACCCGGATGGTTTGGGGCACACGCACTTCGCTCACGATCAGCCTGACCGCGGTGGCCATTGCTGCCGTGATTGGTGTGGCGATCGGGGTTGCCGCCGGCTTCTTTGGCGGCGTAATCGATAACATTCTGATGCGGATTATGGACATCCTGATGGCGATACCCAACCTGCTCCTGGGTATATCCATCGCGGCTGCCCTGGGAAGCAGCATCACCAACCTGACGATCGCCATCGCGGTGGGAAATATTGCTGCCTTTGCCCGCATCGCGCGCTCATCGGTGATGACCGTGCGCGACAAAGAGTACATCGAGAGCGCGGTTTCCACCGGGGCGAACAACTGGCGGATCATCTGGCGCTACGTGCTGCCCAATGCCCTGGCCCCGATCATCGTGCAGATCTCGATGGCGATTGCCGGCGCGATCCTCAATATTTCCGGCCTTAGCTTCGTGGGTCTGGGCGTTCCCGCCCCCACGCCGGAGTGGGGGGCCATGCTCTCGGCCGGCCGCGGTTACATCCGCGACTACTGGTGGGTGATCACCTTCCCCGGTGTGGCCATCATGATGGCTGTACTGGCCTTCAATCTACTGGGCGATGGCCTGCGCGATGCCCTCGACCCGCGCCTGAAGAGTTGAGGTGAGCATGTTACTTGAAATCAAAAACCTCTCTATTGAATACGTTGTGGATAAGGTGCACAGCAAGGCGGTGAACGATGTAAGCCTGGAAATTGCCCAGGGGGAAACCCTGGGACTCGTAGGCGAGACCGGGGCTGGCAAAACCACCACCGCGCTGGGCATCATGAACCTGGTGCCCAACCCGCCCGGGCGCATCACCGGCGGCCAGATTCTGTACAAGGGCACGGACCTGCTCAAGATGAGCGACCACCAAATGGAAAGCTTCCGGGGCAATGAGATCTCGATGATCTTTCAGGACCCGATGACCGCGCTGAACCCGGTGATGACCGTGGGCGACCAGATCCGCGAGGTCCTGCAGCTGCACCAGACCCTCAGCCATTCCGAGGCAAACCAAAAAGTGCGCGAGATGCTGGAACTGGTGGGCATTGAAGGCGCGCGGTACAACGAATACCCCCACCAGTTCAGCGGCGGCATGAAACAGCGCATCGTGATCGCGATCGCGATCGCCTGCGAGCCGGCCCTGCTGCTGGCGGACGAGCCCACCACGGCCCTGGATGTAACCATTCAGGCCCAGGTGCTCAAGCTGATCGATGAGCTGAAGGCCAAGCTGAATTCTTCCATGCTGCTGATCACCCATGACCTGGGTGTGGTGGCCGAAACCTGCGACAAGGTGGCCATCATGTACGCCGGCTCCATTTTGGAATACGGCGACATGGACGCGATCTACAACCATGCTTCGCACCCCTACACGGTGGGCCTTTTCGGCTCCCTGCCCAGCCTGGAAGCGGACACCGAGCGGCTGACCCCCATCCCCGGCCTCATGCCCGACCCCGCGCACTTGCCCGTTGGCTGCGTTTTTGCCGACCGCTGCAAGTTCGCGGAAGAAGCCTGCCGCGCCGCGCCGATCGCGCTGACGGAGTACCGTCCCGGCCATAAGGTGCGCTGCCGCAGAGTAGAGGAGATTGGCAGATGAGCGAACTGATTCGTGTGGAAGGATTGAAAAAGTACTTCAAGACCCCCCGCGGCAATTTGCACGCCGTGGATGACGTTAATTTCAGCCTTGAGGAAGGCCATACCCTGGGTGTGGTGGGCGAATCGGGCTGCGGTAAAAGCACACTGGGCCGCGTACTCATCCACCTGCTAGAGCCAACTGCCGGCAAAATCTTCTTTGAAGGCAAAGACATCAGCAAGGTGGAGCCCGAGCAGCTTAAAGCCCTGCGCGAAGATATGCAGATGATCTTCCAGGACCCTTACGCTTCGCTGAACCCGCGCATGGACGTTTTTACCCTGATCGCTGAACCCCTGCGCATCTACAATAAATTCTCCAACGAGAAAGACCTTGAAGCCCGGGTGATGCAGCTGATGAAAACCGTTGGCCTGGAACCGCGCTTTGCCAACTACTACCCCCACGAGCTGGACGGCGGCCGCCGCCAGCGCATTGGCGTTGCCCGCGCCCTGGCCCTGGAGCCCAAGTTCATCGTTTGCGATGAACCTGTTTCAGCGCTGGATGTTTCCATCCAGGCGCAGATCATCAACCTCCTGCAGGACCTGCAGGAAGAGCTGGGGCTCACCCTGCTGTTCATCACCCACGATATGTCGGTGGTCAATCACATCAGCGACCGGATCATGGTGATGTACCTGGGCATGGTGGTTGAGTTTGCCGATACCAAGCAGCTCTTCCGCGAGCCGCTGCACCCCTACACTCAGGCGCTTTTGGCGGCGGTACCCATCCCCTCCATCAACGTTAAACGCGAGCGCCAATTGCTCACCGGCGAGATAAGTTCGCCGGTCAACCCACGCAAGGAATGCCGTTTCAGCAAACGCTGCCCTTACGTGCAGGATATCTGCCGCAAGGAAGTGCCGCCGCTGGAAGAAAAGCGCCCCGGCCACTTCGCGGCCTGCTTTTTTGCCGGAAACCTGAAGAAGAAGGAGACTCTAAGTGATGAGCAAGCGTGAAACCTGGAATATCCGCGAGATGAGCTGGACCGAATTTGAAGAAAGGCGCCAGGGTACCAAGCTTGCCATTATTCCCACCGGCGCGGTGGAGGTTTACGGACCGCACCTGCCCATGGGCACCGACGGCCTGGTTGCTGAAGGCGTCAGCGACCTGCTGGCCCGGCGCACCGGCGGCCTGGTGGCCCCGATGATGGACCTCTCCGATTCAACGGCCCTGATGAGCTTCCCAGGCACCTTTACGATCAGCCGCGAACTCTTGCAGGCGTGGATCGAGGCGCTGATGGAGAACCTCTACCGTTACGGGTTCAGGGACTTTGTTTTTATCACCGGCCATGCCGGCAGCGTGGACGTGATCAATTCCGTGGCCCGCCGCTGGCAAATGGAAAAGGACGACCTGCGCTTTGTTCAGGTGGACTGGTGGCGCTTTGTGGGCATCAATGCTGAAACGATCATGCAGGAACGCGGGCGGATGGCCAATGGCCACGCCAGCGAGGCCGGCACTTCGGTGATGATGCACCTCTACCCGGATCTGGTGGATTTTAGCAAGGCCACCTGCCAGGTGCCGCCCGATGCCGCCAATTTTACAGATTTACACCACTTTGCCCCGCTGAGCTCACGCACGCCGAACGGCATCGTGGGCAATGCTTTGGCCGGCACCCCTGAAAAAGGCGAAAAGATCGTTGAAGCCTGTTTGGAACGCGTTCTGAGCTTTTTGCGTGAACAATGGAAAATGGAGATAGCATGAAACGTCAGTACACCATCGCAGTTTGTCAAATGGACAGCCAGGACGATAAAACCGCCAACCTGGACTGGTCCCAAAAAGCCATCGAAGCGGCAGCTGCCCGCGGCGCAAGCCTGGTGAGCTTCCCGGAGGTTTTTAACGTCATCGATAAGGGCGCTGAAGCCCCGGAGGACTTAACCGGCGGCCGCACGATCAGCTTCATGCAGGAACTGGCCCGCAAGCACAAGCTCTACCTGCATTGCGGCAGCATTGCAGAGCGCGTTGAAGGCGCTGAAAAGAAGTACAACACCACCGTGCTGCTCGACCCGCAGGGCGAGATGATTGCCGTTTACCGCAAGCTGCACCTCTTTGATATCACCATGCCGGATGGCAGCGAGGCGCGCGAATCAGATAAGATCCAGCCCGGGAATGAGATTGTTACCGTGGAAACGGAGCTTGGGCACCTGGGGCTTTCGATTTGCTACGATATTCGCTTCCCTGAACTGTACCGCGCCATGGCATTGATGGGCGCCCAGGTGATCTTCACCCCTGCCAACTTCACCCTGCCCACCGGCAAAGACCACTGGGAGCCGATCCTGCGTGCCCGGGCCATTGAGAACGGGGTTTACATTGTGGCTTCCGCCCAGATGGGCCGCAAACGCGGCACCCAGGATAAGTTCGGCTCCACCCTGGTGGCTGACCCCTGGGGGACCGTGGTTGCCAAGGCCCCGGAACGCCCCAGCGTGATCTATGCCGATATCGACCTGGATTATGCGGACAAGGTGCAGCGGAATATCCCCGGTTTGGTCAACCGCCGCAGCGACGTTTACCGCATCACTTACGGCGGCAAGGAATATTAGGAGAGAAGATGGAATTCAGCGCTGAAATCATCGAACGTTTTCGCAAGACCGAGCCGGCAACCTACGGCCACTTTATGGGCGTGAACTGCATGCTTCCGCGCGTGCGGCCCATGGACCTTAAGATGCGCCTGGCTGGCCCGGCTTATACCGTTAAACTCCTGGGCAAGGACTCTACGGCGCTTTACAAGGCCCTGAACGTGGCTCCGGAAGGATCTGTTATCGTGATCGACCGGGCCGGCGACCAAACCTACGCCGCCGTGGGCGAGATGGTGGTGCGCAACGCTGCCGCGCGTAAAATGGCCGGTTTTGTGGTGGATGGCATGGTAACGGATAGTCTGGCCATCGTGGAGATGGGCTTCCCCGTTTTTGCCACGGGAATTTCGGTGATGACCACCAATGTTTGGGGCGTGAGCGGCGAGTACGACATCCCCATCCAGTGCGGCGGCATTCCGGTGAACCCCGGGGACCTTATTTTGGGCAATGCCGATGGGGTGATCTCGATCAATAACCCCAACTACATGGAACTGCTGGAGCAGGCCGAGGCAGCCGAGGCCCGCGAAGTGGTGATGCGCGAACGCTTTGCCAAAGGCGAGTTCCTGCTGACCGATGTGGATCCCTTGCTGGCAGCCGATGTTCCCGGATACATCAAGCAATACCGCGAGAAGGGACGCAGGTAAAATCAGTTGGTGTACACCAGGCAAAATCAGCCGGTGACAGGGGAGGATATGCCTTCATTCTTTCAGCGGCTTAACGAGCACAGCAGCAAATTCAGCCCGGCGCATAAAACCGCGGCGGGCTTCTTCCTGTACCATCTGGACGAGGCGGCTTTTAACACCCTGCAGGAAACGGCCGATGCCGTGGGTATGAGCACCACCACCATCATCCGCTTTGCCCGGCAGCTGGGCTATGAAGGCTACAGTGATATGCAGGGGGATATCCGCGATATCCTCCTCAAGAAGTCCCTGCCGGAAATTCCGGAACTGGAAGACCGCAGCCTGAGCAAGACCCTCACGGAGACCTTCCAGGTGGATATGCAAAACCTGGAGCTTACCCTGAAAGCCCAGAAGCAAAGCGACCTGGACCAGGCGGTGCGCTACCTGGCGGAGGGTAAGCGGATCTACATCGTGGGCATGCGAACTTCCTATGCGCTGGCAAATTATGCTTTCATCCGCCTGGGGCAATTGCGCCGCAATGTGCAGGTAATCACGAATCTGGCCGGGGCTTACCCGGAGGAGATCGTGAGCGCCACCAAGGACGATGTGGTGCTGGCTTTTGCCTTTCCGCGCATCTCGCGGCTGACCGTGGCGATGCTTAATTGGCTGCGCAGCAAGCAGGTGCCGGTGGTGCTGATTACCAGTGTGACTTCGATGCAGGAAGGAATTACGGGGAATGTGATCATCCCCTGCCAGGTGGTGGGGGCGAGCTACCAGAACAGTTTTGTGGCCCCGCTTTCAATTTTGAATTATTTGTCCACTTCGCTGGCGAAGGTGATGGGCAAGACCAGCCCGGCGCTGCTGAAGGACCTCTCGGACATGGCCATCCCGTCGTTTGATTGGAAGCGCGACCAATATCCGTGAGCGGAGGGGTTTAGCATTTTTGTGAACGTATAGAAAATCAGCCGAAAGGCTGATTTTTTTTGACCGTACGGGTCGACCCGTTCCGAACACATGGCTTTTACCCCATCAACCTCCAATCATACAGAAGTAGGGGTCGACACAAGTCGTCGACCCCAAGAATGAGTTTCTGCACCGGATTCCGGCAGTACATACACGATTGTAGGGTAGGGGAGAGACGACCGCAGGGAGGCTCTCCTGCGATGTTGGCACCGGATTGGCGCCGGGCCGACACAAGTGGTCGGCCCCTACATAGGCGGTGCTGGCGGGACGGATTGACGCTGGGCTGACACAAGTGGTCGGCCCCTACATAGGCGTGGTTGAGGCTGGATTGACGCCGGGCCGACACGAGAT
>ENA-UOOH01003793-UOOH01003793.1-fermentation-metagenome-genome-assembly--contig:-NODE-3793-length-11105-cov-4.142896_pt1 | contig 11105 bp, 8 predicted proteins | sample MGYA00245778_ERZ724025 | MGnify/ENA primary metagenome ERZ724025 (study PRJEB28704, sample SAMN03018313) | fermentation metagenome | biome: anthropogenic terrestrial biome; feature: soil; material... | reverse complement strand
CGAAACTACTCGGGTCGTGCTTCTTGTTGCCCCGAACGACTGTCAAACTCGGGTGTCGGGGGGAGCACTTCGGTAGCGGTCGATCGCGTCCCTGATCCGGATCAGGAGCTCTGCACAGAATTCTCTCGCGTCCCTGATCCGGATCAGGAGCTCTGCACAGGATTCTCTCGCGTCCCTGATCCGGATCAGGGGCTCTGCACAGAATTCGCTCGAGCTCCTGGTCCGCAAACCGCGCCCGAGCAACGCTCCGCTCTCGCGAAATGGCCAGCCCTCCGCGCGCCCCCGCTTCTTTGGCGCTCCAGCTCCGCCAAGTCCCGGCGACCCTGCTCAGGCCCTCGCGGCGCTCAGCCCTTCGCCTCTTCGAGCGCCGCGAGCTTCGCCTCGAGCTCCGCGATCCGGGCCTCCAGGCTGCTCACCCTGCGCACCGTCTCTCTGCCCTGGGCGTAGACCGCGTGGGCGCGCAGCGAAACACGCTTCTCGAGGGCCGGAGTACCGAGATACTCCCCGGGCGCCTCGATGTCGGCCATCACCCCGCACTGGGCGCCGAGGCGCGTGCGGTCGGCGATCTTCAGGTGATTGCCGATACCCGCCTGGCCGCCGCAGACGACCCCGGCTCCCAGCGTGCTCGACCCGGCGATCCCCACCTGGCCACAGAGGATGCACAGCGGACCGACCTGGACGTTGTGGCCGACCTGGACGAGGTTGTCGAGCTTGCTACCCGAGCCGATACGCGTCGCGCCCAGCGTCGCCCGGTCGACGGCCGAGTTGGCGCCGATTTCCACCTCGTCGCCGACCTCGACGGTGCCGGCCTGCGGAATCTTGAAATGCCGGGGACCGCTGCTGTCGAAGGCGAAGCCGAAGCCATCGGCGCCGATGACCGCGCCCGGGTGCAGGATCGCTCGGTCGCCCACGCTGCAGCGCTCGCGAACGACCACGTTGGGATAGAGGATGCTCTCGGCGCCCACGGCGCTCGACTCACCGACGAAGCAGCCGGGGAAGAGCACCGCCCGCGGGCCGATTCGCGCCCCGCGGCCGACGAAGGCGAAGGCCATCACCGTCGCCGTCGGGTCGACCTCGGCCCCCGCCTCGACGAGAGCGCGCGCGTCGATCCCCGGGGCGAAGGTCGGCCGCGGGTGAAAGACGGCCGAGACCCGGGCGAAGGCGAGGTAGGGGTCGTCGACGACCAGCGCGGCCGGACCGGCCAGCAGCTCGAGCGATTCGTCGCGCAGCAAGACGGCCGAGGCGCGCGTGGCCCGCAGCGTCTCGCGGTAGCGCGGGTTGTTGAAGAAGGCGAGCTGGCCCGGGCCCGCTTCGGCGAGACCGTTGACCCCGTTCAACCGCGTCTCCGGGTCGCCATGCACGACACCCCCGACGATGCTCGCAAGCTCGCCGAGGGTGCGGATCTGCTGCTCGGGCTGTGGGGTCACGGCTACTTCTTCTTCGGGGCGTCGGACTTCTTGGGCGCGTCGGACTTCTTCGGCGCATCCGAGCCCTTGACCGGGTATTTGGCGTTGTACTTGCGCACCAGCTCGTTGGTGATGTCGAGCTCGTCGGGCGCGTAGGCGAGCACGGCGCGGTCGAAGACGAAGGTGAAGCCCTCGGACTGGGCGATGCCCTGGACGATGCCGGACATCTTGACGAAGAGCTGCTGGGTGAGCTCACGCTCCTGCCCGGCGAGCTGCTTCTGCGACTCCTGCCAGTACTGAGTCACTTCCTTGAGCCGGCGCTCGAGATCGGCTTCCTTCTCGCGCAGCTTGTCGTCCTTGAGCACGCCCTCGCGCGCCAGGTTGGTCAGGCTCGCGTATTCGCGCTTGAGCTCCTCTTGCCGCTTGTCGAGCTCGGACTGCTTCTTCTCGAAGTCGCCCTTGAGGCGGTTCTTGATGGCCTTGCCCTCCTCGATCTGATCGAGGGCGCGCTGCATGTCGACATAGGCGAACTTGCTTTGGGCGAGCGCTCCGGCGGCGGGCAGCAGCATGAGCGCGGCGACGGCTATGGAAAGGATGCGAAGCTTCATTTTGTGAGACTCCGGGGCTGCCAGCGACCGGGGCAGCGGGCTTGGTCACGCCGGCACAACAGGCGGAAGCCCCTGAAAAATCCAGCGAAAACGCGGCGGACCTTAATCGGCGGCCCGCTGGGGTGTCAAGGATGCCAGCGCGCCTCTTCGAGCGCGGCCGGCCCCCGGGCGCCCGAGCGCTTCCCAAGGCCCTGGAACCGCGGCGGTTGACCCCGCGGCCGGGGCCGGCTCAGAGTCTTTTTCTCCCGGCCCGTTGCAAGCCAGCTCCTCTTCTCCACCTCAAGGGACCAATGGAGAGCGCGATGTCCGCACCCGCAACCCCCTCCTCGAAGATCACCCGCGAAGAGGCGCTCGAGTACCACTCGAGAGCCCGGCGCGGAAAGATCGAGGTCGTCCCGAGCAAGCCCTGCGCAACCCAGCGCGATCTGTCGCTCGCCTACACCCCCGGCGTCGCCGAGCCCTGCCTCGAGATTCAGCGCGACCCCGAGCTCGCCTACCGCTACACCGCGCGCGGCAACCTCGTCGCGGTCGTCTCCAACGGGACCGCGGTGCTCGGCCTGGGCGACCTCGGCGCGCTCGCCGGCAAGCCGGTGATGGAGGGCAAGGGCGTGCTCTTCAAGCGCTTTGCCGACATCGACGTCTTCGACCTCGAGCTGGACACCAGGGACCCGGACGAGCTGTGCCGGGTGGTGCGCGCCCTCGAGCCGACCTTCGGCGGCATCAACCTCGAGGACATCAAGGCGCCCGAGTGCTTCGAGATAGAGGAGCGGCTCAAGCGCGAGATGGGCATCCCGGTCTTCCACGACGACCAGCATGGCACCGCGATCATCAGCGGCGCGGCGCTGCTCAACGCGGTCGAGCTCGCGGGCAAGAGCCTCTCGCAGGTGCGCGTGGTCGTCTCGGGGGCGGGAGCCTCTGCGCTCGCCTGCGCGAGCTTCTACGTGCTGCTCGGGGTTTCGCGCGAGAACCTGATGCTCGTCGACACCAAGGGCGTGGTCTTCGCCGGCCGCACCGCGGGGATGAACGAGCACAAGGCCAGGGTCGCGGCCAAGACGAGCCGGCGCACCCTCGCCGAGGCGATGGAGGGGGCCGACGTCTTGCTCGGCTGCTCGGCCAAAGGGCTCGTCTCACCGGAGATGGTGCGGTCGATGGCCGAGAAGCCTGTCGTCTTCGCCCTGGCCAATCCCGACCCGGAGATCACCTACCCCGAGGCGATCGCCGCGCGCGACGACCTCATCATGGCGACCGGGCGCTCGGACTATCCGAACCAGGTCAACAACGTGCTCGGCTTCCCCTTCATCTTCCGCGGCGCGCTCGACGTACGCGCCCGCGCCATCAATGAGGAGATGAAGCTCGCCGCCGCTCGCGCCCTCGCCCATCTGGCACACGAGCCGGTCCCAGGATCGGTCTCGAAGGCCTACGGCGGCGAGAGCTTCTCCTTCGGGCCCGGCTACATCATCCCCAAGCCATTCGATCCGCGCGTCGTGCTCAGCGTTGCGCCGGCAGTGGCCGAGGCGGCGATGGAGACGGGCGTCGCGGGCACGAAGATCGACCTCGACGCCTACCGCTCCCAGCTCGAGCAACGTTTTGGAGTTTCGGAGTTGTGAGTCCTGAGTCTTGAGTGTCCGCGCGGCGAGTCGCCTGGCCTGCGTGTAGAGGCGGTTCTAAGGGGCGCATGGCACGCGGCCGCCGGGACGGCGGCGGTCTCTACTCGTCATCCGCTGGCACGCTGTGACTCGGCCCCAACTCGGCGCACTCGGGGCTTCCCGCCCGGGAGCCATTCTTCGGGCCCCTCGCCTTTCTGCTAACCTGCTGGCGACACAGCCGATTCCAAGTCCGGGGGCGCCTATGCGCTACGAGTCCCGTCTCACCCTGCTTCCGCTCGCCTTCTGCTGCTCGCTCCTCGTCGCGTGCTCGAGCGAGGTTCCCGCGGAGATCCCGGCCCTCCTCAAAGAAGGCGAGCCGTGCGCCGCCGACGACCAATGCGAGACCAGGATGTGCGCCCCGCTGCCGGGCGAGACCGACTCGACCTGCCGGCGCGCCTGTGAGGCGGGATGCAAGAGCGAGGAGGTCTGCACCACCCTGAGCGTCGGCGCGCTGGGCAAGCTGCGCGCGGCCTGCGTCCCCGAGCGCGCCGGTCTGTGCGTCACCTGCGAGTACGACGGCGACTGCCCCTACCCCGCCGACGCCTGCGTCAAGCTGGGCGATCGCTTCGCCTGCGGGCGCGACTGCGCCTTCGACCAGACCTGCCCCGAGGGTTATCGCTGCATCGAGGCCGAGTCGTCCGCGGGCGACAAGGTCGCCTTCCAGTGCGTCCCCGCGAGCGGGAGCTGTGCCTGCATGCCCGCCACCGTCGGCCAGAAGCGGCCCTGCGAGCGCTCCAACGAACACGGCACCTGCACCGGAGTCGAGGAGTGCTCCGAGGAGCTCGTCTTCACCGGGTGCGATGCGCGCGAGCCCGCGCCCGAGGTCTGCAACCTCATCGACGACGACTGCGACGGCGAGACGGACGAGCAGCTCGCCGAGCAGAGCTGCGGCCAGGGCGAGTGCCAGGTCACCGTCCCCGGCTGCGTCGACGGCGAGGTGCCGGCCTGCGTCGCCAAGGCCCCGAGCGCCGAGACGTGCAACGGCAAGGACGACGACTGCGACGGCTACGTCGACAACGGCTTCGACCTGCAGACCGATGCCCGCAACTGCGGCACCTGCGGCAACGTCTGCAGCGCCGACCACGCCACCGCGCTCTGCCAGGGCGGCCGATGCGCGGTGGGCGCCTGCGAGCCGGGCTGGGGCAACTGCGACAACAACCCGGGCAACGGGTGCGAGACCGACACGACCAGCTCGCTGCTGCACTGCGGCCAGTGCAACCGGACCTGCGACTGGCGCCCGAACACGACGGCGACCTGCGAGTCGGCCTGCGTCTACGCCTGCGTCGAGGGCTGGAACGACTGCAACGGGCAGGCTTCGGACGGCTGTGAGTCGAACCGCATGGTCGACCTGAACAACTGCGGCGCCTGCGGGAACAAGTGCCCCGACAGACCGAACGCGACGACGCTGTGCAGCCAAGGCCTGTGCACCTACGCCTGCGTCGGCACCTGGCACGACTGCGACGGGCTGCCGGAGAACGGCTGCGAGGCCGACCTGCAGAACGACCCCGACAACTGCGGGAGCTGCAACCACGCCTGCACCTCGCCCGCGCACGCCTCGGCGACCTGCTCGAACGCCACCTGCCGCTTCGACTGCACGCTGCCCTACCAGGACTGCAACGGACAGCCAGGCGACGGCTGCGAGGTAGACGTGCGCAGCGACCTGAACAACTGCGGAAGCTGCGGCGCGGTCTGCGCGAGCGGACCGAACTCGACGAGTGGCTGCTCGGGCTCGGCCTGCACCCTGACCTGCGACCGCGGCTGGGGCGACTGCGACGGCGCGGCTGGGAACGGCTGTGAGAAGAACCTCAACGCCTACAGCGCCCCTGGCTCCTGCAACCCGAGCGACATCCAAGACCTCGGCGAGATCGACGGCGACATGGCGCCTTCGCAGCAGGTCGTGCGCAGCGGCTCCGGCGAAGCGTTCTTCAAGATCCGCATCGACGAGGACAACACCAACAGCGTCTACGTGAGCGCCATCGTGCTGCTCGAGTCACCCACGGGCTTCGACTACGACCTGCGCGTCTACAGGGATAGCTGCGGGGCGAACGTCTCGACTTCCAGCAGCGCCGGTCCACTCGACCTCGTCGAGACCTGTGCGCCCGACCGCCTCATATTCGAGGACGGCTATGACCTGTGGATCGAGATCACCTTCTACAGCGGCCGAGGCTGCGCCCCCTGGACCTTGACCGTCGTCGGCAACACGCTGGTCGAGGCCTGCGAAGGGTAGGCCCCACGGCATGCCGCCGAGCTCTCGGCGCGTGCCCCTCCCCGACTCGCCATTCTTGGAAGCACGCCCGCTCGCGCCTGCTGCAGCAGTGGCTGCGCACTGCCGGTCGCTCCGGGCGCCCCGCTTGCCGCCCCCCTGCGCTTTTGTTATCCGAGCTCGGCCTGATCATTGAGGGAATTGCCGCCGATGCCCGACGACACCAAGCCCCGCCAGCCTCCAGAGCCGCAGCCTCGGTCGGTCCCGCCGCGCCCCCGCGTCAAGCTCACCATCGACGACCGCGAGGTCGAGGTCGACGCCGGCACCAACCTGCTCGAGGCCGCGCGCGCGATAGGCGTTCAGATTCCGCACTACTGCTACCACCCGCGCCTGAGCATCACGGCGAGCTGCCGCATGTGCCTGGTCGAGGCCTCCAACTCGCCCAAGCCGGTCCCGGCCTGCCAGATGCCGGCGACCGAGTGCTTGGTCGTCCAGACGCGCTCCGCGATCGTCAAGGAGGCGCAGCGCGCCACCCTCGAATTCCTGCTGCTCAACCACCCGGTCGACTGCGCGGTCTGCGACCAGGCGGGCGAGTGCAAATTGCAGGACTACTACCAGGAACACGACGCTCAGCCCTCGCGCCTGGCCGGCCCCAAGATCCAGAAGGAGAAGCGCCGGGTCCTCGGGCCGCTCGTCACCCTCGATCAGGAGCGCTGCATCCTGTGCACCCGCTGCGTGCGCTTCATGCGCGAGGTCGCCGGCGAGCCGCAGCTCGGGGTCTTCGGCCGCGGTAGCCACGAGGCCATCGACACCTTCCCGGACAAGCCGCTCGACTCGAACTACGCGGGCAACACCGTCGACCTGTGCCCGGTCGGCGCGCTGACCAACAGCGACTTTCGCTTCACGGCCCGCGCCTTCTTCCTGACCGCGACCCCGTCGGTCTGCACCGGCTGCGCGCGCGGCTGCTCGGTCTGGCTCGACCACTTCAACGGCGAGACCTACCGCTATCGGCCGCGCGAGAACGTCGCGGTGAACGGGCCGTGGATGTGCGACGTCGGGCGCCTCTCGTACAAGCCGCTCGTACACGACCGGGCGCGCCGGCGAGGGCCGCACCGCCGAGGGGCGCGAGGCCGCGCGCTTCGCGATCGAGAAGCTCAAGCCGCTCGCCGGCAGTGAGCGCCTCGCCTTCGTCGCCAGCCCCACCGCCTCGGTCGAGGACCTGCTCGCCACCTTCCGCCTCGCCTCCGAGGGCCTGAAGCTGAAGCGCGTCTTCGTCTCCGGCCGCGCAGCCGACAAGGGCGACAGGCTGCTGCTGCGCGAGGATCGCAACCCGAACCGCCTCGGGCTCGACTGGGTCGCCCAGGCCTTCGGGCTGAAGGTCGAGCCGTTCGAGCGGCTCGTCGAGGAGATCGACGCCGAGCGCGTCAAGGGCGTGCTCGCCGTCGGGGAGGACGTACCCACCGATCCGAAGCTCGTCGCTTCGCTGCTGCTCAACCTCGATCCGGTGATCGTCCTGGCCACCAACCTCGGCCCGGTCGCGGGCATGGGCCACGTGCTGCTGCCCTCCTGCCCGTGCTCGGAGGACGACGGCACTTTCGTCAACTTCGAGGGCCACGCGCAGCGCTTCGTCGCCGCCTACCGCACGCGCGGTCAGAGCCGGCCGCACTGGACCTGGGCGGCGACGCTGCTCGAGGAGCTCGGCGTGGAGGTCGGCTGGCGCAGCGCCCGCGACGTCTTCGCCGAGCTCGCGCCGCGCGTCGCGCAGCTCGCGGGCTTCGACTGGGCCTCGGCGCCCGGCTACCTGACCCATCCGCGCGGCCTGCGCACCCTGCCCGCCGCCGCCGACGCGCGCCATGGCATCCACCGCGAGAGGAGCTGAGAGGTGAGACTGCGCTGGGGAATGATCCTGCTGGTCTTCGTCGGCCTGCCCGCGCTGCTCTTCGGGTTGAGCGCGGGCTTCTACGCGCTGGCCGCGCTGGCCGAGGGCCTGTTCACCGGCGGCGCCGGGGTCGTCAACGTCTTCACCCTGCTGCTGCTGGTGGTGATGGTCTTCTCCGCGCTGCTGACGCTCGCCGAGCGCAAGTGGAGCGCGGCGATGCAGGACCGCATCGGCCCCAACCGCGCCAACCTCGGCCCCTTGCGGCTCGGCGGCCTTTTCCACTTCGTCGCCGACGCGCTGAAGATGCTCTTCAAGGAGGACTTCACCCCCGCCGGCGCCGACAAGTGGCTCTTCCGGCTCGCGCCCGCGCTCGCCTTCATCCCGGTCTTCTGCCTCTTCGCGGTCGTCCCGGTCGCCCCGCCGGTCGAGCTGTTCGGCGAGACGGTCTCGCTGCAGATAGCCAACCCCGACTTCGGCGTCCTCTACGTCTTCGCCTTCGCCTCGCTGGCGGTCTTCGGCACCGCGCTCGCCGGCTGGGCCTCGAACAACAAGCTCGCCCTGCTCGGCGGCGTGCGCGCGACGAGCCAGATGATCAGCTACGAGGTCGCGCTCGGCCTGTCGCTCGTCGGCGCCATCGCCGCCTTCTCCGCGCTCACGCCCGCGGGCGGCTCCAGCCTGCGACTCGAGCAGATGGTCGAGTCGCAGTCGACCTGGCTGTGGGGCGGCGGCGGCGGGTTCGACTTCGGCGTGCCGGCTTGGGGCATCCTGCTGCAGCCGCTCGGCTTCGTGCTCTTCTTCGCCGCGGCCTTCGCCGAGACCAAGCGCGCCCCCTTCGACATGCCCGAGGGCGAGAGCGAGATCGTCGGCTACTTCGTCGAGTACTCGGGGATGCGCTTCGGCCTGTTCATGATCTCGGAGTTCGTGGAGATCGTCGTGCTCTCCGGGGTCATCGCCTCGGTCTTCTTCGGCGGCTACCACCTACCCTTCGGCGAGGCCTGGCTGCAGGGACACCTGGGCGACTTCTGGTTCGCCGCGCTGCAGGGCTCGGTCTTCTGGCTCAAGGTCATCGTGCTCGCCTGGCTGCAGCTCGCCATCCGCTGGACCTTCCCGCGCTTCCGCTACGACCAGGTCCAGAAGCTCGGTTGGCGCATCCTGCTGCCCGCCGGCCTGTTCAACGTCTTCGCCACCGCGGCGCTGGTGCTGCTGGATCCGAGCCTGCGCCTGCTCGCGCTCTTCGGCCTCGCGCAGATCGCCCTGCTCGTCTACCTCGTCGGCTCCGGAGGCAAGCCCGCGCAGGCTGCGCCGGACGAGCGCCCCGTGGCCGTCTCCGATCACGACGGCGTGAGCGCGTAGAGAGGACCCGCCCGTGCCCTACAAGGTCTCCAACGAGAAGCTGACGCTGCGCGAGCAGGCCTACCTGCCGGAGATGATCCGAGGGCTCGGGGTCACCGCGCGCCACTTCCTGCGCAACCTCTTCACCCGGCGCGACCCGGCGCCCGAGATCCTCGACCGCGAGGGGCCCTGCCAGATCACCACGGTGCAGTACCCCGAGGAGAAGGTCGAGTATCCGCCCGGCTATCGCGGCCTGCACCGGCTCGTGCCGCGCGAGGACGGCAGCCCGCGCTGCGTCGCCTGCTACATGTGCGCGACGGTCTGCCCGGCGCAGTGCATCTACATCGAGGCCGGCGAATACCCGGCCGGCGACCCGAGCGCGCCGAACCGGGTCATCGAGCGCTACCCGACGAAGTTCGTGATCGACGAGCTGCGCTGCATCGTCTGCGGCTTCTGCGTCGAGGCCTGCCCGAAGGACGCCATCCGCATGGACACCGGCCTGCACGCGGTCTCGAGCGAGGAGCGCCGCGCGTTCATGCTCGAGCGCGAGGCGCTGCTGCGCGGGCCGGCGGTCGAGCATCCTTCCGATCCCTGGCGCAAGCGCGAGGACTCGAGCGCGCCCGACCATGGCGAGAAGGAGGCGCATACGCGGATCTCGCCGCGAAAGAATGGAGAATGAAGCTCGAGCTTCGTCCTTCATTCGCTCGCACCCCTGCTTCGTCTTCGATCGGCATCGAGGAGCTATGCTCCCGTGGCGGTCAGCGCGAGGACGAATATGGACGACCTGCTCCAGAAGCCGACGTCGAGTTCGCTGGCAAAACAGCGCTCGATCTCGATCAGCCGCCTCATCTACTGGGGCGTCGCCATTACGACCGGACTGCTCTCCTTCTTCGTGCCCTGGGTGCCAGGACCGCTCAGTTCCTTCGCCGTCGCGTACGGTCTCGATGGAGCCGTCGGGGGTCGGATCCGCATGACCAGCGAGCGCGAACTGCGAGGCAGAAGGGCCAGGAGGCTCGGCACGGCCTTCATCGCTCTGGGAATCGCCCACTTCGCGCTTGCCGTCTTCGAGCGTAGTCATGCCAGGCCATTCGCCGACTTGTCCGGCATGGCGGGCCTCGCGCTGCTGGCCGCGCTCTATGGACCGTTCCTGACCCTATGGATCCTTGGCCTGGTCTGGTCGCGTCCTCATCACGAGTCGCCGGCAGGCACCTCGAAATAGCGCTCGCCGCAGTTGGCTCACGCCTCTCTCGCGACTCCCCCCTGAACCGCTGCCTCAGTCCTACGTCGGCGCCCCCTCCCGCTCCTGCAAAAAGTCGCTCGACAGGCTCGCCTGCCGCATCAGCCCCGCGGCCGGCGACCTTCGCGACACGCCGGTGATCAGCCGCGCCCCGCGCTCGTAGGTGAAGTACGAGTAGGCCCAGTCGAGCAACACGAGCAGCCGGTTGCGGAACCCGACGAGGTAGACGAGGTGGACCGCCAGCCAGGCGAGCCACGCGACCTGCCCGGAGAGCTGCACGCGGCCTATCTGCCCGACCGCCGCCTTGCGGCCGATGGTCGCCAGCGTTCCGCGGTCGCGGTAGCGGAACGGCGCCCGCCCCGCGTCGCGCAGCGAGGCGAGGATGTTGAGCGCGGCGTGCTTGCCCTCCTGAATCGCCGCCTGGGCCACTCCGGGCACGAGCCCGCCGTCCCGCTTCACGTGCGCGAGGTCGCCGACGACCATCACCTCGGGATGGCCCGGCACCGACAGGTCGGACGCCACCTCGACGCGGCCCGCCTTGTCGAGCTGCGTTTCCAGCGTGCGCGCGAGCGGCGAGGCGGCGACGCCCGCACCCCACAGCACGGTGCGCGCCGCGATGCGCTGACCACCGGCGACCACGCCTTCGGCGTCTATCGCGCTCACCATCGCGTGGGTGCGCACCTCGACCCCAAGCTTGACGAGCTGCTGGCGTGCCTTCTCCGAGAGCTTCTCGGGGAACGGGGGCAGCACCCGCGGCAGCGCTTCGATGAGGATGACCCGGGCGCACTCAAAAT
>ENA-UOOH01003792-UOOH01003792.1-fermentation-metagenome-genome-assembly--contig:-NODE-3792-length-11106-cov-6.587006_pt1 | contig 11106 bp, 7 predicted proteins | sample MGYA00245778_ERZ724025 | MGnify/ENA primary metagenome ERZ724025 (study PRJEB28704, sample SAMN03018313) | fermentation metagenome | biome: anthropogenic terrestrial biome; feature: soil; material... | reverse complement strand
TGGCGAGCAGCTGTGCTTGCCGGTCAGTCGCCTGCAGGGGTACACGGACACGGCCAACGTGAGTCGGAAAGCTGGCCGTCCAAAAATCGCCTACCCGCTCTAGACGGCAGTTCTGGTTGTTGAAGCCCGGCCAGAGCACTCGGAACTTCTCTACCTTGGGATGCGCGGCCACGTCTCGCAAGGCTTGGTTGATGACGGCCGACGGGATCCTGTCAGGGCAGTAGGGCTTCGCAGTCTTGCTGGTGAGCTTCGTCGGGCGACCGGCCGCAACCAGGTTATTGGCAAGCCCCGTCACACGCACGGCTAGCTCCCGGTAGACCGCCTGCTTGGCCTTGGTTGGTTGGTGGAGTCTCAGCCGCAATGTGATAGTCTGCACGCTGGTCACCCCCCTTCAGTTTGCTCTCTGATGTACCGTTCGATCGTCTCCGCAGACACATTGCCGGCGCTGGCGATGAAGTAGGAGGGGGCCCACAGTGTCCCACGCCGTGCACGTTGGGCGAGATCGGGGAACTCCTTGAGCAAGATGCGGGCTGACACGCCCTTTAGGACCTTCACTAAGTCGGAAGGCCTAACAGTCGGCGGTGGGGCGACGAACAGATGCACATGATCAGACATGACTTCTAGCGCGACCACATCCCATTCTCGCTCAGCGGCTGTTTGCTCGATAGTCTGCTTTAGTCGCTCAGCCACCTGCTCGACGAGAATGCGCCGTCGGTACTTCGGAATCCATACTATGTGGTACAGAAGCAGATACCTGGAATGCCTTCCAGACTTGATTTCCCTCATATCATTATTGTACCATGTGCGCCATCAGAAGACAACAAGCGAGCACGGGAGCGGCGAGCAGGCCGGAGACTGGAACGCTTCATCCCCGGGATGAATCCCGAGGCTTTCGCTTGTGAATCTCTGTAATCCGGCGCAAGAAGTGCTTCGTGCAGCATAGTATTGTCAGTGCACCCGAGTTCATGTCCTCCCATCGATGGACAGGGATAGATCCTGCCATCGGCGGCAACGGCTAGTACGTGACCAAGACATGGATGTCGCCGCTTGCCCAGGTGGTAGCACAGCATGCTGATTCTGCTCAGCTGAGATTCTCTATCCAGGATCCGAAGCGATATCGCACGGGCGCGTTGCACACATCGTAGAACCTCTGGACACTCTGCCTGACCAGCGAGGGTGAATCCAAGCTGATCACCTCAGCGAGCGAGCCCATGTCCATCCAGGACGGCCATATCGACATGCTCAAGTCACGCACTGCCCTGCCAAGCATGAGCGCGCGCGTCCGGTCACGCTCTTCCAGGACGCTGCCGCGCAGCATCGACCGCCAATCTTCCTCTAGCTCATCCAGCGAGCTTCCGAAGACGCCCATGAAGGCGCGGTTCGCATCGCCCGCCAGCCTGAGAGCTCGATCTAGTTCTACCAGAACCTGACCGCCATGTTCCTCGGCAAGAAACCGGCAGAATGATTCTCCCACGACGAACACGTAGAACCACGGTTGGCCTGTTGATGGAAGTCGTAGGCAGTCCAGCATCAGAAGCCCGGCGCACACCAGATGCGGACATCGAAAGGGAAAATCCGCTTGACCCGGATAGGCCAGGTCCGCCGATGCATTCACGATCCCGTCAGAGAAGGCGACCTTCGGGCTATACTCACCGGTCGAAGTTCGCCCGAGCACAACCCGAGAATACTCCAGCGCAAGTAGGTGCCTGGATCCAGCCCATCTGCCGGTGCCGCGCCATTTCTCGGGCGGAAGACTCACGGTGATCCCAGAGCGACTCCCGGCGATAATCCCTGCCTGTGAGGCATTCGTGGCTTCTTCGCACATGAGCTGCGCGCTGCCAGTAGAGTCAGGGTCAACTTCAAGCACAGAATCCACTCGCGCGAAGACCTCATTAGCGATCAGCGCGAGCTCGGCGGCGTTTTCGTCGTCCACAAGCCCAAGCGGCCAACACACAATCGCTCTCTCTGCCTGTAGTGTGGACACGGGTTTGACGGTGGGCTCACTTGCCCAGACCCCTTGCGACCCGCACATCAGCGCCGCTACTAATGCCGCTGAGGCAACAAGAGTCCCTGCAGATCGCATAGGACCCACTCCCTCCTTGCTGTTGATACACTGCAGCAACGCGAAGGGCCACCGGGCGATGACTATTACCGATATGTGGTACCATGTATAGCTGGCTCTGGCAAACTATCCATAGTTATGCATTAACGGTTTCGACGTGACAGGCGTTTCTCCTTCTCCGAAAAGCGTGTATTCTTCGAGGATGCTACTAGAGCCGTATTTCGAATCCGCGGACGATGACGGGCACCTGGTCTTTGCGTTCTCCAGCGCCGGCGCGTTCCTGTCTGCCCTGCTCTCCGCGGGCACGGCGTTCCGAGTTCAGAGCCCTGCCTGGCTCCGCCGGCGCCTACTGGCGGCAGCCGGCATGACCGACCTCAGCCTGAGCCAGATGATGGGGATGACAGGCATAGGGTTTCACTTTATCGTGCACGAGGAATGCTGCCCGTTGGCACACGATTCAGCGAATCCGGGAGTCAGTCGGCCGGGGGATCGGAGCAATACTGTGGGGGGCCGGGGAGTTCGGGGTGGCGTACGGGTATGATGACGATGATCAAGTCCTGCTGGTCTCCGGAGTAGCCTCAGCGGGCAATGAAGACAGGTAGGTTCAACCCGTTCGGCCTGAGGCACATTGCGGCTGTCTATGCCCACGCAAAAGCACATACCGCAGAGTACATCGAGTCGCTGTCAAGAGACTGGAACGCCTCACAGGCAATGCAGGATGCTGCAGGCGCCGCGAAACAACTGGCCCAAGTCTTCAGCCAGATGGCGGAGTAGCCGCACTCGACGCCTGCAATTGGCTGCGGCGGCAGGTTCCTCGCCGAACCAGCCGCCGCGCCGACACTTGAGCGCCCAGTGGACACTTACGACCTCTTGGCCAGCTCCTCCTTAAGGATCCTGTTGGTCTCCTGCGGGTTGGCCCGCCCTCTGGTCTCCTTCATGATCTGGCCGACCAGGAAACCGATGGCCCTTTCTTTCCCGGCGAAGTAGTCGGCCACTGGGCCTGGGTTAGCCTCGATCACACGTTTCACGATGGCGGCAAGCTCCCCTGCATCGCTTATCTGCACTAGCCCACGCTCTCGCACAACATCGCCGGGGCGCACGCCTCGGGCGAAGACCTCCTCGAACACGGATTTCGCGATCTTGCCGGAGATCTTACCCGAGCCCACCAGCCCGATCAGCTCCGCCAATAGCTCCGGCGCGAGCTTCGACTGCGAAAGCTCGATTCCGCCGGCGTTGAGAGCCGCCGACACATCACCAACGAGCCACTTCGCTGCCTCCCTGGGACCATCCGCGGCCTGGGCCTGGCCTGCCTTCGCCAGAGCATCACACACGCTGTCGAAGAATGACGCCAGTTCCCGAGATTCGGCTATCTGGGCCGCATCGCTCGTCGGAAGCCCAAACTGGCCCACGTACCTTGCAGCCCTGGCATCCGGCAGTTCCGGCAGACCGCTCCGGATCTCCTCTACCCACCCTGGGGCGATTTCGAGCGGCATCAGATCCGGCTCAGGGAAGTATCGGTAGTCGGCCGCCTGCTCCTTGCTGCGCATGAAGGCCGTCTCGCCGCGGGCGTCGTCCCAGTGGCGCGTCTCGCGGGAGACCCGTCCGCCCGCGCGCACCAGTTCGATCTGACGGGCCGACTCGTACTGAATGGCCCTGTGCACTGCTCTGAACGATGCGATGTTCTTGAGCTCTGCCAAGGTGCCGTACTCCTTCGAGCCTTTGGGCATCACCGAGACATTGGCCTCGCACCTCATGGAGCCTTCCTCCATTTTACAGTCGGACACGCCGAGAGCCACCAGAATGGACCGGAGCTTGGTCAGATACGCCCTGGCCTCGTCGGCGGAGCGCATGTCGGCATCGGACACGATCTCGATCAGACCGATACCGGACCGGTTGAAGTCGAGGAGCGACTGGTTGGACGAGATTATGTCGTCCCCGGCATGCACTAGCTTGGCGGTCTCCTCCTCAAGATGCACCCGCCTGACCCGTATCCGCTTGGGCTGCCCGTCCACCTCTATGTCGATATACCCATCGTGCGCTATGGGGATATCGTACTGCGAGATCTGATATCCCTTGGCGAGGTCAGGATAGAAGTAGTTCTTTCTGTCGAACTTGGTCCATCGGGCAATGCTGCAGTTGAGGGCAAGCCCCGCCCGGATCGTGTATTCCAGAGCGCGCCTGTTCAGCACGGGCAGGGCGCCGGGCATGCCGAGGCATACAGGGCATGTCTGTGAGTTGGGCCTAGCTCCGAAATCCGTCTTGCATCCGCAGAACACCTTGGACTCGGTCGCCAGCTCCGCATGGACCTCGATACCTACAACGACCTCGTAGTCGCCTCGCTCTGTCATTTCGCGCACCCCCCGACCACCGGCCTTCTCCCGCCGATTCCCGACCCCAGCTCGACCGCGCGCCCAACCTGAATCAGCGTGCCTTCATCGAACATCCTGCCCATGATCTGCAGCCCTACCGGCATTTCATTCGCGAATCCGCACGGCACCGATATCGCCGGCACGCCCGCCAGGTTGGCCAAAGTGGTGTAGATGTCCTGCAGATACATGGCTAGTGGATCATCCGGCTCCTCGTCGAACCTGAACGCAACGGTCGGAGCGGTTGGCGATGCCAGGCAGTCGCATTCAGTCAGAGCCCGTTCCACTTCCTCCTTCAAAAGACGCCGCGACCTGAGCGCGCGCCCGTAGAAGGAGTCGAAGTTCCCAGAGCTCAACACGAATGTGCCCAGCATGATGCGACGCTTCACCTCCATGCCGAAGCTCTGGCCTCGGCTTAGGCTCATGAGGTCGGCCACGTCCACATCAGCCCGCCCCTCGGGCCTGTATCCATAGCGTATCCCGTCAAGCCGCGCCATGTTGGAGCTGGCCTCAGCCGTTGCCACCAGATAGTACACTGCCAGCGCATGCTCCACGAGGGGAATCGATACCTCTACTATCCTTGCTCCGGCACTCTCGAGTGCCCGTACAGCCCGTTCCACCACCGACCGCACGCCGTCGCTCATCCCGGGTCCGAAGAACTCCTTCGGCATTCCGATCCGCAGTCCCCGCACTCCCCTATCCACATACTCACTGTAGTCAGGCACTGCATCAGGCGCAGACGTGGAATCCCGTTCATCCCGTCCAGCGATGGCATTCAGCATGATCGCGCAGTCATGCACATCCCTCGTTACCGGTCCGATCGTGTCGAGCGACGACGAGAACGCTACCACTCCGTATCTGCTCACCCGCCCGTACGTGGGTTTCATCCCAACCACTCCGCAGAAGGACGCGGGCTGCCTGATGGACCCGCCGGTGTCGGACCCTATGGCCGCCGCCGCCTCGCCCGCCGCCACGGCAGCCGCGCATCCGCCGCTGGAGCCGCCCGGAACTCTGCCTGGGTCCCAAGGATTCCGAGTGACGTGGAAGATCGATGTCTCGGTGGTAGACCCCATGGCAAACTCGTCCATGTTGGTCTTGCCCACAATGACTGCCCCAGCCGCACGCAGACGCTCCGCCACGGTGGCATCGTACGGCGGAATGAAGTTCTCCAGCATCTTCGAACAGCACGTGGTGCGCATCCCGTGAGTGCACACATTGTCCTTCAGCGCCACCGGTATCCCGGCCAGCTCTCCCACCGAGCCAAGATCACCGTCCCGCCTGGCCCGGGCTATCGCGGCATCGGCAGCATCGGCGCTTCTCAGGGACTCTTCGCGGTCGATCGTCACGTACGCCCCGATGGACGCCTCAACTTCGTCCATTCTGGCGAGGACATCGCAGGTGATCTCCCTCGACGACACCTGGCCTCGCGCCAGCATGCCCTGGAGTTCATGCACTGTCATATCGCACAACCTTGCACTTGCGTTTCCGCTCATGCCTCGCTCCCCTCCCCTGCCTCGATGATCCTGGGCACCCGAAAGAACTCGCCCTGCCTGTCGGGGGCGTTTGCAAGCGCCTCTTCCTGAGACAGCGAAGGCTTGGCGCGGTCTTCGCGATACACGTTCACCGTGCCCGACACATGCGTCATGGGCCGGACATCGGCCCTATCAATCCCCGCCAGTTTTTCCATGTAGTCGATTATCTCCGTCAGGTCATGAGCGATCCGGGCCAGCTCATGATCGTCAAGGCTCAGCCTTGCAAGCTCCGCAAGACGAGCGGTCTGCTCCCTGGACAACGACAACTTACTCACCACCCTGCATCCTTGCATCGACTCCGGCGCGCCCCAGCATGTCCACGAGTTCCCGCTCGGAAAGGACTCGAACCCCCAGTTCTCTCGCTCGGGCCAGCTTGGATCCTGCGTCCTCTCCAGCCACAACATAGTCTGTCTTCCTGCTGACGCTGGACGCGATGCGCCCGCCCAGAAGCCGGGCTAGCTCTTCCGCCCGTTGCCTGGTGAAGCGCTTGAGCGCTCCGGTGAACACGAACGACTTGCCTTCGAACTCTGGTCTACTCACCCCGGACACGCCCAGCGCGTCCAATCCGACCGGCGCCTCGTCCGCCATCCTCACTCCGGCCTCGGCCAGCCGCCCGACGGTAGTCCGGTTTCCGTCGGATTCAAAGAACGCGACCACACCGTCGGCTATCGCCCCGCCCACTGTGGGCACGGACATCAGATCAGCGTGGGTCGCGCAGGCCAGCGCCTCCATGGAGTGGAAATGCCCGGCCAAGAGTCTTGCCGCATTCTCGCCCACATGCCGGATTCCAAGAGCGAAGATCACACGGTAGAGGGAATTGGACTTGCTTTTCTCGATGGCGCCCACCAGATTCGCCGCGGACTTCTCCCCCATACGTTCCAGCTCCATGAGCTGATCCTGGGTGAGACTGTATATGTCGGCCACGTCCCGAACCATGCCGGCCGCAAGCAACCGTTCCACAGTAGACGGGCCCAGCCCATCGATGTTCATGGCGTTGCGCGAGGCGAAGTGAATCAGGCCTTCGCGTATCCGCGCCGGGCACGACAGGTTGACGCATCTGACGGCCGCCTCCCCGGGCTCTCGCACGACTTCGGATCCGCATTCGGGGCACGCGGCGGGCATGGCGAACTCCCGTTCGCTACCGGTGCGCTTCTCCGGCAGAACCCTCACAACCTCCGGGATGACATCGCCGGCACGTTGGATGACTACCCTGTCGCCTATGCGCACGTCCTTGGCCTGCACGTAGTCCTGGTTGTGCAGCGAAGCCCGGCTCACCGTGACCCCGCTCACCTCCACAGGTTCCAGTTCGGCCGTTGGGGTGAGCACCCCCGTGCGCCCTACCTGCACCACAATGTCGCGCACAATCGTCTCGGCCTGCTGCGCCGGATACTTGTACGCCGTAGCCCACCTGGGCGAACGCGATGTGAACCCGAGCGCGCCCTGCAGGTCCAGGCGATTGACCTTTACCACAACACCATCGATCTCGTAGGGAAAAGACTCGCGCCGCTGGGCAATTCTGTGGATGAACTCGATGGCCTGGTCTATGTCCCGACACAGCGTTATCTCGTCGTTCACCCGAAAACCCAGCGCGCGCAGGCGCGCAAGCGACTCCCAGTGAGTGCCGATCTCGCCGCCCCCAATCCGGGGCAGATAGTAGAAGAAGGCATCCAGTTTGCGCGATGCCGTCACGCGCGGATCCTGCTGACGCAGGGATCCCGCCGCCGCATTTCTGGGATTTGCGAACACCGGCTCGCCGCGGTCTTCCCTCTCTTGGTTGAGACGGGCGAAGTCGGGCTTGCGCATGTACACCTCGCCCCGCACAGTAAGAGATTCCGGCGCTCCGGGAGACAGGACCAGAGGTATGGACCGAATGGTCCTGAGGTTGGCCGTGACGTTCTCGCCACGCTCGCCGTCGCCCCGGGTGGCGCCCACAAAAAGACGCCCATCTCGATAAGCCAGAGAGATGGCTAGCCCGTCTATCTTGGGTTCAGCCACATACTCCACACTTCCCAGCCCCACCGCGCGCCTAACGCGCGTATCGAACGCGCGCAGCAGTTCCTCATTGAACACGTTGTCCAGCGAGAGCATGGGAATCTCGTGCACCACCGGCTCAAACGAAGTCGCAACCTCGCCGCCCACCCTCCGCGATGGAGAGTCAGGGTCAGCTAGCTCCGGGTGTATTTCTTCGAGCGCGATCAACTCGCGAAGCAGCGCATCGTACTCGGCATCGGTCACCTCAGGGTCGTCGAGCACGTAGTATCGATGGTTATGATAGCGAATGAGCTCTCTTAGCTCCCGCGCCCGCAGGGCAGCATCATCCAGCTCCTCCACCCCCCATTCAGACTCAGTGAACCTTCTCGATCGGCGCCAGGCTCAGCAGGAACTGCTTTATCCCGCCGCCGGGAAACGCGATGGACGCAAACCACTCGCCTGCGCGCTGGTTCACCGAGACCACGGTGCCCTCCCCGAACTTCGCGTGCCGCACCTTGTCGCCTGCTGCGAACTCGGAGGCGCCCTGTTTGCTCGGCTCGGTTCCAACCGTCTTGACGCGGGCCGGAGCCTCCATCTTGACCTGGCCCGGGACTGTAACCCGGGTTTCGTCCCGCCAGCCGTGGCGGGCCGCGTACCTCTCGGCAAACGCGTCCACCAACAGATGCCCGGGGATCTCCTCCACAAACCGCGACACTGGGTTGGCCGTGGAAGAGCCGAATATGGCGCGGGTAAAGGCGTGAACCAGGTACAGCCTATCCTTGGCGCGGGTGATCCCAACATAGCACAACCTGCGTTCTTCCTCGAGAGCGGCCGGGTCGTAGGCCGAGCGCGCCAACGGGAACACGTTCTCCTCCATGCCCGCTATGAAGACCACCGGGAACTCGAGGCCCTTGGCGGAGTGCATGGTCATCAGCGTCACCTGATCGGCGGATAGGTCCGCCCGGTCCAAATCCGTCAGGAGCGAAACCTCCTCCAGAAAAGCAGCTAGATCGTTGGGCCCCGATGCGCCCACTTGGAGCCGGCCGCCAGGTACGTCCAGAGGCGTGTCCGAAGGCGCATCCAGAGGCCCCTCCGAGTGCCTCGACTCGAACTCCTGAGTGACCGTTATGAACTCCTTGAGGTTCTCGATTCTGCCCTCAGCTTCGATAGTCTGTTCGCGTTCGAGGTCGGTCAGATATCCGGTCTCATCGAGCACCGCCCTGACTATCTGCGATACGGTTCTCTCGCCCCGAAGGGGCTGCAGGCGGCCCATGGTCGCAAGGAAATCAGCCAGCGCATTCCGGGCCCGCGCCGCAAGCTCCATCGACTCAGCCGCCATCTGAACGCCTGCGAGAAGCGGCAAGCCCTTCTCCTGGGCCAGGCTCCGAGCAGCGGCCAGCGTGGAATCGCCTATTCCGCGCCGGGGCACGTTGATGATTCGCTCCAGGCTCACGGAGTCCTCCGGGTTCTCGATCACCCGCAGGTACGCCAGCATGTCCTTGATCTCGCGCCGCTCGTAGAACTTGAGTCCGCCCACGATCCTGTAGGGTATGCCCCTGCTCACCAGCACTTCTTCTATAGCGCGCGACTGCGCGTTCATCCGGTACAGCACCGCAAAATCGCCGTAGCATCGCTTCTCTGCCACAATCAAGCGGTCAAGTTCGTCTGCGATGAAGCGGGCCTCGTCCTTCTCAGTATCAGCGTTGTAGAGGGCGATCTTGGCCCCCGATTCCCGCGCGGTCCACAGAGACTTGCTCTTTCTGTCGCGGTTGTTGGCGATCACATGGTTCGCTGCGTCCAGAATCGTCTGGGTCGAACGGTAGTTTTGCTCTAGTTTCACTACTCGCGCTTCCGGGTAGTCTCGCTCAAACTCCAGGATGTTTCGGATGTCCGCTCCGCGCCACTCGTAGATGGACTGGTCGTCGTCGCCCACCACGCACAGGTTCCTAGTTCTGGCGGCGAGCATCTTGACAAGCATGTACTGGGCATGGTTGGTGTCCTGGTATTCATCGACCATGATATGAGTGAATCGGTTACGGTACTTCTCCAGCACCTCGGGCCGCTCTCGGAATAGACGCACCGCGACCATTATCAAGTCGTCGAAGTCCAGCGCGTTGCCTGTGACCAGCGTCCGCTGGTAGGCCTCGTAGACTTGGGCGATGGTCCTCCGCCTAACGTCCCGGGCGTTTTCGCGGAAATCGTCCACGTCTGTCAGCTCGTTCTTAGCAGAGCCTATAGCAGCCAACACCGATGGCGGCTTGAACATGTCGCCCGACACATTCAGCTCCTTCATGCAACGCTTCACCACAGTGGTCTGGTCGGACTCGTCCAGGATCGTGAAGCTCCTTTTGTAGCCCAATGCCTCGATATCCTCGCGCAGTATGCGCGCGCACAGCGAGTGGAATGTGGATACCCACACCCACCGCGCCTCCGACCCCGCAAGCGTCGCCACCCGGCTCTTCATCTCGGCCGCAGCCTTGTTCGTGAACGTCATCGCCAGAATCCCAAAAGGCGGCACCTCGGCGTGGGCGATCAGATAGGCGACCCTGTGCGTGAGTACTCTCGTCTTTCCGCTTCCGGCGCCTGCGAGTATCAGAAGAGGACCGTTGGTGCAAGCAACGGCCTCTCTCTGCGGCGGATTCAGCCCGCAAAGAAGGTCAGCGCCCATGCGCCGACTCCTCCAGCACCGCGATGGCCCGGGCAATGCGCGAAAGCGACCTCTCCCGCCCCAGCAGAACAAGGCTTTCGAACAGGGGAGGCGTGACCCGCCGGCCGGTGATGGCCACGCGCACCTGCATGAGCAGGTCGCCGACCTTCCATCCCAGCGACTCCGCCAGAGCGCGCAGGGACGCCTCAATCCCCTCGTGGGTCCATTCAGCGAGCCCACTGAGCGCGGCTTCGCAGGCCGCTAGCGCCCTCGCGATGTCGGCCGATGTGAACTTGGCCTTGCCTCCGAACGACTCCCTGGCCAGATCGACCTGGTCCTCGAAGAGGAACCCGAGCATGTCGGGAGCTTCGGTCAGCTTGCCCAGCCTGTCGGTGACAAGCGTCACGGCCTGCTCCAGGAACGCCTCATCGCCGATGGCATATCCGGCCTTCTCCATAAACGGCCGCACCCTCGCCGCCAACTCCTTTGGCGTCAGGTTCCGGATGTACACCCCGTTGAACCAGTCGA
>ENA-UOOH01003791-UOOH01003791.1-fermentation-metagenome-genome-assembly--contig:-NODE-3791-length-11118-cov-18.624062_pt1 | contig 11118 bp, 5 predicted proteins | sample MGYA00245778_ERZ724025 | MGnify/ENA primary metagenome ERZ724025 (study PRJEB28704, sample SAMN03018313) | fermentation metagenome | biome: anthropogenic terrestrial biome; feature: soil; material... | reverse complement strand
CTGAAACTAAGCTTTTGCTTATTTCCTACAGGTTTTATAATAATTCTTTTTATATCAGGATCATTCTCCTCCTGCTCAAAGCTTTGCCCAGCAAATCCTGAGCGGAGCTTAGGAAGTTTTTCAACACTTATACAAATATCCTGCCCCGAAATATAAACCGATTCTTCGCCATTCGCTATTTGAACATAACCCTTATGCCGGATCACCTTTTTATCGCCACTCGCCTGAGCGTGAAGCCTGTATTCCAAACCCATACCGGAGATTTCAGATTTGTTTCCACCCGCAAAAACAGCATCAACCCCTTTGCTATAATCAACATCAAAAATTAAGTCTTTTTCATCCGGTATATAATTTTCTTTTTGCCCCGGACTACGGCTAAAAATCCGGATTTTTCGGAAATCTACATTGGCAAAGCTATCCGGCATCTGGACTGCTGCTCCCACCCACATGGTGGTATTGGGACTAAACTGAAACGGCTTATTGTTTGGCATTGTTAATCGTGCTTCTGTGTGGTATTCACCAAAAATAATACCGCATACGGGGTTCACACATGGTTTGTTAAAATTCTTCCAGTAAACTGTAATCTCATGCCAAAAGCCAGGTTGTATTAAAGGAAGCTCTCCTGAAAAATGTGCAAAAAGCCATCTGCCTTCACTGTCTTTAAATTTCACTCCAAGCCTGCCGCCCTCTAAAAAGCCTACAAACATAGCATTTCCAAACATATATTTTAGATGCTGTCCTATTGAAAACAATACTGAAGGATGATTTTCGCTTTTGGGAGGTGTTTTGGACAGGCGGAACTCCATTTGAATAGCCCCTTTATCAGGGTTAAGATTTTTGTATGCTTCGTATTGAAGATACCCTTCCTTGCGTAAGCGCAGAAATTGTCCTTCAGGTTCATTTACAAGCGAGACTTCTTTTGGCGACTGCTTGCGGCGACTCAGCTCAACATCTATAATCTCCTCTTGTCCCCGGTACACCGAAATACGCTGACGCATTAAAAAGCCATCTATCTGAAGAATGTTCCTATCTTCTAAACAAGTAAGCTTTTTTATAACGCCTTTTCGCTCCATTTCTCCACCGCCTGCTGCCGGACCGTTAGCTTCCTGCAGAGGAAGGCTGTTTTTTACCGGAGCTGTGCACAGCATTGGTTTTCCATTTTTATTTATTATCAAATCCGGGCTGGCGTACATCACATTTCCACGCCTGCCCTGATATGCCAAAGTTAAACCTTCACCATAGGATGTTCTTAAAACAGCAAGCTCACCCTGCGGGAAAACCTTTGCTCTTTCCTTCGGCGGAGAAAATTCCGGTTTAACTTTTGGGTCATACCATAAGTAGTCAGTAAAACCTACGGAATATATGAACCTGTGTCCACCCTTTACCTTGTTACCAAAGGCATGCATACGTCCCGGCACCGGATTGCTCATGCCAATCCATTGTAAATAGCTATCCTCTGTAAGGGAGGCAAAACGCAGATACAGTGCACCAAAAGTATTTATTTGATACCCGTCAAGCATGTTTTCATTTCTTTCGTACAAATCCTTAACTGGAACCTTTCCATCACCCATATACGCATATTTTAGATATTTCACCGGTCTTGTCATGTCCTCGAAATGCTCTTTTATGAGATCCCTTCCCGTAACGAGACGTAAGGCATCTAAAAAAATAAACTTGTAGCGAAAAGCATATTCAATGCACCAGTTTCCGTCCGGCTGATATGTTCCATCCTCATCTGCATCATCCGGCAGCAGATTATGCTCGTATTTTGTGATAACCCGTTTCAGCCAGTTCTCAGCTTTAGGTTCAATACCGGCACTTATTAAAGCAAGACAAGCCAGTCCGAAACCGGATATGTACAGGTTAGCGTGGCCTCCGGTCTCTTTATTACCGCACATCTCCATTGCCTGCTTTTCATGAAAATTACACATTTTTTTCAGATACATATATGCCTGTTCAATTTCATCGTCACTCAAAAGATCCTGTATCCAGTCAACTCCGGTAACAATTGCATGCATGAGCCTTGCAGAGCAATAAAACGAAAAGAGAGTATTATCCCACTGAACTGCAGCCATAAGCCATTCTTTTGCTTTTCGGCCATATTTAATATCTTTGGTTATGGCATATGTTATGGCATAGTGCAATATCATGGCTGTTCCAAAAGCACCGCTGTAAAATGATAGATAAAGATTGTGGAAAGGCAGAGTCGAATCGGGTTGTTGAGGGATTTCTTTTATTATCGGTTCCTTATCATATTCCTCACAGGACGCCTTTAAATTTTTTAGAACAAGGCTTGAAAATGAGTCAATTGGAGGTATTATTTCTCCGTTTTCCGACATTTTGCATTCATGTATTCGTATTATTTTTGCTCTGTTCATATTGCACCTCTTTTGGTTGCCATCTATATAAGTTGAACTTAATTTTACTTATGCTGTGACGAGCAATAAAGGATTATGCTCGCATAATCCAGCAATTCCGGTGCGTCCCCACCGGAACGCACCCCCCAAGAGCGACCCCAGATTTAACAGATGGGGTAGGTGTTTTTGCGAAGGCACAGCATTAGAAAAATGTTCAACTTATCTAGAGTAGTTTCTGCTCACACCACTATGAGATATAGCAGTGCAATAACGTAAAACTATGCTTCATTTGCAAAAGCTGTATTCCGCTAATGTTTCCTTGATATTACACTCCTATGCCTCATCAGTTTACTGTGAATATTAATAAAGTGTACTCTTGTGAGTTAGGAGGGAATTCCGGTTGTAATAAGTATTAAGTATTAAGTATTAAGCATTAAGCATTCGGCACTCGGCATTTAGCATTTAGCTTCTAGCTTTAACATTCAGCTTTCAGCATTTCTTTAATACTCTCCATGGTAAAATCCAACTCTTTGATTTTTTCATCTATTGTATACGCATTAAAAAGCCCACCTCTTACAGTGCCTTGTCCTTCTCCCGAAAAACCTAATTGTGGTCTTTTTCCACATAACTCTCTTGCCCGTTTGCTGTTTTCCATTTCCAACTCGCAAACTTCCAACATTTTTATATAAGCATCTCTTTGTTTAATACTTTTACTTTCATCCCTTAGCCAAACAAAATCTATAAAATGCACCATGCTCCTTGACATGCAATTCATTATGGAAGCAATGTCAACAAGTTCTTCCAAATCAGCCTTACGGTCACTTTTATCAATGCTCTCATTTAATAATGCAATACCCCTATCAAACTTATTAATAAATTCCTTAAAACAACGCTTTACCAATTCAGCATTCCAATCAGGGTTTTTGCCATATCCCTCCATGTCAATAAAATATATTTCCGTCCATCGTAAATCAGGGCAATTACAGCGTGCGCTGACTCTTTTTAACGGGTGCTCCGGATCAAGATAAAAAGGCTGCGTTGGTCCTGCCTGCAAAGGACCAGGATAACGACAAACACCTGGTGAATAGGGAAACTCCTCACAAAGGGCTTCCGAGAAAATCTCCCATGCCTTTAGCACCGCATCCGATGCATCCTTTCCATAGTTAAGTCTTGCGGTGAATTGAAGCTTTTCTTTACTACCCTGCCAGAGCCCGCCGTCCTTTTGGGTCTCAAACAGGTTAAGACGCATTAAGTCGGTGCATGGACTTGGTTTGAAATTACAATGGATATAGTCACCCATAAACCCTGAAAGCTCATATTCCTTTAACTTATCCCAACGCTTCTGATGTTGCGTTAGCGTAGGAATGTATGGAACAGAAACAAATTCCTGACCTTGCGATAGTTCTGTTTTTGCTATGATTGGCATACCTTTTTTTGAACTGACACCGTATACCTTTTCAAAATACTCTCCAGGGCCTGTAACACAGCAGGCATAATCATCAGTACGATTTGTAACGCCATACCGCGTGAATGATACAAATTGGCTGAAGCAGGACAGCATAACAATGCCATCGGGCAGGTTTTTTATAAGATCATAATTCCACTGCTCATCACAATAATAAGTCCATGCTATGATCTGAGCATCAGATCTGCTTTTTCGTACATTGCTAAGTAGATTTGAAAATAAATTATAAGCGAGCTCATTGGGGGTTTTGTCTTTGCAGTTCGGACAATTTAACTGCTTGTTATGATTAAAGCAGGAATAAAAACCCTCGGAGTCATAAATAAGCATCAAGCCTTTTAACCGGGGTACCACTTCAAACAGATTTGTAATGACTTCATCAAGAAGCTTCTCAAATGTATGTACTCCCGTGCATGGGTAATTCCCCCATTTTTCAAAGGTCTTCAGCTCGGGATGAGTTTCATACATATTGGGGTCAAAACGTCCAAAATATCCTGTTTTTAAATCAATATAAAAATCTACGCCATATGCTTCGGCTGCCTCGGTCATCCTTTTAAGGCGTTCAAGCGCATAAGCTGCAGTCGGCGTTCCAAAGCCGGGAAGTATATTACTGTTTTCTATAAGCTCTTCAAGGTTTACAACACCCCAAATTGCATTGAAGCCGCTTCTTACGAGCCGCCACAGATACCCTTCATTCCAGATTTCACCTGTTTGCAACGGAAAGTAATTATATGGTGCCGGATACATTCCACTGGTCATGCGCAACTCATATAGACTATCTCGCACATATTTTCCTTTTTCGAGAGCAGGGCATCTTTTTTCCAGCATGATATCCTCAATGAAATGGAGTGCACGCATTAAGCCACTTGGCGTCTTTGCTATGATTTCTATTCTGTTTTGAGATACTTCGATAACATGCCCTTCCGTACCATTCACATTAAGGGTTTTATCTATCATGAAAAGCAGCTTGCTTTTATTGCCCTGAGGAGTTATATTAAAGCACCTCTTTAAAAACTCTCCCAGCTCCTCCTTAATGTTCATTACAAGTTTGGTGTCCGGTAATTTTTCGTCCCATTCAATGCTCCAATCGTTATTAAGACAAACCTCATTTTCACCGGATAATTTTTCAGGAATTCTATGCCATTCACTGTATTTGGGAGCAAAAAGTTTTTTCAGATGTGAAAATTGACCAAAGCAATGCATATCATCTTTGCTTTCAGCCTCACTATAAAGACACACCGATACTGATGACTTTTCGTTTCCGTTTTCATCTATCGTATAGCTAAAATCACTTTCCGCATGCTTTGCTGGCTTGTAATAAGAGGGTACTGCCATACCAAAACTATATTTTGTATCCCACCAGTAGGGGGGAACTTCAGCCTCATCGAATATTTCTCCGTTGTCCTGTCTTGGACCAAACACCCTATAACCATCAAGAGGAAGCTTTCCGGAGCTAGTCTTCAGTGTTATAAAGAAATCACCATGAATTTCAACAGGATCAAATGTAACATGTACAAAATCCTCAAACACAGGCATAACAAGCGATTCATCAATAGTGCCTGAGGAAATTCCGCATGTATTAAGTTTTTGTTGAATTAAATATTCTATATTCCCCGGATTTCCATATTTATTAAGCTTTACTGAAAAGCCCGATAGCTTTCTTATGTTTGCGCATTCTTTTATTTTTATAACTACAGACCGTTCCTTATCCAATGGAAGCGAAAAGAAAGGCTGCTCATACAGGTCATACTCGTAGTCATAGCATTTAAACATTAAAAATGGCCTCCTATATTTAATGAGTGTTTGCCGAATCTATTACCCCTTTATTCCGCTTAGGCTTATCCCTTCAACAAAGTATCTTTGGCAGAATACATATAGAATAAACACAGGTACCAGACAAACTACCGCTCCAAGCATTTGCATACCATAATTTCCGTCAAGCTGAACCATGGTGCCAACACCTACAGTTAAGTTGTACATACCAGGATCATTCATGTAAATCAATACAGGTAAATAAATATTCCAATATGCAAGGAAAGCAAATATGCCCATGACTGCAATAGGTGTTTTCAACATTGGGAAAACTATCTTGAAGAAGGTCTTAAAGTCACCCGAGCCGTCAATCACAGCCGCTTCGATCATTGAATCAGGAAGCGTCGATGCATACTGCCTCATAAGAAACATATTTGATATGGACCACAAACCGGGCACGAGTATTGCTGCATATGAGTCTGTAAAATTAAACACGGTGGTATACATGACATAGTTGGGAACGAGTGATACCTGACCGGGAACCAGCATCATCGATATGAAAAACAGAAACAAAAAATTACGCCCCTTGAACTTCTTCTTAGCCAGAACATACCCTACAAGAGTATTGATAAAAGTGCCTGTAATAACCGGAATAACAGCGTATACAAAACTGTTTTTCACCCATGAAATCGACTTGCTGTTAGCAAAAAAGTTCTTGTAGTTTCCAAAGTAAATGTATTCCGGAATCCAGAAATTTTTCCTCGGTATGATTTCTCTGGTATCTGAAAAAGAACCGGTTATCATCATTATAAACGGAAAAATAAACATACCGGCAAATATTATCAACCCTGACCAAAATATAATGGTACCGAGCTTTGTCATTTTTGTATTCATACTACCAAACTCCCATCGTAATACTTGCAGTATTTTGTTTTATTCATAGCTGACTCCTGTACCCAAAAATTTATATTGTATAAATGTAATTATTGCAATAATAATGAACAATACATATGAAACAGCAGCAGCGTAACCCAATTGCCCCAATTTGAAACCGTTGTTATATATCAGGTATACTATCGTTGTTGACTCACCTGCAGGTCCTCCTAAAGTAAGAATGTTTATAACGTCAAACACTTGGAAAGAACCAATAGTCGATAGAATTAAAGCATACAATATTGTGGGTTTTAAAAGGGGAAGAGTAATGCTTTTAAAAATTCTCCATTTTCCTGCCCCGTCAATCAATGCACTTTCATAAAATGAAGTTGGAATACCTTTTAATCCGCCTAAGAAATACACCATAAGGCTTCCTGCCCCCATATACACACCTAATGCTGCGATAATGGGAAGAACGGTAGTACCGTCACCCCAAAAATTTATAGGTCCGAACCCTATTTTTTCGATTATAGCGTTGAAAACACCACCCTTGCCCGCAAAAAGATATTTCCAAACTGCAGCTAACACAATACCTGAGGTTATTGAAGGCAAGAAGAAGACGGAGCGGAAGAAGCGTATACCCTTAAGCTCACGACTTAGAATGTATGCAAAAAATAATCCCAATACCATAACTGCCGGAACATATAAAATCGTATATTTAAGCGTTACTATCATAGATTGCCAAAAATTTGAATCTGACAAAACATCTATCCAATTTTCTAATCCAACAAATCTCCATGTTCCATTGGCAAAGTTTCTAAAAGAAAAATTTGTGAAGCTGGAAAAAAGACCAAAAAGAACAGGAAAAAATACAAATACTAAGAAATGTGCCGTCACTGGTACCAGCACAATTATTGCCATATAGTTCTTTTTCCAGATTTTTAACAGCTTTCTTGAAAGTGTTTTATTCATTTTTTTAGCATCTGGAATAATTGTTTTCATATATTCACATCCCTGAATTTAAATTTGATTCTACTGCAAAAACTCAGTTTATTTAAATGCATTCAACAAATGCAGAAAATTCTATGGATTAACTTTATGTTAAAGGAGAGTCCCCCTTTACAATCCCCATTGCACGAGAAAGTATGCTTTCCTATACAATAAAACAGGTATCACCCGTGTTGTTTACTAAATGTATTTCACTACCCCATAAGGTAGTATGTATAAAACTATTTGCTCATCCGTACCCGTTAAGCACGGATGAGCAAATATTCAAAAATATCGAAAAAATCTTGCATAAATTGTTTAATCAACCGATATGTTGTCCGGTTTCTTTTTCAATTTATATTGCGCTTGCGAATACTATGATTATTGGTTATTGATTACTTACTACCTTCAACCTTCGCAAGATCCTTTTCAAGAAGCTCTCTCATCTCTTCAAGACCATCTTCTACTGATGTTTTCCCTAACAATATCTTTTGACGGATTTGCAATATCGGATTAAAGTCAGCTGATACTACAGAGTGTACAACACCTTTTATTTCATCGTATTGTGCATATATATCTGCAAGCTGATCATAGCCTTTTATGTCTGCGAATACATTGCCTGCGGATTTACGTGTTGGCATATAACCTGTACCCATAGCAAATGCAGATCCATTTTCAGTATTTGTCATTATCTTAAGAAGTTCTACTGTAGCGTCTATATTTTCAGTGCCTTTAGGAACCATGAAGCCCCCGATTATGTCAATACCAACTGATTTTGATGAGTCATCATATTTTAGTGCCGGGCCTACAACCCACTCAAATGTTGCTTCCTGTAGTTTTGGATCCTTTATTTGAATTCCGGAAAAATAGAAGGAAGCCAGTTTACCATCATAAAATTCAGCTATTCCTGATGCTGAAGGCGAAGAACCTGCTGATGTAACACTTTCCATAGGTGTGTATCCATTATCAACCCAGCTCTTTAGGTGTGTGTATAAAGTTTTAAATACTTGATTATCCTTACCAACTTCAACCTTACCATCAAGCGTAATATAGTCTGTATCCTCTGACCACAGAATTGATGAAGCACCACTTAGGTTATCATATAAATTGTTTTGGATGTATGACTGATAACCTCCATTATCTTTACATTGCTTTAAAAATGCATCAAACTCAGCAAGAGTTGTTGGCAGTTTATTTTTATCCCAGCCCACCTTATTGAGAATATCCACATTGTATACCATGCCATATGTGGCTAAAAGAACAGGAGCTATATACATTTTACCGTTAAAAGAAGAGTCCGGTACTCCAAGTAAATCGCCCATATCATTGGCAAAGTAGTCATCGAGAGCTACAAGCTGATCGTTTTCAGCATATACAACCATTTCTTCAGGGAATGTGTACATTGCATTCGGAACATTATTACCTGTAGACATAACAAGCTGTTTCTTGGTTGATGAATCTGCCCATGGAACCATGGTGATATTAACTTTCAAATTGGGATAAATTTTATTAAATTCATCAATCGCTTTTTGAGCCCATGCTTGTTGTAAATCATCAGATTGGAAACCTGCCGGATTCATCCAAAATTCAATTTTCCCTGATACAGCTTTGGGATCCGCCGTTGTTCCTAAAGTAGATTGTGAGGTTTGCTGTGGCTGTTTAGGTCCGCATGCTGCGAACATGGATACAATCATCATAATAGATAGAAGTACCGTTAATAATCTTACATGTCTTTTCATTGATCTTTCCTCCTTTAAAATTGAATCCTTTTTATATTAGGTTGATCAAAATTTTTGATCAACAACCAATCATTAAGTCTTTTTGTTAAATCCCTTTGAAGTTAAAGCCTCATAAAACTCCGGTCTGCGTGCTTTCATAAGCCTCTCCCTGAAATTAAAGTCTCTTAACACCATACCGTCTTTGTATATAAAGCTCTCATGGTTTATAATTGCATCAACATCAACCTCAACCGAATACAAGCCTTCTCTATCATAACCGCTTGCAAAAATTGTTTCTCCGGAAGGGTCAATAATGTTTGTTCTATGGGCTACCTGAGATGATGGAAAATTACTCATTAAGACAGTTATTCCATTTTCAATAGCGAAGGCTCTTGTAAATCCTTCGTTTATATGCACAGAATCAAAGCCCCAGCTTTGGGATTGCAGGATAACTAATTCAGCACCTTTAAGAGCATAAATACGTGGTATCTCCTGACAATAAGCATCTGCGCATACCATTACACCAATTGTAGCAAAATCGAGCTCTACTACAGGTAATTCTTTACCTACTTTATCAATTTTGTCATACATGAAACACAGTCCATTTACCTTCTCATAAGATAGTATCTGTTCACCATTTCTATCAAAAAGCACTGAAATATTTCTTTGCTCTATCTCCTGGTTAATTAGTATATAGCAGTGGTTTTCTGATGCTATTTCAGAGTATTTAGATTTTATATCATCTGTCATTTCATTTGTTGGTGCGGAAAGTTCTGAAAAAATAACCATATCGGAATAACCGGCAGCCTCTCTCATATAGGCAAAAAGCTTCTGGTAATTCAATGTTTTTTCAGTCTCATTACCCCAAGCGCCAATGGTATCTTTGTAAGTCATATGAGCAAATGTGATAATAGGCTTTTTTACAGCATAACTCTTTTTCTTAAATGTAAATTCTTTTGTCAAATCATCAAAAACACCGCGTTCATTTTGATGCCACACCGGATGACCAAGTCCAAAAATATATTTTTTACTCTCTCTCTTCATTGCCATAGGAAGTGAGCTTATAACTGCACCTGCATCTCTTCCTGTATTGCAAAGCAGTTCACCGCGCAAGTCATAAATGCATGCTCTGCCCGGAAGCAAACCTAAACCATTTGAATTAAACTTGTCTTGGTGATCAATTTTGTCATAATCCTCAAGTGTTGCACCATGCATGGCATCGTAATTATTTATCATATACATTGGCTTTTCACTGGCGTAAGTGGCTGATACAACAAACATAAAGTTCATAACAGCTCTGGAATGAAGTAACCTCTGAATTTGTGTATCATCACGTAAAGGTTCAATACCCATACTGCAAAGTAAGATTTCTGCACCAAATAATGAATAACACTCTGACAGCTCAGGGAAATATATATCAGTTCCTGACAATAGAGCTACTTTCGCAAAATCTAATTCGAAAACCGGCAAATTGTCTCCCAGACAAATGTCCGAATCAATTCCCTCGATTTTATGTGTCTTCTTATATTCACCAAAGGAGTTTCCGTTTCTATCCAATATCTCAGAAATGGAATAATTATCTTTATAATAATTGAAGACAACATAGCATTGCCGTTCCTTTGCAAAACTTTTTAATAAGTCCTGCTTTTTCTTCTCATTTGGATCATTTTTGCCAATAACATATTGGGGAAATAATACCAAATCAAGATTTCTGTTTTCAATTCCATCAAGTGCATTTTCTAATTCACCTAAACCGACCATTGGAATATCAAAGTTTTTTTCATTTATACCTATTGATAATGCTGCAATAACAGGTTTTTTATTCATGTTTTCATCCTCTTATAAGTTTGTTTTTTGTCAGTTCACTGTTCTCTATTCACTGTTCACTATTCACTGTTCACTGTTCACTGTTCTCTGTTCTCTGTTCTCTGTTCTCTGTTCTCTGTTCTCTGTTCTCTGTTCTCTGTTC
>ENA-UOOH01003790-UOOH01003790.1-fermentation-metagenome-genome-assembly--contig:-NODE-3790-length-11119-cov-10.786605_pt1 | contig 11119 bp, 10 predicted proteins | sample MGYA00245778_ERZ724025 | MGnify/ENA primary metagenome ERZ724025 (study PRJEB28704, sample SAMN03018313) | fermentation metagenome | biome: anthropogenic terrestrial biome; feature: soil... | reverse complement strand
ACTTGATCTGTCCCAAAATTTCTTCTTTGGTAAGGTTTCTGATTGTCATAATTTTTCCTTTCTTTAAAAAATTCATGATTCATCGGCAACCGACTATTAAGAAGCCATTCAGTATGTAATTGATAACCTAAAGATGATTCCAAATAACTCGCTTGCCATTTAAATCACTACAAAGATACAACAAAAAACATGTTGTACAACATATTTTGTATAGATTTTTTCGAAGGAGAATAGAATAAACCTATCCGCATGGCATAAGTATGAAAAAAGGACTTTTGGTATTACCCAAAAATCCCCTTGCAGCGGAAGCGACGAGATTCGAACTCGTGGTACAGTTACCCGTACGGCAGTTTAGCAAACTGCTGGTTTCAGCCACTCACCCACACTTCCTTATGATTTTTCACTAAAATCGGATGCAAATATACAAGTTTGTTTTTAACTTGTCAAAGAAAAAGCGATATTTTCAAACGAATCTTTCTACATTTGCGGTTGTTTTCATGTCTCACTATACAAAAGATGAAGAAAAAATACAACCCCTCACGGTGGATCATTGGAATCCTGCTGCTACTGATTATTTCGGCAGGAATCTACGCCTATAGCCTTATCTTTAAACCATTTTCACTGTCGGAAACAGCATATATTTACATCGACAAGCAAAAGAACTACGAAGAGGTAGTTGAACAACTACGTGACAAAGCCGGACTTCCTTCCGAAAAAATATTTAACCTGCTGGCAGAACGGATGAACTATCCAAACAAGATAAAAACCGGCAGATATGCCATCACCAACGGCATGACCATGCCAGATGCAATACGCCTTTTGCGCTCAGGGAACCAAACGCCGGTAGATATCACCTTCAACAACATGCGTACCAGGGAGAATCTGGCGGGACGTATCTCTCAACAACTGATGATGGATAGCGTGACATTGCTGAACGCCCTCAACGACACCGTTACCCCCGGAATATACGGGTTCAACGAATTTACGTTTATCGCGATGTTCATTCCGAACACCTACGAAGTGTACTGGGACACCGGAATCAACAATCTGCTGGACCGGATGAAAAGTGAATACGATGCTTTCTGGAACGAAACACGCAGGAACAGAGCTGAAAAAATCGGACTCACACCGGTGGAGGTGTCCACTTTGGCTTCCATCGTGGAGGAAGAGGCGACCTATGCCGACGAGTATCCTGTCGTAGCAGGGCTTTATCTGAACAGAATCCGTAAAGGGATGCGCCTGGAAGCCGATCCTACCGTGAAGTTTGCCGTGGGGGATATTTCGTTGCGACGTATTCTCTACAAGCACCTTGAAGTGGAATCTCCCTATAACACATACAAAAATAGCGGCCTGCCCCCGGGTCCCATTCGCATACCATCCATCCGGGCCATCGAAGCCACCCTGTCTCCGGAAAAGCATAGTTACTTGTTTATGTGCGCGAAAGACGATCTTTCGGGCCGGCACAACTTTGCCGTTACACATGCTGAGCATGCACGTAATGCAGCACGCTATCAAAAAGCACTAAACGAGAAAGGCATCTATTAAAAAATTATTCCCTTTTGTTATTTCTTACTCTTGAGTCGCGCCAGTACCAATAATTTATCTTTGTGTATTTGCGCCACCAGTTCATCCAGAGCATCGAACTTCCGGTCGGGGCGGATAAAATCAATAAATTCCACTGTGAGCGACTGGTTGTACAAATCGGCATTGAAATCAAAAATGTTTACCTCGACACTGATTTCCGGATCATCGTGCAAAGTGGGGCGGGTACCGATGTAGAGCATCCCCTCATAGATAATATCTCTTATATGTACAAGCACGGCATAAACGCCAAGTTCCGGAACCACCTTGTATCGTTCCCAGGAGCGGATGTTTGCCGTAGGAAACCCAATGGTTCGCCCCACGCGGTATCCCTCCACAATCTTTCCGGAGAGTGTGTAGTTATAGGATAACAAGCTGTTTGCCTGCTGTATTTCGCCTTTTTTCAGCAACGTTCTAATTTTCGTTGAACTCACATTCTCACCATCCACCTGATACTCAGTAGCCTGCACCACCTTCATCTCCATTTCTTTACCATACCTTTCGTAGTCCGGGAAGCCCTCTTCGCGGTTGTGACCAAACCGATGATCATACCCGACAAAAAGAGTATGTACGCCAACCTGCTCCTTCAGCACTTCCTGCATAAACTCCCTTGCCGACAAGCGGGAGAGCTCCGGCGTAAACGGGAGACTGATACAATAGTCGATCTGGGTAGTGCCCAACTGGTCAAGTTTCTCTTCGTATCCGCACAACAGCGCCGGCTGATAATTTTTTTGCAATACTTTGCGCGGGTGCACAGGAAAGGTAATGATGGCCGACGGCAAGTTGAGTCGTTTTGCCTCTTCCTTTACCTGTTTAATAAGATGGCGGTGTCCGATATGTACCCCATCGAAAAAACCGACAGATGCCACAAATGGACCATCATGCACCTTATTATCATCCGATAGATCAATATGTTTCAAAATTCATCAATTGTTAAAAAGAGACTCAAAAAATGCCACTTTGTGCAATAAACGCCAAATTCTCCCTTTTGGTTTAAAATCCGCACGGGAATTATATAACAGAATTGTGCAAAGGTACACAGAATAAAGTAAATTTGAGAATACACAATCAAAGATGCCTGACTATCAGCAGTGCAAATTACAATAATTTCCTATCTTTGTGTTGGATCAAGTTTATTCCATAAAAAAGAAAGAGAACATGAAGTGTAATTTTTATTTGATGAGCACCATCGCTATGGCAACATTCGCAACAGCCTGTACCCCTGGGGCAAAACACAATCAACTCACAGAACAGGAAAAGGCAGACGGCTGGGAACTCCTTTTCGACGGGGCTACCCTTAACGGATGGCGCGATTACAATGGTGACACTCTTACTGTACCCTGGTTTGCCGAAGATGGCATGATACAGGCCAAGGGCGAAGGGGCCGATGAGCACGGCTACATCGCCACAGAAAAAGTGTACGAGAATTTCGAACTGGTGTGGGACTGGAAGATTGCCGATGGCGGCAATAGTGGCGTATTGTATCACGTGGTGGAAAATCCAAAATTCGCCGTTCCTTACATAACAGGACCTGAATACCAGCTGATCGACGAACTGAACTTTCCCGAACCGCTGGAAGATTGGCAAAAGACGGCAGCCGACTATGCCATGCACACCACCGATACTACCAAAACCATCATCAAACCTGCCGGAGAGTGGAACACTTCGAAAATAGTGTTCGACAACGGGCACGTGGAACACTGGCTCAACGGTGAAAAGGTGGTGGAATTTGAAGCATGGACCGAAGAGTGGTTTGCACGCAAGAACAGCGGCAAATGGGAAAATGCACCTGAGTACGGCTTGGCCCGCAAGGGAGTGATTTGTCTGCAGGATCATGGCTCGGCAGCCTGGTTCCGCAATATAAAGATCAAGGAGCTGCCCCGCAAAACAAAGGAAGTACCTTTATTCAACGGTATCGACCTGCAGGGCTGGGAAGTATACGGCACGGAAAAATGGTATGTGCAGGATGGAGTACTGGTTTGTGAAAGCGGACCCGATAAGCAGTACGGATATCTTGCTACCCGTGAATATTATGACGACTTCGACCTGAGCGTGGAATTCAAACAGGAAGCCGACGGCAATTCGGGTGTGTTCATCCGTTCCTTCGTAGAACCGGGCGCCATGGTGAACGGGTGGCAGGTAGAAGTAGCTCCCAGGGGCAACGATACAGGCGGTATTTACGAATCTTATGGCCGTGGGTGGCTTGCACAGATACCCGATGAAAAAGAGAACATTTTGAAAGAAAACGATTGGAATACCCTCCGCATCGTGGTAAAGGGAGACAATGTAAAGACCTACCTCAACGGGGTAGAGATGGTGGACCTGACCGACGAGAAGATCGGAAAAGCCCAGGGGCGAATTGCTCTGCAAATTCACGATGGCGGTGGCATCAGGGTTCTTTGGAGAAATCTGAATTTGGAAACCCTTTTGCAGTAATCCGTCTCCGGAAAAAAGATGCAGGTAGTTTCCGTATCCAGCACTCCCCTGCTTTTAGCCCTATCCACTTTGGATGGGGCTTGCTCTTTTCGTAGAGCTTAATTTTTGGCACTGTTTTTGTTCAACACCGTATAAAAGAAGGCAGGTTATTTTTTTTGCAGATCGTATTTAGAGAAAAAGAACCTATCTTTGCAACATTAACTCACTTAAAACAAAGAATGATAGAACAAAACGAGCTCTTACAAAGTATCATTGAAGGAATTCAGGAAAAAAAAGGAAAAAACATCTGCGCCATTCAACTGAAAGGAATATCGGGCGCCATCTGCGACTATTTTGTGATCTGCGAAGGCAACACCCCTACACAGGTATCGGCACTAGCCGATTCCATCGAAGAAATTGTGAAGAAAAACATCCACGAAGGCCCTCTCCGTGTGCACGGACAACAGCAGGCCGAATGGATCGGAATGGATTACGGAAATGTAATTGTACATATCTTCCTACCCGAACTGCGCACTTTCTACAACATTGATACCCTTTGGGAGGACGCTAAATCGGAGCTGATCCCTTCACTATAAAACTAATTCCCTGAAAAATTGTTACTAAATAATTAAATAGGATTTTCTTCCACAACGAAAGAGATCACTCCAAATAATCTTGTAAAAGAGACAGCAACAAATGAACAATACGAACAAGGACAGTAAACAGAACAAACAACCGACCTTACGCCCCAAAATAGGTGGAACAAACCCCAAGCGGCCATTCAACCCGTATTGGATTTATGCCGTAGCCCTTGCCATCTTGATGGGCATGTGGTTTTTCGGCCAGGACAGCACTGTGAAAGAGGTGAAATGGTCCGATTTTCAACAGTATGTACGCGAAAACAGAGTACAAAGCATCGTTATTTACAGCAACAAAGGGGTAGCAGACGCGGTTGTACGGGAGGAGTCGGTAAGTCACGTCTTCGGCGAAGATGCCAACAGGGCAGGAAGAATGCCGGTGATTCAGGTGGAGGGAGCCTCAGCCGAAGCAATCTCTGAATTTATCGATGCAGTAAAAACGGAGAAAAACTACGACATAGAAGTTCGCTTCGACACCACCTCAGAGATGTGGAGTGTTTTGCTCACGTTCGCACCGTTTATTCTGCTCATTGTGTTCTGGATATGGATGATGCGCAGGATGCAGGGTGGTGCAGGAGCTGGTAGCGGAGGTGTGTTCAGCGTCGGAAAATCGAAAGCACAACTGTTTGATAAAGATTCCAGCCAAAAGGTGACTTTCAAAGATGTGGCCGGTCTCTCAGAAGCAAAAGAGGAGGTACAGGAGATTGTGGAATTCCTGAAGAATCCCGGCAATTATACTAACCTGGGAGGAAAAATACCCAAGGGCGCTCTACTGGTAGGCCCTCCAGGAACAGGAAAGACATTGCTGGCAAAAGCAGTTGCCGGAGAAGCGAATGTTCCCTTCTTTTCCATATCGGGATCTGACTTCGTGGAAATGTTTGTCGGAGTAGGTGCTTCACGCGTACGGGACCTCTTCCGGCAGGCAAAAGAAAAAGCACCCTGCATCGTGTTTATCGATGAGATTGATGCCGTAGGGCGTGCACGTGGCAAAAACACAAACTTCGGCTCAAACGACGAACGGGAAAACACACTAAACCAACTACTTACAGAGATGGACGGCTTCGGGTCCAACAGCGGGGTTATCATCCTGGCTGCGACAAACCGGGCCGACGTATTGGATAAAGCGCTGATGCGCGCCGGACGCTTCGACAGGCAGATCTATGTGGAACTGCCCGACCTGAACGATCGCAAGGAGATATTCAAAGTACACCTGCGCCCTATCAAGATTGACGAATCCATCAACGTGGAGTTTCTTGCACGCCAGACACCGGGCTTTTCGGGTGCTGACATAGCCAACGTGTGCAACGAGGCAGCATTGATTGCGGCCCGCAAGAAGAAAAAATTTGTGCAAAAAGATGATTTCATGAATGCGGTAGACCGTATTGTGGGCGGACTGGAAAAGAAAAACAAGATCATCACCCAAAGCGAGAAAAAATCGATTGCCATTCACGAAGCCGGGCATGCCACACTAAGCTGGTTTCTTGAACATGCCAATCCTCTCGTCAAAGTAACCATTGTGCCACGTGGCAAAGCACTGGGAGCTGCCTGGTATCTTCCCGAAGAGCGGCAAATCACCACCAAGGAGCAGATGCTCGATGAGATGTGTGCCCTGCTCGGTGGACGCGCTGCGGAAGAGTTATTTATCGGACACATTTCGTCGGGTGCGATGAACGATCTGGAAAGAGTTACAAAGCAGGCCTATGCCATGATCACCTACATGGGCATGAGCGAAAAACTTCCCAATCTCAGCTATTACGATTCCTCTGGACAAGAGTATACCTTCTCCAAACCTTACAGCGACGAAACGGCTAAACTCATCGACTCTGAAGTAAAAGCAATGATTGCACAACAGTACGAGAGAGCCAAACAGATTCTTACAGAAAAAGCGGCAGGACACCAACAGCTGTCCGCCATCCTTCTGGAAAAAGAGATCATTTATGCAGACGACCTGGAACATATCTTCGGCAAACGCAAATGGATCTCCCGCTCACAGGAAATTCTGGATCATAAAAAGGAAAATGGGGAAGAAAAAAAGATACCTTCCAAACCGGCGGTATCTGTTGAAAGTCAGCTCCTCGACACGCAAGATGAAGCTGGTAAGGATTCTGCTCCTGAACAAGGCAATGAACCGGACATCAAAATGGATCACGGCGTCGGAGATCGACAGGAAAAGAGTCAGATGCGGGAAAGGGAGGATGAAGGATAAATAAACCTTGATATCAAAATAATAAACCCGCTATAGAGAAAAGCAATAAGCCCCCGCCATCGGCACCGACAGCCTGGCCTTCAACGGTCTGGCTGTTTTTTTTACTCATTTTTCGTCGCTTCGCTCTTCGTCTTGCAAGAAAGACCGAACAAATGATGGATTCTTATCGTTATAACATTGAACAACAAAAATAAGCGGAAAAATGAAAAAAATTCATTCAATCCTATTGACTGGAGTGTTGGTTTTAACTCTGTTCAGTTGCCATAATTCCAACGCAAACAATAACGAAAATAATAATCCTAAAAACAAAGTAAATATGAAATTTGAGAAAGTAGCATTACCTTATGCAACCGACGCACTGGAGCCGGTTATAAGCAAACAAACCGTGGAACTTCACTACGGAAAACATCATCAGGCGTATGTGGACAATTTAAACAAGTTGGTCGTGGGCACCAAGTTCGAAAATTCTGATCTCGAAACAGTAGTAAAAGAAAGCGATGGCGCTATTTTCAACAATGCAGGCCAAGTTTTGAACCACAACCTCTACTTTACCTCGTTCAAACAAGGGGGTAGCAGTGTGCCCAAAGGGGCATTGGGCGACGCTATCAATGCACAGTATGGCTCATTTGAGAAGTTTCAGGAAGAATTTAATGCTGCCGGGGCTTCGGTGTTCGGTTCAGGATGGGTTTGGCTGGCAAAAGACGGAAGTGGTAAACTCTCCATAGAAAAGGAAAGCAATGCCGGCAATCCAATTACAAAGGGATTGACTCCGATTTTGGGATTCGATGTATGGGAACACTCTTACTACCTCGATTACCAGAATCGCCGCGCCGACCATCTGAAAGAATTATGGAAGATCATCGATTGGGACGTGGTAAGTGCACGTTATTAATTGAAAGCAATCGCCCGGCGGAACGTAAGTCACTTAATGGAAAAAAGAGAATGAATGTCAGGATTCATTCTCTTTTTTTATTTGCTCCTCCTCTATAAGGAATTACATCAAAAACAGCTTATCTTTCGCTGCATGCTTCCGGTTCAGACGCTGTGGTTTTTCATCATAATACCGGTGAGCATCCTGCCGGAATGCTCCGTCTGCCGACGGGCTGAGAAGAAGAGTTCCTCTCTTTCAAAGGTACAGAGATCACTCTTTTCGATATTTTTTCCGAACACTCCCAAGCGAAGTAGCTCCCTTTTGTTGATTTCCTTCAGGTCGATGTGCCATCTCGAGGCAGGGTTCTTCCGGAAAGCGACCTCCTTGTCGGAAAGGTCGAATCCCTCCCTGATAAAAGCGTCGACGACTTCGTCTCCTACTTCATAATGCGTCATACTTATTCCCGGTCCAATTCCGGCAACAATGTCTGCAGGAGAAGAGCTGTAGTGGCGCCTCATTTCTTCGATAGTTTTTTCCACAATCCGCCCTACGGTACCTTTCCATCCGGCATGAATAGCTGCAATCGCCTCCCTTTGTTTATCGTAAAGAATAATCGGGATACAGTCGGCCGTCGTGGCACAGAGAAAAACTCCTCTTTTTTGTGAAATGGTAGCATCCACACCGTACATAGTTTCAATGGAGGCAGCATGATCCAACGCGAAGAACGAATCGTCTATCGGCAATACACGGGTGCCGTGTGTCTGATGAGGAATAATAAACTGATCCATGCTCATGTAGAACATGCGAGAGAGAATCTGACGGTTTTCGTAAATGTTCAACGGGTTGTCATCGGAAAAATTCCCCATGTTGAAAGAAGCATAGGTGCCATTACTCACACCTCCGGTCCGGGTGGTAGAGAAATGGACAATCTCTTTTTCTTCGCTCAGCAGATCAAACTGCAACAGATTACGGTATTGTGAATGCGGTCTCATCTTATGGGTTCATATATCCTCCTCAAAATAATCCTCATCGTCATAATCCTCATCATCGGGTTCTTCGTCATACTCCCCCTCGCCAGGGAACTGTTCTTCCGGATCAAATTCCAGCGTAGACACATCCAGATCTCTGTGAATCAATGTATGACGGGAAGCTGTGACAGGAGTGGAACTGTCTGCATTTAACTCACGCCATAACAGATCCTTCAACAGCGGAATTCCATAACCAGTGACAGACGAGATAAACACAAAGGGAATTGCCGGCAAATCTTCTTTGATTTCATCCATAAGCTCTTCGTCGAGCATATCGGATTTAGAAATCGCCAACACATGCGTCTTATCCAGCAACTCGGGATTATACTGTTTCAGCTCCCGCAACAAAACCTCGTATTCTTTTCTGATGTCATCGCTGTCGGCCGGAACGACAAAAAGCAACAACGAGTTTCGCTCTATGTGTCGCAGAAAACGCAGGCCAAGTCCCTTTCCTTCACTAGCTCCTTCAATAATTCCAGGGATGTCGGCCATAACAAACGACTTTCCTTCGCGGTATTCCACAATACCCAGATTCGGTTCAAGTGTGGTGAAGGGATAGTTGGCAATCTTAGGCTTTGCAGCCGATACCACGGAAAGTAAGGTCGACTTTCCAGCGTTGGGGAAGCCCACGAGCCCTACGTCGGCCAAAAGTTTCAACTCAAGAATAATCCATCGCTCTTCATACGGTTCTCCGGGCTGAGCATATCGCGGTGCCTGGTTTGTGGCTGTCTTGAAATGCTGATTTCCCAAACCGCCACGACCTCCTTTCAGGAGTATCACTTCCTGTCCGTCATCGGTAATGTCGCACAGATACTCTCCGGTATGCGCATCGTACGCAACAGTACCACAAGGGACGTCAATGATCCTACTTTCCCCCTTTTTTCCGGAACGTTGTGCCCTGGAGCCGCTCTCACCATGGTCTGCGAAAATATGTCGTTGATAACGAAGATGAAGCAAAGTCCAGTAATTACGGTTACCACGCAGGATAATGCTCCCGCCGTCACCACCATCACCACCGTCCGGACCTCCTTTGGGTATATACTTCTCCCTCCTGAAATGGGCAGAACCACGCCCCCCCTTTCCGGAACGGCAAAATATCTTCACATAATCAACGAAATTTGTTTCCGCCATCCTTATACAATTATCCGGTCAACGATGGTTTCCATGGATGTGAAGATCTCATCGATGGAACCTTGTCCCGGTATTTTCACCAATTTGCCTTGCTCTTTGTAAAAATCCTTCAGCGGAGCTGTCTGTTCATAATAGACCTGAAGACGAGATTCAATGGTTTCCCTGTTGTCGTCCGACCGTCCCGACATCTCACCACGTTTCAGCAACCGATCAATCAGCTCTTTATCTTCCACTTCCAGGCTTAGCACCACGGAAACTTTCTTGCCATGTCTTTCCAACATTTTATCGAGTGCTTCACCCTGCATTAGAGTTCTGGGAAAACCATCGAAAATGAATCCCTTTAAATGATGGTTCTTTTTAACCAACTCCTCCAGCATGCCAATCACTACTTCATCAGGTACAAGCTGTCCCTTCGATATGTAGGAGTCTGCCATCTTTCCCAACTCAGTATTGCCATTAATCTCTGCACGTAATAAATCGCCTGTGGAAACATGCTTTAAACCGTACTTCTCAATCAACTTCTCACTCTGGGTACCTTTTCCCGATCCGGGAGCCCCGAAAATTACAATATTCAACATACTTTTTCTAACTTAAGCTACAAAGATACGCTTTTTCCGACTTACATGCTCACATCTTTATCATTTATTGGATCAATCACGCATCTTTGATGAACCAATCACAACCCAAAATGTTTATTCATTGAAGTTGAATATTAACACCCTACACACAATGAGGAAAGATGAGTTCAAGCAGAAAACACACGACGTGCTAAATGAATTGGCCGACTACATCTCTAAACTGGAAGATAAAGCCGGTGAAATTGCGGATGACGCCAGGGAGGAGTACCGGGAACAACTTGATAAGCTGAGGGACATCAGAGATAATTTGTCCTCAAAATTGGAAGAATACGAAAATATTGCCGACAGCAAGTGGGATGTGGTCAGGGAGAGTGCGGGCACCTTCTTTACCTCTGTCTATGAATCCTGGAAAGAAAACTTCGCCAAAGTGGTGGATGCCTTCAAAAAGGACGATAACAAAACCCATGCAGGAGATCATCACGATGCCGACGCACCCAACTACGACGGGAATTTATAATTTTTTGTACTTGTGCCGTAACCAACTATGCCCGAGATAGTGACCTTTACACTATGCAAGGCTTCATAAAAAAAACCCAACACCAAAAGCAGTGTTGGGTTTTTCATTCAGAGGTACCTGGCGGATTCGAACCGCCGTAAACGGTTTTGCAGAC
>ENA-UOOH01003789-UOOH01003789.1-fermentation-metagenome-genome-assembly--contig:-NODE-3789-length-11121-cov-3.590638_pt1 | contig 11121 bp, 7 predicted proteins | sample MGYA00245778_ERZ724025 | MGnify/ENA primary metagenome ERZ724025 (study PRJEB28704, sample SAMN03018313) | fermentation metagenome | biome: anthropogenic terrestrial biome; feature: soil; material... | reverse complement strand
GCGCGCGCTGCCCGTCGCGGCCGAAGGAGAGCGGCAAGCGCATGGTCGTCGGCACGACCCCGTCGAGGACCACCGAGCGCACCCGGTCAGGCTTGCGCCGCAGGTATTCGAGCGCGAGGCGCGTCCCATAGGAGCCGCCCCAGAGGCTGAGCTTCTCGTAGCCGAGCGCGGCGCGGACCTCGTCGAGGTCCTCGACGGCCACCGGCGTGGTGTAGAGGCGCAAGTCCGCCTCCAGGCGCTCGCGACAGGCCGCCATCTCGTCCTCGGGCAGCAGATCGTCGAAGCGGATCTCGTCCGGGTCGTAGTCGGCAGGCGTGCAGTCGAGCGCGTGCGAGCCTCCGGTGCCGCGCTGATCGACGAGGACGAGGTCGCGCTCCCGGCTGACCTCGGCGAGCGCGGCGGCGAGCGCCGGGCCGGCGCGGGTGGCGGCCTGGCCCGGTCCACCGACCAGCACGAAGAGCGGCTCGGCCCTCGCCTTCCGGGCGTGAGCGGGGATGACCGCGACGTCGAGAGACAGGCGCCGGCCCTGCCCTGCCTTGCGATCTTCGTAGACCTCGTGGACGCCGCAGCGGGCAGAGCCGGGGAAGCCCTCGAGTCGGCAGGACGTAAGCTCAATCGAAGGCTTGGGGACCCGCTCGCGACAGGCGCCGGCCGCCAGGGCGATCGACAGAACGAGCGGGAGCTGTCTCGAGAAAGGCGGCATCGGGTGGGCTCGCTGGCTCGGGACAAATGCTGCCGAGCGAGGGGGCGGACGGGTCGGTCCGGCCGCAGGTTAGCCCATCCGTTCGCGATATGGCATTCGCCGAATCCGGACGAGGGGCGGGCGAGCGAGAACCGGCCCTCGCGGCACGGGTGGGCGACAGATCGCCGTCCGGCGCAGCCGGCGCCTCTCTGCCGGAAGGTCGCTCCCACGACCACCACAGCCGTCTCTGGGCGGGCAGAGGCTGGACAGGACCCGACTTCGCCGCAGGCGGTCGACCGGCTGCGGCCTCGAGACGCGCTCCCTTGCCCCTTTGGGCGGCGAAGACCGAGAGCAGGACGCGATTTGCCGGTTCGGCCGGCAAGGGCCCCGAGATCGAGTCGCGATTCGGCCGCCGCGTCGACCGATTCGGCATGTCGCGTCTGCAGCGAGCCACCGGGCGTCGAACCGGCCGCGCGCCGCAAAACGAGAAAACCCCGCGGAGGGCCGTTCGATTCGGCCATCCGCGGGGTCGATGAGGGCGAAAACCAGTCCGCCCTTTGCTCGCTCAGGCCGACTGCGCGTTCTTCTCGACGACCACCAGGGGCTTTTCGCCCTTGAGGATGACCTCCTCGCTGATGATCACCTCGCGCGCGGTCTTGCGGCTGGGGACGTCGTACATCACGTCGAGCATCGCCGCCTCGAGGATGCCGCGCAGGCCGCGCGCGCCGGTCTTGCGGCGCACCGCCTCGGAGGCGATGGCCTTGAGGGCGCCATCGGTGAACTTGAGGTTCACCCCGTCGAGGTCGAGCAGCTTCTTGTACTGCTTGATGAGCGCGTTCTTCGGCTCGGTGAGGATGCTCACCAGCGCCTTCTCGTCGAGCTCGTCGAGGGTGGCGACCACCGGCAGGCGGCCGATGAACTCGGGGATCATGCCGAACTTGAGCAGGTCCTCGGGCTGAGTCTCGCGCAACAGCTCGGAGAGGCTGCGGTCCTTGCGGCTGCCCACGTCGGCGCCAAAGCCGAGCTGCCGGCCGCCCAGGCGCCGCTCGATGATCTGATCGAGGCCGTGGAAGGCGCCGCCGACGATGAAGAGGATGTTCGTGGTGTCGATCTGCAGGAATTCCTGCTGGGGGTGCTTGCGCCCGCCCTTGGGCGGCACGTTGGCGACCGTGCCCTCGATGATCTTCAAGAGCGCCTGCTGCACGCCCTCGCCGGAGACGTCGCGGGTGATGGAGGGGTTCTCGCTCTTGCGGGCGATCTTGTCGATCTCGTCGATGTAGACGATGCCCCGCTGGGCCCGCTCGAGGTCGTGGTCGGCGGCCTGCAGCAGGTTGACGATGATGTTCTCGACGTCCTCGCCGACATAGCCGGCCTCGGTCAGGCAGGTCGCGTCGGAGATGGTGAAAGGGACGTTGAGCAGGCGCGCCAGGGTCTGGGCGAGCAGCGTCTTGCCGCTGCCGGTCGGGCCGAGCAAGAGGATGTTCGACTTCTGCAGCTCGACGTCGTCGAGCGCGACCTTCGACTCGATGCGCTTGTAGTGGTTGTGGACCGCGACCGCGAGGATCTTCTTCGCGTAGTCCTGGCCGATGACGTACTCGTCGAGGGCCGCCTTGATCTCCGAGGGCCTGGGCACCCGGAGCTTGGTGTCCTTCTGCTCCTCGCGGTCGATCTCCTCGGCGATGATGTCGTTGCACAGCCCGATGCACTCGTCGCAGATGTAGACCGTGGGGCCAGCGATGAGCTTCTTCACCTCCTTCTGCGACTTGCCGCAGAAGGAGCAGCAGAGGGTATGGGCGTCACGCTTGTCCAAAGTAGCTCCTCAGAACCGTCACCCTCGCCGGCGTCCGGCCGATACGGGCGACACAAGGCTCAAGATAAACAACCGCCCCACTCGAGTCAGTCCATTCTTCGCCCGCCCGGTCGCCGCGCGCCGTTGGGCTCTCTTCCCGCCAAAGCTCTGAGACCTTCCAAGACCCGCGACGCCGGCCCACTCTCCGTGCGCCCGTCTGTGCGACACCACGACCCTCGAGCCCCCGACCAACAGCCGCGAGCGCCCGCCTCTTCCTGCCTCCCAAGGGCACGTCGCCCTGCCTTCGGGGGCGCGGCAGCATGCCACTGGAAATCTAGCTAGGGAAGCGCGCGGCCGCTCGCCGTAATCGACCGCTCGCAGAGCGGGTTCTATCCGCGGCTCGGGCCCTGGGGCAAGATTGCGGTGTGTCAAGCTCCGCGCAGACGCTCCCCACCCGCCCCCGGCTCGCCTTCGTCGACGCCGCCCGCTCGCTCGCGATGCTCCTGATGGTGCAGGCGCACGTGGTCGACAACCTGCTGGTCGAAGCGGCCAGGCAGACGGTCTTCTTTCAGCGCTACTGGCTGCTGCGCGGGCTGACCGCGCCGCTGTTCTTCATGCTCTCGGGCTTCGCGGTGATGGTCGCCAGCGACTCGAAGTGGGCCGACTACGGCCGCCCGAGCGCGCTCTTGTTCAAGCGACTGCGGCGGGTCGGCTCGCTGCTGCTGATCGGGACTTTCATCCAGATGCCGCGCTGGTCGGCGCACACCGGGGTCTTCCCCTTCGACTTCACCACCGAGGAGTAACACTACGTGCTGCGGGCCGGCGTGCTGCAGTGCGTCGCGGTCTCGCTGCTGGTCGCCTACCTGCTCATCGCGCTGACGCGCACCCGGCGGGGCTTCACCCTCGCGGCGGCCGCCGTCGCCCTGGGCACGGTGCTGCTCACCCCGGCGGTGGCCGCCTCGACCGCGGCGCTGCCGCTGCCGCTCGAGATGCTCGTGCGGACCCGCTACGGGTCGCTCTTCCCGCTCTTTCCCTACCTCGCCCACTTCTTCATCGGCGCGACGCTCGGCCGGCTGTGGCTCGACACCACCTTCTTCTCGCGCTCGGCACGCCGGCTCGGCCTGGTGTTCGGCGGCGGGGGCCTGGCGTTGCTCGGAGCGAGCGCGCTGATGCGCCTGCTCGGTCCCGGGCGGCTCCAGAGCACGACCTACTGGGTCGCCGACCCCGCGCTCTTCATGTCGCGAGCGGGGAGCGCCTGGCTCATCTTCGCGACGATGGCGCTGTTGCTGGGCACGGCCCGCTCGCCCGCTTGGCTCAAGAGCGTCTCGGCCAACGCGCTCTCGGTCTACGTCGCGCACCTCGTCTTCCTCTACGGCGCTCCCGGAATACCGGGGCTCGTCCACAAGCTGGGCAAGAGCCTCTCGCTCGTCGACACCTACACCCTCGGGCCCCTGCTGCTCGCCGGCTGCGCGGTGGTCATGGCCGCCTGGGATCGGGCGTGGGACGCGGGCAAGGCCGGGTTCTCGATCCTGGAGCAGAGGTGGGCGCGCGCCCGCAAGCCCTCCGGCGCATTGGACGCGAGAGGTGCGTAGCGACCTCGTCCGCGCTCTCGTCCTCGAGGCCCTCGGCGGCATCTTCGACCAGCAGAAGCCCGCCGAGCGCGTCCTCGAGCGCACCCTGCGCGCGCATCGCGAGCTGACCTCGGCCGAGCGCGGGGCGGTCGCCCGGCGCGTGCTCGGCATCGCCTGCTTTCGCGCACGCCTCGAGCACCTGGCCCTGCAGTCAGGGGCCGGCAAGACCGCGAGCCACCGCTGGCTGCTCGCCGCCTATCTGATCGATCAGGAGCGCGCCGGAGCGCTCGAAGCGGCCCGCGCCTCGGGCCTGACCGAAGGCGAGGTCTCCCGCCTCGCCGCGGCGGGGAGCTGGCCAGCGGATCCGGTCGAACGGCTGGCCGCAGAGCGCTCTCTTCCCCGGTGGCTGGCCGCCTCGTGGATCGAGCAGCTCGGGGCGCCCGAGGCCGATCGCCTCGCCGAGGCGATGAACCGGCCAGGGCCGATAACCGCGCGCGCCAACACCCTGCACTGCGGTCGCGACGAGCTCGTCGAGCGGCTGGACCAGGAGGGCATCGCCGCCTCGCCGGCACGCTGGTCACCCGACGGCGTGCACCTCTGCGGCCGCCCCAACGTCTTCGGCAGCCGGGCCTGGCGCGATGGGCTGTTCGAGATCCAGGACGAGGGCAGCCAGCTCATCGCGCAGCTTGCGGCGCCAAGGCCCGGCGAGCGCTGCATCGACTTTTGCGCGGGCGCCGGAGGCAAGACGCTCGCGCTCGCGGCGCTGATGGGCGACCAGGGCGAGCTGGAGGCGCTCGACGTCAACGAGCAGCGGCTCGCCGACATGCGTCCGCGGCTCGCGCGGGCCGGAGCGCACAGCGTCCGCGCGCAGGCGATCGAGCCGCTCGGGGCGCTGACGGCGCTCGAGCCGGCCGAGGTGGTGCTCGTCGACGCGCCTTGTTCCTCGCTCGGCACGCTGCGCCGCGGTCCGGACTCGCGCTGGAGAGCCCGGCCGGACGAGGTCGCGGCCTTTCCCGCGCTGCAGCACGCGATCCTCGAACGCGCGGCCGGATGCGTCCGGCCCGGCGGGCGGCTCGTCTATGCCACCTGCACGATCAACCGCGCAGAGAACGAGGAGGTGGCCGCGCGCTTCGGGCAGTCTCAACCAGGCTTCGAGCCGGCCGAGCCGCCGCCGGGCTTCTCCGGTCCCCTTTGCCCCGACGGCGCGATGCGCCTCTTTCCGCACATCCATGGCACCGACGGCTTCTTCGCCTGCGCGTGGCGACGGCGCCGCGGGGAGTAAGGGCGCAAGAGCCGGTGAGGACTCGGAGCTTTCCCCGATCGAGCGTCGGCCTCAAGGGGTAGGCCACAGAGAGCGGGCGCCCGGAAGGGGCTCGGGCTGGCTCCGGAGAGCCGGTAGCCGCCTTGCGGGCTGATGCCCGGGCCGCCACGCCGCCGGGTGGCCAAACCGAGGGTCGACCGGGGCCCGCATGCCCCTCAGAGGCCAAAGCTTGGCCCAGGACGGGCCGAGGGGCTTCATGCGTGTTTCAATAGGACCGGCTCGGTCGCGCGCCCCAGCGGCCAGGATGGCGCACGGACGCCGGTTCGCCGCTTCCTAAACAGATCTCGCGGTCGCTCCGCCCGCCGCGGCCAGAAGCGCCCGCGGCGGGTCCGAACACCAGACCGCCGCTAGATGCACAAGCCGTCCTTGCAGACGTGGCTCCGGCCACAATCCGAGTTCTCGGAACACGGCCTACCGAATCCGCCCTCGCAGACCGCCGAGGTCTGCGACCTGATGCATGAGGTGCAGGTGTCGCGACCGGTGACATAGCCGCGCGAGCACCAGACCATCGCCTCGCTCGACTCGCAGGCCCGCGGGCGGTCCCCCTCGCACAGCGCCGATGGGCTCGTCTCGGCCGCGCAGAAGGCGCCACCGGGCTCGGGAGAGATGCAGACCTGATCGGCAAGGCACGCGCGGCTCACCCAGCGGTCGGTCCCGACGAGCTGGTCGACCCCGGGCTCGGGGCAGCTCACGACGACGTTGCCGTCGCAGTACGGCCGGTCGACCGCGGGGTCGCAGTCCTTGCCGCACCCCGAAGCGATGCCCCAGGCCATGGCCACCAGAAACGCGGTCCGCATCATCCGCTCAACCTCGTCCGCGCGATTCTCTACGGCGCCGGCGCCGCCACGAAGTTCAAGAAGATGCCGAGCGCCTCGTGGTCGCCTTCGGGCCGCTGCAACACACCTCGGGCGGCAAGCACCTCGAAGCCGATGCCGTTGACCGGCTCGAGCCCAAAGCCCTCCATCCCGCCGTCGAAGGCGAGCTGTGCGAAGCCGACCAGCGCGGTGATGACCGAGACGATCGTCTCATCGCTCTCGGCGAGGATGGGGTTGTAGGTTACCCGCAGGTTGCGCACCGCGTCGGCCATCGAGCCGAGAACCGGCACGAGCCTCTGGGCCTGCCCGGCGCCAACGAGATCGATGCCGAGAGGGACGCTCACCTCTGCTTCGACGGCGAGCAGGCGCGCCAGCCGCTCCTCGACGACGGTGTAGACGGAGATCTCCAGGGGATCCACGACGAGCGTGGCGTGGGGGCTGACGAGGACACGCTTGCCGTCGACGGTCGCGAGCTCTCCGCGTCCGATGGAGACCCGCGGCGGAGCCTTGGCGCGGATGTCGATGAGCGCCGGTGCGCCACGCGGGGCAAACAGCTCGAGCGACGGCAACAAGGTGATCAGGCTGTCGGCGGTCAGGGCCGGGGAGAGCGAGCGATCGACGCTCAGGCACAGCCCGCCGCGCGCGTAGAAGCTCTCGGCCAGACGGGTCAGGAACGGCTCGGTGAGCGCGAACGCGACGTGATAGCCGCCAGACAGCTCCTCGATTCGCGAGGCCTCGCCCGCCAGGTCGATGCCGGCAGGCTCGCGCAAGGCAGAGAGGCCGCTGGGCACGCAGGGCGAGAGCGCGTCCACCGCTTCGACTCCGCCGTACAGGCGAAAGACGATGCCCAGGTTCGCGTCGATGAGCGGGTTGGCCTCGCCGGATTCCCGTTGGCCAGCGACCACCTGGAGCTCGCCGCGAATCGGGCCGTGGAAGATGGGCAGCTCGCCAGCGAGATCGGCGCTGCCGAGGATGCCGATGGGAAAGAAGAGGCATTCGCCCGCGCCGTCGTGGCAGTAGCCGTCCGCCTCGCAGGTGCTGCCCTCGGGGCATCCGGCCGAATAGGTCTCGCAGGGCAGACAGAAGGCTTGCTCGAAACCTGGGCGCGCGTCGGCGAGCAGCGCCTGCTCGAGTTGAGCTCGAGCGGCGATGAGCGCGTCGGCGACCGGACCGAGATCGAGCCCGTCGGGGCAACCGGAAGGCGTCAAGGTCAGGGTGCTTGTCTGGATAGGAAGGGTGATGCTCCTCAAGCGCGCGCCGAGGTTATGGGTCACCGAGTCGGGCCCGAAAGCCGCCTCGGCGATGCCCGAGAGGCTCGCGGTGAGATCGAGCTGGCAGCTCACCGCGCCCGAGAGCCTGAGCGTGCCCTCGACGCTCGCGGGAAAGGTGAGGAGGGCTTGGGACGGCGGAGCCCTATCGACGGTGGGCTCCCCGAGAGCGGCGGTCAGCCTGCAGCCGTTCTCGCACAGCGCGACATCGACCCCGTCGATGGAAACCTGCGACGCGGGCACGACGACGTACAGGCGCGAGGGCATCATCGAGGTGAGGCCTGGAACGAGCTCGAGCGCGCCGGCGTGAAGTCCGGTGGGGCTCAAGTGCATCTGCACCGCGCCATAGACGCGCTCTTCTTCAACCAGAGGAGCGGAGGGAGCCTCGACCGCGCAGCCCTCCGGGGCGCACGCGGCAGCGACGAGCGCGAACGCCAGCAGGCAGGAACGTGGGGAACGCTGAACCGCGGCCATCGGCACCTCCGAACGAAAAGTGCACCATCGTCGCACAAACCGCCCTCCGGTTGACAGCCGCTGCCAGCGCGGCCGTCGCGTTCCCTTGGCGACAAGCGCCAGAACGAAGACGCTGTCAAAGCAGCGGCGTCTGCCCAGTACCAAACGCCTGTCGCCGTCTACTCTCTCTGTAATTTTCCCACCTCATCACAACTGCTGGAAGATCGGATTACCGACGTGCTATCGCTCGCACATGAATCGATTGGGCCATGCGGTTCGCCGGACCTCCGGCGGTGATTCTTGGTCGGCGCGAGAGCCGCTCTTCGCTTCGGGGCGGCGCGGCAGAGCTGCTGTCGCGCTGTGGGCCTGGGTTGTGTCATCGGGGGACAGGCGGACTTCGCGGATTGCGGAGACAGCCCTCGGGCACGCCATTTGCGTGGCGGCCGACGGATTCGGAAAAAAGGGTGGATCGACCGCGGCCAAGCCGCTACTCGGCATCTCCTCGGGGAGGCGCGCATGCTGGCGTATTTTTGCGTGACCGCGCTCCTGACCGCGGCGGCGGGGAGCGCGAAACAAGACGAAAGCCCGCGCGAGCCAAATGAGCGCAGCCTCGCGGTCGTCGCCTTCGGTCGCTGCGAGCAGGCGCCTCTCGGCGAGGCGACCCGCGCCCTGCGCCGCGAGGTGACGCCCGTCGCGAACGCGCGGGTGCTGAGCGAAGCCGAGACCGCCGAACCGGGCGGAGGACTGCCGAGGGTCTCGGTCGAAGAGGTGCGGCGGGCAATAGAGGCCGGGCGAACCGACTTCTTGAATCTCAATATCGCGCATGCCGAGAAGACGCTGTGGGCGGTACTGCCCGAGATAGACCGGCTTCCTATCGGGCCCGAGCGTTGGAACGCCTATTGGAGCACCCGCGTCCACCTCGCCCGCGTGCTCGAGTACCTCGGACGCAAGCCCAAGGCGACCGAGCTGTTCCTCGAAATACTGAAGGTCCAGGAGGACTTCTCGCTCAACCGCATCGAGTTTCCCCCCTCGACCCGCGAGCAGTTGGAGCTGACGCGGTCGCTGATGGCCGGCTTGCCGCGCTACAAGCTCACGGTGACCAGCCGCAAGCCCGGCCAACCGGTCTTCGTCAACGGCTTTCCGCTCGGCAAGACGCCATTCGAAAAGTCGATGGTGAGCGGCACCTACGCGCTCGTCGTCGGCGAGCCGCATCGCCACGCCTTCGTGCGCCAGGTCTTGCTGCAGGCGGACACGGTGCTCGAGGTCGAGCCTGAGCGCGAGGCGGGCTTTCGCCGGGAGCTCGGCCCCTGCTTCGAGGCCGGACCGGATCGCGAAGAGCGGCTGGCGCTCATCGCCGCGCTCGCCCCGGCGCTTGGCGCCGACGAGATCATCGCCGTGCGGCTCGAGAGGCTCGGCGCCGAGGACTACCTCGCCGCGGCGCTTGTCGAGGTCAGACGTGGGCGCGAGGTTCGCGAGGGGCGGGTGCGCCTCGAGCAGCCGACCCTGCCGAGACTGGCCGATCTGGCGCGTTTTGCGCTCACTGGCGAAGGCGAGCCGGGGAGAGTCGAGCTGGTCGACCCCTCGAGCTATTCGCAAGGCGACCACCGGAGTGGAAGCAACCATTGGTTGCCTGCCGCCGGCTGGATCCTCGCGGGCGCGACCGCGGTTCTCGGCGGGGTCGCCGTCTACGAGCACTGGCGCGCCAGCGGTCTACAAGCCGACGCGGAGGCCCTGCTGAAGAACGGCGCGCTCTCGCATCTCGACAAGCCCGAATACGACCGACTGCGGGCCGACGCAGCCTCGGCGCGAGGGCTCAGAAACAAATTGGCCATTGGGGCTGGGGCGAGCGCCGTTGGCGCCGGGGTTTCTTTCGGTTTGATGCTTTTACCCGGCGAGCGCGGGCGCGCGCCGTCACTCACCGCGGCGGTTGCGAGCAGTTTCTGACTTGGCACAGGGAGGGAGCCCATGAACGGTCCGCTGGTGGCCGTCCTGCTGGCGGCGACGACCGCCGCGCCGGAACGCCTGGCGATATACCCGCTTACTTCCCACGGCGCGCCACCTGAGGTGATGCAACAGCTCGGAGCTGCCCTGCGCATCGAGCTGGCGCGTGCCGGCGTCGCCCAGGTCGTCACCGAGGAGGAAGGCCGAAGCGCGCTCAAGCAACCCTGTGGGCTGAATAAAGCCTGCCTCAGCAGGTTCGGGCGCGCCGCTGGGGCGACCGAGGTGCTGTTCGGCGAGGTGCACGCTCATCCGGACAGCTTCGCGGTCACCCTGCGCCTCCTCGACGTGACGAGCGGGAGCGAGACGAGATCGGCAACCGCGAGCATCAACCGCGACGTCGAGGAGATGGTCTGGGCGACGCGCGCACAGGTCTGCCAGCTCAAGGCCCCCGAGCGCTACGCGGGCCGCATCCGCTTCGAGGTCCCCTCGGGCGCTCAGCTCTTCGTAGACGGGCACGAACGGACCGAACGCGGCGCGGCGCTGCGGCCCGGTTCCTACGCGGTGCGAATCGTCGATTCCGGGCGCGAAATCGAAACCTGGGTCGAGGTGAAGTTCGAACAGACCGCGACCGTGCGCCTGCGCCGAGGCGAAAGCGCACCCGAGACCCGCTACGAACCTTGGTCGGACGAAGACAGCGTCGAGCTGCGGCGCCTCGCGCCTGAGTTGCGCGACTCCATGTCGGTGGGCGCAGAGCTCGTCGAAAAGGACGAATCAACAGCGCCGCGCTGGCCTGCGTACACCGCCCTTGGCGTCGGCATCGTCCTGATCGCGGCCGGAGTCGCTCTTCAGGTTCGGGCCAACTCCTTGCGCAATGAGATCGAAACCATGCGCGGCCCGAGCGGCAACGTCCTCCTCGGGAAGGGCTCCGAGGTGCGCTCGCTGCAAACCAGCATGTCGACCGCGCGTGTCACCGGCTGGTCGCTTCTCGGCGCGGGGCTCGCCGCCGGGCTCGGTGGCGGCGCCTATCTCCTGCTCGTCCCGGCCCCAACAGGCGCGCGCGCCGAAATCGGAATGACAACAAGCTTCTAACTGCGAGGGACCGCATGCGACACATTGCTTTGAGCCTGGTTTCTGTCTTCCTTCTTGCCTGCCCTTCCGACATCCCCGGGGTCAATTGCGCCACGAACGAGGATTGCGCCAATGGGGGCTTCTGCAACGACGGGATTTGCGTCGAAGCCGCCTTCGTCGCCTTGGTGCTCGACGAGCCCAAGCCGGGGAGCG